>Ga0247804_10000076_pt1 | contig 51839 bp, 44 predicted proteins | sample UWRJL029104C1_FD_181142 | JGI IMG/M metagenome (GOLD analysis project Ga0247804, IMG submission 181142) | Plant litter microbial communities from Arlington Agricultural Research Station in Wisconsin, United States - UWRJ-L029-104C-1 | ecosystem: Environmental > Terrestrial > Plant litter >... | reverse complement strand
CTTATTTCTTTTACTTTTCATTACTTCGGTTAGCATTTTTGCGGCAGCAGGTGGCGGTGGTGGCGGTTCCAGTAGTGGTGGCGGTGATGGCGGCGGCGATGGTGGCGCTATATTTTATATATTGTATTTGATATTCAGATTGATTATGATGCTGCCTTTTCCATTCAACATCATAGTCATAGGTTTAATTATTTTTGGCATTTGGTATTCTACAAGAAAATACAAAAACATTAGCGGATTGAACGACATACCTGCTTTTAATAATAATACAAACAACACAAACTATTCCACAACAACAAAAAGTGATAAAATATCAAGTGACTTCTTAGAAAAGAATCCTGACTTTGATACTGCAAATTTTAAAGAAAAAGTAAAAACTGCATTTACTGAAATTCAAAATGCATGGATGTTCCAGGATTTATCTGCTGTGCGTAAATGGATCTCTGATGGTGTGTATCAGCGTTTCAATACACAGTTTATTATGATGAAACAATTGGAACAAACCAATGAGATTTCTAACATTAAAATTCAGCAGATATTTATTGATGATGTAGAAACAGATGGTGTTTATGATATTGTGCATGTTGGAATTCAATATTCTATGTATGATGGATTTGAGTCAAAAAAATATACAAGGTTAAATGACGGCGGCACTATTCATGCAATGGATTTTTGGTCTTTCATTAAAAAATCCGGTGTTAAAGAAAAGGATTTATATCACACCACAAATTGCCCGAACTGTGGTGGTAATCTGCCTGCTGATGGTGGTGAAACGGCAAAATGTCCTTATTGTTCTACCATCACTTATTTAGGTGATTATGATTGGATCTTAGCAGAAATTACACAGCCTGACGATTATTATAATTCCAATTCCAAATACGAAAAACAAGGAAAATTCTCTAAGCAAATTCGCGAGCAAATCGGTGAAAAACAGGATTTCTCTTTACAGCTTTTAGAAGATAAAGCAAGTAATGGCTATATGCAGATCATGACGGCTTTAGTGAACAAGAAGCCTGAAATTGCTCGACGTTTCGTGTCTGATAAATTGTATGATAAATTAGAAACCAAAATAAAATCAGAACCAAAATTCGTCTTCAATCGTTTGTATTTAAATCATGTTACTTCATTCGATTATTATAGGGAAAATGAAAAAGACAATATTGTTGTTGCCTTGAAATATTCTTCACAAAAAATAAAAAACACAGACAGTAATTCACCACAATTTGAGCAAAGTATTTTTGCAAAAGATGAAGTATTGATTATGAGTCGTGATGTGAATGCAGGCAAACCGCAAGGTTCGTTATATGCACATAGTTGTCCTAATTGCGGCGCACCAATAAAAGATACCATTGAAACAGAATGTACATATTGCCATGCGCAATTAAACAGCACAAAATATGAATGGATCATCAGCGATTGGATGAGTGCCAATGAATACACCAGCTTTAAATCATCTTCTTCATCTTCTTTTGTAATTGATAAAAAAACTGATGACTTAGATGATTTGTTTGCAGTGCGTGATTATGCGTTGAACAATGTATTGATGATGATTGCTGCTGACGGAAAAATTACAGATGAAGAAATGCAATACGTAAATTCATTAGCAAAAAAATGGAATTACGATCTGAGTAAAATTCAAGGATTTTTATTGCTGGCAAAAGCAAATAGATTAGTGGTGAGAATGCCGCAAGATGCAAAACAAAAACAGAAGATCATTGCGCTGATGGAAAAAGCTGCGAATATAGACAATACAGTAAGTTCAGAAGAAAGAGCTTTGATAGAACAAGTAAAAAGCATGTAACGTATTATGGCACGACAATCGTGCCATAATTAATTCGAACTTGGATTGGCTTTACCATTATGGCAAGTCATACAGCTTACGGTTCCTGAATCTTTACCAAAATATTTTTCGTTGATTTCATTGGTCATTGTAACCATTTTTCTTGCAATCACTTTTTCATCTTTATCATCAGCAGCCATGTTTCCTTTCACGTGACAAAAATTGCAAGACACATTTAAAGATGCGCACCATGCATCCATAATGTCATTCATCTGTTCTTTGGTAATATCTTGCGGCAACACTTTTAAGTTCTTATATTTTGACACCGTTGGCTGCGGCTCCTTATTTATACTAAAAGATGACAGTGTGAATATCAAAACAAATAAGCCAAACACAACCCAAATTTTATTTTTATGCATGATGTTTAATTTGGCATAATGATACAAAAAACACGCCAGATAAATTATACTTTATCTGTAAAAAACGAATTGTCTTTTTCTTTTGAGAATTTATTCTGATTATAATCTTTCGACTTATTTTTTGCAATAGATAAAGTTTTCCATTCGTTTGTACTTAACATTTTTGCTAAGAAAACTATTTGTCCAACATGATATGGATAATGCGCCAATTGTCTATTGATAGCTTCTAACACAGTATGACCTTCATTCCTGATGTAAATTATTTTATTCAAATCATCTTCTTGTAAATCATTAATTGCATCGAATAAACATTGCCAGCCTTTATTCCAAAACACCAACAGATCTTGCTTGTTTGAAATGGTTTGTTCAAATTCAGCATCACGATTTCGCCAGTCTTTTTCACCATCGCTTGTTAAGAAATCTGTCCAGCGCGACAACATATTTCCTGCTAAATGCTGTACAATAATGGCGATAGAATTCGAGTCTTCATTTGGCTGAAAAAATAACTTTTCATCAGCAACCTGTGCCATCGCATCATCACCTAATTTTTTATAATAAGCGAATAATTTTTTGGTAGAACTAAGATATGTTTGCATACTTTAATTTAAATAAAAAAGCTCGAAATGCAATTGCATTTCGAGCTTAGATTATCTTTCGTGTTAAAATTATTCTTCTAACAAGGTAACTTTCATTCTGATATCTTTAGATGGTCTGTCGCGTCCATCACGAGATTGTACTATGATCTTATCTACAACATCTAATCCTGAAACTACTTCACCAAACACGGTGTAGTTTTGATCTAACATTGGCGTGCCACCAACTTCTTCATATACTTTCAATTGTTCTGTAGTCCATGTATTTCCTGTACGTGGTCCTAAGGTTTGTAGTTCTGCAGCAGAATATTTTTTTCCTTGCACAATATAGAACTGGCATCCTGAACTTGCTTTTGCAGGATTTCCATCACGAGCTGCAGCTAATGCACCACGTTTATGAATTAAGTTCTTATTCAATTCTGCCGGAATTTTATAGCCAACATCACCGCTTCCTAATGGTTGTCCGGCTACCGCATTCTTAGAGGTTGGATCGCCACCTTGAATCATGAATTCCGGAATGATGCGATGAAAAAGTGTAGAATCTAAAGTACCTTCTTTAGCCAATTTAATAAAATTTGCTTTGTGCAAAGGCGTTTCGTCATACAGGCGAATTTTCATATCGCCAAATTCTGTTGAAATTAAAACATACGTTGTTGTATCCATTTTTGTTGGTTTTGTTGTTGGTTTCTTTGCGACTGTTTTTGTTGTAACTGTCTTTTGTGTAGCTTTATTTCCTTGCGCCATCATAGCAAGAGTAATAAATGCAAGGCTTAGTGTAAAAAATATTTTTTTATTCATCGTTTTTATTGTTTTTAATGTGTTCATGAATACTTCGTATTTCATACTTAGTTATAAATTTTTAAAATATTGAATGATCATTTTCTTTAATAATTTTTCTTGTTGCTCATTATCCAACTTTGGTTTTTCGCGATTATATTCAAAATGCGGCCATCCATCTTCGTCAAAATCCAAGAAAACATAATAATCTGCCTGGCTTAATAAAGTACAAACACCTACATGAATCAGATCCTGTTTTTGTTCTTTGGTAAATTTTACCTGGTGTTTTCCTAATTCGCGATGACCAACCAAAAAAATGATCGTTTGCACATCTGGTTTCTTTTCAAAACGTTCCTCTAACGAAGACAATACATCATTCCACTCAGCTTCATCATATTCAATATCTACCTCAGTATTTTCCATGCACAAATATAATTATTTACTTTTCACTTACTACTTATTACTTACAACTAAAGTCTGTCTTTCCAAAAAGGATAGCGTTCTTTGTATTTTTCCAAATCATCTTTTGATAGTTTAACAATTTCTGTACCAAATGTATTTTCCAGCATTTTCATTTGATTTCCGGCAAAATCAAAAATAGCACTGCAACCATTATGTTCATTTTCGTAAAAATCGTTTCCAATTCTGTTTACGCCAATTGTATAACATTGATTTTCGATAGCACGTGCCTGCAATAATAATTTCCAGTGATGAATGCGTTTCTTAGGCCAGTTGGCAACATAAATTTGAATATCAGCATCGTCGTCATTTGCGCACCAGCCTGGAAACCGGATATCGTAACAAATAAAAGGTTGAATTTTCCAGCCTTTATAATCAATCAATATTTTTTCTGTTCCTTTTGTCAGGTTTTTGTCTTCGCCAACCAAAGAAAATAAATGATGCTTGTTATAATGGTGAATGTTTCCATTCGCTTCCACAAATAAAAATCGATTGTAATAATTTTCATTTTCTTTGAAGAGAATGCTTCCGCAAACTGCTGCATTTTTGTGTTTTGCAAGATGTTTTAACCATGTAATAGTTTCGCCATTTATATCTTCAGCCAAACTCATATCATCAATACAAAATGCGGTCGTGAACATTTCAGGCAATACAATAATATCAACGTCTTCTGTTATAGATAAAATCTGTTTTTCGATCAAAGAAAGATTTGCCTGTTTGTTTTTCCAGATCAAATCTGTCTGAATAAATGCAATTTTTATCAATTTCATGAAAATTGTGAATTTTTGTTAAGTTATGTATAGAAAATAAAATTATTTTAATACTTTTGGTGTTTTTTATAAATTATTAAAAGATGCTATCTAAATATACCTATTTATTCTTGATTTGCATTATTGCAACTTCGTGTCTTACAGATCCTGTAACGCTTGAACTGTCTGACATAAAATCAACTTCGTCAGTTACGCCATTGCCTTTTAGTGGTTTGATTGTATTTGTACAAGACAATGATATATACATGATGGATAGTATCACGTACAAAAATCCAAAACGCTTAACTTTTACACCAAGTGTACCTAAAAGCATGCTTACCTTAAGTTATGGAAGAAACAAAGTTGCTTATTTAAGCAATAATGGTACAACCACCTACCCTGTTATAATTGATACCGCTGGAAATGTATTGGTAAATTTACCAGATGAAGATTATGTAAGCGCCATGTGCTGGAACAACGATGGGTCAAGCTTGGTGATCAGGCAAGGAACTTATTTATCATATTACGGTACATCATTAAGTTTAAATCTTCCATTTCTTCACTATACTAATGGATATTATTTTGGTTTCGCAATGTCGCGTAATAAAGACTTAGCATATAGTTACAATTATACCTTTTCAAATTCAGATTATAATAAAATTGATTTTTTCTCCAGCTCTACGCCTGACAGAACCGGTACATTATCTACTACAAAATATACGGAAAGATTTCAATTTTCCAATAATTCAGATAAATTGCTGGTTGCCAACAGAGGTTATGGTAGCGATTATGGAATTGAGACAGCTTACTTATGCAACTTTTCAGACTTTTCGAGAACGTATGTTTATGATGGTGATTTTTTAAATCCGTTGGCTGATATAACATTGACAGCAGATGGCAACCACACAATTTACTCTTACGTAAGTCAGCTAAACAGTAAATATGTATTGATTTACGAAGAGATAAACACCAGTAATTCATCAAAAGTATTTTATAATTCCACAGGTCGAATTACCAGTATTGATTGCAGATAATATCTAACAACTTTATGAATAAAATTTTATTTTTAGTTTTCGCTAATTTCTATATTCTAAACCTGCAAGCGCAGTTTAGCACTGATTATACACCTATTATTTTAAAAGGTCCGATACCGAAAGAGATAATAGAAAATGTAAAAGAAAAAAAAGAGCTTACGCTCAAATCTTCTACCGATGAACTTTCCGGTAAAGAGAAACAGGAATTTTATACTGTTTTCAGCTATGCAATAAAAAACTACTTTCAGAGCGGTTACATTTATTTTAACGACACATTCACTTCTTATCTTACTAAAGTGGTAAATGAGATCAACAAAGATCAACACATAAAAGGAATAAAGATTTATCCTTCAAAAGTGGATGATCCAAATGCTTTATCGTGGCAAGACGGAAGTATTTTCTTCAACACACGCTTATTAAACTGGATTGATAATGAAGCACAGCTTGCTTATATTTTGTGCCATGAAATATCTCACTACACGAAACGTCACAGCATGAACGAGTTTCAATTTACACACAACAATAAAAATGACGTATTTAATAAAGGTAATGAGTTTGATAAGATGCTATCAACACTATCATTTTCACGAACGCAGGAATTAGATGCTGATGCTACCGGTTTTGAATTGTTTTCTAAAACAAAATACAACAAGACGGAAGCTGTAAATGCCATGAAAAATATTGGTAAAATATCTGCAGATGAATATAAAGATTACCTGAGTTTAAAAGACATATTCAACGCAGATTCTTTTGAAACAAAAGCTTGCATTCCTGATTCTGCAACCTTAGCCAACATGGGAAAAAGAGAAGAAGATGATGCTTCAAAAAACGCCGAAGATGAAGGCATTGAAAATTACAGCTCACATCCAAAAGTTGTAGAACGCGTTGAAAATATTCAGAAATTACTATCAGCAGAAAAAGATTCTGTTGGCAGCTTATTCTTAGTTTCAGAAAGTCAATTTTCTTATCTAAAAGCAGTAGCAAGATTTGAAAATATTCAGCACTTGTTTAACAGAATGGATTATCTGAACTGTTTGTATAGAATCTCTCAATTAAAAAAATCTTATCCTGATAATAAGTTCTTAAAGGTGAAAGCGGCATCGTGCATGTATTGGTTGCTTTGGTACAGAAAAGTGGCTTCGTTAAGTGATTTTTATGGCTCAAGTGAAAGCAACACACCTCATTCTGAATTTATATGCACAATCAATAACATTTCTGATACTGAATTGGAGAAACTATCCATCCAATACATACAGCAACTCTTGGCTGAATATCCGAACAATGAAGAGCTGCAGATCATGTATGCAAAAACCTTAGCATTTAATGAATCTGCAAAGTCAGCTCAGGTCGTAGACACTTATATAAGTTCTAATCCGAACGGCATGTACATTAATCATGCAAAACAAATTAAAAAATCAAAGAAAAGGTAATGAAGAAGAAGTTTAGAAAATACATACTTTTAATACTAATTTTCCCGATGCTGAACGCTTGTTCTACTTTCAATAAGTTATTTATTGAAAAAGATAAGAGCTTCGTCAATAACAAAGAGAATAGTATAAAGAAGATTGTTGCAATTATGCCAACCATGTATGTTATTGATCCTAAGAAGAAAAGCTCTTACAAAAAACTAAAGAAAACAATAAACAAGCTCGACGCTTTTGAAGCTTCACTAAAAGAAAATGCAAAGCTGAATAAGATTGAATTGCAGATTGTTTCGGCAAATAATTTGAATACGAATGATGTTGACTTTTTTAATGTGCTTAAGCCATTAAGAGACCAGATAATTCTGTCAAACATATATCAAAATCCGGAGTTGAGCAGCAAAGGAATCAAAGGAAACTACTTCAAAGCACCTATGAATTATTTTAATACATTGCCGCGTATTTCTCCTGATTACAGCAAGTTGGTTGAGAAATATAAAACCAAATACTTTTCGGTAAATGGTGTTTTCTCTTTAGATGGCAGATTCAAAGCATCCAACTTCTTTAGCCTATTAATACTTCCTCCTTATGCTTTTAAAACCAATGCAGAAACATACTACTACACGATCGTTGTAGATATAGAAAAGAGTGAGATCGTCTACAGAGAGATCCGTGGAATTGATGAGCTTGTTTTAAAAACCAACTTAGATGGCATCCTTTACGATAGCTACAATATTATAAAGAGCAAAAAATAAAATCTATATGAAGACACCTCCAATTTTTATACTACTACTACTATTAAGCATATCTGCAAGTGCTAAAGTTCCGGGCTATCAAGGTCATCGTTTTATATTAAAAACAGACTTATCTTCTTTAATAGATCGTGGTGGCAGCGCATCACTCGAAATCGCAATTGCACGACATATGACCATAGAACCAGAATACAGGTTCTATAACAAAACGATAAAATTTCCACTATCTTATGAAGATGGAAATCAGTATTCATATACTATCGAATATCTTACGGAGAAAGCACATATTGTAGAACATGCTGTTTTTCTAAACCTAAAATTCTTTACATCTAAATCTAAAACAGCACCAAAAGGATTTTACACATTCCTCAAATTTGGAATTGGCAGAGCAAATATAACATCAAACGGATTTGTGAATGAATCTGTTGAGGATCCTGATTTCCCTGGTGAGTTTTATTACAAAGATGTACTGAAAAGTTATAAACTAAAGAATGTAAGAACAATACATGCGGCAATTGGCGTTGGTGTAAATTATATTTTCGCAAAAAGATTGCTATGCGATATCGCTTGGGGTTTGCAATATAGTAATATGAATGCAAAACAATACAAATCGTATTTAGATGGTTATACCAATAAATTCGGACCAAATGTAGTATCTTTTATACCTTCAACAACACGCAAAGACGAATCACTAAGGTTTGCATTTGGCTTTATGTTTAAAGCGTCGATTGGCGTAATATTATTCTAACCTTCTTTGTCTTTTACAATACTTTCCAAATGATGCGTTAAATGTTGCACATAATCTTCAGCGACAAACTCAACACTATGCCTTATAGTTGCATCTTTTGAAAAGCACATCAATGCATCATACTTATCAGCAGGCATTTTTTCTAAGATAGAAATGATTTGTTTGTTCAACAAATACCAAAGTTCAATCACATCTTTTGTTTCTTTATGTTGATAATCATTCCTCATCACCCAATTATCAGGATGATACATAATATGAACTTGTTCTTCATACTGTACTCTTATAAATCGCTGAATATTATTTTGTGCCGAATCTATCAAGTGCCCAAGTTCTTCTTTCTTGCTCCATTTCTCAGGATTTGGTTTTGATGAAAATTCTTTATCATCAACAGCTTTCAGCAATGGATAATATTGTTCAATTACTGCTCTTAATTTGCTTGAAATAACTATCACTATCTTCTTTTTATATCAGAGATTACGTCTTTGCTACTTTGCGTCTCTGCGTGAAATCAATATTTGTAAATGTGAAAACTCGATGCGTGCATTGAGATATTTTTTTTATCTTTCAACAAATATAAAGATACAATGTCAGCAAATAAATATCCGCATTTATTGTCAGAATTAGATTTAGGTTTTACAAAGCTTAAAAACCGAGTATTGATGGGTTCCATGCACACCAACTTAGAAGAAGAAAAGAATGGCTTTGAAAGATTGGCGGCATTCTATGCAGAGCGCGCTAAAGGCGATGCAGGTATAATTGTTACAGGAGGCATGGCACCCAACTGGGAAGGCTGGTTGAAGCCTTTTGCAGAAAGAATGACCAATCAATCCCATGTAAAAAAACACAAAATTGTAACCGATGCCGTACATAGCGAAGGCGGAAAGATCGCCATGCAAATATTACATGCAGGACGTTATGCTTATCATCCTTTAAGCGTGGCGCCATCACGCATACAAGCACCTATCAATCCTTTTAAGCCAAGAGGATTAACGGCTTGGGGCGTTCGACGTACTATTAATGATTTTGCAGATAGTGCAGCTTTAGCAAGAGAAGCTGGTTATGACGGTGTGGAAATCATGGGTTCAGAAGGTTATTTAATTAACCAATTTATTGTAAAGCATACCAATAAAAGAACCGATGAATATGGTGGTAGCTACGAAAACCGAATTAAGTTTCCTGTAGAAATAGTTCGCCAGGCAAGAGAAAAAGTAGGTAAGGATTTTATCATTATCTATCGCTTGTCTATGCTTGATTTAATTGAAGATGGCAGCAATTGGGAAGAAGTGGTACAGCTTGCAAAAGAAATTGAGAAAGCAGGTGCTACCATCATCAATACAGGTATTGGCTGGCACGAAGCACGCATACCAACTATTGCAACATCAGTACCGCGTGCAGGTTTTGCATGGGTAACGCAAAAACTAAAATCAGAGATATCTATTCCGCTTTGTACATCAAACCGTATCAATATGCCTGATGTTGCAGAGCAGGTTTTGGCAGATGGCTGTGCCGATATGGTGAGCATGGCACGACCATTCTTAGCAGATGAAAATTGGGTAAAGAAAGCAAGAGAAAATCGTGCGGATGAAATAAATACTTGTATTGCTTGTAATCAAGCTTGTTTGGATCATACATTTTCAAACAAAGTTTCAAGCTGCTTAGTGAATCCAAGAGCTTGCCACGAAACAGAGTTAAAATATACACCAACGAGCAATAAGAAAAATTTAGCCGTGATTGGCGCCGGACCTGCAGGTATGGCTTTCGCAGCCATTGCAGCAGAACGCGGACATGCGGTTACTTTATACGATGCGGACAAAGAGATCGGCGGACAGTTCAATATGGCAAAGCAAATTCCGGGCAAGGAAGAATTTCATGAAACCTTGCGTTATTTCGGTAGGCAAATAGAACTTCATAAAGTAAATGTGCAGCTCAATAAAAGAGTAATTGCCGAAGATGTGAAAGACTTCGACGAAGTGATTGTAGCAACAGGCATTTCACCGCGCGACATTTCATTTGAAGGTTCGGATCATGCAAAAGTGGTATCTTATATTGATGTATTAAAGAACAAAATACAGGTAGGCAAAAAGGTAGCAGTGATTGGCGCAGGCGGCATTGGTTTCGATGTATCGGAATTTTTAACGCAGGCTGGCGAAAGCACCACTTTGGATAAGGATGAATGGCTGAGAGAATGGGGCATTGATAGCAAAAATGAAGTACGTGGCGGCATTGCAGGCATTAAGCAACATATTGAAGCACCTGCTCGTGAAGTAACCATGTTCCAAAGAACAGCAGGAAAAGTTGGCGCAAAATTAGGCAAGACCACAGGTTGGATTCATCGCACGACTTTGAAAATGAAGAAAGTAAAAATGATAGATGGCGTGGAATATACTAAGATAGACGACGAAGGCTTGCACTACATAGATAAAACAAAAACAGCACAAGTATTACCTTGCGATAATGTAGTAATCTGCGCAGGACAACTTTCTTTGCGCGAACTGGAACAACCTCTAAAAGACTTAGGCAAAATAGTACACGTAATTGGTGGTGCTTTCGAAGCCGGCGAACTCGATGCAAAACGTGCGATTAATCAAGCAGCAAGGTTGGCTGCTGTGATGTAGTAAAATGAATGTTAAAGCATTTTTATTATGAATAAACTCTTCATTTTTGTGAAGTAATTCCATGTAAAGAAAAAGAGGAAAAGAAAATAACTACAACGACACTCAACACATTATTTATAAAGAAAACTTTATAAATAAATATCAGACTTCTAAATGAACCATAAAAATCATCATAAAACACTTTTCTTAATGGATGGTGCAGGTGCATTATTAACTGCCGCTTTATTATTTGCGGTGTTACCAAAATTGGAAACCTACTTTAGAATGCCAAAGCATATACTTTATTTGCTGTCTGCCATTGCGTGTATGTTTGCCGTATATTCTTTAAGTTGTTATTTTTTTGCCGGAAAAAATAACAAATTATTATTAAAAGTCATTGCCATCGCAAACACCTTATATTGCCTATTGACAGCAATATTTTTAGTCGTGTATTATACGCAGCTTACTATCTTTGACTTTACTTATTTTATACTTGAAATGATGATTATAGGCTGCCTGGTATTTTTTGAAAAGAGATCAGTAAGTTCAGCTACTAATACTACAATAACGAGTTAGTTACTTCGCATGTATCACAAAATGTTCCATCAACAGCACCTGCAATTCACCCACCATAAAACCTAACACGGCACCAACGGTAATTAGAATCCATTCGTCTTGCTTAAACGCAGGTCGAAGCACACCTTCAAATTCTGCCGGTGTCAGTTCCTGCATTTTTGTTACCAATGTATTTTTGATGTCCATTGCGTCTTCGGCATATTTCTCTATATGTTTCAGTGCAATCGGCAACTGGTGCACCATATTTCCGGTAATGGCATTCTTCATTGCTTTGTATTTTTCAGAACCTACTGCAAACACCACGATTGGTTTTAAAACACCAGCCTGCTCATCTACCATATGCTGCACATTCTTCTGTATCATGTTGAATAAATTATCCGATAATTTTCCGGTTAAGATAGATTCTATCATGTTAGCAGGTGTCAGTACTTCTTTTGCAATCAATTCTCCATATTTTGATGCTACTTCTTTCTGACGTTTGAAAAACAAGCCTTGCCATTTAAAAATACCAAAGAATTTTTTTTCTTCCTGTGGTGCAAAGATCATCTTTAGCGCCAGCCAATCTGTGAACCAACCTGTAAACAAACCGAAGATTGGCATTACCAATGGTTCCTGTGTCAGCATCCAAACGATCATCTGCACCAAGCCAATTAAGAAGCCAAAATAAATTCCTGAATTACGAATAAACTGAAATTCTTTTTCACCGCTTTCTAAAAATATTTTATTCAATAGCTTTTTATCTTTGGTAAGATTGGTCACTACCATATCTTTCAGGTCAAATACATCATTCAGGTTTTCTTTGGTTTGCTGCATCAGCTGTCGCACCATGTCCGGCGATTCCTGCTGGATTCTTTTAATGAGCAGCTTTTTTACGTTTTCAGGAATGCTTTCCCACAAACCCGGTTGATAATGCGTCATCACATCGTGCGTAATCTGCTCTACGATCGGCAGCATCGGTTTTTCTAATTCCTGCGCGATCCTGTCCGGATCTAATCTTGCAAAGATCTCTTCAGGTTTTATCAAACGTGAGGTTAAAGTGTCGCAAGCAATGGTACTCATAATGGCTGCCTTACGCGGAATGATGCCTTGCCAGCCTAAGAATGGTTTGATGCCAAAAAATTCTATCGGCTCAAACATCATTTTTATAGCTACTATCTTTGTTCCGTAACCAATAATAGATGCGATGATAGGCATAGATAAATAAAGCCACCAGTGCTTCTCAAAGTCTGCCATCGTTATCATCTTAAATAAAAATACCATATGTGTGTGATTGAAATACGAATATCGAAATTCTACATCTTAAAAACGAATTTTAGTTAAAATATTCGACAGATTGCTTCGTGCCTCGCAATGAAAACAAGCGAAGAAAGCCACTATGCTTCGCATCATTGCAAGGCACGAAGCAATCTCAATAAAAACTTATCAATTCTTATTACGAAAGATGCCATCGCTTAAAGCGATGGCATCTTTCGTTTATGATAAAATAAAAATCAGAACTGTTTATGCAGCAGCTAATTTCTCTTTGATCTTTGCTTCGATCTCATCCATCATACCTGGATTATCTAACAATAATTGTTTTACGGCATCGCGTCCTTGTCCTACTTTTTGACCTTCGTAGCTATACCATGCGCCGCTTTTTTGAAGTACGCCTAATTCTGCACCCATGTCAACAATTTCACCTTCTTTAGAAATTCCTTTACCAAAGAAAATATCAAACTCAGCTACTCTAAAAGGTGGTGCTAATTTATTTTTAACCACTTTTACTTTTGTCTGGTTGCCAATTACGTTGTTTTCCTTGTCCTTGATTTGTCCTGCACGGCGAATATCCAAACGGATAGATGCATAGAATTTTAAGGCATTACCACCTGTTGTAGTTTCCGGCGAACCGAACATTACACCGATCTTATCACGCAACTGGTTGATGAATATACAGCTGCAAGATGTTTTGCTGATAGCACCTGTTAATTTACGCATTGCCTGGCTCATTAAACGTGCATGCAAACCCATTTTGCTGTCGCCCATATCACCTTCAATTTCGCTTCTTGGCACTAATGCTGCTACTGAATCGACTACTACTAAATCAACAGCTGCAGAACGAATCAATTGCTCAGCAATGTCTAAACCTTGCTCGCCATCGTCCGGCTGACAGATATATAAGTTGTCTGTATCAACGCCTAATGCCTCTGCATATTTTTTGTCAAATGCATGTTCAGCATCAATGATAGCACAAATGCCGCCTGTTTTCTGTGTTTGCGCAATTGCGTGAATAGCCAAGGTTGTTTTACCTGAAGATTCAGGGCCATAAATTTCGATGATTCTTCCTTTTGGAAAACCACCAACGCCAAGTGCTAAATCTAAACCCAGTGAACCCGTAGAAATCACTTCTGACTGCACGATACTGTTATCGCCTAATTTCATTACGGTTCCTTTACCGTATTGCTTGTCTAACTTCTCCAAAGTTAAAAGTAGCGCCTTTGCTCTTTCGTCTTTTGTGTCTTTTGCAACATCTTTTGTCTCTTTGCTCATAATAATTGTGTGTTTCGTTAACAAATTTACTTATTAAGATACCTAAAGGTGAAATATTCCATAAAAATTGGTGAAAAAAATATGCACAAACTACATTATAACTTATATAGCTATGATAAACAGGTAGTTAGAATTGATGAATTTTAATTTTAGAGAACAACAGATAAAATTTGTCAGGATAGTTTTAAATAAACTGTTGTAAATTAGCGAAACATTATTGTAACATGAGTGTTATAATTTGTGCAAATCTGATGTGATTTAATATTTTTGCAACCTAACTTTGTAAAAGCCCAACATTATATTTACACAGACTTAATATTTGTGTTGCTGCTGCCGTAAGCAGTTTTTATTAATTTACGATTCGTGAAAAAGAAAATAACCAATCTATATGTATTGATGCATGCTTTAGGTGACATATTCATCCTGAATATAGCATATGCACTTGGTCATTTGTTTGGTTTTAGCCTAAATATTTTGCAGATGTTTGATACCAAATATTTGCAACTATGGATTTATTTAAACGTTATCTATCTTTTTGCCGCACAACTTTCTGGCACATTCGATATGTATAGAAATACACGTTTCTTTACTTTGCTGGCAGCTTTAGTACGTTTGTTCTTCTTCCAAATTTTACTGGCTTTCTCTTATATCGTTATTTTTAAAGATTTTAACGAAACCTTTCGTTTATCAAGAGAAGTATTGCTAATCACTTACACCACAGCTTTTTTCTTAACGATGATATGGCGGTTTGGCTTTATAAAAATCGTACGCATTTACAGAGCTCGTGGTTTTAATAACAGAAAAGTGATGATTATTGGTGCAGGCGAAACAGCACAGGAATTTAAAACCATGCTGGAACACAAGATAGAATACGGTTATCAATTCTTAGGCTTTTTTGACGATGAACCAAAAAAATACAGTGCTAATGTACAGAAATACATTATTGGCAATGTAGAAGATGCTAAAACATATGCTATTAATAATCAGATTGATGAATTATTTTGTGCATTGTCGCACCAGGAAGAAAGCAGAATTAAGGAAATTATAGAATTTGGCGATGAAAACCTGATCCGCGTAAAGATCGTACCTGATCTTACCCGTTTTTTAACGCATCATTTAAACAAAGTTGAAATAGATTATTACGGTCAAATTCCTGTAATGACCTTACGCAACGAACCATTGGAAAACATTGTAAATCGCTTTATAAAACGCTTATTTGATATTGGTTTTTCTATTTTAGTTTTTGTGTTTCTATTGTGGTGGTTTATTCCGTTGATGGTTATTTTCATAAGGTTTAGCAGCAAAGGTCCTGCATTTTTCATTCAAAAACGTTCAGGTATCAAAAACAAATCTTTTGATGTAATAAAATTCAGAACGATGTATGTGAATACAGACGCACATTACAAACAAGCTACAAAAGACGATGATCGCATCACACCAATTGGAAAATTTTTACGCAAAACAAATCTTGATGAGCTTCCACAATTCATTAATGTATTGCTTGGACAAATGTCTGTAATTGGTCCGAGACCACATATGTTGAAGCATACAGAAGAATATTCAAAAATTATTGATAAATTTATGGTCAGACATTTAGTGAAACCAGGTATTACCGGTTGGGCACAGGTAAATGGCTACCGCGGCGAAACAAAAGAGGTAGATGATATGGAAGGAAGAGTGCGCGCCGACGTTTGGTACATTGAAAACTGGAGCTTTGGATTAGATGTTAAAATTGTTATTCTGACTATTATCAATATGATCCGCGGTGAAGAAAATGCATTCTAAAAATTACTTACTACTTTATTTATTGCTTGTATTTTCTATTGTCGCAATGGCACAACAGGAAAATCTGCCGCTCAACAGGAACTTGATTCTTAATTATGAAAAGTCATTAAACGCTTGGGACAAAGCTTCTTTCCATACTTCTATGAAACCTTATAATGCTGCCGAAGTTTATAAGTTTGTATATCCTGATACGGTGCAGCATTACCAACGTGTACCACATACCAATCTTGCGAGCAAGCTGGTGAATGTAATTGGTTTCGAAAACCTTTTAGAGTTTGATGAAAACGGTTATGTAAAACATTATGGTAAAATATTAGCGAAGGATTCTGTGTACTACGAAGATAATGTTTACGATAAAGGTTATAAAGACAGAAAAGTGTACGTTTCCATAAATCCGCTTTTTAATATTGGTTTTGGATATGATCTGTCTGCAAAGAAATTACTATCCTACAGAATGGTTGGCTTGGAATTATTAGCAAACATTGGTAAAAAAGTAACCATTTATACTTCTTTCTTAAATACGGTTGGAAAATTTCCTGCATACATAGATTTATATAATTTTCAAACCGGTGCGGTGCCTGGCGAAGGAAATGTAAGAAAACCAGGAACCGGAACACTTGATTTTTCAAGTATCAATGCATACGTTTCTTATTCACCGGTAAAACAATTTAATGTACAGGTTGGCAATGGCAAGCACTTCATTGGTGATGGTTATCGCTCTTTATTCTTATCAGACAATTCTTACACATATCCATATCTACAGCTTACGGCAAATGTTTGGCGTATAAAATACACTTCTATTTATGCAGAATTAGTTGACAATTTGAGAAACTTCAACGATTTTGGTCAAGGCTTTCCGCGCAAGCTCGCAACGTTTAATTATTTAAGTGTTGATGCCGCGAAGTTCTTACAATTTGGAATTTTTGAAGGCATTACATGGCGCAGAACTACCGCAAAAGGCAATAACTTCTTCGACTATAACTTCTTAAATCCTGTGATTGGCGTTCGTGCTTTTCAGAAAAAAACAGATCCGAATACAACAAAAGTTTATGGCTTAAATGCAAAGGTTACACTTCCGAAATACATTGTGTTATATGGTCAGTTTATGTTCAATAAATTTGGAAAGAAGAATACATCAGACCGCAGAATGGGTTGGCAAGCCGGTGCAAAATACTTTGATGTTGGTGGTGTGAAAAACCTGAATTTCCAGGTAGAATATAATAGTGTTCGTCCATATTCTTATCAAGGCGAAGACAGTGCCATCGGTTATGCGCACTACAACCAGGCTCTCGGGCATCCAATGGGTGCCAACTTCAACGAATTGTTAGTGATGGTAAACTACCAATACAAGCGTTTTTATACATCTTATAAAATGTCTTATACGCAAACGGCAACCGACACGGCTTTAAACCAAAATTTTGGAAACAATATTTTGGATATCGGCAATGCTGCAACCACAACCACTAATGTAAAAATTCAGAATGGTTTTGCTTATAATGTAATTGATCACGACATCAGAGCAGGTTATATCATTAATCCGAAATTAAATATGGTGATTGAAGGAAAACTACAGTTTAGAAAATATACTTCTAAGCTCGATGGTGCTACTTCGCTTAAAAGTAACTCGTTTATGATAAGCTTTGCCACCAACATTTTCAACCGTTATTACGATTTACCTATCTTATTTTAATTAATAAAGGTTAATTCACACGTATAAAGAATAATAATCTTATTTTTGCAATCCGAAACTTCGATGGAAGCTTCAGATTATTTATTAAATAAGAAAATTCATATATGCGTAAGTTTGTAGTTAGTTTATTGATCATATTTTGCTCAGTAGCAGTTGTTTTAGGACAAGATTCCACGGTTATCGGTCCAAAAGGAATTTCTACACAGGTTAAAAAAAGAATCTCTTCTGCTAAAGACAGATTGGTTATTGATTTTTGTATGATGAATGCCATTATTAAAAAAGATGGCGTAATGGTTCCTGCAGACTTTAAACTTGGTGGTTTTAATCGTGGTATCAACGTTTATTTCATGTACGATTTAGTGTTGGATAAAAAGAAAAAACATCCACATTTCAGTATTGCGCCGGGAATTGGTGTAGGTTCAGAAAACTACTATTTCAAATCTTTTGGTATGAGTTGGAGAAACGACAGCGTCACCAGTTTCTATCCTTTAGGCGATTCTATTACTTCTAAAAAATCCAAATTAAATATGACGTATATCGATATTCCTATTGAATTTCGCTATCGTTCAAAACCAAATGCAAAAACAGGCATGAGCTGGAAACTTGCTGTAGGATTTAAAGTTGGCTTCTTAGTTGGCAGCAAATGGAAATACAAAGGTGAAGAATTAAACAACAGCAATATAAACGTAAAAATAAAAGATGTTGGCGTCGGCAACATGAGCAAATTCCGTTACGGACCAATGATTCGTGGTGGTTACGGACCAGCGAGTTTATTCTGCTACTACTCTGTTGGCAGCGCGTTTACAACAGGCAAAGGACCAAAATTCAATCCAATAGTATTTGGTATTTCTATTAATGGTTTATAAAACTGAAATGAGATTTGAGAAGTGAGACAAGAGAATACATCTCAAATCTAAAATCTAACATCTCAAATCTTTTAATGTCCAATCCATTTAAAAACATACAAGGCGAAGTTGCCTGGCGAGCACCATCAAATATTGCACTCGTAAAATATTGGGGAAAATATGGCAACCAATTGCCAAAAAACGCATCCATCAGTTTTACTTTAAATACTGCTTTTACTGAAACTTCTGTAAAGTATAAAGCCAAAACAGATACTGATATTCAGCATCATGACAAAAAGAAGATTGATCTGAAATTCTTCTTTGAAGCAAAAGAAAACCCAAAGTTTGCCGAAAAGATTCAGAAATTTTTAGAAAGTATCGTCATTCATTTTCCATTTCTACCTTATTTTTCTTTAGAAATCAACAGTACAAATTCATTTCCACATTCAACAGGAATTGCCAGTTCGGCATCATCCATGGCTGCTTTAGCTTTGTGCTTAACAGATATTGAAAACACTTTAGATGGCGGTTTGCGACCAACTGATTTCTTCGAAAAAGCAAGTATGATTGCGCGCTTAGGTTCAGGCAGTGCTTGCCGTTCTGTATATCCATATTTAGCAGCTTGGGGAAAGCATCATGCCGTTCCATTTTCGAGCAATGAGCATGCAGTTCCGTTTCATGAAGCGGTTCATCCAATCTTTAAGACTTTTAAAGATGCCATACTAATTGTTTCTTCAGATGAAAAATCCGTTTCCAGTCGTGCCGGTCATGCTTTAATGGAAGGAAATCCTTTTGCAGAAAGTCGCTATCAGCAAGCAGAAACTCATTTAACACAGTTAATTTCAGCTTTAAAAGAAGGAAACATAGAAAAATTTGGTGAAATAATTGAAAATGAAGCACTTACATTACATGCACTAATGATGTGTTCTACACCATCTTACATGCTGATGCTACCTAACACGCTGAAAATTATTGATTTAATAAAAACCTACCGAACAGAAAAAGGTGTACCTTTGTATTATACTTTAGATGCAGGACCGAATGTTCACTTATTGTATCCTGAGGAAAATGCTGCTGAAGTGCAGAACTTTATTCAACAAACATTGTTAGCTTACTGTGAAAATGGAAAAGTGATTTACGATGAAGTTGGAAAAGGACCGATCAAACTAAAATAACTCAATTGACATTCTGAGTGTAGCGAGGAATCTGATTGTGTGAACTAAATAAGAAAATGTTTATGAAATGTTTCATTTCATTCAACATGACAAAAGATGAAAAACGAACAATCCTTCAATTCCAAAATTCTTCTCTTCGGAGAATACAGTATTATTCAGGATTCGATGGGTTTGACATTACCTTACAATGAATTTAACGGAAAGCTGACTTTTGATGCGAATGAAATGAACGAGCAATTCGTTACAGAATCAAACGACCATTTAGAAGAATTTGCGAATTACATTCAAAATTTATTAAACGATAAAAAATTAAACATCAATTTTGATATTGATGCATTTAAAAAAGATATTGAAAATGGCATGTATTTCCAATCATCTATTCCGCAAGGGTTTGGTGTTGGCAGCAGCGGTGCATTAGTGGCTGCGGTTTATGGAAAATATACTAAGAACAAAATCAGCATTGATAATGCACCGAATAAAGAAACTATTTTAGAATTGAAAGCCATCTTAGCAAAAATGGAATCTCATTTTCATGGCAGCAGTTCCGGTGTTGATCCATTAATTTGCTACCTGAATCTACCTTTATTGATCAACGGTAAAAATGGCGTTGAACCGGTAAAAGTAGAAATGAACAGCTTAGGAAAAGGCGCGATCTTCTTAATAGACACAGGCATCAGCAGAAGCACCGAACCATTGGTGAAATATTATATGCAACGCATGGAAGAACCTACTTTCCGTGAGTTCGTAGACAAACAATTAAAGCCTTTTGCAAACAACTGCATACAAGCTTTTTTAGATGGCGACAAAGAAACCTTGTTTGCTTACATGAAGCTACTTTCTAAATTCCAGTTTGAGCATTTCAAGCCGATGATACCAAAACTGTTTAATAAAATGTGGAAACGCGGATTAGACAGCGGCGAATATTACTTAAAACTTTGCGGTGCAGGTGGCGGTGGCTTTATCTTAGGCTTCACACAAAACTTCGAACTCACCAAAAAACAACTCAAAGGTCAAAATTTAGAGTTGTTGTGTAATATTTAATTAAAATTACAAGATATAAGAAAATAATTTTGCCTGATATTCCTAACGATCTTGATTTCATACAAATGGAATTAATTGTTACACTAAGAGATAAGTTTGAAAGTGTTTATGAAAGAAAATTATTATAAATGCTGTCTCTAAAACCTCCAACTACCACCAGCACCAAGTTCTACTAATTGTGCTTTGCTGCCGTGTGCTTTCATGTTGCCTAATACCTGCAATTGTGAGCGTTTCTTTTTGCCTATTTCCGGTAAGTAGCAAGCACCACCGGCTTTAAAATAAATCGGCAACGCTTGTCTGTAAGTATTATATAAGTAAACACCCATTTCTAAATGAATGGCAAATCTTCCTACAAGAATTTCATCACTTAGATTTACACTTAAATTTGTCGCAGCCTTTTGCAGTTTTTTATTTTGTACTTCCAATGTGTTTACATAAATAAAAGGCTCGCCAAAATTAAATTCTAAAGTTGTACCAAACGACATCTTATTAGTGATATTGATATAGCGAGTATAGCCGATAGAAGTAGATTGCACCAAATGCGTTTTATCTTTAACAAATCTCGTAACATCTGTAAAACCTATGGCTGCTCGCGCATACAATTCATTCTTCAAAACAGGCTTTTTATTGAACGAATCTCTGTTGAGCTGCATTGGTGTTTTATATGGATAATAGATCAAGCCAATAGTACCGGTAGGCACATTGATTCCTAAATTAGGTAACCTTGTTCCACCATCAGAATAATGCGAATACGTAATGCCTGTAACCAATCGGAATTGCGGTGCTATCTTCCATTCTAAACCTAAACGAATTTGTATGTACGCATTCAATCTCGCACCTAAGGTATTATTTCGTGGATTGCTAACTTCATTATAACTTTTGGTTGAATAACAAATGCCTAATGCCATGCGCATATTAAAATCAACGATCTTATTGCGCACCAATGCATATTTCCAATAAGCATATGCAGCAAAACCATTTCCGATCGTATCATGATCGTGATGAAACATCATGATAAAGCCACCACCAATTTCAGGATAATGCAGTTTCTTTTGCCAAGCCTTCGAACCATTTGTCTGCTTAAAAACGCTTACTTCACCTGCATAGCTCAAACCGTTTATAGTTGGCAAGAAATTAGAGGTGTGCTTAAAAACTTCGCCTGCATGAAAGTTAGCTTCTATACCTAATTTTCCAGGATAGGAAACAGGCTTATATTTTGCCACAGCATGCTGCAAACACAGGGCAAATAAAATAAATGCAAATGATCTTTTTATAAATATGGTATTTAATGAAACAAAATAAGATTTATTTCTTAAAACATATAAATACCAAAAGCCTGAAGAGTATTTACAACTATTTCTTAATCAACAATGGTTTTTGATTTCTGCAATGAAACATATAAAAATATTAAACCACTAACGGCAGATAATGTAGAGCCAATAATAATGGCAAGTCTTGCAACATTAGCATTTTCAGGATCTTTGAAAGATAAAGTTGTAAAAAATAATGACATCGTAAAGCCAATTCCAGCTAATAAACTCACGCCAAAAATATGTTTCATCATGGTGTTTTCCGGTAAAACACAAAGCTTGGTTTTATTGCCGATCCAGATGAAAGTGCTGATACCAAAGGCTTTTCCAACAAATAATGCTAATATAATTCCGATTCCTAAACCTGAAAGCAAATCAGGAAAACTTTGTGCTGATAAAACAATCGTTGTGTTTGCTAAAGCAAATATTGGCAAGATTAAATAATTGACAGGCTGATGTAAATCATGTTCATATTTCTCAACTTTTTCTATTGGAATAAAAAATGCAGCCAAAACACCTGCTATTGTTGCATGTACACCACTCTTATAAATAAAATACCACAAAAAGAGGATTGGAATAAAATAGAACATGAAGTTGCCTGCCTTAAATTTATTGAGTAAAAACAAGATTAACATTATACCAGAAGCAAACAGCAAATAATTGAAATGAATTTCGTTGGTGTAAAAAATAGCGATGATCAAAATGCCACCCAAATCATCGATGATAGCCAATGCCGTTAAGAAGACTTTTAATGACAATGGAACTCGGTTGCCTAACAATGATAAAATGCCTAATGAAAATGCAATATCTGTTGCGGTAGGAATTGCCCAACCGCTAAGATTTTCTGTTCCTTTATTAAAGACAAAAAATATCAACGCAGGAAATATCATACCGCCAATCGCTGCTAACAAAGGCATCAATATTTTTTTTGCAGATGATAATTCGCCTGTAATTAATTCTCGTTTTATTTCTAAGCCAACTAAGAAAAAAAAGATAGCCATCAGCAAATCATTTACCCAATGTTCTATGTGCATTGATAAAAAAGAAAAGCCAATTTCGTAATGCCAAAAGTGCATGTAGCTTTCCTGCAATGAAGAATTTGTAAGTGAGATTGAAACAATCGTTGCGAGAATTAAAAGTACACCACCAAGTTTTCCACTTTCAGAAAGTGCTTTTATTGGATGAAGAATTGGCTTGATAATAGGCTGAATAAATCTCTTGCGCATTGGCTAAATTATCAATAAAGATAACCATTTTCAGCCTAATTCTGATGCAGAATTTTGTGCAGTTCGGCGACATTATTTGCAATAAAATCCGGCTTTGAATCTTCAATTTCTTTTTGCGAACCAAAACCGTAAGTAACGCCAATGCTTTTAATTCCTGTGTATTTTGCAGCTTCAATATCAGAATGCCTGTCGCCAATCATTACTGTTTTCTGTAGGTTAGAAATGCTTTCCTTTTCCAAGATCAACTCGATCATTTTCTCTTTGGTAATGATATTTTTTTCTTCATTGTAGTGTTGCAACTGCGTAAAATAATCACGAATACCAAAATGTTTTAATATTTCATGAGACATTGCGCCTTTGTGTGTGGCAATGTGTAATTTTCTTTGTTGATGAAAAAGTGTGTGCAGCAAATCATACATCTCGTTGTACAATTCATTCTCAAAAGCACCACCTAATTTGTTGTAGTAAACTCTATAGGTTTCAATGGCTTCATTAGCTTTTGCCGGTGTTTGCTGATACATTTTTTCAAAAACAATACGCAATGGTGGTCCAATTAAAGTACGCAAAGTTGCATCATCAGGAACTGGCAAATCCAAAGTTGGAAATGTGTATTTGTAGCCATTTAAAATTCCTGTTTCCGGATTAGAAATGGTTCCATCAAGATCAAAAATAATGTGTTGCATGTTTTTGTTTTTGATTGTAGATATGCACAGCAGCAGTGCATATGAATTTATACGCACTGCTATGCGTATCTACAACGATTTTTATGCGCCTAACAATTCTTTTACCAAAGAAGAAATACGTGCACCTTCGGCTTTACCTGCTACTTTCTTAGAAACAGAGCCAATTACTTTTCCCATATCTTTTACAGATGTTGCGCCTGTTTCTGTGATGGTTGCCTGCACAATGTTTTTCAATTCATCATCACTCATTTGCGCCGGCAAATAAGTTGTAATGATATCCATTTCTTCTTTTTCTCTAACTGCTAATTCTGCACGATTTTCTTTGGTGAAAATATCAAACGATTCTTTGCGCTGGTTGAATAATTTTTGAAGGATTTTTATTTCCTGTTCAGCAGTAATTTCGCCTGTTGCACCTTTTTCAGTTTTAGCAATTAAGAAAGCAGCTTTGATTGCTTTTATAGTACGCAATTTTACTTCGTTTTTAGAAAGCATTGCTTCCTTTAATTCTGTGTTTATACTTTGATCTAAAGACATAGTTTGATTTGATAATTTGAAGATGTAAAATTACAAAACTTTACTTACTACTTATCACTTACTACTAACAACTATTTTACTTCTTCGTAATCAATAAATTCAGCATCGTTAAATTTTGAATTAGTGTTTGAAGCAGCATTTGTTTTTGTTTGCTGATAGTTGTTATTAGAATTAATATTTTGATTTGGATTTTGCGGTTGTACTCTTTGTTTTGGCTTGCCATCAACAAAAAGAATTTTAAGCAGCTTATATCCAAGCAGGAAAAATACAATATATTCTAAGAAGCGAATCATGTTCATAAAATTAATAGTTTAACGTGAATTATAACGTTAAAAATGCAGAAATAGTTTCAATCCAAAACCTATCACATACGACAGATAGCATCGCTTAAAGCGATGCTATCTGTATTGTATTATATCAGCTCAAAACTTCTGCTTACAAATTTTGTCAAAGCTTCACCTTTCAGCATGTTTTGTGAAAGCAATGCTAAATCGTATAACTGCTTGATATGTTTTTCCTGATGTGCTGCGTCTTCGTCCAAAAGCTTCGTGTTGATTGGATGATTCGTGTTGATTACCAAGTTCAGTTTTTCTTCCATTGCACCAAACATAAACGGCGAACCGCCACCCATTTTTTGCATTTCCTGCATTCTGCGCATAAATTCATTACGAGTAATGACGATTGGTGCATCTGTTGGCGACAATGCTTTCAATTCAATATCTGCTTTTGATTTTTGAATGGTAGTTTCGAATAATTCTTTTAGTTTGTCTTCTTGTTCTTTAGATAAAACAGAAGCAGCTTCTTCATCTTTCGGAATTAAGTTAGAAACGATATCAGCATCAACTCTTTTGAAATTTACTTTCTCATTTTTCATTTCCACCTGCTGAATAAAATGATTGTCGATCATCGTATCCAATTTCACAATTTCATAGCCACGATCTTTTGCCTGTTGAATATAACTGTGTTGTTCTTCTTCATCAGAAGTATATAAAATGATCAGGTTGCCATCTTTATCCGTTTGGTTTGGCGAGATTTTTTCCTTCAATTCTTCATAAGTAAAGAAGGCATTTTCTGTTGTTGGAAACAAAGCGAAACCATTGCTTCTTTCATAAAATTTCTCATCACTGATCATTCCATATTTCACAAACAAACCGATGTCGCTCCATTTTTCTTCAAACTGTTTTCTATCGGTATTAAAAATTTCCTGCAGCTTATCAGATACTTTTTTAGAGATATGCTGATTGATCTTTTTCACGTTAGAATCGCTTTGTAAATAAGAACGAGAAACGTTTAAAGGAATGTCTGGCGAATCAATTACACCATGTAATAATGTCAAATATTCAGGCACAATTTCGCCAACATTATCTGTTACAAAAACCTGGTTTGAATACAACTGAATCTTATCTTTTTGTACTTCAAAATTCTTTTTCAATTTTGGGAAATATAAAATTCCTGTAAGGTTGAAAGGATAATCAACATTTAAGTGAATCCAAAATAATGGTTCATCAAAATTCATTGGATACAACTCGCGATAGAAGCTTTTATAATCTTCATCCGTTAAAGTTGCAGGCGCTTTTGTCCAAGCCGGATTTGTATTGTTGATGATATTTGCTTCTTCAGGTTTGCCTTCTTTCTTGTCTTCTTCGCTTTGATATTTTGTACCAAACTGAATTGGAATTGGCAAGAATTTGCAATATTTATTCAGCAAGCTTTTGATGCGTTGTTCTTCTAAAAATTCTTTAGAATCTTCTGCAATATGTAAGATGATTTCTGAGCCACGTTGTTCTTTTTCCGTTTCTTCTAAAGTAAATTCTGTAGAGCCGTCGCAAGTCCATTTTACGGATGGTTCATCTTTATAAGATCTAGTGATAATTTCCACTTTATCAGCCACCATAAAAGCTGAATAAAAACCTAAGCCAAAGTGTCCGATAACTGTATTAGAATCTGTGTTTTTTAACTTCTCTACAAATTCGCCGGCTGAAGAAAATGCGATCTGATTGATGTATTTTTTCACTTCATCAGCCGTCATTCCTAAGCCTTTGTCGGAAATTGTAAGCGTATTATTTTCTTTGTCAATTTTTACTTCAATAGTTAAATCACCCAATTCACCTTTTGCTTCACCTAATTGTGCTAAACCTTTTAATTTTTTGGTTGCATCAACAGCATTCGATACCAACTCACGCAAAAATATTTCGTGATCTGAGTACAAGAATTTTTTAATAATAGGGAAAATGTTCTCGGTTTGTACATTAATTTTTCCAGTTTCGATTGACATAGTTATTTAGATTTTAAGAGTTTTGATATGAAATAAATAAGTCAAAAGTTGTACCGTTTCAGGTTTTGTGACAAGATGACATTTTTGGTCACGGATTATAATGATTAAATGATTTCGCTGATTGTATTAACATAAAACCTTGTTTCTTATGTGCCTTGTAAGAAAAATCTATTTCGGATTGGTTGACCAAATAGTTGCTTCTGGAATGAAACCAACATCACGCAGTTCCAACATCGAAACCATTAAATACGCTACGTCTTGTGCTTCTAATTTTGTGTTGTTAAAATCTCTTTTTGCACGACCTGAATTGATAACAAAATTTGTTTGTACTTCGCTTGGATGAACCATCATCACTCGAATATTATATGGTCGAAGTTCTTCACGCCAACATTCTGTCATGCCACGCAAAGCCCATTTTGAAGTAGAATAAGCTGTGCCATTTTGGTGACCTTTCAATGCAGAAGTTGATGCAACATTGATGATGTTTCCGTAATTCTTTTCAATAAAATATTTTGTGCATTCACGACCGCAAAGCATAGCGCCAACTACATTTGTATCTAAAATATCTTTGAATTTTTGCGTGTCAATATTTTGTAATAAATCGAAATAACCAAAGCCTGCATTGTTGATTAAAACATCTAAGCCATTTAATTCTTTGATAGAATTTTTGACTAATTTAATAACATCACTTTCATTCGTAACATCAGCAATGATTGGTATTGCGCCAATTCCGTCAGCAACTTTCTTTAATGTCTTTTTATCACGACCACTTATTACAACTTGCGCACCTTTTGAAATTAATAGTTTTGCTGTGGCAAGTCCAATACCTGAACTTCCACCTGTGATGAGTATTTTAGAATTCTTGATTTTCATAACTACTGAATTTATTAAATTTCACGCAAAGGCGCAAAGAAGCAAAGTTATTTTGATTAATGTGATGATATGATTTTGTATAAAAATATCACAGTAATCATACAAATCCCTATAATCTGTAAAATTAGCGATCTTCTTTTCGTTCGCCAATTTGCTGACGCCACATGGCATAATACAAACCTTTATCTTCTAATAATTCTTCATGGCTTCCTGTTTCGATGATCTTGCCTTTTTCCAACACAAAAATTTTATCTGCATGCATGATCGTTGATAAGCGATGCGCTATCATTACCGTAATTTGTTGGCGGTTTGCAACAATTTTTCTGATGGTTTGCGTGATCTCATTTTCTGTAATAGAATCTAAAGCCGAAGTTGCTTCATCGAACACAATTATTTTCGGACGACGTAATAATGCACGTGCAATTGATAGGCGTTGTTTTTCGCCACCGGAAACTTTCATGCCACCTTCACCAATTACGGAATCAATTCCGTTCTCACTTCTTGCCAATAAATTTTCGCAAGATGCTTGATGTAGAACTTCTGTTATTTCTTCGTCTGTTGCGGTAGGATTTACAAACAATAAATTTTCTTTTATAGTGCCTGCAAAAAGTTGTGTGTCTTGCGTTACAAAGCCAATTTGTGTGCGCAATTCATCAATATCAATATTTTCAGAATCGATGTTGTTGTATAAAATTTTGCCTTCTTTTGGTTTATATAAACCAACCAATAGCTTTACTAATGTAGTTTTTCCTGAGCCTGAAGGACCAACAAATGCTATGGTATTGCCTTTTTCCGCATTGAAAGAAATATCTTCTACTGCTTTTGATTTTGCGGTGCGATGTTGAAAACCTACGTCTTCAAAAGATAATGTATCAATAGCATTTAGCTTTAATGCAACTTGTGGTTTTTGCTCAATTGGTGTAAGCATCAGTTTCTCAAAATTCTTTAATGATGCTTCTGCTTCGCGATAGCTCATAATTACATTTCCCATTTCCTGCAACGGATTGAACACAAAAAATGAATAGAATTGCAAGGTCATTAATTGTCCAACATCAATTTCATTTTTAAAAATCAGAAACAACAAGCTGAACAAAATAGATTGTCGCAGGAAATTAACCAGCGTACCTTGCACAAAAGAAATACTGCGGATTTTTTTTACTTTCGTTAATTCCAACTCTAAAATTTTCTGAGTGGCATCGTTCAATCGCACCACTTCCTGGTTGGTTAATCCTAAGCTTTTTATGAGTTCAATATTTCGTAAGCTTTCCGTTGTGGCACCAGCCAAAACATTGGTTTGCTGTGTAATTTTTGCCTGTACTAATTTTATTTTCTTAGATAAGATATTGATTGAAAAACCTAAGACAAGTGAAGCCACAAAGTAAAATCCAATGATATAAAATGACGTTTGCGGTTTGTATGTTTTGAGTGCGTATACTATTACGAAAGCAATACCAACAACGGCAAAGAAAAAGACATTGATAAAATTCTGCATAAATTTTTCAGAATCTAATCTAACTTTCTGTAAAATGTTTAATGTTTCACCGCTGCGTTGATCTTCAAATTCCTGGAAAGGTAATTGTAGTGAATGTCTCAAACCGTCTGTATAAATTGCTGCACCAAATCTTTGAATCACAACATTCATAAAGTAATCCTGGAATGCTTTTGCGATTCGGCTTACCATGGCAACGCCAATTGCACAACCAACTAAAAACAGAGTGCCATTGATATACGATTCTTTAGTGTGTGCTTCAGGCTTTGTTGCGTAACCGTCAATAATTTTCCCTAAAATATATGGATCTAATAAAGAGAAGCACTGATTAATAATAGCAAGCAAAAACGTAAGTACAACAAGCCATTTATATCTTTGAAGATAATAGAGTAAAATTTTCATGCAGCAAAGATACTGAACCGTAGAAAAATTTGTATGTAATAATAATTTTAATGCTAAAGTAGGTCTAAAAAGAAAGGCGCAACATTATGTTGCGCCTTTCTTTTTATTTTATCGGATTTTATTTATTCAATAACAATCTTTCCTAATTTTGCATCATTGTCTCTGTATCTATCTGCAAATAAGATAATTGTATTTTCACTTAATACTCTACTTGCAAAAGGGCAAAGAATTTTTTCCAAGTCTTCATTTTTAAATAATTCTTTCTTTGTTACATTCTTGTCTTTGTCAATTTTCTGCAACATGCAAACGGCTTTCTTATAATTTGCAGTGGTCGCTGATTTTTCATCTTCTTCTATTTCCTGATTTTTAGGGTTGTCGTTAAACAATACATATAAATTATCTTTATACATAGTGCTGATGTAGCTTGAATATTTATGAATATTTACTTCTGTTTGTTTTTTAGGAATCCTGTGAAACCAATCAATTGTACCATCAGCTGAGATATTTACGGTTAAAATATCATTGTGGATATAGTAAGTGTTACATCTTGTTCCGCTTGATGTTGTATAACAACGTGTGTAAGTGTAATAAAACTCAGCTAATAAATAAGCACCACCGTCTGCTCGTGCATATACTTTATCAACAGTGAAACTTTTAGACAAACCTAAATCATCATCATCATTATTTTTTTTGTCTTTTTTAGTTCCTTTGTTTTTCTTAAATTCTTCTACGAATTCTTGTGGAAAATCCTTGTTGTTTTTTCTGGTAACATTACCGGTATTATCAATCTCAAAATAAAATAATCCTTTTAATACTTCATTGTCCTGATCGTTATAGAAACCTGAACAGATTAAGTTGTTATTTTGAGTATTGATTTTTATGTCTGCTGAATTGATGTAAGATTTACCTAAGTCTACTGCAAAATTTTTAACTGTTGCACCTTTATCCGTTACTTTCAACACTCTGAATTTATAACCTGGAGTTTTGTTGCCATTTGCATCTTTGATCGTTTCTTTGATCTTTTCTGTTGTATACTCTTTTAATAAAAAATAAATGTCGCCATTTGGAGCAATTTGTTGTTGTATAATATTTACAGCACCATCTGTTTTACCATCAATTTTGATAGTTTTTTGCCATTCTTTAGTACCAGAATTATTGAAAACAGTTAATATTACTTTTTCTTCTTCTTTTTTATTATGCCTCGATTGTTCACGTTCTGCCAACACTAAAAATTTTGTACTATCATAAGATGGCGATATAAAAGTATTTGCCACTTTAGCAAAAGTTTCTTCGGTTATACTTAAATATTCTTTAGGTGTGCCTTTTATATTGGCATTCATATCCATGTTAGAAACAAAATATTTTGAACCACCTTCTTTCCTGGAATATTTACTAAGAAAGACTAAAAAGCCATCTTTTGCAAAGTCTATTGACCTAATAGCAATGTCATCATCTTCGAAAGCTGTAACCTCTTTGCTGAATATTGTGGAGAATGATGGTGATAATTTTTCTACTGTCTCAAATTTTGGTCTTGCACCAAATGCGGCAGCATACATTCCTGCACGCTTAGCTTTTGTGTAATAGATTCCTGTTTTGTCTGCGTGAATAATATCACTAATAAATTCTTTCTTTTTAAGTTCAATTTCAGGGCTCCAAGTAAGTTTTACATTTTGTGCAAACAGCATACTTTTTGCTAACAATGCTAGTAAAAATATTTTCTTCATACTTATTAATTATTTTAGTACAATACTACTATTTTTGTCTCAAAAAAATAAATAAATGAAAGGTTTTATAACTATTTTTTTGAATATAATTTTTTTAGTCGCTGCGGCTGAGAATCAATCTGTCAAAAGTGATTCTTCCAATACTACAGTTGTTGTTTTTGAAGACTCAAAAAGCACTGCCGTCGCAAAAAACAAGAAAGGTAAAATAATAAGAGTGTTTGCAAAAAACAATATAAAAATAGGGTTGTTTGGACCGATTTATGGACAAGTACCTTTTTATTATGAACGATATATTGCAGATTGGTTTACTATACAGGTTGGTGTCGGTATTGCAACACGCGATTTTTTAGGTGATTTATACAGTCGAATCTCATTTGGAACAAGAAAAAAATACAAAAATGACATCACCACCTGGACAGCTGAAGATGAATATGATGTACCTGACACCTACACAGATTATCAATTCAGAAGATCAAGCATTGGCATGTCAGCTTCAATTGCTCCGCGATTCTATCCTGTTTCCAATGCATTTGATGGTTTGTATATTTCTCCGGTTATTGAATATTCTATCAGAAACTATAAAGTTCAGAAAGTTGATGAAGATGGCAATCGCATAGAAGACGACAAGCAGAAAGAGAGAACAAACACATTGCTTTTTTGTGTACAAGTTGGTAGTCAATATGATTTTGAACCCATAACATTAGATTGGTCTTTTAGTGTTGGTATCGCTAAAAACAACTATTTGAGACAAGATATTGGATATAGATTTGACGAAATGGGAAACAATTTTTATGGAAACAGGGAAATAAAATATAGCAGGTTAAATCCTTATTTTAAATTAAATTTGGACCTTGGATTAACTTTCGGTGGCAAAAAGAAAAAAAAGCAATCTAAATTATAGTATTTGTTTACAAAAATTAAACAGTAGCTTTTAAGCAACATTAAATTATATTATCTTTAGGAACTTTAGTAATACAACTATCGTTACATAAATATTAATCAACCAAAAAATCAAAAATCATGTTATCTATTCCGATTGTTTTACTAGTGCTGATCATTGTAACCCTATTCCTGTCGTTTGTTACTGTTCAGCAAGGTACCGTTGCTGTAATTACCGTCTTTGGAAAATATCGCAGAATTTTAAATCCAGGTTTGAACCTGAAAATTCCTTTTATAGAACAGGTTTATAAAAAGATCTCTATTCAAAACCGCTCTGTAGAATTAGAATTCCAGGCAATTACCATTGATCAGGCTAATGTTTATTTTAAAGCCATGTTGCTATACGCTGTAATAAATACAGATGAAGCAAGCATTAAAAATGTTGCGTTTAAATTTATTGATGACAGAAATCTAATGCAGGCATTGGTGCGAACTATTGAAGGTTCGATCAGAGGTTTTGTGGCAACAAAAAAACAAGCTGAAGTTTTATCATTAAGAAAAGAAATTGTGGAAGATGTAAAGGAACAAATTGACCAGACTTTAGAAACTTGGGGTTATCATTTGTTGGATTTACAATTAAACGACATCACATTTGATGAAGCTATTATAAAATCTATGGCGCAAGTTGTAGCATCAAGCAATTTAAAAGCTGCTGCAGAAAATGAAGGCCAAGCTTTATTGATTACTAAAACTAAAGCTGCAGAAGCAGAAGGTAATGCAATTAAAATTGCTGCTGATGCAGAACGTATTGCTGCACAATTACGTGGACAAGGTGTTGCATTATTCAGAGAAGAAGTTGCAAAAGGTATGACACAAGCTGCTAAAGAAATGGAACAAGCAAACTTAGATACATCTGTTATCTTGTTTTCTATGTGGACAGAATCTATCAAACAATTTGCTGAATATGGAAAAGGAAATGTGATCTTCTTAGATGGTTCTGCAGATGGAATGCAAAAAACAATGAAGGAAATGATGGGCATGAATAACCTTATGGCAACCAAAAAATCATAAGCAATCCTTATTAATATACAAAGAGAGCCGTTCAATATTGAACGGCTCTCTTAATTTATAATTTCATTTAAAGTATTCTTAATCTCTTTGTAATGCAATGCGTGCATTCTTTTTGTATTTTTAATTGATTCTTCAATTCAATTATTAAATTCATTTGTTTCACAAAGATGTGAACAGTGAATTATCAACTGCAAGTAAAATGAACAACAAAGTTTTTATCTTCGACACTACGCTGCGCGATGGCGAGCAGGTTCCTGGCTGCCAATTAAATACAGTAGAAAAAATTGAAGTCGCTTTAGCACTCGAATTATTAGGTGTAGATGTGTTAGAAGCTGGGTTTCCTGTTTCATCACCAGGCGATTTTAAATCTGTTGTAGAAATTTCTAAGAATATCTATGCACCAACAATTTGTGCACTCACACGTGCGGTTGCTGCTGATATTGATTGTGCTGCCGAAGCCTTGAAACATGCAAAACGTGGTCGTATTCATACAGGCATTGGTTCGTCTGATATTCATATCAAGAATAAATTAAAAACTACAAGAGAAAATATTTTAGAGAAAGCTGCCTGGGCAACTAAGTATGCAAGAAACTATGTTGATGATGTTGAGTTTTTCTGTGAAGATGCAGGTCGTGCTGATTTGGAATTCTTAGCAAAAATGGTGGAAACGGTAATTGCTGCAGGTGCAACAGTAGTAAATATTCCTGATACAACAGGCTATTGCCTGCCTGAGCAATATGGTGCAAAAATTGCTTATTTGATGAACAATGTTCCGAACATTGATAAAGCAATTTTATCGGCACATTGCCATAATGATTTAGGTATGGCAACGGCAAACTCTATGGCTGCTTTGCAAAATGGCGCGCGACAAGTTGAAGTAACCATGAATGGAATTGGCGAACGTGCAGGCAATACTTCACTGGAAGAAATTGCTATGGTTCTAAAATCTCACGAAGCTAATTTACAACTGCAGTGTGATATCAATATCAAAAAGATCTATCCAACTTCGCGCTTAATTACAAGATTAATGCGCATGCCTGTTCAGCCAAATAAAGCAATTGTTGGCAGAAATGCGTTCTCACATTCATCAGGCATTCATCAGGATGGTGTTTTGAAAAACAGGGAAAACTATGAGATCATTAATCCTCATGATGTTGGCGTTCCTGAATCTTTAATTGTACTAACTGCAAGAAGCGGTCGCGCGGCTTTAAAACACAGATTAGATAAGATCGGCATCACTATGGAACAGGAAGAATTAGATGTTACGTACAAAAAATTCTTAGATATTGCTGATACGAAAAAAGAAATTTATGATGAAGATTTGTTAGAAATGATGGGTCAAAGTCGTGAAGGAAAAATTTTTGAAATAGATCATTTAGAAGTTCATTGCGGCAAGAAACACCAGGCAAGTGCTACTGTTGCATTAACAAAAAATGGTGTTAAAGTGATAGAGATTGCTGATGGTTGCGGTCCTGTTGATGCAACATTAAAAGCCATTGATAAGATCGTGAAAGAACCGGTTCGATTAGAAGAATATTTGGTGCAAGCAATAACAGGTGGCAGCGAAGACACCGGAAAAGTGCATATTCAAATATCTAAAGAAGGTGTGTTTTATTATGGCTTTGGAAATGATACAGATGTAATTTACGCAACTGCAAAAGCATATGTTGATGCATTGAATAAATTGTAACTTCTTAGAACAAAGATTAAAATAAAAAAAGGAACAAAATTATTGTTCCTTTTTTTATTTTAATCCAAATATCCTTGGTAATAATTATCTAAGTATTCTTTTAAACAGATTTTCCAATCGCGCATTACATTTAAGTTGCGCAGATCTAATTTTCTATTCAGTAATCTTTCACTTGGTGGTCTTTGCGAAAAATATTCTTTTGCCCAAAAATCAGAATCTACCGCTGTGATCTTGATTTCATTTTCTTTGCCTAATAATCTTACCAGTTCTTCAGCTACTTCAAATCTTCCGGTGATGCCTCCACAAACCATATTATACAAACCCCAAACTTCATTTTCCAATAATACTTTTACGTTTCTTGCAAAATCATGTGTAAAGGTTGGTGTTCCTAATTTATCATTTACCACAAATAATTCCTTCTTGCCGTCTTTCAATTGCTGCATCAATTTCTGAATGAATTTTTTGTCTTTTTTCGGACCTGCGCCCATCATCCAACCTGCACGACAAATTAAATGTTGCGTTTTATTTTGCTGAACATATACTTCGGCTGCCCATTTGCTTCTTGCATAATGTCCTAATGGATTTGGAGTGTCCCAATCATCGAATGTATCTTTTGTACCATCAAAAATTCCGGCTGTCGATATGTATAGCATTGGAATATTCAACGTATTTGCAATATGTACTGCATTTTCTACAGCGATTGTATTGGTTAAATATGCGTCATCTTGGTTTGTATCGCAATATTCTAAAGAAGTATGTGCGCCTAAATGAAACAGATAATCAGGCTTAAAATCATACACATCTTTTTTGTAAGCTTCAAAATCTCTGAAATCTAAGAAAGACAACCACTTTTCGTTCACGTCTTTGTCTGTACATTTTAAATCATAATCTGCTTTAAAGATCTCGTGGAAACCTTCACCTAACATGCCACCACAACCTGCGATATATATTTTTTTCTTCATACTTTACCTTTTGTGTCATTCTGAACGAAGTGAAGTGTTTAAAGATGCTTCGTTCCTCAGCATGACCATATTTTAAATCAAACTTTTTAGAATCCGCAAATATACGGGTTTGTTTGCTTCTACGGAAAAATTATCCAAAACAGTTTGCCTTGCATTTTTGCCAATTCTTTCTCTTTCGGTTGGATTATCAATTAAATATTTCAATTTCTCAATCCATTCATCATCTGTTCTTACCAAAAAACCGTTTTCATTTTCTGTAACCACACGATTAATGGCTGTACCTACGTTCGTTGCAACAACAGGCAATGCAAAAGTCATATAGGTTAATGCTTTTAAGCCACTTTTGCCCATTACCCAAGCGTCGGTTGGCAATGGATACACGCCGATGTCCATGCCTTGCAATTGCTTTGCTTCGTCATCTTTATTCCAATCTAAATATTCATAATTAACATTATCCATATGAAATTGAAAATTGCCAATTACCCGCAATTTAAATTCTCTTTCTTGTGCTAAGCGCTGAAAAACATTCGTTAATAAATATAAATATGGAACGGTTGAATGTGTGCCTGTCCATCCAATTACAATAGGCTTGTCATTCGTATAAGTGTTTACAGGAAACATTCTTACCGTATCTAAAGTAGAAGAAATATCAGTACAATTTGCACAATATTGCCTGGCAAACTCGTTTAAATCAGGTGTACAAGTAATTACATGATCTGCATATTGCATTAAGGCAATTGACTTGTTTTTGCCTTTAAGCATGTATACCAAATTGCCCATTGCTGATCCTTCAGATTTATAGATCATGTCATCAATATCATACACGATTTTTTTTGCCAGCTTGCTTACAATCCATTCAAATATTGGTGGCCCAAGCGGTGTAATCCAAAGATGTGTATATACAATATCATACCGATGCAATCGAAATAAATCTAAAAATCTGCGAACATAACCACGCATGGTTCCTGTTATTTTTCTAAATAAAAATCCTGGTTTATAAATAACTTCCCAAAAATTTTCGTCTACAAAAGAACTGGTTTCCAATTCGAAACCATTTTCTTCCAAATGAGAAAAATATTGCTCGTACTTTAAGCGCTGACTGGCTGCTTTTCCGTACGGATAAGGTGAAAGAAACAGAACTTTTTTCTTTTGCATAATACTACAACAATTATGGTTTTTCTGCTACTAACAAGAATTGTTCACCTAAGAAACGCCAGGCAAATGGCATGTTTAAGTATGTATTTATCAGAAACTTGTTGATTGGTAAAAAACTTTTGCTTCTGAAAGAAAGAGGCAAAAATTTTGGGTAAACTTTTATAATATTAAAACCGGCACCGTATAAATGTTCCGCTACACCTAATTCTGTTAGAACTACTGTGTGGTCTGCAAAATTGAAATAATCTTTGTAAGTATATCTGAAATTCGGACCGATGATCACGATTCTACCTTTACTTTCTAATGTATCATACATGCGCTGCAAAAAATCAGCTACTTCAAATTGAGTATTGAGATGCTCTAAGAAGTTTGAAATAAAAACGCCATTGAAATAGTTTTGTGGAAGATCTACTTTTAAGCTATCGCCAATTATGGTTTTAATATCTGATTTTGCATATTTTTTTACATCTTCTGACAAATCTATTGTCCATCTTTCTTCTGAAGGAATATGGTTAATAAACTCACACAATCCACCTGCAGGGTCGAGCATTTTTTTTGGCTTATTTAAATGTGTATTATACAGATAATGAGCGATCTCATTCCATACAATATTTTTCTTTTCCATATCTACCTGTGCGAAACGGTATTCATATATTCTGGTGTGGTTCATGCGTATTTTTTTGTGTAAAGTGAATTTTGTATATCATAAATGCTAAAGAAAATAAATATAACATCCTAACAGGAATGGTATACCTGGATTGTATTACAAACGGTACATGAAAGAATGCAAAATAAAAGCAAAGCATTAACGGAATTGCTAATGTTTTTATGATGTCTTTTCGTTTCCATAAGCAAGTCAAGAAATAAACTATAAAAAGTATTAGTGTTGTAAATGTACCAACAAAAGCTATAATATTTGGCAACAATGTAGTTAATGATTTTTTTCCACCTTTTTCATTGAATGATAAACCTGTGTACCACAATCGAAAAAAGCTGTACGTTTTTAATTTTATGGTGTATTTCCAATCCTTTACATAATGCATCACAGATAAAGAGTTAAACAATTTTTCTCTTTCTTCTGTATACTTTGCATTGTGTGTAACAAACAGATTGGTATGCTTTCTCATTTCTGTTAGATGAATGGTGTCTTCGACCGATATATATTTTGCACAGACACGATATACACTATCAATTTCATTGTTGAATAATTCGACATTATGAGGCACATCTTCCATTTCAGCGAAATTAAACATCACATCCTTATACATCACATTTCTCCAAAGTTTGTCTTCTAACTGATTGATCATTTTTGGACTCCAGTAACCTAAATACATAGCACCTGCACCGCCTTCTATTGGTGTAATCTTAAATTTATGATGATGCTTTAAATTCCAGAAACCATAAGGCAATAAGGTTAAAATAAAAACAGTGATAAATGTTACGTTTTTAATAACAGACAGCTTTTTGTACTGATATAAGAAAAATAAAAATCTTATGAATGGTATAAAAAGAATAACCGGTCGAACCTGGAAGCAATAACCGTATATCAGCGCTAATAATAATACTTTCGTCCAATTATTGTTTTCCATTGAAATTTCTATGTATACAATAAGTGTTATTAGCAGCAACATCAGCATTTCCGGAAATATAAGTGCAGAATAAGACAATAAAACAAAATTTATATTTACCAAAATCAAGAACAGATTTTTCAGTAAAAGGCTGTTGTCATATTTCTCTATTATTCTTAGCATAAAAAATATTGCCGCGAATAATAATAACAATTGTATCGACTTAACAAACGTAACAGAGTCGTTGATAAAAGACAGTAAATATAAAAAAACAGGATAACCCGGATTTCTGAAAGTATCTGGAATGTAATCTTTTATAAAATACCAATAAGTATATCTTCCTTGATGCATTCCTTTTACATAGTACATGTATGTATATTCATCGCCGGTTACAACTTTGATATTAATGAAAAACAAAACTAATGACACTAAGCCTGTAAATCCTAAAAGGAAATAAAACGTACTTTTTTTATTAAGAATAGATGAAAGCAGTTGCGTTATCTGCATGTATGTAGGATATATTTTATGCAAATTTAGTAAAAAAGCAACTAATAATTTTAATCTTCCGATATTTATAGCATGAACAAGGTTCCGATGATCGATCTGCAAAGCCAATACTTTTCTCTAAGGAGTGAGATTGATCGTGCAATTGAAGTATGCTTTACAAATGCGGAATTTATTGGCGGAAATGCCGTTCAGGATTTTGAAAGAAATATCGCATCTTATATCAACATAAAACATTGCATTTCTTGTGGAAACGGCACAGATGCTTTACAAATTGCATTGATGGCTTTGGATTTGCCAAAAGGCAGCAAAATAATTGTTCCTGCTGTTACTTACATCGCACCGGTAGAAGTTATAAAATTTTTAGGTTTTGAATTGGTTTTTGCTGATGTTGATTTAAACACTTTCAATATTACGCTCGAAAATATCAAAGCTGTTTTTACTGAAGATGTAAAAGCGGTTATAGCAGTACATTTGTTCGGACAAATTTGTGAAATTGATAAGATCTATGAATTTACGCAATCGAACAATATTCATCTTATCGAAGACAATGCGCAGGCTTTAGGTGCAGAGAAAGATATATCACGCAATTCCATTATCACAACTTCTTTTTATCCAACAAAGAACTTAGGTGCTTACGGCGATGGTGGCGCAATTTTCTGTAATGATGATTCGCTGGCAGAACAAATGCGCAAGATCGCAAGTCATGGTCAGTCGGCAAAATATTATCATGATATAGTTGGTATCAATTCGCGCTTAGATACTTTGCAGGCAGCCATTTTAAACGTTAAACTTCCTTATTTAGAAAGCTATAATCAACGAAGACAAAACAACGCTGCTTTTTATAATGTTCAGTTAAAAGATGTTGCTGAAATTGAATTGCCTATTGCAACACAAGCACATATTTTTCATCAATTCACCATTAAAGTAAAGCATAATTTAAGAGATAAATTGCGACATCATCTTGCTGATAAACAAATCAGCACAATCATTAACTATCCAATGCCTTGCTATAAGCAAAAAGCTTTTTTGAATAATGATCTGCACTTGCCAAATGCTGAATATCTTTGTGCGTCTTCTTTGTCGTTACCTATTTATCCTGAAATTTCCGAAGCTCAATTGTTGTATATTTGTAATACTATAAAAGATTTTTTTACTGCTGATGAGTAATTATTTTAAACAGGAAACAGCTGTTATTGATGACGGCGCAATTATCGGAAACGATAGTAAAATATGGCATTTCAGTCATGTGATGCGTGCTGAGATCGGTGAAAAATGTATTCTTGGACAAAATGTTTTTGTAGCCAACAATGTTATTTTAGGTAATAATGTAAAAGTGCAAAACAATGTTTCTTTGTTTGAAGGTGTTATTTGCGAAGATGATGTTTTTATCGGACCATCTGCTGTTTTTACCAATGTAATCAATCCACGCAGTTTTATCGAGCGCAAGAACGAATATAAACAGACCTTAGTAAAACGTGGCGCAAGCATTGGCGCAAATGCAACCATTATTTGCGGCAATACAATTGGCGAATATGCTCTTATCGGTGCCGGTGCAGTTATAACTAAAGACATCATAGCATTCGCATTAATGACAGGAAATCCTGCAAAGCAAACCGGCTGGGTTTGTAAGTGTGGCAATAAACTTCACTTCACAGGAAATAATGCGCACTGCTCATTGGAAGCAAAAAATTATTTTTTATTAAACGATGCTGTTTCCATAGAAAAATAAACGCTTTGCTATTACATTTATTTATTCATAAATTTTCGAAGAACCGCCAGGAAATATTTGCTGATTTTGAGTGGCAAATAAATACCGGCGAAAATTGGGCAATTACAGGAAATATTGGCGTTGGCAAAACCATGCTGCTTAAAATTATTGATGGCAGCGAATATTTATCTTTGTCAGATGGCAAATTAATCTTCGATGATTGTGTCACTAAAAACAAGATAGAGTACGTTTCTTTCAGCGATGATAAAAAATGGATTAAACGCGCCGACTTTTATTACCAGCAACGTTATTATACTTCGTTTACAGATGATGAAATAAAGCTGCACGATTTTCTTCAATTAGATAAATTTGATACTGTTCAAAAAAATAAAATTTTTGTTTTGTTGGAAAAATATCATCTAACAAGCTTATTAAATGTTCCTTTTATACAGCTTTCGAACGGACAAAAAAACAAATCAATTCTTATAAAGGCGCTGCAATCTTCGTGTTCATTATTATTGTTAGACAATCCTTTTATTGGCATTGACACAGAAAGCCGGAAAGATATTTTTAGTTTGATTGATGAATTAACTGATCAGAAAAAAAAAGTTATTTACACAAGCAATTATCCTTTTTTTGCAATCTCAACCACACATATTTTAGACTTAAAACACAAAGAATATCAAACTTATAAAAAGGAAGATTTTTTAAAAGCAACAAGTATTGCTGAAAAAGAGGAAACAGACTACGAATATTATTTTTCTGATGAAAAAATGATTGAGCTAAAGAATGTCAACATTACTTATCATCAAAAAATAATTTTAGACAACATTAATTGGTTGGTTTTAAAAGGAGAAAAATGGGCTGTTTTAGGTGAAAATGGGTCGGGAAAATCAACCTTATTAAGTCTTTTGTATGCAGATCATCCGCAAGCATATAAAAATGACATCTTATTATTTGATGAACCAAGGCGCAATCAAAGTATCTGGGAAATCAAATCGCGAATTGGTTATCTGTCATCAGAATTTCATTTGCATTTTACCGAATCACTTACTGTAACCGAAACAATCGGAACCGGCTTTTTTGACACGCTTTCTTTACTAAGAAAACTTAGCGAAACACAAATAAACACTATACACGAGGCATTATCTTCATTAAATATCTTACACTTAAAAGACAGATACTTTTTATCATTATCGTTTGGAGAACAGCGATTGGTTTTGTTCGCACGTGCCGTTATTAAAAAGCCTGAATTATTGATCTTAGATGAACCTTATCAAGGATTGGACGCCAATACTGTAATGCGTTGTAATGAATTTTTAGAAATATTTTTGGACAAAGAAACTACAGTGATATTTACATCACATTATATAGAAGAACTGCCAAAATTTATCAATAAGTTCTTACATTTAAGCAACGGAAAAATTGTATGATATGAGCAGTTTTGCTATTATTGGTGCAGCAGGTTATATTGCGCCACGACATTTAAAAGCCATTAAAGAAGTTGGTGGCAACTTAGTAGCAGCATTAGATATTGCTGATTCTGTTGGCATTTTAGATGCTTATTTTCCTGATTGCGAATTCTTTAAAGATGAATTTGCTTTCTATGATTTTTTGATGGATAAAGTGCCGACAGATTATTTAGTAGTTTGCTCTCCAAATTATTTGCACGAAGAACATTGTTATGCAGGTTTAAAATTAAATGCTGATGTGATCTGCGAAAAGCCACTGACATTATCCTTAGAAAGTCTGAATAATTTAGCTGATGCAGAAACCTATACCGGAAAAAATATTTATACTATTTTACAACTTCGTCTGCATCCAATATTGCAACAATTGAAAAGAGAAATAGAAACAGCGAATAAAGAAAATTATGATGTAAGCATTGAATATTTCACACCACGCGGCAAATGGTATCATAACAGCTGGAAAGGCGATGTAAGAAAATCAGGTGGTATTGCAACAAATATTGGCATCCATTTATTTGATCTGGTAAGCTGGTTGTTTGGTGATGTGAAAGATATTTTTACAGAAACAAATAATACTGTGGAAAGTCGTGGAAATTTACAATTGGCAAATGCTAATGTACAATGGAACCTAAGTATTGCGCAACATGAGAAAGCACGCAGAATTATTATAATTGATGGCAAAACAATAGAATTTACTGATGGTTTCGCTGATCTGCACACACAGTCTTATCATGAAATATTAAACAAAAAAGGCTTTACAATTAAAGATGTAAAGCCTTCTGTTGATATTACAGAAAGAATCAGAAAACTCTGATTATTTCTTGTCTTGTCTCATAAATTTCTTACGAATAATTTCACCATCAAAACTTATTACTGCAACATAAGCTGCTGCATTTAATAGTGAGGTATTCATATTTAGATTGTTGTAGCCTCTAACACCATCAAACTCTTTTTTGAACATGGTTTGTCCTAATATATCAACAAATCCGATAGTCACTCTTCCATCTTTTGGAAGCATAATTCCGAAGTTTATATTTTCATAAGCCGGATTTGGATAAATATTTAAGACATCAAAACTTCCAACTCTTACTTCTTTACAAGATGTATTATTGTCTGTTTTATCTTCGGCAGAATTATTGTTAACATTATCGATAGTAGTACATATCACCGGTATAGAATTATCACTTATTTTGATTTGACCAATAAAATTATATACCGTTGTTTGTCCTGGCTGTAAACTTCCTGTCCAGTTTTCTTTGATAACAGAGCCTCCACCTAATTGAAGATTTAATCCTAAATCTCTGATCTCAATATTACTTGCATTTAAAATAGTTGCCTGTATCTGATAGTAATCGCCGTTTGGAATAATGGTAATACTTGTCATTACGCCATCAATAAACGCTTTATCTACCAAGATGAATTTTGTTAAAGTATCAGTACAGCCAATAAAGTTTGTTGCAATTAATTTAATTGGATAAGAACCTTTAACTGTATAGGTATGCGTTGGCGGATTATATCCTGAAAACAAAGCACTATTATCACCAAAATCCCAAATATAACTTCCGGTTACTGGCGATTGATTGGTATAGTTTACAACAAGTGGCGGCAATCCGTTCTGTGGTGAAAATATAAATTTTGGCACCGGCAATGCAGATACTGCAACAGAGCGCAATTTTGTTCCTGAGCAGCCAACTACATTTGAAGCTGTTAATTGTACAGTATAGTTTCCTTCTGTAGAGAATGCATAAGAAGAGTTTTTCATAGTATCGGTTGCCTGACCGGCAAAGAACCATTTCCAAGACGTGATAGGTGTTCCATCAGGTGTTTGTGAGATGTCTGTAAATTGTATATCTTTTCCTGCACATTGTGTAGGAGAAACAACAAAATCAACTACTGGAAACTCGTAAACTTTTACCTGCTTTTCAATGGTGTTCGGACAGCCATCAGGTGATGTACTGACACTCAGTTTTACATTATATGTTCCAGGTGTAGCATACACATGAGATACATCGTAGATGTTTGAGATAGAGTTATTGTCTCCAAAATCCCAAGTCCATGCATTAATAACCGGCTGTGGAAGTGTTGGTGATGGCGGAACCGTAGCTAAGAATTTAAAATTAACCGGACTTTTGCCACATACTGCATCAAAAGAAAAGTTAGCTATTGGTGATCTGTTCACTTTAACGATATTAGCAACAGAGTCTTTGCATCCATTAGTATTTGTAACAATTAGTTTTACCAGATATTCATTTGCCGATGGAAACACAAATGCAGGATTTTGTATATCATTTATTTCACCTAAACCGGCAAAATTCCATTTCCAATTGCTAATGCCTGCAGCATTTGCAACACTGAGATCTTCAAATATCGTAGGGTTACCTTCACATGATCTACGATTATTAAATTGAGCCTTTGGTCTTCTGTTAACCGATATTATTTTTGATATAGAATCTGAACAGCCTTGGTTTGTTGTAATTTTTAAAGCTGCAGAGAAAGCACCTACTGTATTATAAATATTTACCGGATTTTGTTCTATAGAAACATTTCCATTTCCAAACGTCCATCGCCAATTCACTATATTTCCACCGCTTGTTGTTGAAACATCTGTAAATAATGTTTTATTTGAATCGCATGATGGGGACGAAATGAAGTTTGCTACCGGAGCAATTCCTGCAATATTGACTTTAAAACTTTTATTAATAACACATCCTGCAACAGTACGACCATACACAGAATAATTTCCGGCTGCAGTAATTGTAATAAAGTTTTCAGTACTTCCGGTTGACCATCTTATAGAATCGAATGATGTTACTGTGTTCAAAAATAATTTTTGATTGAAGCAAATGCTTAAGCTATCGCCAATATTCGGTGCAGGGTTTAGAGTTGGCTCATCTACAATAACATTAATGGTATCGTATACAAAACATCCACCTAAATCTGTAATCTTAACGGTATATTGTCCTGTTTGGGTAATGTTCAATTTCGGCGTATTTTGACCGGTATTCCATAAAACAGCAAAACCAACAGGTGTTTTTAAATCGACCTTAAAAGTATCATTTTTACAGATGTAAACAGTTATGTTATTTAATCTTTTGTATGGATAAACATTAAATGAAGTGGAGGTTTCGAAACCGAATATATCTTTGGACTTTAAGGAATATGTTTGATTTGGAGTAACACTAACAGATGTTGTAGTAGCACCTGTTGACCACACATAGCTTTTATAACCGTTTGGTGCAGTAAGCGTAACATTATTACAGAAACTACTTCCTATTATGGTATCTCTGACAGTGATAGCAGGTGCATATATTTTACTCAAATAATTTTCTGTGTTAATCCTGTTTTCAGCACTTAAAGTATCTTTATATAATAAGATCTCAGCATAATCGCCGTCCCAAACTCTATCAGGCACTCTGTCTTTTGTGATGTAGCTTGCTATAACATTTCCTGTAGTAATAAGACTTAATATGCTATATTCTGTAGGTTTTTTCATATCCGAAACCGTTGCAGGCGCTTGGTTTACATATCCTTTACCAGCCATAATAGAATTGCTGGTTGCTCCAGGAAGAAATAAAGATGGAGAATTAGCACCATGAAAATCCGCATTTGGAAAATCATCACCTAATATCGCCGGATAAGTTGAGCTTGTTCCTGTTCTGTGTTTTGTTATAAAAAATGCGCTACGGATGTTTGAAACCCTGTTAAAGATCATATAATCTGCTATGCCATCAAACCTGATAACTTTTTTATTATTTAACAAAGGTCCGCCATCCTGAACTGTTGGCTGTTCTGATACCGAGTTCTGCACAGCATTGTTTGCATTTACAGATTTATCTTGCCAAAATGTAAAAGCACTTCCAATAGGTGCTGATATATCTTCCGCAGAAAACCACAGTAATAAATCATTATTTATTGGACTGAAATTTATAAAACTTATCGCACCTGTCCAGCCTGAAGTATAATTGGTGCCAATAATTCTTATTCTCCAAAATAATGACCCATTTGTTGGAATAGAAGTAAATATTGAAGTATTGCTTGTAATCGTATCGTATATTATATTACTAAATTGTGCATTATCAGAAACCTGAACCTGATAATTGCCGTCAACAGAATTTGTACACCAGCTAAAATTTATATTGTTTTTATTAACTACAACTCCATTTTTAGGGCTAAGGATGGTTAAGAAATTATTTGCTGAACTTATTGAAATAAATCCTGTGAAAAACAAACAAAAGAATAATGTTTTTAATCTCATATGATATTTATAAAACCTATGGAAACTCCATACAGTCATCATATAAAGATAAGAAAGAATCTGTTTATTTCAATATTTTTATCGTTAAAAAGTGTACCTTTATTGATAATTGTCTAAAAATTATTGAATGTTTGAAACGCCTATTTTACTCATTATTTTTAATCGTCCACACACAACTGAAAAGGTTTTTGAAGCTATAAAAAACATCCGACCTGCAAAATTATACATCGCAGCTGATGGTCCGAGAAATCAGGCTGAAATTGAATTATGTGACAAGGCAAGAAAATTAACCGAAGATATTAATTGGAAATGTGAAATCCACAGGCTATACAGAGACAATAATCTTGGCTGTAAGACCGGTGTATCTCAAGCCATTGATTGGTTCTTTGAAAATGAAGAAATGGGTATCATACTAGAAGATGATTGCGTACCGAACCACAGCTTTTTTCCTTTTTGCACTAAGATGCTAAATTTATATAAGAATGACTTATCTGTAAAAACTATTTCCGGATCTAATTTCCTATATGGAAAGTACGATCATACCGATGATTATTTTTTTATAAATTATACGATGATTTGGGGTTGGGCAACCTGGAAAAGAGCATGGAAAGAAGTTGACTGGAGTAAGCCATTTGAAAGACAAATCATCGAAAATAAAATAAGGCAAAGCTACAGCAATAAGCAATTCAGAACCTGGATAAGCAACATGATCAATCATTATAATGATAATTTTGATAAAACCTGGGACGTTCACGTGTTAACCACTTTTTTATTAAATGAAGGTCTGAGTATTATTCCGTCCAAGAACCTGGTAAAAAACATTGGTGTAGAAGGCACACACAATTTCCAGGATAGTAAAGCCACAAATGCTGCCACAATGGAATTGCAAATAGATTCTTTTGAAAAAAAAGAAGTGAAAATAAGTACCGAAGCACAAAATTCATTTATGAACGCTGTGGTAGATGTTTGGATGCCAAAAGAAACCGTTCTTAATATTTTAAAAAGGAAAGTTATAAAAATACTGAATGCTTAAAAGAATCCTCACATTTTTTTCAAAAGATAAATCATCTTCAGATCTTTTTATAGAGAAAGGAAGCGATACAACATTAGATTCTGTAAGAATTGACGTTCGCAAACCCAAAGCTGATTTTAAAAATCTTATTGTTGGAAATAACAGCCTCATTTCAGGAAGTTATTTTTTTGAGCTTGAAGGTGCACAGGTACAAATTGGAAATGACACATCTGTTGGTACGAGCTCATTTGTTTGTTCTAAAAAGATTACCATTGGAAGCCATGTAATGATATCTTGGGGTTGTACCATAATGGATACAGATGCTCATTCTTTAGTTTTTGAAGAAAGAAAAAATGATGTGCGTGATTGGAAAAGATCATTTGATGAAGGTGTACTTGGAAAATACAAGGATTGGTCAAATGTCATTTCTAAAGAAATTATTATAAAAGATAAAGCCTGGATAGGCTTCAATGTAATAATATTAAAAGGCGTTACCATTGGAGAAGGCGCAATAGTTGCGTCCGGAAGTGTTGTAACCAAAGACGTTCCGAATTTTACGCTGGTTGGCGGCAATCCTGCAAGAATTATAAAAAGTGTAGAATAGTATACATTTCACTTATCTGTTTTTATTCAACAGCCTTTAAAAATTCTTCCTTATTGGAAACAAAACTTATGTTTTGCGTTTTGTAATTGTATAAATAAAAAGGAAAGTTTGATGCACTGAATACCGGAACACTTATGCCGCTTTTTGTAAACAACAATCTTTCTGGATCTGCTGACCATGCAAAGATCTTCACACTTTTAAATTGTTTTTGAATCGGTGGTGAGAAATCCCAGGAATAAGTCAATATTTCTTCTTTATTTACTTGCTCAGGAAATTGTGCAGGCATATACGCAACTATAGAAAGTGAATCTTTTGTATACAAACCGTCTTGTTTAATAATTTCACTGATTTTCTTAATGTGATATTCGGAATAACTATATGCACCTGAAAATGCTTCCTTCTGTGCAAAAACGCAATAGGTATTTATAAATAAAATAACTGCAATAACAGGCAATAATACATTTTGAATCTTATTAAACTTATACACCAATAGGAAAAATAAACCTGTCAGTAACAAGCCATATAAATAACGGTAATTGACCAAAATACGACTTTCATAACCATGAATATTTGGGTAATAATTCCAGCTTGAAATATACACCAGCTGATAAGCTAAAAAACACAATACAATAAAGACAAACAGGATAAGTATCTTTTTAAAGCTAAATGACTTTTTATAATCGTTTGCTTTATTGCCATATACAAAAACTAAAAGAACAATCACCACACAGATTAAAGTTAGCACAAAAAGGTATGGTCCGTTTTTAGCAAATGCATTACTTATTAATTGCCAGAAATCTATTGTATGCGATTTAATATTGTAGTATATAGAATATACAGCACGCTCAAACATTGTTCTTACCTGTAGCCTTTGAAGCTTATCTAACTTATTGGTAAAAATTTTGAATTGAAGAAATTTCCTGTAAAAAACAATCGGAATAAGGATTAAAAAAACTTCAATTACAAAATACCTAAGAATGTCTTTAGAAATTTTATTATCGTTTTTTATTATCCTAATAAATAAAAACAAAGGAATGTATGCAAAGAAAGCCTCATAGCTTAAAAGCGACAATATCATTAAAAAACAAGCCAATAAGCTTATTTTATCAGGCTCTTTCTTTGCTGCAATATTTAAGGATAGCATACACAACAAACATGCAACATTGGCATTTACAATAATAGAAGAAAATGTGGTGGCGCTTGCCAACGGATAGCTGATGGATATAACAGTGGCAAGAAAAGCAAAAGAATGGTTAAACAAATTCCTGCACAAGAAATAAAAGACAATGGTTCCTAAAGAAAATATCAGCAAATTCAGGATGTGATAATACATGAAATGATCCCTGAAGGTCCAATAAGAAAATCCATGAACAACGGCAGAAACCGGTCTTGCTACCATATGCATTTTGTTAGAGAAGTCTTTCTGGAAATCTATATAATTATCATAACCATCACAAACATTCAGAAAAGCCATCTCATCTGTAATAAATCCTGCTTTGTTTGGATAAGTGGAAAATAATGTTGTCAGGTAAAATAATATGACTGATAGATAAACTACAGACCTGTTTTTATTTACAAGAGAAAATAATTGATCTGATTTCATTTAAACAGAGAACAAAAAGCGTAATTTAATAAAGGTAAGTATTATACTGTCTTAAATACAAAATTAAATTTTTTTCTTAATTTTACACAGATTAAGATGAATATTCTCATTATCGGATCCAAAGGTTTTATTGGATCTCACGCATTACTCTTCTTTAAAAATCTTAAACACACCGTTTTTGGCTGTGATATTGTGGTAGATTATGAAGCTGAAAATTATTTTCTTTTAAGTGTTGTAAATGCCAATTTCCAGGAGATATTTTCTGCTCAGAATTTTGATGTCTGCCTTAATTGTTCCGGTGCAGCCAGTGTTCCTGATTCCTTGTTGCATCCGCAAAGAGACTTCGAATTAAATGTGAGCAATGTATTTAAAATACTTGATGCGATCAGAATATCTCAGCCAAGTTGTAAGTTTATTAATCTCTCGAGCGCTGCAGTTTATGGAAATCCTGAAAAATTACCGATAACTGAAAACATATTATTACAGCCTGTTTCACCATATGGTTTGCACAAAAAAATGGCAGAAGAGATTTTAACCGAATTTCATCAGCATTACAATATACCAACGATTTCATTGCGCATATTTTCTGTATTTGGACCTAACCTGAAGAAACAGTTATTTTGGGATCTTTATAAAAAGATGTCTAATGACAATGAGCAGATTGAGATTTTTGGAACAGGAAATGAATCGCGCGATTTTATTTTTATAACAGACCTCTTAAACGCTATTTACCTGATCATAAAACATAGCACATTTGAAGGAAACGTTATGAATGTTGCCAACGGAAAAGAAATTCTTATTAAAGATGCAGTTGATAAATTTACTCAAGAATTTCAATGGAAAGGGAAAATTGTATATTCGCAATCAAATCGCACAGGTGATCCGGTAAACTGGCAGGCAGATATTTCTAATTTAAAAAGGATTGGTTACGAGCAGAAATTCAGCTTACAAGCCGGTTTGAAAGAATACGTACAATGGTTGAAAGAAAAAAAATAGCATTATTCTTTTCGTACAATGAAGGTTGGATCGGTGGCACTTATTACATTCTTTCTCTTATCAATGCTTTAAAAAACCTGCCTGATGATGCAAAACCTGTACTCATTATTGTTTGCAGTACCGATAGTGAGTTTTTATTAACTCAACAAACTAATTATCCATACTTAATAAGGCACGATTTTCAGAAAATAAATCTTCAGCTACATTCAACTTTATTTGAAAGAGCTATTAATAAGATTTCCGAAAAAATTCTAAAAAGAAAAGTTTTACAAAAAAAACAACTTTTAAATTATCCGGAATTTGTAGATGCACTTTTTCCATGTCCGCAAATGAATACTTTTCAAGATGTCAGGACATCCGTTTTTTGGATTCCGGATTTTCAGGAATATCACCTGCCTGAATTTTTCAGCAGTAAAGATGAAAAAGAATGGCGCTTTAAATTCGGAGCATATGTTGCACAACATCATTTACCATTAGTGCTTAGCAGCAAAGACGCTTTTAATGACTTTAATACTATTTATCCAAACAATAAATCCGAAGTGCATATTATACCTTTTGCTGTTTCACATCCTGATTTTGCTCATTTGGATATTCAGCAATTAAAAGAAAAATATCATATAGACCGACCTTATTTTTTCTCGCCAAATCAATTTTGGAAACATAAAAATCATAACGTAGTTATAGAAGCAGCCAAACTCTTAACAGAAAATGGAATTACTAATTTTCAAATAGCATTCTCAGGTAAAGAATTTGATTTCAGAAACCCTGATTATATTCATGAATTAAAGGAAAAGGTTAAAAATTACAAACTTGAAGATCATATTAGTTTCTTAGGTTTCATAGACAGAGCAGAACAATTGCAATTGATGAACCATGCTAT
>Ga0247804_10000075_pt1 | contig 51903 bp, 42 predicted proteins | sample UWRJL029104C1_FD_181142 | JGI IMG/M metagenome (GOLD analysis project Ga0247804, IMG submission 181142) | Plant litter microbial communities from Arlington Agricultural Research Station in Wisconsin, United States - UWRJ-L029-104C-1 | ecosystem: Environmental > Terrestrial > Plant litter >... | reverse complement strand
CAACGCTCATTACTGGACCCGCTCACGTATTTGCGCCGGGCCAAACGGGCGCTGCTGGTCAATGCCTGGATTGAGGGACGGGCGATGGAAAGCTTGGAGCAAACCTATACCAACTCCCCTTTTGTGGCGGTGAGTTACGGCGATGTGCGGCGCATCGTCGACGCAACCCGCTACCATTTTCGCTCCGTTGTGCCCATCGTGCAGGCGCTACATCCCGTGCTGCTATTAGATGATGAAGCGCTGAATCTGTTGACCACACGATTGGAAGTCGGCCTGCCCCCAATGGCCTTGCCGTTACTGAAAGTGAGCATCCTGAACAGGGGGGAAATTTTGCTTCTTGTGCAACACGGCGTTGCCGACCCCACACGTGCATGGAAAACGGTAGAACCGTTAGCAATCACGTTATTTGGGCCCGAGCGGACTCAGGAAATAGCAACTGCTTGGGAAAAGCAGGTATGAACAAGCGCAGCTCATGCCATCCATCGTCCCATTTCCATTTCAGCTTTGCTTTGAGGCCATTGGCACCCAGTGGGAAATTGAAAGTGCCGAGCCGCTGGCCCTCCCCTTACAGCAATGGATTCGGGACCGAATCGAGTTGTTCGACAAAACCTACTCCCGGTTTCGGCCCGACTCTCTGGTCACGCAAATGGACTATGCCCCAGTGGGTGGACGCTTCGAGTTTCCGGAGAGACTTTGTGATTATCGTGGAAAGTCAACAGTGCGGAACGAGAGGTTTTAGGGCATGCCTGTGCCTGCGTGCAACGGCTGTGAGGTTGGCCGCTTACCCATTGGCAATTCCGAGCGGCCAACCTATTTGCCTATCACTCGGCCCGCAGGCTCAACACTGGGTTACGACGGGCGGCTCGCCAAGCCTGCACACTAACCGTGAGCCAGGCAATGAGCAGGGCCCCCATGCCGGCCGCCGCGAAATACCACCACTGCCACGCCACGCGGTAGGCAAAGCCTTCCAACCACCGCTGCAGCAGCAAATAACTGAGGGGCAGCGCCAGCGCGATGGCCACGACAACCAGCCAGGTCAGGCTGCTGGTCAACAGCCACACAATGCCAAGCTCGCTTGCACCCAAGGCCTTGCGAATGCCAATTTCCTTGCGCCGCCGCTCGGCCGTGAAGGCTGCCAGGCCCAACAGGCCCAAGGCAGAAATGAGAATGGCCAGCCCGGCAAAGTAGCGGGCGAGCACCGCCACCCGCCGCTCGGCCACGTACTGCGCCTGGTAGTCAGCATCCAGAAACGTGTAGTCGAGCGTAAAGCCGGGGTTATAGGCAGCGTACAGTTGCTGAAGCCGCGCAATCGTGGCCTGCTCCGCGCCCGGCTGGAGCTTCACGAGCACCGTGTTAATCTGGGGGTCGAGCTTGAGGAGCAGGGGTTTGATTTTTTCGTGCAGGGACTCGTAGTGGAAGTCGCGGACCACGCCCACGATGCGGGCGCCGTCGAGTTGTTGGCCCACGGGGTCCGGCATCCCCAGGCCGGCCACTAGGGTCTGGTTGACGAGGATGGCGGCGCTGTCGGCGCGGAACTGCCGCGAAAAACTGCGACCGGCTGTCAGGTGCAGGCCCATCGTTTCCACCAAGTCATAGTTGACCAGCATCGTCGCTACTGGCAGGCGCTTATCCCGCCAGCTCATCTCCGCGACGTAGCGCCCCCCTAGGAAGCCGCCTAGGACGCTGGAGGCCTGCACGACGCCAGGCAATTGCTTCACCTCGCTCAGAAAGGCCGCCTGCTGGCGCGCCGCCTTGCCGCCCGTATCAAAGCGGAGCACGTGCGCCTTGTCGTAGCCCAGCGGCTGGCGCTGTACAAACGCCAGCTGCGCGTTGACGACCACCACGGCCACGATGAACAGCACCGAGAGCGTGAACTGCAGCACAACCAAGCCCTGCCGCGTCCATACGTCGCCGGCCTTGGTCGGCAGCTTGCCTTTCAGCACGGCCGCCGGCTGGAAACCCGACAGGTAGAACGCGGGGTAGCTGCCCGCCAGCAGCCCCGTACCCAGCGCCAGGGCCAGGCCAGCCCCCACCAGCGGCCACTCCCACCGCAAGGCCAGCGGCTTGCCCGTCAACTCGCTGAACTGCGGCAGCACGAGCTGGACCAGCCCCACGGCCACGACCAGGGCCAGCAAGGCCATCACCACGGACTCCGTCAGGTACTGCCCCACCAGCGCGGTGCGACTTGCCCCCAGGGCCTTGCGAATGCCTACTTCCTTGACCCGCCGCGAGGCCTTGGCGGTGAACAGGTTCATGAAATTGATGCTGGCAATCACCAGAATGAGACCGGCAATCAGGGCGAACAGCCGCACGTAGGTAATACGCCCCCCGGTGGCGACGCCGTTTTCGTAGGTGCCGTGCAGGTACGCCGCCGAGAACGGCCGCACAAACAGCGTGCGCCCCCGGGCCTGGGCCTGCGCGCTTTTGGTTTTCAGCAACCCCACCAGCTTAACTTGAAACTGCGCGGGGTCGGCGCCCTCCTTCAAGGCCAGGTAGGTGTTGAAGGGACCATCGTCGTCCCACTTGATGGTTTCGCTCATCTGCATCATGTCCTTGAACGAGGCAAAAGGCAGCACGCAGTCAAACTGCTCGGACGAGTTGCGGGGCACCCCGGCAAACACCCCGGCCACCAGGCACGTCTGCTTTCGGTCGGCCATTTGCCATTCTATGGCTTTGCCTATGCTGTTCTGCGGCGAGCGAAAGAGCTTGGTTGCCAAAGCCTCGGAGAGCACAATGGCGTTTTTATCCCGCAGCACCGTGGCGGGGGTACCCACCAGCAGGCGGTAGGAAAACAGCTGGAAGAAGGCCGGGTCCGCGTACTTGGGAACGGCGGTGAGATGCTGGCCGCCCGCCACCAGCGTGAACCCGGGGAAGAACGGGACCGGCGTGGTAGTGGCCACGAATTCAATCTCCGGCATTTCCCGCCGTAGGGCCTCGGCCAGCAGCGGTATGGTGCCTGACTGCGTCTCGATGCCGACGGCAGTGCGACGGTTTTCCATTACCTGATACAGCCGGCCGTCCAGGGCGTGGTAGCGGTCGAAGCTGCGCTCATCGCTTATCCACAGGTAGATGAGTAGCGCGCAGCCCAGGCCGGTCGAGAGGCCAATCAGGTTGATAAAGAACGTGCTTTTGAACCGCTTAAAGTTGCGGTAGAGGAGCAGCAGGGGGTAGGGAAGCATGAGCCGAAGGGGGAGGAATCGGTTAGAATTGGCTGCGGCTATTTTCCAGTACCACCTGCCCGTCGAGCAGGCGGATGACGCGCCGGGCGTACCGGGCATCGTGCTCGGAGTGCGTGACCATGAGCACGGTGGTGCCCGCCTCGTTCAGCTCGGTTAGTAGGCCCAGCACGTCGTGGCCGCTGGCCGAGTCGAGGTTGCCGGTGGGCTCGTCGGCCAGCAGCAGCGGCGGGGCGTTTACCACGGCGCGGGCCACGGCCACGCGCTGCTGCTGCCCGCCCGAGAGTTGCAGCGGAAAGTGGTTGCGCCGGTGCAGGAGTTGCATTTTCTCCAGCACCTGTTCCACCCGTTGCCGTCGTTCGGCGGCCCCCACGCCGAGGTAGCGCAGGGGAAGTTCCACGTTCTCAAACACCGTCAGCTCGTCAATCAGGTTGAAGCTCTGAAACACGAAGCCCAGGCTACGCTTGCGCAACTCGGCCCGCTGGCGCTCGGAGTAGCGGCTGGTTTCGGTGCCCAGCAGTTGCAGGCTGCCGCCGTCGGGCTCATCGAGCAGGCCCAGCAGGTTGAGCAGCGTCGATTTGCCACAGCCCGAGGGACCCATGATGGCCACAAACTCCCCTTGCTCCACCGTTAGCGAGACGTGGTTCAGCGCCTTGGTTTGCACCTCCTCGGTGCGGTACACCTTTTCCAGGTTTTCGGTCTTAATCATGAATATTATCTTTTTTGGTCAGGTAGTTAGTAAAATGCCTACGGCTGCTGGTTGTCCAGTACCAGCTCCTGTTGGTCGGCGTAGCCTTCGTAGCTGGAGGTCACGACCTGGTCGCCGGGTTGCAAGCCCGCCAGCACTTCGTAGTAGTCGGGGTTCTGCCGCCCTAGCCGGATGGCTACCCGTTGGGCCCGGGTGCCGTCGGCCCCCAGCTTGAATGCCCAGTTACCCACGGTTTGCTGGTAAAAGCCGCCTTTGGGCAGCAGCACCGCCGGGGCCTTCGCGCTCAGCGCCAGCCGGATGGGCAGGGTTTGACCCCGCCGCAGGCCTGGTGGCGGGGTGCCGGTAAAGGCCAGGTCGATTTGCAGGCCTTTGGCCACCTGGGCGAAGATTTTAGTCACGCGCAAGGCATACGCCTGGCCATCCACCAGCACTTCGCCCACCTGACCAGTCGCGATGCGGGCAATGTAAAACTCGTCCACCGCGGCGTGTAGTTTTACCCCCGCCAGCGCGTCAATCTGCCCCAGGCGCTGGCCCCTGGTTTTGGCCTCGCCCACTTCCGCGGCCAGCGAGCTGAGTTGCCCACCGACCGGGGCCCGCAACAGCAGGTCGTCCATCTTACGCCGCATCAGGGCCAGGTTGCTGGTCATGCGCTGCACTGACTCCTGCATGGTAGCCAGCTGCTGCTGCATGGCCACCGAATCCTGGCGCAAGGTCTGCTGCGTCAGCTGCCGTCGGCGTAGCTGGTAGCGGTAGGCATTCTGGCTTTGCAGGTAGTCCTGCCGCGCAATCACCTTCTGGTCGTACAGGACTTGGTTGGTGTCGAATACCCGTCGGGCCTCGGCAAGTTGGAAGTCGATGTCCGCCAGTTGGTTTTGGCGCAGAATGCGGTTTTGCACCAGCTGGGTGCGGGTGTTGCGCAGGTTGTTCATCAGGTCGTACACGGCCGTTTCGCGATTCACCATTTCCAGCTGCAGGTCGGGATTGGCCAGCCGCAGCAACGGCTGGCCCGCCGTCAAGGTCGCGCCTTCCTCCACCAGCACCTGTTGCACCGTGCCGGCCTCCGCCGCGTCCAGATACACAGTGCGCAGCGGCTGCACGACCCCGTCGATAGCCGTAAATTCCTGAAAATTACCCCGCGTGACGGGGCTAATGGTCAGCCGGCTGGCCGCGACGTGCAGCCGCTGGCCCGGCCGGGGCCAGTAGAGGCCGGCCATTCCCATGCCCACCAATACCAGAACCCCTAGCCACCACCAACGGGCAACAAACCACCATTTCTTCTTTGGTATCAGGACATCCATTCGACTTGGCGTAGGCTATAGCAGCAAAAACTAGTAACCAGAGGTGCCAAGAACGGTGCCTTCATTTCAAGTGATTTATAATCAAAGCCATGGCACAATAATCTAACAGCTAGTGGTTGCCAAGCGTCCGGTTCTGATACAATTGACTGTTCGGTTTTGATACCTTCCGAATTAGCTGCTGGGCAGAGAACGGCTTGGCTGATTGGAAACCAGTATTTTTCGAAGCCTGCACGGTTTATGTGGCCTGGGTTGGGACGGGTGCCAGATAACCCCGACTTTTACGTTTTACCAAGCATTTTTCATGATTCTTAAGCACGCCCGCATCCTGGTGGTAGACGACGAGCCCGATGTGCTGTTCGCCCTCAAGCTGCTGCTCAAAACGGAGGTGCGAGAAGTTGTGACGGAGAAAAACCCGGAACTGCTGCTCTCCCTGCTCCGCCAGCAGCACTTCGACGTTGTGCTACTCGATATGAACTACCGCAGTGGCCAGGCGACGGGCAACGAGGGCTTCTACTGGCTGGGCCGCATTTTGGAGAACAACCCCACCACGGCCGTTGTCCTCCTTACGGCCTACGGCGACGTGCGTACAGCGGTGCGCGCCCTCAAAGCCGGCGCCACCGACTTCCTGCTCAAGCCCTGGCACAACGACCAACTGCTGCAAACGCTGGCCGCCGCCCTCCAACCTAAAACCGGCAGCAAAAGCGGAGGAACCCTGAAAAAAGTAGTCGGGCCGGCTGCGGCTACCGCGCTACTCGGCGAGTCAACTGCCATGCAGGAAGTGCTCGCTATTATTGAAAAGGTCGCCCCAACCGAGGCCAACGTGCTGCTGCTGGGCGAGAACGGCACGGGTAAGGAGATAGTAGCCAAATATTTGCACGAGCAGTCGCGCCGCGCTGCCCGGCCCTTCGTGGCCGCCGACGTGGCCGCGCTCAGCGAGGGATTGTTTGAGAGCGAGCTGTTCGGGCACACTAAGGGCGCGTTCACGGATGCCCAGGCCAGTCGCGTGGGCCGGTTTGAGGCAGCCACCGGCGGAACCTTGTTTCTGGATGAGATTGGCAACATTGCCCTGCCGCAGCAAGCCAAGCTGCTTACGGCCCTGCAAAACCGCCAGGTGGTGCCCGTAGGAAGCAACACCCCCGTACCGGTGGATATCCGGCTGTTGTCGGCCACCAATGCCCCGTTGCACGCCCTGGTAGCCTGCGGGTCCTTTCGCCAAGACTTGATGTACCGCCTCAATACGGTCGAAATCATGCTGCCACCCCTACGCGAACGCGACGACGACGTGCAATTGCTGGCCCAGCACTTTGCGCAGGTGTATGCTGCCCGCAATCGGCAACCCGTGCCGGAATTCAGTGCCGCCGCCCTACGCAAGCTCCGGGAGCACACCTGGCCTGGCAACGTGCGGGAACTGCAACACGCTGTGGAGAGAGCCGTTATCCTGGGGGGCGGCCCGGTGCTGCTGCCGGCCGATTTCTCGTTTCGGAACTCCGAACCGGCAGCTGCGGCGGCAGCACCAGTTGCGACCGCTGCCGAGCATCCGTTGCCGTTGCTAGAAGTAGAAAAAAACACCATCCAGCAGGCAATTGAACGCCACCAAGGCAACCTTACCAAAGCGGCCAAGGAACTGGGCCTTAGCCGTACCGCCCTCTATCGTCGGCTCGACAAGCATGGTATCTAATAGCCTGGATGGTCGCCTGCTGGGACGCTTAGTACTACTGGTAGCCGCGCTGGCCGGGGGCGGGTACGCCGCGCAGCACCACGCCTACGGGCTGGCCCTGGGGGCCCTGGTGCTGCTGCTAATTCTACTCCTGGACCTAGCTCGCTACTTAGCGCGCGGCCAGCAGGCGCTGGCCGACTTTACCCTGGCCCTCCAGTACCGCGACTTTTCGCGGCAGTACCCGGCGCAGTCCGTCCCGGCGTCGCTACGGCCCTTGCACGAGGCCTTCAACCAAGTCAACGCCACATTTCGGGAGCTGCGGGCCGAGCAGGAAGGGCAGTTTCAGTACCTGCAAACTATCCTGGCGCTGCTCGATACCGGCATTGTGTCCTACGACGCGGCGGGCACCGTGTCCTGGGTGAACGAGGCATTTAAACAGACGCTGCACCTGCCGTACCTGAAAAACATCCGGGCGCTACAATCCCGGCAGCCGGTCCTGTATGACGCCATCTGCCGGGCAATTCCCGGCCAGCCCGTGGTGGTGAAGCTAACGGTGGGCCCCCAAATGGTGCAACTGCTCGTGTCGGCCACGCAGTTTAAGCTACGTGGCGAAGCGTTTACCCTCCTGGCTTTTAAAAACGTGAGCCAGGTCCTGGCGGATACCGAAACGGCCGCCTGGCAGCAACTGCTACGGGTCATGACGCACGAAATCATGAACTCAGTCGCCCCCATTGCTTCGCTGGCGGATTCGTTGGGCCGCCACGTGCAGCGCGCCCGACAGCAGGAAGCCTCCGCCGAATTACTCGACGATGTAGGCACCGGTATTCGCATCATTCAACAGCGTAGCGAAGGGCTGCTGCGCTTCGCCCAGGTATACCGGGACTTTAGCACCCTGGCCTCACCGCAGCACACGACCTTTCACGTGCAGGAGTTGCTGCAGGCCACCCGCCAGCTACTGGCTGAACAGTTAGGAGCACAGAGCATTGAGGTCACCCTTAACGTCCGGCCTGCCCACCTCACCCTGCACGCCGATGGCCACCTGCTGGAGCAAGTGCTCATCAATCTGGTGCTCAATGCGGCGCAGGCAGTCACCCAAACCCCTAGCCCTCAAATTAGCCTGCTGGCTTGGTCTGATGAACAGGAACGAGTCGTTATGGAGGTGAAAGACAACGGGAGCGGTATCCCTGCCGACGTGCTGGACAGCATCTTTATTCCTTTTTTCACCACCCGCCCCAACGGCTCCGGGATTGGGCTGAGCTTGGCCAAACAAATCATGCAGTTACACCACGGCAGCATTCAGGTCCATTCTGTAGTGGGGGCAGGCAGTACGTTTCAGCTATGGTTTCCCCCTTCAGTTACCTTTTAGAGTATGGGCATAATCTTACGTTAAATACTGCTGCTTCCATACTGCCACTGGTAGAGACAGCTAAGTGCGCTAAATAATGCTACCGCCTAGTGAACCCGACCCCGGCCAGCAGGTGGCGGCCCTATGGGCCGGCGGCATAGCCACCATGTGGGAGGCCGTTTTTGCTGATGTAGGTGTGACGCTGCTGGCAATTCTGAATGCAGTGCGTATTCAGCGTATGAATTTTACCAGCAAGTTGTGATTGGTTCGGGCAGGTAGCAATAGTGTTGCCTGGCCAGTCCGTACCCCAATAATCTACTCGTGATATAGCGCCGGCATAAGAGGAACGGAAACGGATAGCTCCACTGTTTCTGCTGCATGTGCAACCATCATGAGCCAGCGCAAAAGCTGCAGCGTTTCCTGATTTATTTGCTGGTAGGGTTACTGGTGGCGAGCACCCAACTCTAAACCGATTTATAGAATCGCGGAGCTGTACGTGAGAATCCGCCGCAAAAGCCGCCGGAGGTGCATCAGGCCATCATCCAGGAGTTGGTGGCCCGTTACGGAAGCGTGCCAACAGCACCCGGAAGCGACATCGTAAACAGCATCACCTACATTCTCGACCGCCTCGCAGGCTGGCTCAGTCAAAAGCAATTGGCCGGTAACGAAGATGCTTATGTATTTTTGGATGCGTTGGAAGCACATAGCGAAGAGCTATTTGCTTTACTCCGCTCCCTGGGCAAAAAACCCTAGCCACCCAATTTTCTTATGCCGACCGTTTGCATCATGGAGTTTGACCGCTCCGAACGCCAATTTCAGTTTCTGACCGAAGTAGAGCTAGCCGCAGTTCCCACGAAAGGCGACAAAATCGTACTTAATCTGGGCGAGGAACCCATAGGTTTTATGTTTGAGGTGTACGATGTCCACTATGCCGACCATAGCGCGACCGATGTCAATGTTATTCGGTTGGGTACTGTGTTAGAATACTTCGGCAAGCGTTACCCGGACATTTCCTAAACGTGCGACCAACTTTGCGGCTTGGCGCAACAAAAGCGGACAGAGTTTAAACGCATCCACCGACTGGCTCGTTCAGCCTCATTTAATAACGAGGCTGAACGAGCTTTTGCTTATCCGCACCTGCTTGAAGGCAATGTGCGTATACCCACAGCTACGAACCAATTCCTTTACTTTGGTTACTTCGTCGGGCGGGGTTCGCAGGCCAAATATAATTTCGGTTAGGTGCATGATGTCAAACGCTGACTTTCCACACCCCAGCGTTTTGGTCAACCTGATTTCCTGTTCGTAATGCCAATCGTGCGCTTTCGTGAATAAGAGATGGGCAATAGCTTGCCCTTCACCCCGCCAGAAATTAATCGTTGAGAATTTTGTTTGGTAATCCACCCAGCTGGCTAAGGTAGCTGTTTCGGCGATAGCTTGGTCGAATCCAAGGCAAATGCCGCTGTGATTGTCCGCGTAGTGAGACCACATCAGAATATTCTCATTAACCGCGCTAAAACAGCATACCCCAGATTGGTAGAACAATTTCTGCACCTGCTCGGTGGCTTGATTAACGATGCGGTGCGGCGACCTGCGGTTTTTCATTATCTCCTTGCGCCGGATTGCCCTGTTTGCAGGTACTTTGTCGTTAATAATTTCGGTTATTATGGCTCGGTCCGGTTTGAAATCCAGCAGACTGATATTGCAATCGAAAGGGTCGTTAAATTGCTTCGGGCTTGAAAACCACAGGGCCTTATCGTTAATTATTCGCACGGCACTTTCAACCCTAGTGTATTTGTAAATAGTCGCAGGCAAGGCGCGTTCTTTCATCATTGCACAACAAGAAAAAATAATGATTAAATGAGCGTTAAGCTTTTTTGATAAGGTGCCTAAAACTTGTCAGCAGTTGCTGTACACTTTTGCTCGGCGGGGAACATAAACCGTTGATTTTATTCCGCAGCATATAGGCAAGCGGCCGGGTGTAGGCCGTGCGGCTATCAAACAGGTGACTAAGTTCTTCTACCAGTTCGATGTTCTCGTTCTCGCACTCCTGTTCGAACAACCGAAATGCTTCCATGCTGGCCAGCAAGAACGGCAGCCGGTCTGGCGGCAAATCCAATGCATCTAGCCACTTGCTGGCAAAGTTAGGGAGTTGGTCTGCTGGAATGTCGGCCAGCTTTGTGCGGGGGGCAGCCAAATGGGCAGTCATCCCCTCGTAAGCGGGCCGAACTGCCGACTCGAAAGCGGCGATGCCAGCCTCATTTTCGATTTCGCGCAACACCCGCAGCAGGTCTTCAGTTGGTCGGGCGTCTAATGATTGGGCGTAGCGCAACTCAAAGAGTGTTTGCAATTCGTAGCAGGTGCTGAGTGCCTGATGAGCATCTTTGAGCAAGCCCAATTCTAGAAATACTGAATATGCCCTAACACTGGCGTTAAACTTCTGCACATACTGCGCGTGCAGTATTTCACTCAGTTCGGCCGGTTCGCCAATGTGAATCATCATGAGGCAATAATGCAACGCCAAAAAGAAGCGTCCACTGTATTGCAGGGCGTATGCGTTTAGCAGTTGGTCGTCTTGCGTTTTGGCATAAGCCCCTACTTCTTCCACGGCCTCAATTGCCTGACAAACTACATCCACCAACGCCTGGGCCTTGCTTAGGCGCACAGCAGGCGCAACGGGAATACCCGCTTTTTCCCGGCCTTTGAAGCGGCTGGCGTCCTTGAGTAATTGGCTGCACCCATAAGTGTGCAGATTCTCACTATTGAACAGCTTCAGAAATTGCTTGTCTTTCTGTTCTAGCGGAGCAGCTTCTATTGTTTCAAACAATTCAGTGATAGCCGCTGCGCTCGGTGCCTCACCTTCTCCGTCAGAATCTTCGACTAGGCCAAGGTGAACAATGTTTATTTCAAATGTCAGCTTGTTCAGCGGTGAGGTCGTGGCCGCCCTGAGTTCGGCCAGTTTTTGCCGGTAGCCGCTGAGCGAGGTATCGCCCTTGATGAATGCTACCCGAATCTGTGCAAACGCCAGCAATTCCGCACCGGTTGCATCAAACGCTACTGCCTGTCTGTAGCATTTGTTCAGGTAATGCTCAGCTTCGATAACGTTGCCTACTTGAGCGTAAGTCAGGGCTGCTAGGAACAAAATCGTTTTGGATGAATTGATGACCGTTACTGGGACCCTGCCGATAAGGTCGAGCAGCATCGCAAAGTCCTGCTTGTTGTACAGCACTCCCCCAAAATCCTCCAGCAGCTTAGCCACCTGCTTCGGGTTGTGGATGTCCAAAGGCAGTGCGTCACGCTTGCTAAACACATGAGTAGTCAAGCCGTAGTTCGAACCCTGGCTCCGCATCATCATCTGGTGCCGGGCGTGTTCTTGGCTGAATTTATCATGCAAAGCTGGCAAGGCCGCCGCATCCAGAACTTGTAAGGGCAAATGCACTGTAACAGACTCTTTGGGCCGCCATTCTTCGTCGCCGTGTTCTTCCGTGAGCCTTGCAGCAATGGCATCGACGTAATCGAAGTAGCAGATTTTGGCTTCGTCGTCGTACAGCACGATGATGCCACACACCGGTAGCCGATGGCACAGATAGCCCAGACGCGAAGTTTTAAAAGGCAGAGCAATGAATTTTTCGTCGCCACGGCTTATTACTGATACCCTTGCAGTGCTCTTAATTTGCACCGGAAACATATGCGAAGTGGCCCCATCGCCACCAGCCACCAATTCGATGTTGAGGTCCACCCCGTAATCGGGAGTTTCAGGATGGCTGATGAAGCCGTTGCGGAATGTGAACAAAGACCTTACGACATTCACTGATTCCTCGCTTTTCTTGGCGTTTTCATCAACGGTGGGTTTATCTAAAAATGCCATATCGCATCGCAATTAATAGGTGGTACGGGTAGCGCAAGTGGTTAATACCACCTGTCAGACTGCCGGAAATGCGGCCGGGATGCCTCAAACCGGACGCTGTTTTGTTGCCGAAGCTCCCGCGCTTCGTGTAAGTCAATCATCCCCGGTTCCACCAGCTCTTTCACCCGAGGCGGCAGTTGAAACGGAAACTCCATGTTGCGGCCTTTTGCCAGCCCTGACGTGGCTGCCACCGATAGAATGCGCTTGTTGCGTAGTGAAAGCACAGCTGGGTCTTGCAGCGGTAGGTCTTGCACGTCCGAATCAAACAAGAAAAACTCGCGCAAAATGGCCCGCTCTTGCCCGCCAAGTGACCACAGGTTTTTCAGAATAGCCTCGCGGTATCGAGCTTCAGCGCGGCGGCTGGCAACGCCTCGGTAGGTGGCCCGGCCTACCAACAGGAGCAGTGCAATTATGCTCGCCAAGAAAATCAGGCCCTTAAAATCGGTTATCCAGCCCGGCAACCTATCGAGCTGAAACAGCACCGCACCGGAAGGCCAGAACAGTAGGATGCCGGAAGTCAAGAGCAGAATGCTAAAAAGGGGCACCCCGTATTTTTCAGTCGCGCTAATAATCGTATCGGCGGTATTGTCTGCCATTGGGTTGAGTTATGAAATAAGTGTTTCCTATTTTACGCCGCGTATGCATTCTCTGGGGTGGGCCAGTAAAAACGGACAGTGAGCTAAGACAGGGTGGTTTTTAATTCGTGTTCAAATTGGTGAGACGAGCGGTAGCCGAGCGCAGAGTGGCGGCAGTCGAGGTTGAAGTAGGTGTCAAGGTAGTGAGCAACTTTCAACCGAGCTTCTTCAAGCGAGGCAAAGGGGCTGCCACCGGGCAGCAATTCGGTTTTGAGCGTGCTCCAGCCAGCTTCGGCCTAGGCGTTGTCGTAGGGGTTGCCGGGCCGGCTAAAGCTGGGCACAGCTCCGGCTTGCGCGATACGGGCCCGGCAAGCAGCGCTGGTGTACTGGCTGCCGCGGTCGGCATGAATAATTAAGCCCGGCGCGGGTTGGTGCAACGTCAGGGCCTGTTCCAGGGCCAGCAGCACGAGTTCGATGGGCATCTGGGCAGCCAGTTGCTACCCCACCACCCGCCGGGAGCAAGCGTCGCGCCACGTCGCCAGCTAACACCAGCGCCCTCCGACCAGCGGCAAGTAGGTGATGTCGCCGACCCACACTTCGTTCGGGGCGGTGGGGGCTGGCTGGCCCAGCAAGCGGTTTTCGGCCACCACTGCGGCTGGGTCGGCCACGGTGGTGCGCGGTCACAACGGGCGCGTGCTCAGGGCCCGCAGCCCGTGCTGGTGCAGCCATGTGCGCAGCGCATAGCGCCCCATGGAATGGCCTTCGGCGCGCAATTTGGCCCGCAGGCGGCGGGTACCGTAGCGCCTGGCATGGCGCGTAAACGCCTGCTGAGCCGCCAGGTGCTAGGACGGCTGAGCCGCGGCGGGCCGTTTTCGCCACTGGTAATAAGTGGCCGTGCCCACGGCTAGCAAACGGCAGCGCACCTGCACGGGCCACACATTAGTGCATTCTGAATGAACTAATAGCTGCTCATGATTAAGGCGGCTGCGCAAAGATGGTCCCAACTTTTTTTAAATATCGCGCTCCATTTCCACGCGCTTGAGGATGGTGCGAAACCGGCCCTAAGGTATAATAGTCCCTTAAACACCGTGAAATACAACCGCGCTTTCATGCACCTTAGCCAATCTATGTGGTTTGATAAACACAGTGCCCGGACTTGTAGGTATAGCAGTACCATTCTGCTCTACCCACTCTCTTAGGTCGTGATTGAGCACTAGCTTCTCAAAGCCATAGGTAAGACAGAATTCGGACGTCACATTCATCTCAAGGCCTTGTCCGAACCGTTTATCGTCGAATATCACAGCTACAGGCAGGGAGGCATTCAACTCAATCGGTAGTTCAACCTTTATGCCCATAAATTTAAAAGGCGCTAATGAGAAGTAAGGTACTTCATCAGTAAACGTACCATCGGCATAAACATACTGGTCTTCGAGAAGAGCTTCAATAGCTGATTTACGCGACCCAAGACCATTTTGCCGCTTCGTTCTGCTGATGGCCTGCTCAAAGTCATCCTTTATGACACGATTCATCCAACGCGCCATACGCTCACTCTCTTCTTGAAGAGTAGAAATACTACAGCATTCTAACGCCGGCGCACCGTTACGGCCTCTTCTGAGAAGCTCTTGGGCAGCAGCGTACTCAAGGTCTACACTCAAGCTAGAAAGGCCATTAGGTGTAAAATTTGCCCACCGACTATGAGCACGTGCTCCTGAACGTACACGTTGCTGTACTTTCTCAAAGGTATTAGTCGTCTGGCATCGTTTTACGGGGCCGATGCCAGTTTCCACTGTAGTCCGGTAACGACCGAAGTAATGCAGAATTTTCCAGGTGGCCTCCGCAGAAACCCCATATACACACATCCGGAAAGGGCAAAATAACCGCGCCTGGTTTTCAGTATTTTCACCGTCCATATACATGGAGGCTTCTATTAACACACCATTATCAAACTCTTTGAAAAAGAGCCAGTGATTATTCTCCAAATCTGAGACGAAGTCGCTCAACTTCTGGACAATACGTAGGCTGACGTAGTGGTCGATTTGCAACATGAGGTGGCTATGGCTATTGGTGGGTTATCTTGGCAACTGCAAATTTATGACGCCTTTATTTCTAAATCAAGTCCTATTCTAGCGATTGAAGAAAAACACAAATCGCCATTGGTCAAAACAAAAAATGTCGTAATATTTTAGCGACCAGTAAAATATTACGACATTTCATAAAATACTAAAATATAAAGCCTTAAAAAATCAAACAACTAACAAAAACATCCCCATTATGGATTTTTCGGCAACGCAGAAAACGACAATATCCAGCGTGGTTTATATTATAAAAATACAAAAACCACCATCAACAGCCTCTGTCGATATTTAGACGATAGTCAATGTGCTGTTTCTGCGTTCGCGCCAGGGGCTGCTTAGTCGGCATCAGATGCCGGTAGAACTGCACGGGGCGTGCAAACCCGATGAGAGCTACTTCGATTCCCATCGCATGCGCGGTAAACGCGGATGGGGCGCGGGCGGCAAAACCATCGCCTTTAGGCTCTTCAAACGCGGCGGGCAGGGGTACACAGAAATCGTCCCAGACTGCTCAAAAGAGAACCTCCAGGCAATAATTTTTCGGCGAAATTGATGTAATGGTGATGGACAACACTGATAGCTGGCGCGGCTACGATGGGCTGGGGTACGTCAGATTTGACAGCTACTTTCGCATCCGCTATGAGCAGGATGAATTTGCTCTCGGTGACTTGTACATCAACGGCATCGAATGCCTTCTGAAGCTTCGCCAGAGCCCTGCTCCAGCGATTCAAGGGTGTGCCCAAACATACCTTTTTACTCCACTTGAAGGAGTCCGAGTTTCGATTTAATCATTGCCACAGCGACCTCTACAAATTACTCCTTAAATTACTCCGTAAACAGCCCCTTTGAACGAGTTTGCTTCCTGACCCCACGCAAGCCCACGTGCCTGTATGCCTACCCGAATAATCTACGCCTGGAAACGTCGCTGGCTCCCCACTGCTCCTAATGCTGATGCTTTCCAGCCACCTTACCAGCTTGATAGCTCCGGTTATGTGAACCTGCTGCAGTGGGAACCCGGTCTGACTACCCGCCTGGGGGGCTATGCTTTGAACGAATTCACGGAGCAGCATCGGTGCGTGGTACTGCTGGGCGAGCCCGGCATCGGCAAATCTCAGGAGTGGAAAGCCCAGCAGGCTATTCTAAAAAACCATCCCCGCCACCTTTTTCTGAATTTGGGCACTATTTCTTCCGAAGAAGTACTGCGAAACGAAATTCATGGCGCTACCCAGGTGCAGACCTGGCGCCAAGACCAATCGACTTTGACGCTGTGGCTTGACAGCCTGGACGAAGGGATGCTGCACGTCGCCGTTTTGCAGCATGCGCTACTGCGCGTGTTGCGCTCGCTGCCTGCGCAGCGGTTGTGCCTGCGCATTTTGTGCCGCAATGCCGTCTGGCCCATTGGCTTTTCCGAAATGCTGGCCAAGGCGCTGGAAATAGAAAGCTCACCCGACTCAGCGGCTTTTCTGACCCTTTTGCTCTGCCCGCTGACTCGCGAACAGGTAGCAGTAGCGGCACGGCAGGAGGAACTCAACGCCGAGCAGTTTCTGACCGCCACCGCAGCCGTTGATGCTCAGCCCCTGGCTAGCCGTCCCGTTACGTTGGGCTTGCTTTTTAGGCTTTTTTGTCGGCATCAGCCCACGTTCGGCACAGCCGGGACCAGCAGCCGCGCCAGCCTTTACCAGGCCGGCTGTTTGGAGCTGTGCGAGCGCCCCGACAGTAATCGCCCCGCCGCTAACCGTCCTGATGCCCGGCGCCGGCTACTGCTGGCGGGCTACGTGGCCATGCTTACGGTGCTCACCAACCGGCGCCTGATACTGGCCGAACTTGCGGACGAAGCCCTTACTCCCACCGAGTTGGACCTTTACCTGATTGGCGGTGGCAACACCGCGACGTGGGAGGGGCACGCAGTGACCATTGATGCTCCCAACCTGCGCGACCTGCTCCAAAATACTGGCTTATTCACCGACCTGAGCGGGGGGCGTTTGGTATGGGCGCATCAGTCCTATGCTGAGTTTTTGGCGGCGTGGTACCTCAACCTGACCGAGCTGACACCGGCGGTTCTGCGGCCAGTGTTCCGGTCGACGGCGGACCCCGCTGGCGGCCTCGTTCCGGCTCTGCGCGAAACGGCCGGCTGGCTGGCGGATATGCAACCGGCATTCTGGCAGGAATTGCTGCAGCTCGACCCCGTGGCCCTGATTCAATCAGATTTGCATCGACTTGGTGCCGAGCAGCGCCACCAGCTGGTGCAGCGCCTGCTCGAATGGCTTGCCACGCTTGCCCACACGCCCTACCAGAGCAGTAGGTTCACCGCTAAATTGGACCACCCCGGCCTGGCCCACCAGCTCCAGCCAATTCTGACCGACCCGGATGCGCCTGGACCCGTAGCGCGGTTTGCAGCTGACCTGGCTACCGGTTGCAAGCTGACCGAGTTGGGTCCAGTTCTGGTGGCCCAGGCTTCAAATGCAGCAGCGCCCTATTCCCTACGCTTGTGGGCCCTCAATATTCTGGAGGAAATTGCCGGAGATGCCGACCGCGATGCCCTGCGCCCACTGCGATTCAGCATTCCCACGCATGATGAGGAGAATGCCTTTCGGCGGCGATTGATTGAGATTTTGTGGCCTAATCATTTAGCAATGGACGAGTTGCTGCCGTTGCTGCGGAAAAGCACGCAGAGACGGCCCCGTGTAATCGGTGAGTTCAGCAGCCTGTTCGCTCCTACAAGAACTGACCTGCCAGCTCTCTCAGTGCCAGTGACACTGAACAGCTTGCAGTGGTTTATCCGGCAGTTTACCAAATACGGACGGTTTGCCTCAGACGAAACCTACCTCAAACAAGGCCTGCACCTGGTCTGGAAACGGGGCTGGGAGCTAATCGAGGAACCGAGTATTCTGCCTCGGTTGGTGCGGCTTTTCCTGGCGGCGCAACAGCAGCACCTGAGCTTGCCCGCCCCTGGCAACGAAGCGCAGCGCCTGCAGTTTTTTGATGCCCTGCTCTCCCACCCCAAACGCCCGAAGTTCTGGGCTGTGGTTGCTCACTCCCGGGTTAAAAGCGGGGAGGAGCTAATATTCATCAATCAATGGGACGCGCTGCTGCAGCGCTTATTCACGAAGCTTTCGGCCCAGGCGCGCGAATGGCTAACCCGCATTTTGGTGCGCCTGCTTATCAACAATAGTAACCAATTCACTTCTGCAGAATTTTGTGCGCACCTCGACTTGCTGCATGGCGCTGCTGCTAGGTTCAAGTCAGTGGCCCAAGTTATAGCTGACAATCAGTCCCCATTTGAGATTGAAGATGAAGAGGACTTGCAATGGCGGCTTGAGCATATTCGCACTGAGAAGAAAAACCGGCTAGCCCAGCGCTTTCGCCGCAATTGGACGCTATACGGCATTATGGCCCGACGTCGTATCATCCGACGCTTGCTCGACCAGGGCCCGCACCTAAGTTACGCGCTACGGAGCAAGCTATGGAAAATTATCGGCACCGGGAAGAGTAAGAATGGCACCCAGATGCTGCATAATGTTCCTAATTCGGTTGGTTGGCGCCGGCTGACGCTGGGCCAGCAAAGCCAGGCTGCTGACATTGCGTGCGCCGTGCTACAGACGTATCCGATACCGCCTGCTGAATGGTACCTGCCAAGCCCCAGAATAACCCATGAAGCCATCGATTTATATAAAGCCCTGCTCATCTGCTGGTGCGTCCGGCCTGGTTATCTGCAGGCGCAGCCAGATTCGTTTTGGCAGGAATGGGCCGAGTTTTTAGTTCGGCTGAAGGCTTGGATGGGTACTGGCGTCTCGTTCGAGTTGGTGCAGGCTGCGGCAGCTGTCGCGCCTGATGCAGTAGACCAGGCAATTTTAACCGATGTTCAAGCCAAGTTCAGCGACGCGGCAAATCGGTACGAAGGCTTCTATCGCTTCGACGCATGGTACGAAGCGCTACCCGGTGCCCATTTTCCTGCGCTATTGCTTACTACGCTCAAAGCTGGAAAGCTAACCAGAGAATTCGCTGGGCACCTGCTCACTGAAATGCTGAAGGTTGATTATCAACCAGCCTGGGAATATGCAAAGCAATTGATTCCCGCTGTCGGGACAACCGCTGCAGTAGACCCCGTCGCAGCCTCGCTGGTGTCCGCCGTTTACTGGTGGCTGCTTTTTCCTAACGCTGCGCAACAGCATGCCGACATAGATTGGTGGGCCTGGTGGCAGCGACTAATTGCCGACCCGGCAGCGGCAGCGGCGCTTATCAATGGCATAGTGCGCCATCATGCGCCACACGAGTTGCACCAATTCAGCCGCCTAACCGAAGACCAGTTGGAAAGCCTGATTAGCTGGCTTTCCAAAACGTACCATCTCTCGGATGCGGACACGAATGATTGGGCAGAACAGACCCAAAACGGCCGCCTTGCCTCCTTCCGCTCGAAGCTGGCTGCTGAACTAGCCAGCCGCGGTTCGCAACCAGCCTGGGAGGCCTTGCAGCGCTTAGCCGAGGCGATGGGCAGCCCTTGGTGGCTTCGCTATCGTCTGGACCAGGTGCGCGAAAATTTGCGCCGTAACTCCTGGCAGCCTCTGCTTCCCGATGCCTTGGCGGCGCTCAGTCGCGAGGCTGACCGCCGCTGGGTACGCTCGGCGGCCGACCTACAGGACTTGCTGTTGGAATCGCTCGACCGCTTCCAGGCGGACCTACACGGGGAGCTGGCCACTGCCCAGGTGCTGTGGGTACCTGTGCGTGCAGCCAATCACCGCAGCCGTATTCTCGGGCAAGAGGTACGGGACGAGAATTATTTTTGCGAACGCCTTCGCCAGCATTTTCGTCAGGACCTGGAGCGTTCCAACCTGCTTATCAAGCGGGAAGTAGAAATAAGGCCGTCGCACGGCAAAGGCACCGGCCAGCGCCCTGATATTTTCGTTGAAGCGTTTTCCCGTAACCTGACCAACGAAAAAATTGAGGTTGAAACGGTGCTTATTGAAGTGAAGCTCAGTCGCAATGATGAAAGTGAAACTGGCTTAACGCATCAACTGGCCGACTATTTGGTCGACCAGAATTACAAACATGGTATCTTTTTAGTAGGCTGGCACTTCGGGCAATACGACCGCAAGCCCGCTGCCCGATTAGGCCGGAAGGATTTACTTACAAAATTGCAAGAAGAAGCGGCCAGGCTCGCACCGACTCACGCAATAAAAGCCAGAGTCATCGACATCAGATTGCCTGGTGATACCGAACGGAATGTTGATTGAGCAAGTGAATACTTCCACCTTGCCGCTTGAACTGGCAGGAGGTGGCTGCTCTTGCCGCTAGCACTCCAGTCAATATTTGTTTCCCACCATGCCAGGTATTCACCAAGGCATAATTCGCACTAGGCGCCGGGCTTCTTCGTCTAAGCCCTTCACCAGTTGGGAGCCGAGCAGGTGTCCTTGATAAGAACACAGGCGGATTTGCCGAGGTGGCTGGCAATGTCTTCGCCCCTTAATAGATTCAAGAGATACGAGGGCGAGGCTTGGTGGACCAGGATTTCGAATATTGTTTGACGATGAGTACGGCAGAAATACCTGCACACCTGTTAAATACTTACTCACTGCTTAACTTTACTACTATGGCATGGATTTTTTCTGAACAGTTTTCCGTAGCGGACTATATTTTTTGCACTGCAGGCTGGTTTGCACTAGGTTTCTGTGTACTGCTGGTTGGAATGCACCTGATTTATTACAAATTCAAGTATGTCTACCGCAGGATTCCATAGTAGCCCCCCTTATTCTTCCTTTGCTACAGTTAGTGGTCACTTTTATAGTGAGCAGCATGTGGCCCTTGACAGCAATACCCTAACATTTTTTCGAGCGTTACTGACGCAATGGGCTGCTAATATTCCGCATCACCCTTATGGTCGCTTAGGAGAGGAAGCCGACATTCTCGCCATATACCATGTTCCCTGTCACCAAGTACAGGCAGGGGTACAACTGGAAACGCGAGTTGCTAAAGTCTACAGTGAGGCATTTCATAGGCAAGTAACTCCGGGCACGCTACCCAATCTAGAAAACTTGTGGGCATTGTCACTCCCGCCAGTCAAGAGCTACGAATCGGCTATTTATTCCCACACCTATGGAGGCCCACTACAAACGTGTGTCAGCTGCTCTGGTAGAGGACGAAATAAGTGTTCAAACTGCTCTGCCACGGGAAAGGTGTACTGTTACACGTGTGGGGGAAATGGGAAATGTACCTGCTCTAACTGCGGGGGAACCTGCCAAACAGATTGTACAAGTTGTGGCGGACGCGGACATACCAAGCAAACCTGTTATCAATGTAATGGAGGTCAAATAAATTCTGAGGAACGCTGTTTCTCCTGTAACGGTACTGGACAAAACTATACTGGCAGCAGGTGTTATAGCTGCAACGGCAATGGGTCTGCCCGTACATCTAGAACTTGTTATACATGCAACGGCCAGGGAAGCACAACCCACATGTGCTGGTTGTGCAATTCTGGGAAAGTAAGTTGTCACAGTTGCAATTACGGTACCGTGACCTGCTACAATTGCTCTGGCACAGGCCGCGCGTCGTGTACTGTATGCTTAGGTACGGGATATTGTCAATGTACCAGTTGCGACGGCACCGGTCAGATTATTCACTATGCAGTAGTTACACAAACCCTAAAGCACAAACAGGCCCGGGCAAACGTGCATGCGCAATTACTGGATAAATACCCTGCATTCGCCGCCAACCGAGCGCAAGCCGCCGCAGGCCGCCCCGTACGCCAGTTTCAGCACCTGACTAGTGAGAAACAGCTTGGCACTGGGTATGAGCAGTTGGAAAACGCCTACGCCGCCCTTTTTCAGCAAATGATTAGTTCACCGGCCGAGGCACAGGTGCTTTTTCACGAGGTAGTCGTTCAGGAACTGGACTGCTATATACTGAATGGCACTCTAGCTGGTCATGCCTTTGAAGTGGCTACTTTTGGACCGGATAATCTGATTATGGACTATGATAGTCCCATCGAGCTTTTTAAACTAGAAAGATACCGTGCTGGCAACGAGTTGTTCACAGCTAATCAATTTTATGACAGCTATGAACAGTTGAAACTGGCGGCGGAGATGGATAATCTGCCGAACAGCAAGTATCAGCTAGCGCTGGCCAGACTCTGCTCTCACCTCCAACTGGCGTATAAGTTCGGCATACTAGCGGCCTTAGTAGTATTTTTCTACTTGCTGCCACTGGAGGTGCCGTTGCTTTCACTTATAACTCGCAACCACACCGACCATTCTCACGGCTTTGTCTTCGTGCAAGCAGTGTTGGCGCTGGGTACGGCCTATGTTAGCAACCGGTATCTTGCCTTTCGGCAAAGTTTTTTGGTGAAGGAGGATATTAAAAGGTTTTTTACTGGCTTTGGTTGGACTCTTGCTGGATTGTTGGTTATCGAGTCGGTGTTGTTAGGAGGCTATTGGATGGTAGAATTAGTCTCCCGCTGAATTACCGTGGCAGGTAGCGACCGGGGGCGGAACACAGTGCGGCAACAGCAAAAGCGAAGCTGCTGGCTCATACCTGCCTTCTCGACGAATATTGCCCTGGCTTCCACAACCTGTACTTGGTAGCAGCAGGTGAAGTAAAGCTGGATGGACTTAATAGCCATAGCTATCTCCAAAAACAGCAGCGCTTTGTAAAGCGACGTGCGCAACCGGCCCTTATCATTGAGCATTGCGTGAGCGAGAGAAAATCTAGTGGCACTTGTGCGCCCAGTTGCTATTCATGCTGTTGGTAGTACTTTATAAACCGACATAAGTCGAGGGGGTGGTTGCGTCGACGACGACCAGCGTTTTGCTTGAGGCTTCAAGTTTATTTTGCAAGTGCAGCAACGTGGCGGCTAGGCAGGTGATTGGGAAGTGCCCCCAGCCGACAACGAATGGGTCGAGGCACATCTGCTCAGCCGTATTCCTTCACTAATTGCCCTGACGCAATACAACGCGGACAGGCTTCAGAACATAGCCTCGGCGTCGCTTGGCCCACATTCATGACCTAATTCCAGTGTAGTTTCTTCTTGTACTGACAAACTTTCTTCGACACGTTTATGCCTATGACTTACTATTTCGTGAGGCAAACCTTCTCCGGAACAGGCACTTGTTCTGTTTTCACAGTTGGAGTCACTCCGTGCCGCTGATATTCCTGCAGGAGTAGCTGTTCGATAACCTCCTCCATTCCGGCCCCGGCGGCAACGTAGATGGCATCGTGCACCGTGAGGAAACTATAGAAGTTCATAGCGTAAAGCCGTTTCGCCACTCCCTGAATGACAATTTCCGCTTCCAGATTGGAGAGCGCGTTCGAAAGGAGTTCCGGCTGTCCGCCGCGCTCGGGGGTTACCTTTTTGGCCTGTGAGATAGCCGCAGCTACGCCAGGAAAATGCGTGCTGAACAGGGTACGCCAGGGATGATTTCGTTTCTCCTTAGAGTAAAAAATCGAGGCGAAAAAGCTCGCCTTGAAACTCTCCAGGGAATAGCTCAACCCGGCCTGGTCGAGTAGATGACGGATGTACGGGTAAAAATCCCCCTTTTGGACTAACTCCAGGTAATGTTCCATATCTGAAGTCAATGTCGGTTCATTACGCTTCAGGTAAACTCCAAATAGTAGCGGCTGTGAGCAACTAACGTCTAACCCCACCAGCGGCTGGCCATCGAGTTGCAGAAAAGGACGTAACAGCCGCGGGAAATTTGTGACCTCCGTGAAAACCCGTCCGGTACGACGGCAAGTATGCGGGACGCGAAACCGGCCTTCTGCAATAGCATCGAGAGACATTACCCAAGCGGAATAGACATCTTTGTTCACGTATCGATTAGTGTTGAGCCTCCATCCCTCCAGCCGGGCAGGGAGTTCGCGTCTTTCCTTCAGTGCCTGGTCAGCAAAAGCGATGGCCGCATCGTAATCGACGTGCAGCAACGACAGGCTCCTCAAGATTTGCGCAGTGATACCGATGGGTTTGTCATCAGTTCCCTTGAAAGGAATTTCAATGTTGGGCTGCCACTTTGAGTATCCCGGCTCAGTAATCTCGTCCAGAATTTTGGTGAGGCTGGTGCGAACGATGCCACCCGATTCCTGAACTTGATTCACATACCGGTAACGGATAATATCCCACTTGCGAAGGTCTTTCCGGATGCGGTCGACAAAGCGGAAGCTCCTTCCATTCTGGGTACTACTGCCCAGTTGCTGGCGCAGCCGCTCGATGCTGAGCCGGCAATATTTGTCAGCGTAGAGCGTATAGCGACGGCGGTGCAACACTTTGGTCAGGAAATAGTGGTACTTCCACTGGTTTTTCCGGATGAAGGTGGCTTTGTAGCCCTCCCCTTCCATCAACTTTGCAATATCTACTGCGTGTAACTGGTAAAGTGTCTGCACTTCTCATGAAACGATTCTTTTTCCTACCGGGCAGTCCGCTGGGTAGTAGGTCGGGTGTAGGGTCGCAGGGTGCGAAAGAATTCATTCGCCAATGCCAGCGAATAGTAGTACCGGCCCCGGAGACGCTTCCGAGGTAGGCCAGACCGCTGGAGCAGGCGCCACATGCCCGCTGGGGTAAGCTGGCAACGCTCAGTGAGGTAGGCAATGGTTACATACTCTTCTCCTTCGATAAAGTAGCGAATGTTAGGCGTAGGGTGCATAAAGACGGGGAAGGATTTGAGGTATATAGCTGGCTTGAAAAACACTTTTTCACTCACTGAGCAATTCCTCAAGTTGGAAGCTCATCTCCTCCAAGCGCTCGCCCGCTGGCTGTCGGGCTGAGGCCCGCCAGCGGGCTCCAAGCAATAGGGGGCTATTTTTTTGAAATAGGATGTACTATTCCATTTTTCCCTTATTTTCCTACTTTCTCTCCCATTTCCTTCCCCGTATTCCATTCCCTATATGGATGGTTTTTTATCAAATTAGAATTACCCAACCTGATTGCACTGGTGATGCTTGAACCCTTGCGATGAGCGTTATTAACACCGAAGGGATAGCTGCTATTTCCTAGCCAACGCAGCTAAGCGGTGTCGGCGTTTCCGCAACCCTTCCTCTCGCAAGAATAAGTGCAGATAACTCTGTACGTCCCCCGCGAAACGGATAGCTCCGGGATAATTACCCTGAGCAAGGCCACCAACGCCGTGATACTGCTGCTGAAATTGAGTAACCGATTGTTGTAGCAACCATGCGTCCGCGCCGCTCACCTGCAAACTCAAATCCAGTTCGCCAAGCGTAAACGTCACTTCAACGGTAGGAGATGTTACAGGATTTAGAGCCAGATTTGCCTCAAAGCAGGTAATATTAGCCTGCTGGTAGTAAACAATTTCGGTTAGTTCCGTTAAGGAAACAAGAGCAATGGGCTGAGGGTCAAAATACTCGTCTATGATAATGTATGGGGTTAATGAGAAGATACAACGTCTCTGATAGTAGCTGCTTTCAAAAAGGTTGGCGGCCGCAGTAAACCAGTAGCCCGGCCAGGTTACAATCGCCTTTACTGTATGTAAGGTGCTTTCTAATTCTATCACTGCCTCTGGAACATCGCCTACGATTGAATGGACCCATCAAATCAGCTTTAGCAACAAGATAAAGCATCTCACACCGCTAATTAGACCGCTAAAATTGGTAATTCATCGAGCCATTTGATGATTTTGACGAATAGCAGGCGTATTAGACCTCAATTCAGACCGTATGCTCCAACCCTACTAAAATCAGAGTCTATAAGCAGTAATCAGCGATTTTGCTACCACTTACTCTTTCAATCCACATGTCTACAATTCAGTCATTTGCCAACGAAGTTCTTGCTAATTTGCATGAGACCCTGGAACACAGTTCCCGCAACTATGATGAAGCCCGCTTTTGCCAAACTCAGCAACTAGGTCAACCAGCACACCGGTCGAGCCTTTACCTGTATAATTCTGCCGATGGATTCGACTGGGCAGACTTCATGGAGGATGATGCCTATAATTCGACCCCGTTCGAGCTCACGCACCACGCAGACAGTGCGCTTAATCAGCAGCTTCTGCAATATCTGGAAAAAGAACTGCAGCCCTGGTGGCTGCTGGGCAAAGGAATGCTCCTAAAGCATTCTGCCAATCCAACCGTTTTGAACCTGTCCGACGGTTTCTCGCTCACGCAAATCCAAGTTGCGCTTGCAGCGTTAGGAGTCTCACCGGATATACGCTTCTCAACGACACAGCAGGAGGCTACGGTCCCGTCGGTTTAACGATAACGCTTAAAACCTCTTACTAGCAACGCACCAACTAATACCACTAGGAATTATTGGAACGTTGCTAGAAACGATGGGCTGTGACTTCGTCATGGCAGGAAACCCTACTGCGTGATTTTAATCTACATATAAAAAACGGTGAGGGCTAGCAATGACAATTACCCAATAGACTGCCTGCTGAGCGCGAACTGTAGTGCGAGTAGGTTTATAGCTACTCGCGCTTACCGCGTTGCTTACTAAACTACTCATCGGCTCCATCTGATTCTTTCAGGTCGGGCCGATGCGCGTTAGTTAAGATGCTGCAATAGTAAGCCACGCATTAAGCATTAAGGAATTTTGTGTACTTTTCGCGGCTCAAAACAGCCAGACACCTCGGTTACATACAATCATAGTTGCTCTTATTTTCAATTCCAAGATTGCCCCAATTCATGAAACATCTTTTACTACTTAACACCGGGCTACTTCTCGTAGGTGGAGCATTTGTTCCGGTGCAAGCACAATCAGGTTTCTCGCGATTTAAGCCGCAGCCCCACCTGACAACAACCAACGAGCAGGCACCGCGCCCCACCGTTCATCTGAATGGCACTACGGTATCGCAACTGCAGCAGAATGGTGGGCCGCGCCTAGCGCACTCGGTAGAGTTGCCAGCTTTGCTAAGTACTATTGCCACGCCCGCTTTGGCAGCGATGCAGGTGCAGCGGGCAGCAGATACAAGACTCCCTATTTTCATTAGTGTGCAACCTGCCACGATGGACGAAACGGCTCCTCTCCTATCTGCCCGAACCTCAAAGGAAACCAGCTTTGCTTTTTTGCACGACCTGCGCGTCGTGCTGGAAGTGCAGCAACCCCGTCAGGAGTTTCAGGCAATTGACGTATCTACTGATGAACTAGGACAAACTCATATTCGACTGCGGCAACTGTGGCAGGGCCTGCCGGTGCATGCGGGGGAAGTGGTAGTACACCTAAACCGCCACGGGCAGGCTACGCAAATGACCGGGCGTTATTTCCGCTCGCCGGTAGCAGTGGCGACGGTGGCCCCTACAGTAGCGGCGGGAACGGCTATCGCCCGCGCCGAAGCGGGCTTGCGCGTAAAGACGACTTTTGCTCCTCTCTCAGCGCAAATGCAACAGTTGCTCGACTACACGGGCCCGGTGACGGAACTGGTGGTGTTTCATACATCGCTGACGGCGGCCCCGGTGCTGGCCTGGCACGTAACCACCCGGCCTTCGGTCGTGAGCCGCTGGGAGTCTTTTGTGGATGCCCGTACGGGCGCGGTGTTGCAGCAATATGAATCGTCGTGTACCGTGAACGGGCCGCGCACGGCTACGGCCCCGGACCTGAATGGCGTGACCCGCACCTTTAACACTTATGAGTGGAACAACCAGTTTTATATGCTGGATGGGGCGCAGCCAATGTTTAATTCGACGCAATCTGTTTTTCCTAGCGCGCCGGTTGGGGCTTTAATCACATTAGATGCACGTAACACTAATGGTAATGGCTCACTATTCCATACAACTAGCACCAATAATACTTGGAACTTAACTAGTCAACGTACTGCCGTTTCAGCACACTACAATGCTAGCGTAGCGTACAACTATTACCGTACCATTCACAACCGAAGCTCCATCGATGGAGCAGGCGGTACCATTATATCCGTTGTTCATGTGACAGAAACAAATGGCACAGGTCTAGACAATGCTTTTTGGAATGGCCGATTTATTTCTTACGGAAGTGGGAACGTTGCTTTTCGGCCGCTGGCAGGCGGACTTGATGTAGCAGGCCATGAGATGACTCACGGAGTAGTAAGTGCTTCCGCAGCATTAGAATACAAAGGCCAGAGTGGAGCCATTAATGAGAGTATGGCCGATGTATTTGGTTGTGCAATGGACCCTACCGATTGGAATATTGGCGAGGATATTACGCTTACTTCTTACATTGCTTCAGGTGCGTTACGCTCATTTTCCGACCCGCACAATGGCGTAAGCAATCCAAATGCAAGCGGCTACCAGCCACGCACTATGGCTGAATATTATAGCGGAAGCCAAGATAATGGCGGCGTCCATGCCAACAGCGGCATCGTCAACTGGGCCTACTACAAATTTGCCACCGCCATTAGTCGGGCACACGGCGAACAGATATGGTACCGTGCCCTGACGCGCTACCTCGCCCGCTCGTCGCAGTTCATTGACTTGCGCCTGGCCGTGATTCAAGCAGCGACGGACCTCTACGGGGCTACGTCGGCCGATGTGGCAGCTGCCCGTACAGCCTTCGACCAGGTGGGTATTCTGGGCACGGCGCCCACGCCGGGCGTCGCCAATCTGGCCGTGAATCCGGGGCCAGATTACGTGTTGTCGTATGACACCAGCCCCACGGTCACAGGCACCTGGTATCGGAGCAGCACAACTGGTACTAGCCTGCAGCGCCTGACGAATACCCAAGGCCGCTGCCGGGCCAGCGTGAGTGACCGGGGTACGGCCGCCGTGTATGTGGATGCGCAGGGTCGCATCCGGTCGCTGAGTTTGGTGAACCCGTTCACCGAGACTATTATCCAAACCCAGCCCATCTGGAAAAGCGCGGCCATTTCGAAAGATGGCACTAAGGTAGCGGCCGTGACGGCGGTGGCCGACACGTCGGTTTACATCTTCAACATTGCCACTGGCGGGGTGGCCCGGGCCCACCTCTACAACCCCACCAATACCATGGGCGTGAATAGTTCCGGGGTGCGCTATGCCGATGCGCTGGAGTGGGATTATTCGGGCGAGTACCTCATCTACGATGCCTTCAATACTATTCCTACTACTTCCGGGGCAGGCATCGACTACTGGGATATTGGAGTGATGCGGGTGTGGAACAACGCCCAGAACACCTGGGGCGACGGCACTATTGAGAAACTGGTAGCAAGTCTGCCAGCCGGCATCAGCATTGGTAACCCCGTGCTGGCGAAGGTTTCGCCCAAGATAATGGCTTTCGACGTGTTTAATGTGAACGGTGGGACTGTCCCTTTCAGTGTGGTAGCCACGAATGTGGACACTGGCGAAAGCGGGGTGCTCATGGCGCAGAACTTCTTTCCTGGCACTCCTTCCTACAGCAAGCTGGACGATAGAATCCTGTTCACGGCCAAATCGACCGCCGGCGACACAATAGTAGCGGTAGTGGGGCTGCAAGCCAATAAAGTGATGCCCTCGGGCACTCCTGCCGTGCTGATAACGCAGGCCAAATGGGGCACCTGGTATAGCCAGGGCCAGCGGGTGCTGGGCACACAGGCCACGGCCGAAACCCTGCCGGGTCTTAACGTATATCCCAACCCGGCGCACGACCAATTGGCCGTAGAATGGACCGACACGGCACCCGTGTCGCTTACGCTATACGACGTACTGGGCCGGCCCGTACGCACTGCTCCGGCCACCGCTGGCGGCCGCGCCACCCTGCCGCTGGCTGGTCTGGCTGCTGGCACTTATGTACTGCGGGCCTCAGATGGGCTGCGCACAGCTACCCGCCGCATCAGTAAGGAGTAAGCTATCAGAAAGAGCGCTAGTAAGTCACTCGGTTTTCAGTCTCGGAACAGGCCATCCCCGCTAGCGGAGGTGGCCTGTTTTCATTGCTAGGGGCCGTGCGGTTGACGAACGTTATCCATAATGCCGTTGTGCACCCGGATAACCTGGCTTTCTGGCTAGCTAACTCAGCAGCAACTTATCCATCCCTGCAAAACACTTTTTATCTTGTGAAGCCATAGTTAGATTTATCCTTTCTGCAAAAGCAATTTCTTTGTCCTACTTTTATCTTTCCTCCCCGGCATTCCGCACCCCGGACAGCCAATGACCACTACCAATCTACCTCCCCTTATGTGGAATGACCAAGAAGCCCGCGTGGATTTGCTAGGGCACCGCCGGATTGCCGAAACGCTGGTAAGCATTATGCAGCAAGAGGCCCTGCGGCCGCTCACGATTGGCATTCACGGCAGTTGGGGGGCGGGGAAATCATCCATTCTCGCGCTGGTGGACGCACAACTACGGGACGACCCCAAAACACTGTGTTTCACCTTCAACGGATGGCTGTACCAAGGCTACGAGGATACCAAGTCGGCCCTGATGGAAACGGTGGTGCACGAGCTTCTTAAGCGGCGCTCCGGCAACCAGAAGATACTCGATTTGGGCAAGTCCATATTCCGCCGGATTAATTGGCTGAAGGCCGCCAAAACTACCGGCGAGCTGGCCCTGACTGCAGCGCTCACCGCAACCCTGGGATTGCCTCCCACGGCTTTGCTTGGTCTGGCAGGGGCGGTGGCTAAAGTGAAGCAATTTACCGATACGAAGGAGAAGCCGGGCACCGAGATTACGGTAGCCATGGAAGACGATGACCCATGGCTGAAGCCGGAGCACGCCACGGTCCCAGCCCAGATTCAGGCTTTTCGGGACGAACTGCAGGAGCTAATCGAGCGCGTGGAGATTGAGCGCCTCGTGGTGCTGGTCGATGACCTGGACCGGTGTCTGCCCAGTGCAGTGATTGATATTCTGGAAGCGGTCAAGCTGTTTCTGTTCGTGCCCGGCACCGTCTTCGTCATTGCCACCGACGAGGCCATGATTGAGTACGCCGTGCGGCGGCACTACCCGGATTTGCCCGTTTCCCAGGCCGATTATACCAAGCACTACTTGGAGAAGCTGATTCAGATTCCCATTCGCATTCCCTCACTCAACCAGCTTCAAACCCAGAACTACATCCGGTTTCTGCTGCTGCAACACCACCTGAAAGACGAACAGGACCTGCTCGATGGCATCTGCCGGGCTTTTGAGAAGTCCCGGGCCAAGCCCTACGATACGACGGAGCTGAGCTACGAATTCATCATTGGCAAACTCACTGCGGGCGACCCGGACCAGGCCCTGCGCTCGGTGCTACACGTGGCCGAGCAATTGGGCAGTTCCCTAGCCGCCGAACTGCGCGGTAACCCCCGCAATATCAAGCGCTTCATGAACACCGTATTCCTGCGCAAGCGGGTGGCGGAAATCTATGGTCTTGACGACCTGAAGGTGGGCGTACTCTCAAAGCTGCTGCTATTGGAACGCTTTCACGACCGCGAGTACACCCAAATTCTCGCGGAGGTCACCACCTCGGCCGATGGCCGCTCGGCGACCATTCAGCGCCTAGAAAAGCCAGCCGAACCGGAAAAGGCAGAGAAACCCGGGGCGAAAAAAGCCCCGCCAAAGCCCGAAGCGGACGCTAAAGTCGAGCAGGAGCTGTTAGCCTGGGCCAAACTCGAACCCGCTCTGGGCGAGGTAGACCTACGTCCTTACGTATTCGTGTCACGGGAGCGGGCTGTCAGCTTCCAGCCCGTTGATGACATCCCCCACGCCTTGGTACCCGTGCTGGAAGTGCTGGCCAGCGGCAGCCGGATGGCCATGCAGGGCCAGCAGGCTAACATCGCTGCCCTCACCGACCCGCTGGCCCGGCTACTGTTCCGGCAACTGGAAAAGCTGGCCGCGAAGGAGAGCAGCTGGCAAACCGAGTCCAAACCGATGAAGGGCTTGCTGTACCTGGTGCAGCAGCACGCCGGGCTGGAAACCGATTTAATCAACCTATTTCAAGCTATTCCCGCCCGGGAATTAGGCACTTGGGTAGCATCGAATCTGGATTTCATACAGTCTGCCGCCGGCTCGCAGGCGAAAGCTGAGTTCTTTGACAACGTGCAGCGCAACACGGACGCGCCGGCCGGACTAAAGACCTTAATCACTCAACTGGCTACACGCTAACGACCATGGGAACCTCTACCAATCGCAGGGGCATCAGCCCCGCCACGCCCCTGTTGCCAGACTGGCTCGATGAAGTCGACGAAGATGACAGCCCAGATGATGATAATGTTGAGCCAGCGACGGAAGACGCGCCCGAAGACGATGCGCCGGACCAGCCCGCGCAACCGGCTGATGACGAGTCCCCGGCCGGGCAGCCCGCGCCTGACGATGACGACTCGGACATCCCCAGCAACCGCTTCGATGCCAGCCAGCGGGGCTTTCGGGAGGCTGTGCGCACGGGCACCTCAACGGGCCTGGGCCGCGTGGTCAAGAACTATTACCGCCATGCGCTCGGCGGGCCGAAGCGGGCAGCCCAACGCCTGCAGTCTTCCAGCCGGGCAGTGGCCCGCCTGGGGGGCGTACTAAGCGATATTCGAGAGCAGGGACTGGTCCCGGTCCTGACCCATTACAGCCTGGCTCAGTACGCGGGCCGGCCGGTGGTGGAAGTGCTTTCGGCCCTGATGGAAGTTGTCTGCGGCACGTCTTCGCTGCTAGATAACGCCGTCACCAAATATGCCTACACGCAGGCCGTAGTGCGCATCATCGACGAAAACCCCGCACTGGACCTCAATAGCCTGACGGGGGCGCAGGTGGCCGAGATGATGGCCGTTTTTCTGGAAGAGAGCCTGGTGTATCGGCTCATCTGCGACGTCGGTCGCTCGCTCACTGTCGCCACCTCCAACCCGGTGCAGGCCCTACAGGCCGAAGAGCAGCTTTCCCAGATAGTCAGCGGCCTCATTCGCAGCGCCATCGTGCCCGAACTGCAAAAAGCCACTCAGGACAAAGCCACGATAGAGCGCAAATTGAACCGCATCTACCACATCGCCATCAAAACCCTCCTTAACTCTTAAGCTTTTGTTATTATGGCACACATTGGCATTGAGCTGCGGGTAGGCCCTCAGGACACCGGGGCAGGCGCTGATACGGCTTCCTTCACCCGTTTTCACACTTTTTACACGGAAGACCCGGCGCACAAAATCAACAGGGTAAGCTTTAGCAAGTTGCTCAAAAGCCTGCGTAGGCTGCACCTGCTGCCCACCGCTGCGGGGCTGGATTTCCTTAACGTGGCCGCCACCGTTTACGCGGCCGATACCTGCGTGGAACGGCACCGCTACGCCGCCGATAGCTGGACACGGCAGTTGCACCTGTTCATTCCGGTCAGTGACCCCTCACTCTGGCAGGCGCAGGAAGCCCTGCTGGCCGAAACGCTGAGTTTTCTGACCGGCGACCTCTGGCAGCTGACCTTCCGGGCCAGCAGTGCCAGCATTACGGTGGCCAAGCGCGTGATGCCCCCGACGACCTACGCGACGGATACTATTTGCCTGTTTTCCGGGGGCATGGATAGCTTTTTGGGAGCTATGCAGTTGCTCGAAACTGGGAAACGGCCCCTGCTGGTGGGCCACGCCAAAAGCAGCGACGTATCCGAGTTTCGCAACAAGGCGGCCGGTGCGCTGAACGGACGCTACCCGACGCTGAACCCCCAGCTGGTGGAAGCTTACGTGCGCGTGGGCAAGCCCCAGGAGAACGGCAAAGCCGTTGCGGGGGAAAATACCGAGCGGGGCCGCTCGTTCCTGTTTCTGGCGCTGGGCGCGGCCTGCGCCTCGGCCCTGCCACCGCCCGCCACCGGGCAGCGCAAGCAGCTGCATATTCCGGAAAACGGCTTCATCACGCTCAATTTGCCCCTGACGCCGCTGCGCCTGGGCGCGTACAGCACCCGCACGACCCACCCCTACTACTTAAGCCTGATGCAACGGTTGTTTGATGCCCTGCAGCTGGACACGACAATCACCAATCCTTTTGAATTCAAGACCAAAGGAGAAATGCTGCGCGAAAGCGCCGACCCAGCCTTCGTCGCCAGCGTCGATACCATGTCATGCAGTCGGCCGGCCACTCGCAACGCAAACACTGAAGGCGCGGGCAAACGCCACTGCGGCCGGTGCGTGCCCTGCATCATTCGCCGGGCGGCCCTCAAGAAAGCGGGCTTGCCGGATACCAATACCCACCTGCGTGCTGATGGCCATCCCCCCTACCGGACGGATATTTACCACGAAACGCTGCATGTTTCCACCGGCGATAATTCGCCCGGCAAGGGCGAGCACGCCATGTCGCTGCGCTACCTGAGCCAGCGGGCGCGCACCAAGCCGAACTTTCTGCCCGCCGCCATCCGCCTGACGGGTCCCCTCTCCGACCCCGACGCTTCACTGGCCGTTTACAAGCGTGGCCTGGCCGAGGTAGAAGCGGTACTGCGCCAGGTCAGATTAATTGACTAAACATGAGCGCATGAGCTATTATGTTGATACCCACTGCCACTTAGACCTTTTCCCGGGCATCCGCACGGGCGTTGCGCAGGAGGATTCGTGGCCCATCAAAACCATCACGGTCACCAATACCCCCACGCTTTGGGCCCCCAACACCAAGCTGTTTAAGGATTGCCGCAACATTCGCGTGGCCTTGGGCCTGCATCCTGAACTGGCGAGCCAGAGGGCGCACGAAGTAGATAAATTCCGGGCCGTGTGCGCCGAGGCCAAGTACATCGGCGAGATTGGGCTGGACGGCACCTCCACCGAGGAAGCTGAACGGCGCACGCAGCTAGCCGTATTCCGAAACGTGCTGAGCGCCATCAAGTACCAAGAGCCCAAAATCCTCACCGTGCACAGCCGGGGAGCCGCCCGCGAAACCATTAACGAGCTCATCCAAGCCGTGCGCGGCACGCAGCACCAGGTCATTCTCCATTGGTACTCGGGGGGGCTCGATGAATTGCGCCAAGCCCTAGCTGCGGGCTTTTACGTTTCCATCAACCACAAAATGGTTATCAGCCGCAACGGGCAGCAGATAATCCAGGCCCTGCCCAAAACCGCAGTGCTTACGGAAACGGATGCACCATTCACTTTTGCTGGCGCTGTTACCACACGGCAGCAGTCCCTGCTGAAAACAATAGCGGGCCTAGCTCAACAGTGGAATTGCGAGCCAGAAGAAGCCAAACAACACGTTTGGGAGCGGTTTGGCAAGATGCTCCGGGACGCACATCCGCCAGTGGCAGATGAAAATTAAGGGGATTTGCGGGGCTGGTGGGCATAGTGGCAGCCTTTTCCGTTTACTAGAGCCTGTTCTGCACTTGAGGCTAAATTTGAGTCATGGCACCAACCCGCAGTTACCCAAGCGATATCACGGATGGTGAATGAGCGTTTGTGGCCCCGCACCTGTGCCTGATGCGGGAAGATACGCCTCAGCGGGAGCACCCGTTGCGGGCCTTGTTCAATAGCCTGCGCTACCTGAGCCACACAGGCTGCCAATGGCGTTACTTGCCGCATGACCTGCCGCCGTAGTCGGCGGTCTACCAGCAGTAGACACGCTGGCGTGATGCGCGTGTATTTGAAGCCATCGTACATAATTTAAATGAATTGCAGCGTGTCTTACTGGACCGGACGGTCCAGCCGACAGCGGTTGTTTTCGACGGGCGCACCTTGCAAAGCACGCCCCAGAGCGGGCATCGGGCGGGCTACAATGGGGCCAAAAAGCGCAAGGGCATCAAGGCCATGTAGCTGTAGATACGCTCGGTCATCTCTTGAGCGTGGTCATTACCCCGGCCAACGAACAGTAGCGGGCGCAGGTAGGTGAACTCTGTGCGTGGGCGCAGGAAATCACCTACCAAACCGTGCAGGTTGCTTTGGCGACCAAGGCTATACAGGTGAAGACTCCGAATATGCGGCAGCTATTCACGATATTGATTTGCAGATTATCACCAGGCCCGAGGGCCAAACCGGCTTCATCTTGTTACCGCGCCGCTGGGTGGTCGAACGCAGCTTCGCCTAGTGCATCCGCTTCCGGCGGCTAGCGCGCGACTACGAACGACTTAGCAGAACCTTGCAACAACTTCATTTTGTCGTCTTCGCCTGCATTATACTGGCCAGATATGCCAATAGTGCATAACAGGCTCTAGAAATGCTGATTCTTGACATCAGCCGCACCACGCTGCTGGTAGGGTTGGTGGCCATCGGGCTGGTACTGGTGCTCTACATCTTCGGTGGGCCTGCCGCTGCTCAAGCGCTTCTACGCCTTCGACCGGCAAACCCGCGCGTGCTAACCTGGGGCGGACTGCGGAGCCGCATCTCGGTGGCCCTGGTCCCCTCGCTGCCCAAGTCCATGCCTCGCGATTCGCTGGTGGGCGTCACCTATGTGTTAGTCATTTTCAGCATCATTATACAGGGCCTCAGCATCGGGCCACTGGTGAAGCGGCTGGGCCTAAGCATGGATGAAGCCCCGACTGATAAGTGCTAACCTAAGACAACTTGTTATTTTCTCGCGAATTCGCTGAGCCATTTGTCATTGCTCTGCGAAATGAATAAGCCTCCCGTCTAAAGGGGGGCTTTTAGGAACCGATACATTTAATGGATTTGCGTTCGGATAGGGAGTCGGTATTTAAGGATTATAAATAATTAATCATATACAATGTCTTACAGCATCAGCCCTTACTTTATAATTCGCTTGAACTCCAATGCATACTTTGTGGCTTGTTCCAGATTGTACTCCACCGTTATATTCTCATCATTATTAAATTCTGCATTATTCGACCAGTTATATGAACCAGTTATAACTATCTGGTTATCTATCACACAGAATTTATGATGCATTGTCCCACCTTTCGTCCCCTTTAAGAAGTAATGATTTTTAAATTCTGTTATATCAACCCCGTATTTAGCGCTTATAGCGTCATCAAATATTGCGACCCTAACATCAAGTCCTTCAGCTTGCTTCTCTAACAATTTTGCATGCAATCTCTTATTTGTTAGCCAAGCTGAGACCACCCAAATAGAAATTTTAGCATTGTCCAAAGCAGATAAAATCCTGCTTTGAATTCCTTGAAAATGAGCCTCATTGATGACAGGTTGGATTTTAACTATCACCCCCCCCTGCACAACATAGGAGCCGTCAATTTCTTCAATCAAATAACCCTCATCATTCAATAAAGCTTTTATACTCTCTATAATTTCGGGCGATTTATTGATAACAATATTTAATAAGTCACGGAGCGAGCCGTCCCCCCTTTCGGACATTTGCTTAAGTCTATTTTTTACATATTCGGTCTTACTGGGACGATGTCCATTCTTTTTCCCAATATCAGGAAGCCCACCGTTTTCATAAGAATATACATCCTTAAAACCAAATTTATTAAATAGCCCAACTAAATCATTGCCTGTCCCATAGTTAATTAGCTTGGGCGCAATGTTATCGATAAGATATTCTGACACTTTCATTGTTTACTGTTCGTAATGGATGTGGATTTGCCCCAAAGGCTAAAGCTGCCACTACTCAAAGCTACTGCAAGTAGCGAGATAATGCTGACCTCTGGCCCGTCATTCCAATCACACGGCCACTAGTTTGAGAGCCCCCCTCAAACCACACTGATATGTAGTCCTAGACCAACAGCCGTTAAGCATCGGGGAAGATAAAGTGGTAGGGATGCGCTACTAAGCGCCCTTTTCCTGGGTAAGCTGCAACACCTCGGCGTGAGCGGCGGGCATATCGCCGCGCTGGCAGGCCACCCCTCGCGCTGCTGGCGGTTGCCGTCGCTTTACTCCCACTTTATAAACCTATTAGTTTTGTCTTCGGTAATTTCAAATTCCTGACTAAACAGTTCTTGAAGTCTTTCCAGACCTTTTTTATAAACCGCATCTTCCGTCAGGTCTGGAAAATACTCGGTCTGTAATCTGAATGCGGGTTGAGTAGCTGGGTCTGTTCTAGACTTATCTTCAAGCATGTAAACCAAAACCCCATTGTAGTAACCTTCTTTATGTGATGCAATGAAAAAATTGTGAGTCAATCCGTTATGCTTAACATCATAAGACTTAACCCAATTTAAAAATCTGTGTTCCATACCTGTTTAATTTATTAATTACTGGGTTTCTCGGACTATCATGCGAGTCAGCAAGTTCAAGTCAGCGCTACTCAAAGTTAAGGCAATTAGTAGCAACTAGCTTTAAATACCTCGCCCATTCGGCCCGCGCTTCCTTTCGTGCGTATTTCTGCTGGATGCCTGACCCTACCTCCCACTACGCCGTATCCTCGCCTGGCTCGACCAGCACATCATCCATCCCTTCGGCACAGACCGAGTGCGGCGGCTGATTCTGAAGACCTTCCCGTTCTGGATTGCTTCTATTCTGATGAGAGTGGTGGCCATGGGCTACAAGAAAGTATTTGGCTGGGCTGAGCAGGTGAGCATTGTCTAGCTGGCGCCCCCCTGGCTGGCGTTCGTGCTCACGCCGCTGGCGTTCCTGGCCTCGTGGCAACTGGTGGAGCAGTGAGCCCCGGCGGCGCAAAGCAGCGCCACAACACGCCGCAGGCCCTACCCTTGGCCTGGCTCATTGCTGACCGTAGCTACGATGCCGACGCGCTGGTGGCCGCCCTAGCTGCGCGCGGCACTTGCGCCATCATTCCTCCACCGCAAGCGGCGGTATCCGCCGCAGACCTACGCCCCCGTGCGCTACGCCCAGCACCACCCCATTGAGCGGCTGTTCAGCCGCCTCAAGCAGTTTCGTCGTGTGGACACCGCTACGACAAACTCGATGTACATTTTCTCGCCTTTGTTCATCTCGCGGTAACCGTGTCTTGGCTGCGTGACTGTTAACAGGGGCTAACTTCTCGCAGCAGAAAATGGCGGCGGATTATTTGGTAATGTGCGAGGGGATGCCGTAGCACCCGCATAACATAGCGCCAAGCGGTGCTTGTTGAAATTTCCTTTCTGCCACAATTGCACGGCAAAGGCACTTTCAACGAACTCTGCATGATGCTCTATTGTGGCTACGTTCGCTTATTATTGCGTGGCTTTTTTTCCCCTCATGCCTCCAACATCTACCACTCCTGCATCCAAAAAGCCCAGCTACTGGGCAGCACAAGTCGAAGCGAATCCCAAAGCGTGGCTCCAGTTCCAGCAGCAGGGCGTGGTGCGTCCCCTGCTCAAGAGCTTGCTGGCTAAGGTACCTGCTGAGGGTAATAGCGACGGCTCCCAGCTGCTGACGCTGGTACGGCCCGGCGATGTAGTAGTCATAGCGCAAGGGCCGCGCCGGGTGCTGGGTATTGGTCTGGTTACGGGTGAGTTTACGCACAATGGTGATACTCAATCGCAATACTGCCCCGTGAAATGGTTGGTGACCACACCCATAGAGCTAACCGGCACCCCCTTCAACACGGGTGCTATGGTTTGGAACCGTACCACGCAGTGGCCCTCTATTTTGACCGCTTACATGCAGCTTCAGCCTCCACCGCCGGGCCTGGAACAACTGGTGTCGCCTAGCTCTCCAGCCGCTATTGTGGCTGATGATATGCCGCTGCCTGCTAGCACCAGCCCCAACTACTGGGCCATCGGAGCCGGCGAGGGCGGCACGTTTTGGAATTCGTGGCAGGCCGAGGGCCTCATGTCTATCGGCTGGGAAGCCTTGGGCGACCTACGCCAGTATAGCACCGATGAACCATTACGCCAAGCCCTCAAGCAGCATTACGGCGGTAAAACTACACACGACAACAATACGCTGGCTTGCTGGCAGTTTTGTCGCGAAATCCGGCCCGGCGATTACGTGGTGGTCAAGATAGGGCGGCGAAAGATTCTGGGCGTCGGTCAGGTGGTGGGCGACTACTCCTTCGACCCTACCCGAACAGTACACAGCAACGTACGTCGGGTAAATTGGCTACTGGCTGGCTGGTGGGAAGACAAGGATGGCCCTGGTGTACCGACTAAGACCCTTACCAGTATCACCAGCTACTATACCTTTCTAAAACCCATTCTCGCCGAGTTAGCAGACCCTAAGCACCTGCAACCTATTACGCCAGCTAAAGCCCAAAGGAGACGTCTGGAAGCTTTGAAAGTAAAGCTTCAACAGCTACCAGACCCACTGCCCATCCCTCCCTACACGCTGGCTGAGGCCGAGCAGGACTTATTCCTGGCTACCCCGCAGATTCAACACTTACAAGCTGCCCTCCGGCGCAAGAAAAACCTGATTGTGCAGGGCCCGCCCGGCGTGGGCAAAACCTACGTAGCACGCCGCATGGCCTGGCTACAAATGGGTCAGCAGGACAACCGCCGCGTGCAGCTTGTGCAATTCCACCAGAGCTACAGCTACGAGGATTTCATCCGGGGCTGGCGGCCGACCGCCACCAGTGGCTTCGAGTTGGCGGATGGCGTGTTCGTGGATTTCGTGCAACGCGCCCACGCCGACCCTAAGCATGACTACTTCTTTCTCATCGATGAAATCAACCGGGGAAACCTGAGCAAGATTTTTGGCGAGCTACTCCTGCTGCTTGAAGCCGACAAGCGTAGTCCCACCTACGCCCTGCCTCTCACGTATCGCAAACCCCACGAAGCCCCATTCTACATTCCCCCTAACCTGTACGTTATCGGCACGATGAACACCGCCGACCGTTCGCTGGCCCTGGTGGACTACGCCCTGCGGCGACGCTTCACCTTCGTGGACCTGGTGCCTATGTTAGGCGACAAGCTGCGCCGGCAGCTAATCGACAGCCAGATTCCCGAAGAAATAGCGGCCGACATTATCACGCGGGTAGCGGCCCTGAACCTGACCATTAAGGAGGATAAAAACCTGGGGGCTGGCTTTCTGATTGGCCACAGCTACTTCTGTACCCCAATGGCCGATGAAACCCCAGTTGAGTGGTGGGCAGCCATCGTGAGCCACGATTTGGCCCCGCTGCTACGCGAATATTGGTTCGATAGCGAAACCAAGGCCAGCAAAGCCATCGCGGCGCTCCTCGGCCCGGCATGAGCATCCCGGTTCAAAACATTTACCACTTGCTCACTTACGCCTGGGACCAGCTCGATGAGGCCGAAGAAGTAGCCGTTACGGCCGAGCCCGCTGACTCGCTGCTCGACCTGCTGGGGCGGGTGCTCGTGCAAGGCACCACTCACGTGCTCAAGCGCGGCTTGGCCCGCGACTATGTGCCCGAAGTGGAACTCACTGGCCGCCTGCGCGGCAAGCTGCTGCTTAGCGAATCTATCCGGCAACAGACGCTGATAACGGGCCGGGGTTGGTGCGCCTTCGATGAGCTGAGCCATGATGTACCCGTGAATCGGCTGCTAAAATCAGCTCTGTACCACCTACTCACGGCCCCGGAATTGGCTCGGTCGTTACGCCGGGAGATTCGCGCGCTTTACGTCCGCCTGGCCGATGTAACGCTCGTAGCGGTGCCCGACCTGCGGGTGTACGACCAAGTGGTGCTGCACCGCCACACGGCACACTATCGTTTGCTGCTCAGCGTCTGCCAGTTGGTGCATGAAGAAGTATTGCTGACGCAGACTGCGGGCGAACGCCTATTCCGCAACTTCACGGGTAATGAGAAGCGCATGGCGGCCCTGTTCGAGCGGTTTGTTCGCAACTTTTACCGCCGCCGCCAGAAGGATTATCAGGTGGCTTCCGAAACCCTGGCCTGGGCGGTAGTGCCAGCTACTGAGGCAGCCAAAGCAGTACTGCCCGCTATGCAAACCGATGTGTCGCTCACCAGTGCCACCCGCAAACTCATCATCGATTGTAAATACTACCGCAAAGCCCTTAAACAGCATTATAACCAGGATAAAATCATTTCTACCCACCTCTACCAGCTTTACGCCTACGTGCAACACGCCCAGCGCCAGTACCCCGCCCGTCCCGTAGATGGCCTATTGCTTTACCCGGTGGTAGCTAGTCAACTACGCCATTCCTATCAACTGCTTGATACGGTTCATCGACTACGGGTAGCTACGGTAAACCTCAATCAGAGTTGGCAAGGAGTAGAAGCAGAGTTACTAGGATTGCTAGGGTAGTGAACTTGCAAACGGGGCCCCGGCGCTCGAAATAGGCTATAGAAGACAGTTCCCAGTCCGGTATACCGCTGTCGAGCGACAACAAGAGGTCGTAATAGGCTCCGGCTAGTCACAGTGGTTAATCATATGCCGATTTGAGTGTCGCGACGAGATGGGCGGGATGGGCCTCGAATACGAGTTTTCGCAGCAGGTTAAACTCGAACCATTCGGTCAGATTTTTATTCACTACGCAATATTAAAATATAATTTATATGTTCAAGCAGTACACTCTGGCTGTGCTCCCCTGAATAGGCTACTTATGAATTGTAATTGGTATATGCACTTGGCGACACTTTGTTGCCTGGGATTATGCAAGCCACTACGTAGTCTGGTCGGATGTTTCCAAGGTTGTAATAGGGTACCAAGTGCATCAGCGTGAATAACTCCCGAAAGTTATTGACCGGAGCCCCGCCCCTTTTTGGGCTGATATCGAAAATCACCAGCAATCCTAGTTGGTGGTAGGCATGCACGTAGGTTTGGGCCTGCGCCAGATAGTTTGCTCTTATCACCGACCAATCAGGTTTGCTGTTATCCTTTTTGATTTCTATCGGGAAAACCAAGTTGTTTTCTGAATACACAATATCCATTCGGCCACTTCCGATTTTATCGGCCGGTTCGTAACTGTAGTATTCGGCCCGGCTACCGGATGTCAGGGCCGTGAACAGGTGGTTTTGGAATGTTTCCTCTTTGTCTTCGTTAGGGTCGTACAGGTGCGGGAAGAACCGCTTGGGTTGCCTTATTGACCGGTAAGCATAGGAAATAACATCCGCTAGGACGCGGAAAAATATACTCTGCTTCTGAGGAGCGAGCGTGGGTAAGGCGTTCTGTATTTCCCGCACGATATCGGCCAATACCTCGTCGCCCACCAAAAAGCCCGTTTCGTAATCGACAAAGCTCCCTTGTTGCGTTTCGGGCAGATAGCGAAAAGCGAGGTCTGCCAGTAGTTGAGCGTCAGCCTGTCCGACCCCACTCAGGGCTGCTACGTCACGCATTATCCGAGCGGGCTCAATTTGGGGAAAGGCGCGGATTAATTGGGCCGTCAGGTCGGTAGTATCGGCTACGCTTTTTTTTTCAAGCGTATTCTCTACCTGTTGCAGAAAGAGAGTCAGGTCAGCATTTTGCTCTCCTATCTCGGCTAACACCGCGCTGATTTTTAGCCGACAAGCGGATAGATTCTGTACGTAGTAGTGGCGGACGAGCTGGCTGGCAACCCCGTCGGCGAACTGCTGATAGGAGTGTTGCAAGGAGCTACTGAGGGAATCTAGGAGCGCAATGTCATTACATAGCTTGCTGAGCTTGGCAAACTCCTGGTGATAGTCCGTCCACGACGACTCGGCAGCAGTGCGCTCACCGATTAGCCGCAGGTTATCAAGGCCATGCAAGATATGCCACTCCAGCAAATGGGTGGGTTGTTGCCAGCTCCACAACTGCCGTTGCCAGAGTAGGGTGTTGAGGGCCGACAACAACGGCTCGTAGTGTTCGCGCCGCTGCCCGAGCAGGGCAATCAGGCAGTCGGCAACCAAGCCGAAAAACTTGGCATCGACCCGATTTTCAGCAAGTACCCGGGCCTGCCGAAAACACTGGTTTGCTTGTGCTATTTCTTCAAAAAATTGTTGTTCAGTGGCTTGAACAGTCCGGTAGAGCAGGTGCACCAACCCTTGCCGGAAGTAAGCCTCCGAAGCAATTTCTTCGTCCGTATGACTGAGAGCACTCGTGAGCGCCAGATACACATCGACATCATCCCCGCACAGCAGAAACAAATACTTGAGCTTGCAGATGCTGATGTAGCGCTCTTCGGCCGCAGCGACGTCGAGCAGAAAATCCCGGGCGAAATCGACCCGTAACACATCGGCCAAAGCCAGCTCGCCAATCCATTCCAGCGCTTTTTTGCGCACGTGCTGGTTAGAGTCCTGCTCAAATACGGCGCTCAAAAACCGCTTGATGGCGCGCTGCTCGGTGGGCACGGCTATGCTGTCCCAGGCCAACTCATCGAACCATTCAATCCGATAGTCTAGGGGCTGGGTACTGAATTGGGCGTAGTCGAGCGAAGCAGGTAAAGGCATTAGAAAAAGAACTCGCCTCTGACGCGCACTTCTACTTTTTCCGGGGCCACGGCATTCTGCAGTTCTCGCTGCGCCGTACCCACAAAAACCTGTAGCTGGCTGCCAAGCGCCGATTCAATATAGGACAGCGTATCCTTTAGCCCATCCAAAAAAGCTTGGTCGGCCTCTTCGCCGGCCGGCGAATCGAGCATAATGAACCGTGGGTGCCGGCCGTTTTGAAATTGCACATCCATGTCTATCAAGGCGATGTATAGCCCTAATTTAGCCCGCAGCTGCTCGCCGGGCGAAAGCTCGTCAAATTTGAAGTCCTGCTCGTGTTTGGTGAAGTGAATGCGAAAGTCCCCGTCGATGTTCACTTTCTCATAGTGCAGCAAACCAAAGGCTTGCAAGTGCTTGAGGTAAAGCACCTCCAATTGATGCAACACGGTTTTGCTGCGTTCGGCCTGCATCTCCAGCAGTTCCGTTCGCGCAATTTCCAGCAGGTTCACCTTTAGCTCCATCTCGGCCAGTTGGGTGTCGGTGCCGCTGCCCGGAATAGCCAGCACTTTTGCTTCAGCTTCAATCGCCGCTTTACGTACGTTTAGCGCCGTCATTTCGGTCACCGTGGCCAACACATCCACTGCCACGGGCGGCGGTGCGCTGGCGAACTTTTCTAGTTGCTCTATCTCGTCAATTACGGGTTGCAGCGAAATGCCGGCTAGCCGTTCTTTCTTTTCGTCCAACTGCTTCGTTAACAGAGACTGCTGGTGGCGCAGGCCAGCCAGCTTGACTTTAAAGTTGTACTCGTCATCCTTAAAACTTTGCGCCTCAGTCTGCAACTGGGCTATTTGCTCGGCATAGGCTTCCGGTTCAATGGCCTGGACTGGCACTTGATGGTCGGTACACAGTCGGCAGCTACCGGTTTTCTTCTCTTGCACCACCCGCGCGGTGGCCACGTCGTGGCTGCAGCTGGGGCAAGTTTTAACCTCCAAGCTGTTAAAGAATTCCCCAAACTGCTCGTACTCGGTCAGGTCGTTGAGGCGGCGGTTCCGCTTGTTCATCTCCACTGTGCTTTCGTTCATATTACGGTAGGCACGGGTAGCCTGCCTCTCTAGCTCGTTATGCTCGTTGTTACCACTAATAATCTCAGCGTTCAGCGTGGTTTGCAGCTGCGACAAAGTATTGTAGCGGTTTCGCGCTATTTCCAGCTGGCGCAGCGCAGTTGCTTGGGCAGGTGTAGTAGGAACAGTTAGGGCTTGGGTAAGTACTGAGGTCCGGTGTTGAATTTCTTGCAGTTCAGCTTGCAGCCCCGTTAAGCGAGTCGGGTCGGCTGCGGCTTGTGGCGCGGCCTGCATTTTATGCAGGCCGATATCATTCTTCAAATTGTCGGCTCTCACTTTCAGGCGATTGATGGGATACGTCAATTCCAATCCCAGCAGCATCTGAAAGACTAACTCCGACTGATTGCCGTAGAAAAACGAGTTGTCGTTGGCTTCGAGAAAAATGGCCTTGAAATAGGTTTTCCAGCTCGCCGGCACGGTCAGTAAGTTAGGGTTGTCTTTCTGGGAGGCCCGTTGGGTTCGTTGCAACCGGTAGTAGTCAAACTCGCGGAAAAAGAGGGTTTCAATAAACTCCGCGTAATTGGTTAGCACGCCTTTGAAGCTCTGCGCGGCTTCCACCTGCTCCGGGCTGAAGGCTTGCAAGGTCTGCCGGTTGGCGTTGTAAAACCGGTAGATGGGGCTGCGGTCGTTCTCGCCCTTGGTCATATGTACCGAATAGGAGTTGCCACCGATTTTAAACTCGACCCAAGATTCCCGCAGCCAGCCCATAATTTCCTTATCTAAGCTGTCGTTACCGGAAAGGACCAGCTTCAACACCTTGAAAATACTGGTCTTGCCTTTGGAATTATCAGCCACCCACAGGTTGACGCCGTCTGCCATCCTGCGAGCGTATTCGATTATTTCCCCGGTATTCTTAACCCCGGAAAAGGCTATTGATACCACCCGAAGCGTTTTGCCGATAGACCGGGGGCTGTCGCGCTGGTAGGCGTCTTCGTCCAGCGTCAGCAGTTCCTGAATCTGGGGCAGCGCCATGGTGCCGCCCGCGCGTTTGGCCACCAGCTTGCTGAGTTTTTCTAATTCGGTGGCGGCGCTCATAGCTGGGTATTGAATAGAGTGAAGTATTCGGTGCGAACTATTGCCTCGATGTCTTGGATGTAATCGCCGAGTGGCGTTTCCCGATATTCCTCAATCGCGTACTGCCGGTTTTTGAGTTGGGTACCCGAGGCATCGGCAAAGTAGCGTTTGATGAGCTGGCAGCGGTCAAAGTACCAGTACGCTGAGGGTACGTTGGCCAAGCCACGCTCAATGCGCTGAATTCCGTCTTGGGTGAGGAAGTACGCTTTACGGATGTCTTTAAGCCCCATGCTGGTCTGTTTTCTAAACTCAACCAGCCCCACTGATTTCAGAAAGCCGATGATGTCATCCAGGTCTTGGTAGGCTCCGAAAAAGAACCGCTTCATTTCGTCGGTGCGCAGTTCCGGTTCCCCCTTAGCAAAAATATTGCTAACAATCTGCTGAACATCAGTGGCACTTGGTACCCCTGTTTCCTGATGCAAGCGTAGCAGTTCAAAGCACAAGTAACTCGGATACCGTAGCAGAAAGTCTATTTTTTGAATTTTTACCTCCGAATAGAATACCCTGGCTAGTGTTGGCTCCAACGGCTCCGCATACTCCTCTGAGAAAAAATAGAGGATAAGCATAATACGTAACCGCTCTCTGTATGGGGCTATTTTCATGGTGGTGCAATGGGACAGACCCTGAGCAAGCTGCTGGTTTCATCGCTGCCCTATTTCAACCCGCAAAGTAGCGTAATTTTATTCTCGTGCATCCCGCCAGCTTCGCAGTGGCTAAGGCACCAGTCAGTAGCAGGTTTCTTTGGACGTTAAAGTCACATAGTATCGTCCGTTAACAAAAGCTTGTTCATAAGACTTCTGGCTGGTATTGTTTTACAAACAAAGCCGACCGGTAGCACCTATCAGATTTGTTTGATAGCAGATATAATTAAGCCAAACAACTCATCATTTACACCACCCAGAGGGCACTAAACGGCATCATGAAATCATGAGCGAAATCAGTGAGTATAAAACTTCCTGCTGTGCTTATTGCAGCGACGGCACGGGCGACGAATGGTCGTTTTTGTTGCCACATCAACGCATGGTGCAATCCCTGTTTTCACGTCCTTTTTGTTAGGTTTGTCACGTCCTTTTTGTTAGGTTTCACGTCCTTTCTGTTAGGCTTCCACGTCCTTTTTGTTAGGTTTGACCATCAAAAGCCAATCGAAATCAAACAGTTATCGCACCCCCAAACTTTCAATTAGTAAGTAATTTATCAAAAAGACTACTACAAGCAGCAGCAGCGGTTTTTTGCGATAAAAATTGGGCCCCCTCAAGGCCAGTCGCCTGCTGCGGCACACATTTGCATGAGTGATATTTCCGGCAATGCCAAGAATCGTTGAAATTAAAATATTGACGATTTGCCGACCGAAACGCAGGCATGGCTATAATTACTCGGGCATACTGTCACAGCAGGTGCGCACCCTCAACGCTGGATTCGCAGTAATCTGGGAAAAATGTTAGCGACTGTGGAATAGAACCAGCCCTTACCGCACACAATGGGTTACGCCATACGCGCACCAATACGCCAGCAAGGCATGAAAAAACGGGCTACAGGCTCTCAGGAGCGGCCAAAGCGGTACTGGTAGCAAACAGCACCTATCGACGACGTCCTCGGGCATTTTTTGCGCATGAATAACTAATGACATGCCAACGTCATCCCGATACCTTGGCACGCAGCTGCTCAGCAAATATTTACTTGCCGTGTCAGCCGCTAAGGCTCCCACCGTTGTGGTGGCCAAGAATCGCCTGCTTGGCCAGCCCGTGCCCACTGCCCATCAACTAGGTGTGGATGAGCGACATCATCTACTTACCCCTACCGGGCAAACGCGGGTGCTACCTGGCCACCTGGCGAGGTGACTGTTCACACCGGGTTGTGGGCCAGCACTTGACCGAAATATACCCACCAAACTCGTAATCAAGGCTATGCAGCAGAACACTACACCGGTTGTCAACGGACCTGATTATTCACGCCGACCGGAGCAGCCAGTGTACCAGCGCTGCTTGTCGCACACGCATCCGGTCGGTAACCCCTATGATAATGCTTGGGCCGAAACCAATTGGAGCGTGTTCAAAACTGATTTGCTGTCACTACGCCGTATTTGCCTGTCTCGAAGAAGCCATCTGGAGGGGGGCCACCACTTTAATACGTATTTCAACCTCGACCGTTTCCAACAAAGAATCACCTATTAATCATGATATTTATTTTATTAAAAACTTGAATTCCATACTATCTTCACCTACTGCTCCTCTCCAAACAGAAAGTTTGGTCGCATCCAACTGCCAACCCTGATAAGGTCATCGGCTATAAGCCCTGCTACAACGTCTGTGGCACCTTATCCGCTGACTCATGTCAAAATCATCCATCACCCGCCTACTCCTAGCCGATTTCCTTTCGTTCCTGTCGCCCGACAACTACCACTGGAATGTAGGAGGAACCTTTGAACTCACAGTAAAAGAGGCAGATGAGCATACTGCTTTAACCCTCATATGGAGTGGAGCTGACGGCTGGGGCCGCCAGTTCTTTCAACATCTCTACTTCGGAGTTGCCAAAGAAACCATCTGGTCAGTGTTATCCAGCTTCTGCAGCGTCAAAATGATGCTCGATTCGGGACTGGGTCCGTTCAGGCGCTCACAGACCACCGGTCAGCTTGAATTCGTACGGGAACGTATCCGGCGGGGTGAAACGGCTCGTGGCCGGGAGGTAGTTATTGGCGACATGCGCCTGGAAGAACTTCGCCTTTTTCTGCACGACGCTCAGAAGCAGATGACAATCGTCAATGAGCCAGACTACTGCACTTTAACCGATTGCTATGTAACAGCCAGTAAACTGGCTTCTTACTTGAATAATCCCATCGAACAGAAGTTGATGGTTCACCTTTACCACCGTTTAAAAAAGGTGAATATCAACTCCGAGGAGGAATATTCGGACGAAATCCTTCACCCCCAATACGCCGATGGTGTCGATTTCGACTTTGGACAGCCAGAACTACGACCTTACAACTTTGTAGGTCTACGTGTTACGCTACCAGATGCAGCTAATATGCCGCTGCCGGTAGAAATCGTTTTTGCTGACAAACGACGTCCTGGTATCCAGCACGAGCATGGCCTCTACACCGCAATTACAAGCATCTACTGCAATACCTATGGGTATGAGACGCTTGCGCTTGCCCCGGCTTACAGGGAATGGGTAACTGCGAATGGACGACAGCATCCCACTCAAACTCAAATCCATTCGTTTACAGCAAATGAACTTTTGCTCGCACCTGCCCAAATATATCACCTCGTTTTAGCCAACCTTGGTGATGGGCATCACTAGAAAGGGCGTCACCACAACTCATGAGGTGCTTTAAATCCCAAGTCAATGCCCAGCTCACTTATCACCAATCTACTGATAGACACTGTTTATCAGTTCCTCCCTCACATTAACTCCAACCACGACTACCATCCTGAGGACTTGGAATTACACGTGGATGAAACGGACGAGTGTACTCTCCTATCCTACCAATTTGGCCCCGAGTACAACGGGGACGAACCATACATGCTTGATGGTCCCGAGAAGCGCCTTTTCGGCGTTTCGAAAGAAGCCATTTGGGTTTTGCTCTCAGGCTTTGGCCGTATCAAAACCACGCTTGAATCTGGATTTGGGCCGTTCAAACGTTCGCAAACGAGTGGACAACTCGAATTCGCACGCGAGCGCATTCGCCGGGGTAAGCCTGCACGAGGCCGGTCAGTACTCCTGAGTCACGAAAGGCTGGTTGAGTTCGGCGACTTTCTGTGCAATACGCAGCAGCAGCTAGCTGTCCCTGCTGCACCAGATTACTGTGCACTCAATTCCATTTACTATGGGGCAATACATATAAGCAGCTGCCTCAATGGTATCGTTGAGCGAGGAATTGAGCGCCGTATTTACCACCGCCTGGTAATCGGTAGTATCGGCTCACGTATCCACGCCCTAATGGATATGGATGGGTGGTATCAGTACGCTGACGGAGTCGATTTCAACTCTGCCACACTGGAATTGCGGCCCTACCAATTTTTAGGGGTGCGGGTCATATTGCCTGAAGACACTGCTGCTCCATTGCCAGTGAAGCTTGTTTTTGCTGACCGGCGCCGTCCAGAAATTCACTATGACCGGGAATTCTGTGATAAGCTGACGCAAGACTACTGTCTTATGTATGGCTATGAGCAACTTTTGCTCAATCCTTTGTCGCGGGAATGGATAGCTGCCAACGGTAAATGCAATCCAGGTCACCTGCAAACGCGGGCCTTCATTGCTGCCAGCATGCCACACATCCCAACGTTTCCGCTAGGCCATGATATGAATGGAAGAGCTTATGTCCCCCCGAAATTCGAGGCAGGCATTAGTTTATATGATTCTGACCGCGATTTGCCATTTTAGAGGTGAAGTACGTGCCGCTGGTTGAGTGGCTGCCGCTACTCAAGAAGCTGAGTAGCGACGAGGTGGGTGCCAAAGTTCGCCACCCACCTCGTGTACCTTACCGACTCGGACGACCCGAAGCTGGTGGAAAACGGCATCATCCATTCCATCTTCCGCAAAAGCTCTAAGCGGGCTGACATCTACTACTTGCTGCACGTCATCACCACCGACGTACCCTACACCAAAAGCTACTGAGCTACTGCCCTGCTGGCCGAAGATTTAGTGCACGTGGAGTTTCGCCTAGGTTTCCGCGTCGGCCACGCTATCAACTATATGTTCCGTTAAGTGGTATCGGACCTGATGAAAACCAAGGAAATCGGCATCACTTCACGCCACGATTCGCTGCGCACGGAAGACGCTTTCCGAGCCCGTGTTCGATGAATACGTGGCCCTGACGGCCCGCATTTTCAGCCTGCCCATCTCGCTCATCTCCGTAGTCGAGGAAAACGAGGTGTACTACCCAGTCAATCACGGCATGGCCGGTCACAATCAGCAACCGCGCATCGAATCATCCTGCTCAACAGCCATCGCGCAGGCCCACGCCGCCGTTTATTTCGATGTAGCCCTCGAAACCGGCAATTTTATGCCACCGGAAGCCCGGGAGGCAGCCCAGCGCAACGAGCTACGCTTCTACGCGGGAGCCCTACTGTACTTGCCCGACCAGCGCCCCCTCGGCACCCTGTGCATCATCGACCGCCAGCCCCGCATCTTCACTACCGATGAGCAGCGCATTCTGGAACTGCTCGCCGCGCTGGTTAGCCGAACCATTGCCGTACGCCATCGCTGCCTGGCCCACGCCGCTACTGGCGCGTTGCAGTGGGAGCACCTCAGCGCCGAGCTTTTGGAAGAAGTGCAGGCCCTCAACGCGCTAGTTCGCTACCTCGCCGCCCGCCACGGTACCATGGTACCCGTCCCCGCCACCTTCCTGACCCAAGTTGAAAACCGCATCCACGACCTACAGGAGTTGCTGGACGAATACTGCCCGTAAGCGGCCTTTACCATCTATAACTGACAAGAAAAGGCCGTCGTGTACTGCATGACGGCCTTTTTACTCTTGGGTGAATCTATGGACCTTCACGTCTTTTATGTCACGGCAGGAAAGGCGAAGGCATCAATACGCAGTACCGCCCGTCCGTGGTAGGTCTTGCTAAAATAGTGGAGCTGCAGCATACAACAAAGAAGAAGCGACGGCTAACCATTTGATGAATGTGCGAATGAAATACGCTAACAGAGAATTATATTCGCCTCAATTGCGATAAGCGGCCAACACGACCTTTGTATATTAATTAATTGTTAATAGCCGCATTTCGAAGGGCCTCCACGAGTTTATGGGGAGCAATCTTGCCCTGTAATCCTGTACTAAAAACCTGCCTGGTATGCCTGCCACACGCCTCAAACCGCACTGAAATAACAAAATGGTCACCGGTCATCGTACGCACCCGTAGTTTAACCCCGCCTTTAATACTCCTTGAGCCAGCGGTGCGGGGGTGCGCAAGTCCTGCTCCTTCAGCAAGTCGCTACGCATACACCATGCTCGCATCAAACTGGTCATCGACAGCAGAATACTCTAGGAAGTGTTAACAGTGGGTAGTATGTTTGGGGATGGAGTATTTGCTGACGGACGCGCAGTGGGCGCGGATTGCGCCTTTGCTACCTGGCCGGGAAGGCACCAAAGGGGGCCGGGGACAGGATA
>Ga0247804_10000074_pt1 | contig 52028 bp, 53 predicted proteins | sample UWRJL029104C1_FD_181142 | JGI IMG/M metagenome (GOLD analysis project Ga0247804, IMG submission 181142) | Plant litter microbial communities from Arlington Agricultural Research Station in Wisconsin, United States - UWRJ-L029-104C-1 | ecosystem: Environmental > Terrestrial > Plant litter >... | reverse complement strand
CGACGACCAGGGCCGGCAGTACGACGCCGACGGCAACCTGAAAGACTGGTGGACCAAGGACGACGCCGACAAGTTCAACGCCAAAGCCGCCGTGGTAGGCAAGCAGTTCTCGAAGTTCTCGCCCCTCGACTCGGTGTACGTGAACGGCGACCTGACGATGGGCGAAAACCTGGCCGACCTCGGCGGGTTGACCATTGCTCACCAAGCCTTTATGAAGACGCCGCAGTACAAAGCTGGCAAAACCATCGACGGCTTCACGCCCGACCAGCGCTTTTTCCTGGCCTACGCCCAAATCTGGCGCACCAATGCCCGTCCCGAGTTCCTGCGTCAGCAGGTGCAGGTCGACCCGCACTCGCCCGCCCAGTTCCGCACCAACGGCCCACTCATGAACATGCCCGAATTCCACGCCGCCTTCGGCTGCAAAGACGGCCAGAAAATGGTGAGCCCCGTGGCCGACCGCGCCAAGGTGTGGTAAGCTGCCAAACGGCATTTTGCTAATTAAAAAAGGCCTTCCCGGTTGCGGGAAGGCCTTTTTTGTTGTCGGATTTTCTACTTGTCCACCCCCGCGCCAAACAGCGCAAAGTCATATTTCACGGGGTCGGTCAGGTCGAGCAGGCGCAGATTCGCCGTCAGCTCCTCGGCCGCTTCCCAATCCACGAGCTTGCGCGAGAGCAAGCCCAGCGGGCGGGCCTGCCGCTCGACATGCACATCGATGGGCATGATGAGCTCGGCGGGCGAGAGGCGGCGCCAGAGGCCGAAATCCACGCCGCGGTCGTCGTGGCGCACCAGCCAGCGCAGGTACATATTCACCCGTTTGCAGGCCGATTTGCGCGCCGGCGTGGCCACGTGCTTGCGGGTGCGCTGCGGCGCATCGGGCAAACTAAAAAAGCGCTGGTGAAAATTCGTCAGCCGCTCGCGCTGATTGTGGCCCACCAGGAACGCCGTTTCCAGCGTGTCGTGCTGCTGATACCAGGTGCGTAGAAACTCCACGAAATACAGCAAATCAGTATCGCAGAAGGTGCGGTGGCAGAAGCCCAGCAGCTTCTTGAGGTCCTCGTCCTGGTGCTGCGTCACGAACTGGTGCGGGGCGTCGTCCATGCGTTGCAACAGCTCGTTGCACTTCTTGATGATGGTGGGCCGCTGCCCCCAGGCCAGCAGCGCCGCAAACAGGGCGCTGATTTCCACGTCCTGCTTTTTGGTGAAGCGGTGCGGGATTTGGATGGGGTCGTTTTTAATGAACTCCGGCCGGTTGTAGCGGTCGTACTGCGCGTCAAGCTGGCGGCGCAGGGCAGAGAGGTCTTTCATAAAGCAGTAGCGCGAACTTTGTAGTTCGCGTCCCCGAACGGCCAATTGGCGCGGTGACGCGAACTACAAAGTTAGCTTCGCTGACCTGCGGTTCGCGCTACAATTCTTTACGGCCTGTGCCCTTACGGCACGTAGCTCGTCTCGACCCGGAACTTGCTATCCGCCGTGCCCAACTTCTGCATGGCGCGGGGCGAGAGGCGCACCAGGATGCTGTTGTTCTCGCCCGTATCCGGCAGCTTGCCGATGACACGCACGTACACCGACTGGCCGTTGCCGGCATTTTTTACCTGCATGATGGTGCCCACGGGCGCGGTTTTGTGCAGGGCCAGGTATTTGTCGGTGGCGCTTTTGTCGATGGGGGCACCCATGCCGCTTTCCGTCACGCGGGTTACCACTTCGCTGGCGCGGGTGGGGCTGCGGTCTTCCTCTTTCTCGGCTTCTTTTTCCGCGGCTTTCTCGGCTGGGGTGGCCGGGGTCACGGTGGCAATCTGGGCCGGTTTGGCGGGGTCGGGGGCCGGGGTTTTGGGTTCGGCGGGGGCTTTCGGCTGGTAGGTTACGGCGGGCGTCGGGGTGTTGTCGCCCGCGTCGTTGCCGCTCACGACGAGCTTCTGCCCCAGGCGCACCCCCGCGTCGGTCGAGAGGCCGTTGAGCTTGGCCAGTTCGGCGGGCGACATATTGTAGCGGCGAGCAATGGAAAACAAGGTTTCACCCTTCACCACGGTATGCGTACCGCCTGCGGCCGGGGTGGCAGTTTTAGCGGTGGTAGCTGGCGTTTTTGCGGCCGGAGCGACCGTTTTACCGGCGGCCGGGCGCGGCACGGCCACCACCTGCCCCACGGCCAAGCCGTTCTTGAGCTGCGGATTGGCAGCCGTGAGCTGGTCCACGGTCACCTTATAGCGACGAGCCAGGCCAAACAGCGTTTCGCCGGCCGCCACGCGGTGCTTCAGAAAGCGTTGGGAGCCGCGCATTTCCTGGCCAACGGAATCGGGCGGAGCCACGGCGGGCCGGGCAGACGTGGGCGCCGGACCCGACAGGGCCAGCAAAGTCAACAACGAAGCAAATACAGTCATACGAGTCAGCAAAGCAAAAGCGGGCCCAATGTGGAGCCAGCCCGGGGCGGCCCAACAGGCCAGACGGGGCAAAATAACGAAGAATGCCGTCGCCAGTTATACATCGGCCCGATTTCCCGCCGCCAAACGGCCCGAAATACCGTTCTTTGGCCCACTATTTCCCGCAGTTTTCCCTCGCTCCGCATGATTCTCGGCCTCATTCCCGCCCGCTACGCCTCCACCCGCCTGCCCGGCAAACCCCTGGTTGACCTCGGCGGCCAAAGCATGATTGAGCGCGTGGTGCGGCAAGCGCAGCAGGCCAGGCTGAGCCGCGTAGTGGTGGCTACCGACGACGAGCGTATCCTGCGCCACGTCCACGAGTTTGGCGGCGAGGCCGTGCTCACCCGCCCCGACCACCCCAGCGGCACCGACCGCCTCTGGGAAGCCTTCCAGCAGCTCGGCGCCCCCGCCGAGGTCCATTGCATCGTCAACATTCAGGGCGACGAGCCCTTCATCCACCCCGCCCAAATCAACGCCCTGGCCGATTTATTCCAGGACCCGGCCACCGCGCCTGCCATCGCTACGCTGGTGAAGCCGGTGGTCTCGGAGGAAGAGCTATTCAGCCCCCACCTGCCCAAAGTGGTGCTCAATCAGCGCCAGCAGGCCCTGTATTTCAGCCGCCACCCGCTGCCCTACCAGCGCCAGCACGCCCCGGCCGACTGGTTGCAGCACCACCGCTACCTGCGCCACCTGGGCCTCTACGCCTACCAGCCCGCCGTGCTGGAGCAACTCACCCAGCTCCCCGTGTCGCCGCTCGAAGCGGCTGAGAGTCTGGAACAACTGCGCTGGCTGGAAGCGGGCTTTACCATTCAGTGCGCCGAAACGGAGCTGGAGGCGTTTGGGATTGATACGCCGGAAGATGTGGAGAAGGCGCTGCTGCGGCTGGGAATCAGGAAGATGTAAGGGAGTTGGGAGTTTGGTTCCGACCATCCGAATACCTAAAACCAAACACCAACTACCTATTCAACTCGTCGGTCAATGCTTCGCTCTGCCTCCGTCGTTCCTTTCTCCTGCTGCATTTCGCGGGAAAGAAAAAAGTTGAGCGCCGTGCGAATGACGGCAATAGCCCCGAGCTTGCCAATTTGCTCCCAGCTCGGTGCAATGGCCGTCGATAGGATGTCGGCCCCCAGCTGAAACTCCAGCGCCAGCGCGAGGTAGCGGGCTAAGGTCAGTCGGATGGCGGTAAAATCCGCCGTTTGCCGCCGCAGTAGCGCGGTGACAAACTGCCCGCCCGCCGTCAGAATTCCCAGCGCAATGATGCCGGCACCCACCACTTCAACCCCCAGCTTCAGCCACTGTACGGCACTGATAACGCTGCTTTCAGCCTGGGCGTGGAGCGAAGTGGTTTCGAGAAGCGGCATACTGGTGCTGGAATTTAACCCCCGATTTTCTTGGCCTTATAGCCTTCCTTCACCAGCACTTCCAGTACCTTCTCGCGGAAGTCGCCCTGCACCACAATCTCACCGTCCTTGGCGCTGCCGCCCACGCCGCACTTGGTTTTGAGGAGCTTGCCCAGCGTTTGCAAATCCGCCTCGGTGCCCACGAAGCCGGTCACCAGCGTCACCTGCTTACCGCCGCGCTGCTTTTTGTCGAGCTGCACGCGCAGCTGCTGCTGTTGCGGCGGCAGCGTAGTGGCTTCGGCTGCCGCGTCGCTTTGGTATTCAAAATCAGGGTTGGTGGAATACACCACGCCGGTGAAGTTCTTCTTCATAACTGTAAGAAATTTAAACGGCTACCGCCAGCGCCAGCGGCAGCAGCTCTACTGCAAATTCGGTAGCATGCCCCATATAGTCGCCATCGACGTGAAAGCCCAGTGGCTCCGGCGTCGTTACCCGCGCCTGGGCGGTGTGGAAGTATTCGGCCGCTTTGGATTGGGGTAAGGTGCCCATTGCCATGCCGATAGATACTTTAAGCGCCCGCCACACCGGCAGGTCGTCGATGAGGCACACGTCGAGCAGGCCATCGCGCAAATCGGCCAGTGGGGCGATGTAGGCGTTGTTGCCGTACTGCGAGGCATTGGCGAAAGCCAGCACGTAGCAGCTGGTTTCCAGCAGCTCCTGCCCGTTCATCTCGATGCGCACCGGCACTGCGCGAAAACGGCGGTATTCGCGCAGCGTTACCTTCACATAAGTGCTCAGCCCCCGCGTACCGGCCTGGGCAAAATGCTGACTCACATGGGCATCGAAACCCAGCCCGGCGGTGCAGAAAAACGGATTGCCATTGATGCGGCCCACATCCATGCGACTGAAATCGGGTTTTGCCAGCCGGCGCAGGGCCGCCGCCAAATCCAGCGGCACCTTGAGGTGGCGGGCTAGGCCATTGCCCGAACCCTGCGGCACGATGCCCAGCGCCGCGTTGGTACCCAGCAGGCCGCGGCCTACTTCGTTCACCGTGCCATCGCCGCCCACGGCCACCACCACTTCGTAGCCCTCGGCGGCGGCGGCGGCGGCCAGCTCCACGGCGTGGCCGGCGCGCTCGGTGAGGCGCACCACGTAGTCGGCCGCCAGCGCGCCAAAGTGCTGCGCAATCAGCGCCGGCGTGTCGCGGCGGCGGTTCGGCCCGGCCGTCGGGTTGAGAATAAAGCAGGTTCTCGGCATGCCTTTTTAATGATTAATGATTAATGATTAATGGTGAGTGGTTAACGATAAAGTGCCGCTCTATAGTTTGGCATCGAACTGGTGCTGAAGCCTGGGCTGAAATGAGTAATGTCGCCCAGCAACTCCATTCAGAGTCGCCGGACGACATTAACCATTAATCATTAACCGTTAACCACTAACCGTTCATCTTCTCGCCCAGCTTCTGGATGAGGTCGGCGGTGCGGGTCGAGTAGCCGGTTTCGTTGTCGTACCAGCCGATAACTTTCACCAGCGTACCGTTGGCGGAAGTCAGCTCCGAGTCGAAAATGCAGCTGTGCTCATTGCCCACGATGTCGATGCTCACAATCGGGTCGGTGGTGTACTCGATGATGCCTTTCATGGGGCCTTCGGCAGCCGCTTTCAGGGCAGCGTTGATTTCGGCCTTGGTGGCTTCTTTTTTCAGAATCACGGTCAGGTCGGTCATCGAGCCATCCGGCACGGGCACGCGCATGGCCAGGCCGTCGAGCTTGCCTTTCAGCGTGGGCAGCACCAGGCCCACGGCCTTGGCCGCGCCGGTGCTGGTGGGGATGATGCTGTACGCGGCGGCGCGGGCGCGACGCAGGTCTTTGTGGGGGGCGTCCTGCAGGTTCTGGTCCGAGGTGTAGGCGTGCACCGTGGTGATGTAGCCTTTCTCGATGCCGAACACGTCGTCGAGGACTTTGGCCATCGGGGCCAGGCAGTTAGTAGTACAGCTGGCGTTCGAAATGATGGTTTCGTCGCCGGTCAGGGTGTCTTCGTTCACGCCCAGCACCACCGTCGGGATGTTGCCGGTAGCGGGAGCCGAGATAACTACTTTCTTGGCCCCGGCCGTGATGTGCTGACCAGCGCCGGCCTCGTCCACGAAGCGGCCCGTCGATTCGAGCACTACGTCCACGCCCATGTCTTTCCAGGGCAGCAGCTTGGGGTCGCGCTCAGCCAGGGCGGCAATATGCTTGCCGTTTACGGTCAGGCTGTTGTCGTCGTAGCTCACGGTGCCGTTGAAGCGCCCATGTACCGAGTCATACTTCAGCAGGTGGGCCAGGGTCTTGTTGTCGGTCAGGTCGTTGATGGCGACAACTTCCACGTTGTCGCGCTGCAGCAGTGCCTTGAAGGTGAGGCGGCCAATGCGGCCGAAGCCGTTGATGGCGACTTTAATTTTTGCCATTGTGGGAATGGGGAAAAATGAATGACGGGCCGCCGCCGTGGCAGCCAGTTGAAACGCGGGGCGAAGATAGCAGGTGTAGCGCGGCTACGCCCCATCTACTGCATATAAACCATCAGGAACCGGTTTGGGTTAGATAGTCCGTAGGGGAATCGAGCCCTCAGCAAAAATTTCAGGCTGAAAAACAGGTGCATTTTCGCGTTTCAAGGCTTTTTTTGGGCTTGTGCTTGCAAATTCAAAACGGCTTACCGTACCTTTGCACCACCAAAACGAAAAACGGTCCGTTCGTCTAGGGGTTAGGACAGTAGATTTTCATTCTACCAACAGGGGTTCGATTCCCCTACGGACTACTAGAAGCCTCGCAGCAATGCGAGGCTTTTTTAGTTTAAAACGCTGTTTCCAGCATCTGGGGCGGGTTTTGGTCGTTTTGGCTACTTTCACTCTTGCCAGAAAGCCGGGGATTTCTGGCAAGAATATGGGGAGCTCTGGCAAGAGTGAAATTGGGTTTTATTGAGAACCGGAATTAGGGGTATTTTATTTATAAACAACGCTTTATGATGGCAAAGATACGGCCTGGTAGCTTTAAGGCAATGGTGCTGTTTGACCAAGCAGGGCCAGTTATAGTCCGCAATGGCTCGATAGCCCCAGCTACCCAGCAGCGGGATGATATGTACCAGCTACCAGAGCGCTCATTTTGACTCATCGAACAGCCCTTACAGCTTCGTACTCTTCAACAAGGGCATAGGCATCCCTTAGATATCCAGCTAGATAGTGGTCGATTCAGGAGAAAAATCTAGCATGTGCGGGAGGATTTACAACTTCCGTTTTTGCGAGCAGACTGCACAAAAGGTTGACATACAGCGGTCGACTATCGCTCCAGAGCCCTTTGCGTCACGCATCACGCAGCGATTATCCTCCGGGCCTGAACAGTGCCTTAGCCCAAGTAGGTGCCCGGTTTCATGAACGGCGACGTTTCTCAGCCGGGCGTCCTTTCCCGCCATCCGGTGCAGCGAAACGACTGCCTGCTGCCCTCCAATACCATTCGCGAGTCCCATGACCCCCCAGTGGGGTTTAGCCGGAGATAATCGAACTTCCACATCCTCTGTGGTCAGAGCAACTATTTTATAGGGCGAAGCACTCAGTTTTAAGCCTGCTGCGGCAATATGATTCAGGATGGCTTGGGCGCGATATCGTTGCCTTGGAGGGTAAAACGCGGAGTCAGGTAGGGGCATTGCTGGAAGCACTGCGACGGGCACCTTGTAGGATTCTCGGAGCTGATTTTGGACCAGGGTAATTTTGCCCGCTGGCATGGTAGGTCCTATCGGGAGAAGGTAAATCTTCGCAACACCCTGCTCCGTCCGGTTCGTGCACGAAAACAGACTGGTAAGAAGAATCGCAACTAGTGCAGGCAGGGCGTTGGAGCTTTTCATGAGAATAGAATACAGATTGATAGCGGAGTATTGGGTTCGACTCATTGAGCAGGAGTTTCCATCAATTCCAATAGGTTAGGCTGTTCGGTGGAGTCAACGGTGACTGACACGTCGGTTTCCTCCTCCATAGCTGCGGGGGCCGGAGCCGCTTCCGGTATCGGTTCAGGGAGTTGCTCCTCCGCATCATTTCCCTCATCGGTCTCCTGGGTAGCGCTCAACTCAATTTCTGGTTCAGCGGGGGTGGAGGTCGTGCTATCGCTGGAAGAGCAAGCTTTTGCAATAACCAGTAGGATAATAAAACCAACGACTGCTAACCTTGCCAGACCGCGTAGTATGTCTCCGATTGCCCCGAGGAATCCGCCGATTTCCTGCGCTTTCTGCTGCTGGCGGATACTGACTGCCGATACCTGCTGGTTACAATTTTGCGAGCAAAACAGGGCTCCTTCTTTTATAAACCCCTGACCCTGATGAATAGTCTTGCCGCAGAGGTAACAGTTTTTCAAGTCCATCTTGTTTTTAGCTTTTTAGATGCATAGCACAATAGTGTTCTGTAGCTCGGTGCCATCGTATAAGGTGGTGATACCGACTTTGCGTACTTCAGCGTCCAGCAGCGATGTATTGTGATGGGGAGAATTCTTGTAATTCGTCATCAATAGGCTATCCAGCCCCAGCAGGTACCGTGGCGTCATGCGTTCGACTTGAATGCACACCTCGCGGCAGTAGCGGGTGTAATAGAGCGTGGGCTCATACTGGTGCCCGACAGCGACCAAGCGGTCTGCTGGTTCGGGGTAGCGCGGGTTGGCGTGCCCATGTGTATGATGCTCCAGGTTGTAGGATGCCTGTAGGCGGGCGGCTGCCGTGGCGGTAGGGCTGATAACCAGCGCTCGCAAGCCATGCTGCTGGCGGTAGCTGTTGAGCTCCGCCAGCAAGTGGGCGGTGTTATTAATAGTGCGTAGCGTTGGAGCGCTGGGCTGCACCACGCTGCGGGCAGGGGGCGTAGAGGAATAAGTGCGGGGGCGTACCGCTGCCTGGGGAGGAGCGGCACAGCCATAAAAAAGCGCCCCGCTCAGCAGACCTAAAACAATGTTTTTCATGGTCGATTGCTTGGAAGTATAGGATTGCATGAGCCAGCTGCTGTCCATTTCAACGTGAGTGGTGCTCGCTGGTCGTCCACCGCGTAGCGCAAAGGCCGGCGGTTCGTGCTGACTACCGCTGCCGTTACCGGTGCTCGTAACTGAGGAGCGATTTTATCCCAGGTATAGAGGAGGTCGGCACTTAGCTGTTGCCCAGTAGAGTCCGTGAAGAAGCGCATGCGTAGGCGCGACATAGCGATTTGCACGGTGTCACGCGCCGTGTAAAGCGTGAGCGCCCCGGTTTCCTGGAAACTGCCCCGATACTCACCCGTCACTGATAGACGTAGGTAGCAGTACCCATTTTCTTCCTCCAGCGCCAGCTCCGCCCTGGATAGTGGCGGTTTATTTGTCAGCTGAGCAGAACTACTCTGGCTGGCACCAGCATGCCCAGGCAGGACCAGCAAGCCGCTGGCGCAACAGATGATTTTGCTCGCTTTGGTGCGTCGTTTCATCATAGTAGGGTGAGAAAGTGCTATGTTTTGCGCTGATGGTGAGTGGAGATGATATAGGATAGCAAATGCCTGCTTGGATGAGTAGGTCATTGGCCCAGTTCGGCAAATCTATAACAATAACGGCAAAATGCATGCAATAGTATGCGGTCAAAGCCTGCGCACGATAAGTTCTTGCAGGTATGAAATTCCCTGACCAGCATGCGGTGTTTGGCACGCATTTGCGGCACCTGCGGGAAGCACGGCAAATGACGCAGGAAGCACTTGCTGATGAGGCTGATTTGGGAAGAGCTACCATTCAGCTGGCTGAGTATGGAGCAAAGTCACCCAGCCTCGACACGCTGTTGGCGCTGAGTCAGGCACTGCAGATTTCGCTTCTGGAACTGTTGCGGATTGATGGCCTCACAGACCACCCCTTACCCCGTAAGGTATAATTTCGCGTTCTATCTCAGCAGTTCGGAGACGTATTCTTAACGTACGAGATATGGCTCTTTGCTGCGCATGTATTACTTCATTCCATCGCCTTATCCATTCGTTCAACCCCGTCCTCCTCGCTCGGCGGATGCTGACATGGACCAGGAGTGGGAAGACCTACGGGCCTGGGTGCAGCTACACGCTAGATTTATCCGCGTAAGCCAAATCGCGAAGGCTGTTGGAATGAGCATGGAGGCCGCAGAAGTATTACTCCTGCGGCCCGTGGGTCGTACCCGTATCCCACGCACGGAGGCCAAACTCGATGCTCTGCTCGACGTCCTGACGGCACCACCTTTTTGCTACGTACCGCCTACCAGGTGAATTTCTCTTTGGCATATTGGTTTGGAATTCCAAACCTGCTATGTAATTTTGTGGTAAATCGACTCAGTAATGTGCTTTTAGGCCGAATGCATACTGCTGGTTCAGTATCTCTTACAATGATGGCAGGACTTTTTACTCATCTCCACCTTTGCCATTATTGCTATGAAAACCAGTTACGAGCACCTCACTGCGATGTGCGCCCTGCCCCCAGATTTCAATGCTTTTAGTCCCCAGCCCGACCCGCGCAACGTCCGGGTGCAGTACCTGCTGAACGCGCTGGCGGAAATGGGGGCTATTCACGACATCGATTGCTTCGATGCTACAGGTGACGATAGTAAGGAGGAAGGTATTCCTCGATTTGTAAACATCATCGCCGCAGTTCCCGCTGGTAATCTGGTATCAACGGAAAGTGTTGTTTTTCTGGCCCATCATGATGTACGTGTGCCTGAATACCAGAACGCGAACGATAACACCGCTTCCTGCTGCAACCTGCTGGAACTCCTGGAGCGATTGATGGCTGATGTGCCTTTAAACCGGCGGACGTATATTGTGTTTACTGACGCAGAGGAGATTGTGAGCTACACGCAATCAGGTTCCAGTCGCTTGGCCCGGCTTATCAAACAAGGTGGCCTAGGTGATGTAAAGCATTGCATCAATCTGGAGCTCACGGGCTTCGGAAGGGCGCTTTATTGTGACCACAAAATACCGGGCCTGGCAGAGGCTGCTGGCGTATCAGTGCCGGTCGTCCATACCCCTTTCAGCGATGCCACCATCCTAAGACATTGGGGAGTACCAGCTACCGTTCTGGGTACTTTGCCCTATCAGGAGTTAGATTCCCTACGGAACCGACGCATCGGCTGCCCCACCTGGGCCCGCTGTCATCAGCCCTCCGATAGCCTGGCTCTTATCAGTGCCCCTGATATGGCTCGTTTTGTACGAATCCTGGAACGGATTGCTCATGGGGAGGATGGTTGAGGTGGGTAGGCTAACCGTTCCAAAAAGGCCCTGGTGCCACTATTCAACAACTGCTAACCGTTCCAAAATCCGCTTCACGTATGGCGAAAGCGTACTTGATATTCATTGATGGGCGTTGGGTGCGGACGAACCGGCTACCCACCCGGAAAGTGTCTCCTCCGGCTGCTCAACAGGTAAAATGGCTTATTGAGGGTTGGCCCGAGTATATTATTTGTGAACGCAAACGGCTCTGGCGGATTCCCCATGTGAACACCCAGGGCCGGCGGAAAACATGGCGCGAGATTCTTCTCATTGAGAAGAACCAGGGGTACCATGGCGTCAATTTGTGGCGGGCCGGAGTGCGTCACTACTATAGTGTAAGACAACTCCGGCGGCTTTTGCGGCGAAATTCCGCGTATGGCTCCACGATTCCAGCAGCAAATTAGAGTTGGGTGCTCGCCACCAGTAACCCTACCAGCAAATAAATCAGGAAACGCTGCAGCTTTTGCGCTGGCTTATGATGGTTGCACATGCGGCACAAACAGTAGGGCTATCCGTTTCCGTTCCTCTTATACCAGCGCCAAATCACGAGTAGGTTCTTTGAGTATGGACCGGGCAGGAAACACCATTGCTACCTGCCCAGACTAACTACAGCTTACTGGTAAAATCCATACGCTGAATGCGTACAGCGTTCAGGATGGCAAGCAAAGCCACGCCTACATCCGCAAAAACTGCTTCCCACATAGTCGCCAAGCCGCCCGCGCCGAGGGCCAGCACCACAGCCTTCACGATAAAGGCCAGCCAGATATTCTGCCATACCACGGTGTGGGTGGCGCGGGCAATACGGCGGGCGGTGGCGATTTTGCTGGGGTGGTCGGTTTGAATCACCACGTCGGCGGTTTCGATGGTAGCATCCGAGCCCAGGCCACCCATTGCGATGCCCACGTCCGCCAAGGCCACCACGGGGGCATCGTTCACGCCGTCGCCCACGAAGGCGAGCTTACGTCCAGCATCGAGGTACTGCTGCACATAGCGGGCTTTGTCTTCGGGTAGCAGGCCACCGTGGGCTTCATCAATGCCCAATTCCCGCGCCACGCGCTGGGTGATGCTGTCCTTGTCACCGGAGAGCATGACCAGTTTGGTGATGCCATCGGCGCGTAGCTCGCGCACAGTCTGCGCCGCATCGGCCTTGGGGGCGTCAGCCACGGTGAGGTAGCCGGCATATTTCCCATCCACGGCTCCAACCACGATGCTGTCTGTCTCCTGGTCCACTTCAGCTGGGTAAGCCACGTTGAATTTGCTTAGCAGCTTGGTATTGCCTGCCAGCACCTCGCGACCCTCAACCTTGCCGCGCAGGCCATGTCCGGCAATTTCCTCCACGTTTTCCACCGCAACGCCTGTGGCTGCTGCGCCCGCGTGCAGGACGACGGCCTTAGCGATGGGGTGGGTAGATTTGGTTTCCAGCGCCCCCAGCAGCCGTAGAAGCTGTGCAGGCTCGATGCCGGGGGCGGGCTGCACCTGTTGTACCGCAAAGACGCCCTGGGTCAGGGTGCCGGTTTTATCCATCACCACCGTATCCAACTCGCGCATCACGTCCAGGAAGTTGGAGCCTTTGAAGAGGATGCCCGCTTTGGAGGCTGCGCCGATGCCCCCGAAGTAACCCAGCGGAATACTGATAACCAGGGCGCAGGGGCAGGAAATGACCAGGAACACCAAGGCCCGGTAGAGCCAGGTGCGGAACACGTAATCGTCAACCACGAAGTAGGGCACCACGACCAGCAACACCGCCAGGGCCACCACGATGGGCGTGTAGATTTTGGCAAACTTGGTGATGAACTGCTGGGTTTTGGCTTTCCGGCCCACGGCATCCTGCACCATCGCCAGGATTTTGCTCAGCTTGGTATCCTTATACGTGGCGGTCACGGCGACTTGAATCAGGGACTCCAGATTGACCATGCCCGCCAGCACTACTTCGCCGGTTTGCTTGGTTTGTGGGGCCGATTCGCCGGTGAGGGCGGCGGTATTGAAGCTAGCCGCGCCGGTTTGCAGGGTACCGTCGAGGGCCACTTTCTCGCCGGGCTTCACTTCCATCACGTCGCCCACCTGCACGGCTTTGGGGTCCACGACGAGACTCTGCCCGTTGCGGACCACGGTGACTTCGGTGGCCTGGATTTCGAGCAGGGCTTTGATGCTGCGTTTGGCCCGATTCACGGCGGCGTCCTGAAACAGCTCACCCACGGTGTAGAACAGCATCACAGCGACGCCCTCTGGGTACTCGCCAATGGCAAAGGCCCCGAGGGTGGCAATGCTCATGAGCAGGAACTCGTTGAAGACGTTGCCGCTAGGGATGCTCAGGACGGCGGCCTTCACCACCTTCCAGCCCACCAGCACAAACGCGAGTCCGTACCAGGCCAGGCGCACATAGCTGGTGAAAAAGCCGGCCTGATAGTAATCCAACGCAATGCCGGTGAGCAACAACGCCAGGCTGATGCCAGGCACCAGGTAAGGACTGGAAAGCGGACCCGTTGGCGCGGGCTCGTTATCATCGAGGTCCGATTCGCCGGCCTCGTGAGAGTGTCCAGCATGGTCGTGCTCCCCATCGTCCGTCGTCGGCGGGTGGTCGTGTCCGGGTACGTCGTGGCCCTGGGGCGCGGCGGCAGCCTCGGGAGTTAGCTGGGCGCGGGTGAGTGCTCCCACGTTTTCGGGCTGTACCTGCTTGGAGGTGTTCAACTCCTCGTTCAAATTATCAGATGGAGGGGACGGCATGGAGGGGTCGGGAAAGGTGAAAGGAGGGTGGTAGATGAAAAAAGAGTGTGAAGGCTATAACTTTGGACGTAAGGTGAGCAACGCAAGGCACACGCCCTAGTTGAATGAAGTATTTTATCCTCGTCAGCCTGGCAGTCGGCCTCGCCGGCTGCTCTATTCTGATTGCCCCCATTTTCCAGAGCTTTACCCCTAGCGCTATGAAAACCAACCAAACCGGCCCGGCCTGTACTGATGCCGGGTGCGCTGCCACTCTGACCCTAGGCGAAGAGCCGACGCTGGCCTGCAAGCTCACCTCTGCGGCGCTGCGAGAGCGGAAGGAAACGGTACTGGCGTCGTTGAAAAAGCAGGTACTCGTGCGCCAGGAGCTGCCGACGGGTTTTGCTTTTCAGTTCCAGGATTCGGACGCGCTGGTGGATGAGCTGGCGGAGTTTGTTAAAACCGAGCGGCAGTGCTGCGACTTTTTTACGTTTGATTTATCGTTTGGCAAAGAGGGCGGCACTGCGTGGCTGAAGCTGACCGGCCCAACGGGGGCGAAAGAGTTTATCACCAATGAGCTGGGGCTTTAGCGCCGTGAGTTGATAAGGACGCTCAAGTGCGGGGCCAGAAGAGGATGATGGCAATGCCAGCGAAGCAAATGACGCCACCGATGATGTCGAAACGGTCGGGCCGGAGGCCATCAAAATACCAGGCCCAGGCGATGGACATGACGATGAACACGCCGCCGTACACGGCGTAGGTTTTGCCGAAGGATGTGGACTGCCAAGTGGCAATCCAGCCGTATAGCATTAGTAGAACCGCGCCGACCGCCCCTACCCAGCCGGGCCGGTCAGTTTTGAGCCACTGCCACATAAGGTAGCCGCCACCAATCTCGCAGAGGCCAGCCAGGAAGTAGATTAGCAGGGGTTTGACGATGGTTGGCATAAGCAGTGGCTATTCTTCCTCTTCGGCATTTTTCAGCTTCGCCAACAGGGAGTATGCCCCTTTTACTACAAACGTGGTGGTGGCGGGCAAATCGGCGGGCAGCATTACTTCGGTGTAGCCGTCTTCGCTCCGCCCGGTGGTCAGCTCCACCATGCGGTACGAGCCAGCAGGAGTAGTGGAAACAAAGCCGTACATCTTGCCGGTGTAGCGGACCAGGGCAGCATCAGGCAGGGTGGGTACGGTGTTCCGCCCCGTTTCGATGGTAGCCCGCACGTAGAGGCCGGGCAGCAGGGCGGGGTCGTTTTCCTGGTCGAGGTGCCCGTGAACGCGCACTGTGCGCTCGGTGCCGTTGATGGCCTGGCTGATGAGGTATACGCGGGCGGTCCGCTCGCGCCCGGTCGCTGAGTCGCTGGGCAGGGCGAAGCGAATGAGCTGGCCCTTCTGAATGCGTGGGGCATCCTTCTCGAACACCGCCAGCTCGACGTGCAGGTGCGTGGGGTCCACCAGCTCGAAGAGGGATTCGGTGGGCGTCACGCTCTGGCCCACGGTGACGTTCACGGCCCGCACGAAGCCACTGCGCGGGGCGCGCACAGCAGCGGTGCTCACGATGGCGCCACCCACCGGCAGGCCCACCAGCCGTAGCCGGGCGGCCTGGGCCTGGGTTTGCACGCGCAGGGCGTCGTAGTCGGCCTGGGCGCGCTGAAAGTTCTTTTGCGGGGCCACCTCCTGCTCGTAGAGTTCGCGCTGGCGGGCCAGCTCGGTCTGGGCGTAGCGCAGGCGACTACTGGTTTCTAGGTAGTCCTGCTGGAGCTGCACGAACTCGGGGTTTCGGATAATTGCCAGCACCTCACCCTTGCGCACTTTGGTGCCTTGCAGCAGCGCCGTGCTTTCTACGAAGCCCCCGAGCGGGGCCGCCACCGCCACCGCACTCTCGGGCGGCACATCAAGCGTGCCGCTTACTGCCAGGCCGGTGCCCAGCGGGCGGTTTTCGAGGTGGCCCAGGGCCAGGCCGGCGGCCTGCTGCTCGGCGGGCGAGAGGGTGGTTTCAGTGGCTTCTTCCTCGCTGGCTTCAGCGGCTGGGCGGGAAGTTTCGGTAGTGGCCTCTGCCGCTTCTTTTTTATCGGCACCGCAGCCGAATAGGAAGAGGTTCAGCAGGGCCAGGAATGCAATTTTGTTCATCGTTAGGAAATTCAGGAATCAGAAAAAGGAGTTACTCGGGCATGCTGTTCAACAGGTAGTCCAGCTCGATAACGGTCTGGTTGTGCTCCAGCAGGGCGTCGAGGTAGGCCAGGCGCAGGCCCTGGGCACGCTCCAGATGGAGCAGGTACTCGCTATAGCCGGTTTCGCCGGCCTTGAAGGCAAGGGTGCTCAGCCGCACGATGACGGATGCCTGTGGGAGGGCCGTCTGTTGGTAGAAAGCTAGGCGCTCCTGCTGCTCGGCGTGCTGGGCAACCAGCTCATCCTGGCGGGCCGCCAGTTCGGTGAGCCGCCGCTGGTACGCCACTGTCGCCACCTGCTCCTGCAAGCGGGCGGCCTGCACCCGGCTTTTCTGCGGGCCGCGCAGAATGGGAATCCCCACCGAGCCCTGCACGCCCTGGAATCGGTCGTTGCCCGAATAGTACCGCTCGCTGCCGCCAACGCCACCAATAGTCTGGGGGCCAATCAGCGACTGGTTGAAATACCCCAGCGTTACGTTAGGCAGGCCCAAGCTTTGTTCGGCGCGAGTGGCGGCCTGGCGTTGGGCAATCAGTTGGCGCAGCACCTGGGCTTCGGGGTTCTGGGCCAGGCGGGTCGTGTCGCCTGGTGCGGGTAGCACGACTGGCTCCAGCGGCACGAGCAGGCTATCTGTGATAGCGACGGGCTGCACTTGTTGCAGCAGGGCCTGGAGTTGACGCTGGGCCACCTGGTAGCTCGTGCGGGCCCGGCGGATGAGGGCACGGGTTTCGCCCTGCTGGACCAGAGCCGTCGTGGGTTCGAGCCGGGCCACTTCCCCAGTCTTAAACCGCAGATTAGCGGCGCGTAGGAACTCCGTGTAGATGCTATCCTGCCCGCGTAGCATCTTCAGGCGGTGCCGGGCGAACACAGCTTTCTCGTAGCTCAGGCGCACCTGGCGGCGCAGCTCGGCCTGTACCTGTGCCAGCTGAAACTGTTGCCCACCGACCTGCGCATCGAGCAACTGCGCCTGGCGGCGGTACACCCCCGGCAATGAAAACGTCTGGCTGATGCTGAAGTTATTGTCCTGCCGGTAGCTGTTGTATTGCCCGTAGGAAACGCCCACCGTCGTGCGTCCCAGGTCCGTGGCGGTTCCCCGCAGGGCCTGCTGGGCCGCTAGAGAGCTTTGGGCCGCCTGCACCGTGCCATTGGCTTGCAGCGCCTGCGTCACGGCTTGCTGAGCGGTGAAAGGGACACCGCCCACTGTAAGCTGGGCTTCCTGCGCCCGACCAGCCAATGGCAACGTGAGCAGCAACGCCACCGTCCCCAGCACTACGGGAGCTACGCCCTGGGGGCGAGATGGCACATCGGGTTCTTCATCGGGCTTCGTTTTGCGGACGCGGCTCTCGACCAGGGCATACAGAATCGGCAGCACCAGCAGCGTGAGCAGCGTCGCCGTGACCAAGCCGCCGATGACGACGGTTGCCAGTGGGCGCTGCACCTCGGCCCCGGCGGACGTTGCCAGGGCCATCGGCAGGAAGCCCAGCGAAGCCACCAAAGCCGTCATCAACACCGGACGCAAGCGGGTAGCAGTGCCGCGCATGATGCGCTCCGTCAGGTCCGTAACACCTTCTTCTTTGAGTTGATTGAGGTAGCCAATGAGTACCACCCCGTTGAGCACCGCCACGCCGAAGAGGGCGATAAAGCCCACGCCCGCCGAAATGCTGAAGGGCATATCGCGCAGCCACAGCGCCAGCACCCCGCCAATCGCTGAAAGCGGAATGGCAGTGAAAATCATAGTGGCCTGGAGCAGCGAGCGGAAGGTGAAGAAGAGCAGCGTGAAAATGAGCAGCAGCGCCACCGGCACCGCGACGCTGAGGCGCTGGGAGGCTTCGCGCAGGTTTTCAAACTGCCCGCCGTAGGTAGTGTAGTAGCCAGGGGCTAGCTTCAGCTGCTGGTCCACCTTGGCCTGCAACTCTTCCACCACGCTTTCCACGTCGCGGCCCCGCACGTTGAAGGCCACCGTGATACGACGCTTGGCGTTGTCGCGCTGAATCTGGTTGGGGCCTTCCACCAGTCCCACCTCGGCTACCTGCGCCAGCGGAATCTGCTCGCCGCGTGGCGTCGCGATAAACAACTGTCGCACCGCGCTGATGTCCTTGCGCTGGTCCGGGGCCAAGCGCAGCACGAGGTCGAAACGGCGCTCCTGCTCAAACACCTGTCCGGCGGTCTGACCCGCGAAGGCCGTTTGTACGGTCCGGTTCACGTCGTCCACGTTTAGGCCAAACTGGGCCAGGCGGTTGCGGTCGAGCTTTACTACAATCTGCGGCAACCCCGTTACCTGCTCCACATACACGTCTTCGGCTCCTGGCACTTGCCGCACTAGGCGAGCCGTGCGCGTGGCGTAGTCCGCCAGCTGGTCGAGGTCCTCGCCGTATATTTTGACGACCACATCCTGCTTGGCCCCGGAAATCAATTCGTTGAAACGCATCTGAATGGGTTGCTGGAAGCCGAACGTGACACCCGGAATCACACTCAGGGCCTCTGCCATCTTCTCCGCTAGCTCCGGCTGGGTTTTCGCGGAGGTCCACTCGCTGGGGTCTTTCAGCGTCACTATCAGGTCAGCGGCTTCTACCGGCATCGGGTCGGTCGGGATTTCGGCGGCACCAATTTTGGCAACGACTTCCTTCACTTCGGGAAACTGCTTTTTGAGCAGACCACCCGCCTGCCCGGCCTTCTCGATGGTATAGCTCAGCGAGGAGCCGGTGAGTACCCGCATTTCCACCGCAAAGTCGCCCTCGGAGAGTTGCGGGATAAATTCACCACCCAGGGTGCGGAACAGCAGCACCGCGCCTGCCAGTAGGGCAACGGCGCTGGTCAACACCACTGCTTTGCGCCGCAGGGCCCAGGTAATCAGGGGCCGGTAGCGGGCCTCCAGCCAATCCATCATCCGGTCGGAGAAGTTCCGCTTCGGGCTGGCATCGCGGCTCAGGGCCAGGGCCGACATCATCGGTACGTAGGTCAGCGAGAGGATGAACGCGCCTAGGATAGCAAAAGCCACGGTCTGCGCCATTGGGCCAAACATCTTGCCTTCAATGCCCACCAGCGCCAGCAGCGGCAGGTACACGATGAGGATGATAATTTCGCCGAAAGCCGCCGAGGCGCGGATTTTACTGGCAGCCTGATACGTCTCCTCGTTCATCTGCTGGCGCGAAAGCTGGCCCGTGAGCCCCGCGCCACCACCATGTAATCGATGCACGATGGCCTCGACAATAATCACGGCCCCGTCCACGACCAGCCCAAAGTCAATCGCGCCGAGACTGAGCAGGTTACCCGATACTCCGAAGAGCTTCATCAGGGCAATGGCAAACAGCATCGCCAGTGGGATAACGGAGGCCACGACCAGACCCGCCCGGATGTTGCCCAAGAACAGCACCAGCACGAAAATTACAATCAATGCCCCTTCAATCAGGTTTTTGGTGACCGTGTGCATGGCCCGGCCTACCAGCTCGGAGCGGTCGAGGTACACGTCTACGTCCACGCCCTCGGGCAGCGACTTGCGCACTGTCACCATGCGCTCCTTCACGGCTTTAATGACTTCGTTGGCATTGGCACCCTTCAGCATTAGTACGATGCCGCCGGTTACTTCGCCCTCATCGTTGCGGGTCATGGCCCCGTAGCGCACCGCTGAGCCCAGACGCACCTCGGCGACATCGCGCACCAGGATGGGCAGGCCCGTGGCGGTGCTACGTACTACCGTGTTACCAATGTCTTGCGAGCTGGTCACCAGGCCCTCCGTGCGAATGGCATAGGCGGCGGGGTTATTATCGAGGTAGGCCCCGCCGGTATTCTGGTTGTTGCGCGCCACGGCCTGGTACACCTCGTCCACGGTCACGTTCAGTGAGCGCAGGCGCTGGGGATTCAGCGACACCTCGTACTGCTTGAGTAAACCGCCGAAGCTGCTCACGTCGGCAACACCAGGGGTGCCCAGCAGCTGCCGCCGCACTATCCAGTCTTGGATGGTGCGCAACTCGCGGGCGTCGTATTTCTTTTCGTAGCCGGGCTTGGCCCGCACGATGTATTGGTAAATCTCGCCCAGGCCAGTAGAAACCGGAGCCATCTCGGGCCGGCCCACGCCGCTGGGAATCTGGCTTTCGGCCTCCCGCAGGCGCTCGGCTACCTGCTGGCGCGCCCAGTAAATGTCGATGCCGTCTTTGAACACGATGGTAATGACCGACAGGCCGAAGCGCGAAAAGGAACGCACGTTTTCCTCGCCCGGAATCGTCGCCACGCTCTGCTCGATGGGGAAGGATACCAGCCGCTCGATGTCGTTCGCTGCCAGCGAAGGCGCCACCGTGTACACCACGACCTGGTTGGTGGTAATGTCAGGCACCGCGTCGATGGGCAGGCGGTAGAGTGAGTAGCTACCCCAAGCAATGAGCGCCAAGGTCAGTATCCCAATAATGAGCTTGTTGTTAATAGAAAAATGAATCAGCCGGTCAAACATCCGCTGCGGGGGTTAGGTCCAAAACTTCCGTGAAACCCTGCGGCGCGGCGGCTTCTGGGCCAGTAGGCGGAAGCGGTGGCGACATGACCCGGTCTGGTGCAAAACGCACGATTAGAACCGCCTAAGCACACGTAGTGCCCGGCGGCCCGACAGGGTCAGCAGGAAAGAGGGGGAAGAATTATGCCTGGGGCGGCTGCCAGATGGCTCCAGCCCGGTGCGTGGGGGTTGCCACTACCAGCGTAGCATGCCGGGGGCCAGCTAGCCACTTCTGCGCGAGCGGGGCAGCTACCAGTACGGCTTCCGTAAATGGCGCTATGACGGCTCCGGCGCAGCACTGACACTGACACAGCGGCGAGCACCAGTCACCTAACGTATTACGCCCGCAGTCGGAGTGCGGTGCGGCGCTGAAAATTAACGGCGCCTGCTCCACGCACACCTGTACCTCATCCGTGCAGGGAAGGCACGAGAGGCAAGTGATGTAGAAGGAAAGCAGCAGGGCCAGCAGACGCATCAAGGACAAATATAACGACGTACTCAGGGAAAATATGTGCTGTTGGTCTGGTTTGGCTCGGTCTACGCTCCCAGCTATTCTCGCTTTGTCGAAAGTAGGTATGGTATTGTTCGGTAAGAAAGCTTACAAGAACCCCAATCGCCTCATTCGGGCGACTATATCTTCCCCAGCAGCGACTGGCAATGGATTATCAATGTCATGCTGCAACGTTGTCCTTTCATTTACATGCTGCTGTAGTCCTCCCTCGCTTCCTAAAAGCCAGCGCTCTGCATTATTATGCTGTATGATGTTGGTAGATATACGCTCCAACTTGGCTCGTTCTCCACTAAAATTCCAGCGCGTGATTCGTTGCTTGAGGATATCAAGCTCGGTAGGCATAAGGTGGAGCATTTGCTTTGGACCCAAAGCCAACTTGAGCGTGGCATCTGGATTAAAGGCTACATTGTGACGGTCAAGGCTCCAGATTATCACCGGGTGGTCACTGGTAATGTATTCCCCAGCATGCTCATCAATGGTAACGATGCAAATCCCAAAGTCATTTTGCTTTGCTTGGCCCAGACGTAACGCGAGTTCCAGCTGCTGCAGCACTTGCCCAGGTTGGCTTTTTATCCGGAACTCCCGGCGCAACTCCTCCAGCGATTTGCCTTTGATGGAATGAATCTCTCCATCAAATTCAAAAGCTTCCTTCCCGGTTTGTACGCACAACGCTAATACCTGCTCCAACGCCCGGCCTACCGTGGCATTGCTCAGCGCCATGAGTTTGGTGGTGCGCATCAACATAGTTGATACGGTGTGAATTACCCTGCTACGCAATTCTTCAGAAGCAGCCTGCTGTTTATCGTCGAGGAGAAGTTGGCGTAGTTCATCGAACTCATCCTCCACGCTGACTCGGTAGAAATCCTCCAGTGCCATGCGCTCCTCCGCAGTTTCCCCCTCCAGCGTGTACAGGTCGTTCTGAAAACAGGCGTGAGCGACCGATACCTGCCGTACGTTGGCGGGATTGGAGTCGTCACGAAGGATGCGATGGATTTTGTCCTGGCCCTTCTCCGTTTGACCAAAATGCTTGAGGTAGGTGCGTGGCACAAAATGTTGCCTCGTTACTTCCTGTTTTCCCATGACTTTTCAAATAATTGCCGACCAGAATCATCACCATCTCTGGCAGCAAAATCCAGCAGCGCAGGTTGATAATCAAATCTACGCGGTGGCGCCACCACAGCTGGAGCCCGTACCAGCGGTGCAGCCATAGCAGTGCTGGTTAACAACGATGGGACGTTCGCGGAGGGATTCTGCATCGAAATTCCGGATGTGTCTTACCGGACTCGCCACGTACAAATCGAGCATCTGGTTGAAGTCGCAGTCGTAAAGGCCCCCGTCCCAACCCACAGAAATGGTGTTGCGGCACATAACCGCCGCCGCCGCAACAGGATTGAAAGCATTCACGAGCTTCTCCATATACCCCAGGTAGTTACCAGACTCAATGAGGTAGTCCAGGTAGCGGCTGACCGGGATATTAGTGATGGCGTACAGCTCGTTGAACACGATGCCGAAGTCCTTCTGCAGGGCGCGCTTGAACTGCTGCTGCAAGCCCGCCTGCGGGCCAGGCATGAAGGCGCCGGCAGGATTGTACACCAGATTCAAAACCAATCCACTACCAGGCTGCCCATACCCCACGGCGTTGAGCATCTTCAGCGCCTGAATAGAATCGGCAAATACGCCATCACCGCGCTGCCGGTCGGTTTTGTCAGCGCTGTAGAAGGGTAACGAGCTCACCACCTCGACCCCATGCTGCTTGAAAAAATTGGGTAAGTCGTTGTATTTCTTGTTGGCTACAATGATGGTCAGGTTGCATCGGACGATAATCTTCCGACCCAGCTTACTGATTTCTTCCACAAACCAGCGGAAATCAGGGTTCATTTCGGGGGCGCCCCCGGTCAGGTCCACGGTCGGAATATCGCTGCCGGCGAGTGCATCCAGGCAGAGCTGCATGGTTTCGCGGGTCATGATTTCCTTGCGGTCGGGGCCCGCATCGACATGGCAGTGTCGGCACACTTGGTTACACATCTTGCCCACGTTGATTTGCAGCACTGCCGGGGCCACCGGACGTAGCGGGAACAGCCCGGCTTCCGCGAGCTTCTCCTGAAATCGGGGTAAGTGCTGGCCCGCCGCCTCCTCGCCGCGCAAAACCGTCAACTGAAATGCGGAATCAGCAAGCTGGTTGCCAGTGGCTTTGAGGGATTTTATCATGTTCGAAGATGATATGAAGGTGCCTGGGGCCTGGTCGCCCCGGTGGAGAGCGACCAGGCCGCTAGCCTACATGGATAATTCTTTAGCTTTGTTCATCATTTGTACACTGTGTACCAGCGTAGCCCCGCCCCGAATCGCAGCCGCTACGTGCACAGCTTCCATCATTTCGGGCTCCGAACAACCTTTCTCCAGGGTGTCGGATGTGTAGGCATCAATGCAATAGGGGCACTGAATGGCGTGCGCCACCGCCAGGGCGATGAGGGATTTTTCCCGGGCAGTCAGGGCGCCTTCGGCGAATACCGGCCCGTAATAAGCGAAAAACTTCTCGGCGAGCTCGGGCTGGAACTCACTGATATTGCCGAATTTTTTGAGGTCGTCGGGGTTGTAATAGGTTGACATGCGGAGAAGAGTTGATGGTGATAATGAGTAGTGAAACGTACGGCAAGTTAACCGCTGCCGGTTCTTGCGCCAGCTTATTCGTAGAGGCGCCGTGCCCGCGGGACGGTTGCCAGCACTATCCAGTCGCCTAGCCGGGGCAGGTAAGTATGCACCAGCACGATGAGCCACCCCAGGGCCGATATGACGGTGCGTTTGCGGCGGTGCCGCACATGGCCCATGATAATGGCAGCTACCTCGGCCTGCGTTTTCTGCCAGCGCGGGGGGCGGTAGGCAATTGGCACGGGTTCCCCGGTGGCATTGAGCACGCGTTTGTCGGGGTCGTTCTGGGTGAAGCCGATGTGCACCACCCCCACATGTAGCCCCGTGCCAGCTAGCTCCAGGCGTAGCGTATGGGCCAGGTTGGCAAGGGCAGCCTTACCAGCGCAGTAGGCCGAACCACTGGGCATGCCGTTGAGGGCCGAAATCGAGGAAATAAACGTTACACTGCCCTGCGTTGCCAGCAACTGCGGTAGCGCTGCTTTGAGCGGGTATACTGAACCATAGACGTTGCTATCCAGCACCCGTCGAAATACATCAGGCTGCATATCGGCAAAGTAGGCCCGTTGGGAGATGCTGGCGTTGGTTATCAGCGTGTCGATTTTGCCAAAGTGCTGCACGGTGGCAGCGACCAGGGTTTCACAGGCGGCGTATTCTGTCACGTCTGCCATGCAGGCGGCGACGGCAAAACCCTCTGCCGCCAGCGCCTGCCTCGTTGATTCGAGGCGTTCCGGACTACGCCCATTTAGCATCACGGCACCGCCAGCGCGACAAAAGGCGCGGGCTGTTTCGCGCCCAATGCCTGATTCTGAGCCGGTGATAAGAGCTACGAGCCCAGCAAATGGCCCTGTTATGGCGTTATTCGACATAGCCATGAGCTTGAAACCAGGTAAATGCCTCGGCGACGGCGACTTCCAGAGGGGTTTGGGCAAGCCCCAGCTCTGCACGGGCTTTCTGGCAGGTAAAGTAATGACCATCATTAGCTACTGCCACCATCGCCGCGTTGAGAGAACCTGGGCGGCGGGTGAGGTGCGCTTTTAGGTCGCAGATAGCACCATAAAATCGGGCCACTACCGGGGGCAGGCCCCAGCGAGGGGGAGCGACCCGCATGGCGGCAGCGATGCGGGCAAAAGCAGCTCGGTAGCTCAAATTTTCATTGCCCAGGATATACGATTCGCCGATGCGCCCTTGGGTGAGGGCATTAACCGTGGCGGCAGCAACGTCGCGCACGTGCACGTAGTTTTTGCCGCCGGCAGGATAACCCGGGAGTTCACCCCGATACAGCGCCAGCAGCAGGGCATTCGAGGTCGGTTTGGAATCGCTGGGGCCGAGCATGAAGGTAGGGTGCACCAGCACTGCCGGCAGCTGCCAGTCCGCTACGGCCTGTAGCACCAGGTCGGTCGCGGCCCGTTTACTATCCATGTAGTCGAGGCCATAGCGGCGCCCGGTGTAGGGCTGCGTTTCATCGCCCGGGTGTTGCAGCGAGCCAAACCCGAATACATTGGCAGTGCCCACATACACAAATCGTTTCACGCGCTCCTGCTGCGCCAGATGCAAAAGGGCTTTGGTTCCTTCGTAGTTAACCTGCCACACAGCGGGGTTACGGGCAGGATTCACCTGCGCGAGGGCGCCAGCGTGGATGATGGCCTCACAGCCCGCAGCAGCCCGTTCCAGCGTGCCAGGCTGGCACAGGTCGCCGGCGTAGCACTCGATGGGCAAGCTGCGCAAGGAAGGCAGGGGCGAAGCCGCCGCCAGTGACTCGGGCCGCACCAAAGCCCGAACCTGATAGTGACGCTGCAGCAACTCCGCCACAAGGTGGCGGCCCAGAAAGCCGTTGGCACCCGTAACGAGGACAGTGGTTGGCATCAGCGATAAGTAAGGAGGGCCTTATAGGTGCGGGCGATACGCACCGGTGCTACCCGTAGAAAGAACAAGGCGAAAGCCGTCAGATTGGCGAGCTGCACGCGCAGCCAGCTATTGGTCTCATACTTACGGGCCGATACCCGCACATCCTTGGGAATTATCTGAAACGGGGCCAGGCGCCGCAGCCGCCGAATGAAATCGAAGTCCTCCATTATCACGAACCGCTCGTCGTAGCCCCCCAGACGCTCGAACAGGTCGCGGGTAACGAACAGGGTCTGGTCGCCGCCCCGGCTCATCAGCCCCCGGAAACGAGTGCCGAAGCTGTTGATGCGCAGCAACACGTTCTCCGAGTCGAAGCGAAAGCGGTAACAGCCTGCCGGGAAACCTGCCTGCACCGCCTGCCGAATATCAGCAACATAATCGGGATGGATGCCGACATCGGCGTGCACGAAGTAAAGTACCTCGCCGCTTGCCTGCGTCACCGCGAAATTCATTTGGGCGGCGCGCCCCAGGCGGGGGGACTGCAGTACCGTCGCGCCGGCCTGCCGGGCCGCTTCGGCAGTGCCATCGGGGCTATTGCCATCCACCACCAGCACCTCGATGGTGCCAGGCGGAGCATAGCGCCGCAGCTCGCTCACCAACCGGCTGATGTTGGCGACTTCGTTGAAGGTGGGAATGATGATGCTGAGCATGGTGGGAAAGGAGGTGCAACTTCCGCAAAAAACAGCAAACAACCCGTGAAACTGACTCATGGGTAGTGCTACTGGTCAGACAACCATCGGTTGATTCCTGGCCCGGAATACGCGCCTGGAGAATACTGGGGCAGGTCGGAGCAAAACTGTGCGGGGGACGGGAATTTCTTAAAATCTTTTACAGGGCAGTTTCCCGTATATTCTTCCAATGAACAAGCTCATGAAAACCATGACCATTGCGGCTTTTGTGCTGGCAGCGGGCGGCCTCACGGCGCTGGCAATTGCCCTGCCAGGCTTCAACCCGGTAGTAGCCCCCACTTACGCAGTGCCTGTTACCAGTGCCGCCGTCGACCATAGCGCCTTCAATAAGTTGCTCAAAAAGCATGTCGATGCCAACGGGCTGGTTAACTACAAGGGCTTCAAAGCTGACGAGAAGGCGTTCGACCAGTACCTGGATATGCTGAGTAAGAGCCCACCTGCTACCAGCTGGAGCAAAGCCGAGCAAATGGCCTACTGGATAAATGCGTACAATGCCTACACCATCCGCCTTATCCTCAACCACTACCCGGTGCAAAGCATCAAGGATATTGGCTCGAAAATCAAGATTCCATTCGTGACCACACCCTGGGCAGCAAAGTTTTTCAGCATCGGTGGCGAGAAAACGAGCCTCGATAACATAGAGCATGGCATCCTGCGCAAGAAATTTGATGACCCGCGCATTCACTTTGCGCTGGTATGTGCCTCGCTTTCATGCCCGCGCCTGCGCAACGAAGCATACACCGCCGATAAGCTGGAGAAGCAGCTGGATGACCAAGGGCGGGACTTCCTGAATACGCCCAGCAAGAATAAGGTGGGCAAGTCGGCAGCTCAACTCTCGAAGTATTTTGACTGGTACAAAGGCGACTGGGACAAGAATGGAAAGTCGGTAGCCCAATGGGTGAACCGCTACGCAAGCATCAAAATGGACCCCAAAGCCACCATCACTTACTTGGATTACAATTGGAAGCTCAACGAGCAGTAGCAGGGCGCCTGGTTCACGCCTGGCTGTCGGTCCTGCTGGGCGTAGGGGCCATACCTGCCGCCGGACAAGGGGCCGCCACCAAACCCGGGACGGTAGAAACCCGGCGCTACGCTGTCGAAGTGGCGGGCCTACGCGTGGGTACCATGACCGCAACCCGCCAGCAAGTGGCAGGGAATGCAGAAAGTGTGCTGACGCTGACCAGCGATGTGAAGGTAAACTTCCTGGTGTACCACTTGAAGATTTACTACCAAGTTGTGAACCGGTTTCGGAGTGGGCAACTGATGCTCTCAACGGTGGAAGCGCATACCAACCAGGGCGATTTTGCTTCCCGGACGGAGTGGAAGGGAGACCACTACGACATTGTAGCTGACCAGTATAAGCATCACTACCGCGCTACGGAAAAGCAGGCTATTCGCTACGCCGTCACGGATATGTTTTTTGGGGAGCCCACCGGGCAAACGCGCGCTTTTGCTGAATACTTTGGCGATTATTTTACTATTAGTCAGCAAGAAAGCGGCATTTACCGGGCTGTCCGTGATGGACGCGAGGATGAGTACCAGTACGAAAAGGGGCAGTTGGTAACGCTCGTCAAGAAAAATCCGCTCAAGAATTTTGTTATCAGAGTTCTGCCGTAGCTGGCCCCGTAAATTAACGAGCTACTGGTAAACCCGTTGCCCCCGCTTCAACCAGATGCCCCAGGCGGGCGAGTAGGCATGAACCCGGTCGGTGTGCTGGTCGGAGGTCGTGAACACGGGCTGCCCTTCATTCACCCACTCGAAAATACCACCGTAGAGGTTTCGCACCTGCGTGTAGCCGGCCTGATGCAGTTGCACGCCAATTCTTTCGCTGCGTAACCCAATCGAGCAGTAAACGACGATGGGGGTATCGAGGGGCAGGTCGCGCACGGCATTGAGCGAAAAGTGGTCGTACCCTACCCACCGGGCGCCCAATAGATGGCTGACAGTAAATTCGTTGATAGCGCGGGTGTCGAGGAGTACGGGAGCCGGCAGTTGCTGGAGCTGAGATACGCTCACGTAGGGTACTGCCTGATGCAATACCCGCCGGAGCATAGCAGAATACAGGCGGCTAGTGGTAGGCGGGGAAGCAGGTTGGGAGCTCTGGCATGCTGCAACGAGCCCAGTGAGTAAAAGCCCACAGGCCGCTTGCCAGCATGAAGAAATTGGGAGCATCGTCAGCATTACAATCAGACTTCTGAACAAGCAGGCTGTATTCCAGCAACAAAAGTACATAATTCCGTGGCTGGCCCCCACATATTGTTGCCAGGAATAGGCCCTTCAGGCCAGGGCCTGGGAATAATTTTCAGCTATGTCGTAAACATGCGACATGCTATGACGTATCTTTACGACATGGAATCATTCTCCCGTCATGACCTACGCTAAAACCGCCGCCTTTACGGAGCCGCAACAGCAGCTGGCGCGCCTGGCAAAAGCCTTGGCCCACCCAGCGCGCATCGCCATCATCCAACTGCTCGCCAGCAAAACCACTTGCATTTCGGGCGACATCGCCGCCGAGTTGCCGCTGGCCCGCACCACCGTGACGCAGCACCTTCAAGAGCTGAAAGCGGTCGGACTCATTCGGGGCGACATCGACGGGCTGACGGTGTGCTACTGCCTGAACACGGAGCTGCTGGGCCAGGCGCAGGCGTTGTTTACGAGCCTGTTTGCTCAGATACCACCCTCGGTTTGTGGCCCGGAGGATGCGTGTGCCTGCTAATTATTTTCACCCCTTACCCTTGTCAGAACATGAAAATCTCTGAAATGAAACAGTCCCTGGCGGGGCTGGAATCCGTGAACTTTCAACTACCCAATGGCACCTACCTGCCGGCCCACTTCCATGTAACGGAGGTCGGCCTGGTGAACAAGCATTTCATCGATTGCGGTGGGGTCGAGCGCCGGGAAACCGTCGCCAACTTTCAACTGTGGGAGGCCGGCGACTACGACCACCGACTGGCGCCCCAGAAATTCCTGCACATCCTCACCCTGTCGGAGAAGATTTTGGGCAGCGATGACCTCGACATCGAAGTGGAGTACCAGCAGAGTACCATCGGCAAGTTTGGCCTGGCCTTCGATGGCAAGGATTTCCTACTGACGCCCAAACAAACGGCTTGCCTGGCGCAGGATGCCTGCGGGATTCCCAATCAGTTGCCCGGACTGCCCCAGTTACAGGTAGCTGGGTGCGCGCCAGGAGGTGGGTGCTGCTAACAGGTTTACCATAAATCCTGTTTACCATGACTATTGCCTTCTTCTCGGACGTGCACGGCAACCTGCCGGCCCTCGAAGCCGTGCTGGCGGACCTGGACCAGCGCCAGCCCGACATGGTTTTTTGCCTCGGCGACCTGGTGGGCTATGCTCCCTGGCCCAATGAAGTGGTGAATGAGGTCCGTCGCCGCGGTATTCCTACGCTGGCGGGCAATTACGACCAAGGCATCGGCCTGGCCTCGTCGGACTGTGGCTGTGCCTACAAAACGGATGAGGAGAAAGGACTGGGCGCCCAGAGCATCGCCTACACGAATCAGGTAATCGGCGACGCGGAACGCCGCTACCTACGCCTGCTGCCCAAGCACCTGCGCCTGGAATTTCAGGATGAACCCACGACGCTCAACCTATTGATGGTGCATGGCTCGCCCCGGAAAATCAACGAGTACCTGTTTGAGGACCGGCCCGAGAAGAGCTTTTTGCGGGTACTGGAAGAAGCCAATGCGGATATCCTGCTCTTCGGGCACACCCACAAACCGTATCACCGCACCTTCGCCTACGAGCGCGCGGGCGAAACCCGCTACCGGCACGCTCTGAACATTGGCTCAGTGGGTAAGCCCAAAGATGGTGACCCGCGCGCGGCTTATCAGCTGCTGCACCTGGACGAGCACACCCGGCTAACGGACCCTCAGAGCGTGCGCTCGGAGTTGGTGCGCGTGCCCTACGACGTAGAAAAAACGGCGCAGGCAGTGGAGGCATCGCCTTTGCCCAATGAATACGCCGACATGCTCCGCCGAGCTTATTGATAACTCAAAGCTACTGGTTGCTTTATGACGCTACACCCATTGACTGCGGCACACTGGCCCCAGGTGCAGGCCATTTATGAGGAAGGCATTGCTACCGGCAACGCCACCTTCACCACGGAGGCGTCGGGCTGGGAAGAGTGGGACCGCACCCACCTGGGGCATAGCCGCCTGGTGGCGCTGGATGACCACTACGGCGGTACGGGCCAGATGCTGGGCTGGACGGCGCTTTCGCCCGTTTCCGGGCGTTGCGTGTACGGCGGTGTCGCCGAGGTTAGCGTGTACGTTGCGGGAGTAGCCCGGGGCCAGGGCGTAGGCCGCCAACTGCTGGCGGCCCTGGTAGCAGCGTCGGAAGCCAACGGCATCTGGACTCTCCAGGCGAGCATTTTTCCGGAAAACACCACCAGTATCAGTATCCATGCTGGCGCGGGATTCCGGGAAGTAGGGCGCCGGGAGCGGATTGGTCAGCTGCACGGCATCTGGCGCGACACGGTCTTGCTGGAGCGGCGTAGCGCCAGCATCGGCAATGCTTAAAAGGACTCTCTTACTGCACATTTCAAGGTTATGGCATCTCCAATAAGCCCTGCTGCACCTTCTCCGGCGGTAGTGGCACAGAAGAAATTATCGGGCCTCGACCGGGGCCTGACGCTCTGGATATTCCTGGCAATGGCGCTGGGTGTGGCCCTGGGGTATTTCGCACCAGGCATCCACCAGGCCGTCAATTACTTTTCGGTCGGCACGGTGAATGTGCCGCTGGCTATCGGCCTCATCCTGATGATGTACCCCCCGCTGGCGAAGGTAAAATACGAGCAGCTGCCCGTGGTTTTTCGCAATACGCGCATCATCGGCTTGTCCCTGTTCCTGAACTGGATAGTGGGGCCTTTGCTCATGTTCTTCCTCGCCATCTGGTTACTGCCCGACAAGCCCGAGTACATGATGGGGCTCATTCTCATCGGTATTGCCCGCTGTATTGCGATGGTGCTGGTGTGGAATGACCTGGCGGCTGGCAGCCGCGAGTATGCGGCAGGGCTGGTAGCCTTAAACTCCATTTTCCAGGTGCTTTTCTACTCGGTATTGGCCTGGCTGTTTATTACTGTACTGCCCCCGGTTTTTGGCTTGAAAGGGTACGCCATCTCCATTGGTATCGGGGAAATCGCGCAGAGCGTGCTGATTTATCTGGGTATTCCCTTCGCCGCCGGTTTTCTCTCGCGGCTGGTGCTGCGCCGCCTGAAAGGGGATGCCTGGTACGAAGGCGTGTTCATCCCCGCCATCAGCCCCATTACCCTGGTGGCGCTGCTGGGCACCATCGTCGTGATGTTTAGCCTGAAAGGGGAGCTGATTGTTCGCATTCCGCTGGATGTGCTACGCATCGCGTTACCGCTGGCCCTGTACTTCGCCATCATGTTCGTCGTCAGTTTTGCCCTCGGCAAGTGGCTGGGAGCGGGCTACGCCGAGAACGCGAGCATCGCCTTCACGGCGACCGGCAATAATTTCGAACTCGCCATCGCTGTTGCCATTGGAGTATTCGGGCTGAACTCCGGACAGGCGTTTGCCGGCGTCATCGGGCCGCTGATTGAAGTACCGGCTCTGATTGCGCTGGTAAACGTAGCCTTCTGGTTCCGCCGTCGCTGGTACGGAGCCAGTTCCCAGCAGCCTGCAACTACCTAACCAATCTCCTCATGTCTAATCAGAAAAACGTGCTGGTTCTGTGTACCGGCAACTCCTGCCGCAGCCAACTGCTGCATGGTTACCTGGCGCAACAGCTCGGCGACCAAGTCGCAGTGTACAGCGCTGGGGTCGAGGTTCATGGACTCAATCCCCGGGCCGTGCGCGTGATGGCGGAGGATGGGGTAGACATTGTGCACTATACCAGCAACCACGTGGACGAATACGCGACCATACCATTCGATTACGTGCTGACGGTGTGCGACCATGCCAACGAAGTATGCCCGGTTTTCCCTTCGTCGGCAACGAAGCTCCACCATAATTTTCCGGACCCGGCCCGGGCCACAGGCGACGAGGTCACTATCATGAACGAGTTCCAGGCCGTGCGCGACCAAATCAAAACCTACGCCCATAACTTCGTTCAGACTTATTTCCCCACCTCCTGAAGCCCATGAATACCGGCCCCATACTCGTTTTGACTGATTTCAGCCCGGTAGCTGACCAGGCGTTGCGTTACGCCGGTATACTCGCGGGAGAGTTAAAAACCAGTATCCTCTTGCTACACGCGCAGCGCATGCGGCTCGATGCTCATGCGCTGACTGGTAAATATCCCCGGCGCAGTGCGAGCGAGGCCCAGGTGCTGCTGGCGGACCGCTGTGCTATCATCGAGTCTGGAGGAGTACCGTGCCACAGTGAGGTAGTAGAAGGCGATGTGGCGAAGGAATTTGCTGCTGCGGTGCTGCGGCACCGTGCTATCCTAGCTGTTGCGGGCAAATGCAATACCGAGAACACGCCCGACGAGCTAGTGGACAGCATCACGCTGGATTTGCTCACCCGCACTCCCTGTCCGCTGCTGGTAGTTCCAGAGGTGTACCACCGATTTTCGTTGCCCGGGCGGGTGCTAGTTGCCGCCGACCGCGACCCCGTGGTGCTGGGCGCCAGTGGCACGATGGCAAACGAGCTACTCCGGCATTGGCGTTCGGCGGTAACGGTGGCCCGTGTGGAGCCCCTGGGTAGTAGCGAATGGCCCGAAGCTACCGACACTGCCGAAATGATAGGCCGCACGACCCTCTTGCAGGGTATCGCCTACGTGAAGCCATTACATTACAGCAGTCTGGAGATTACGGAGGGCATTCTGTGCGCCATCCACAGCGTACGTGCCGACTGGGTGGTGATGCTGGCCCGGCAGCGTAGTTTGTTAGGCAAGCTATTCCACCGCAGTATCACTACCGAGGTGGTAGTACAGAGCCAGGTACCGATACTGGTGGTCGCGGAATCCGAATCGTAGGAGCTAAGCATGATTTGGCGCCATGGCTCGCTCATGAAGAAACAGATTGGAAATCACTCCCTTTTGATATGCGGGGTAACGCCGTGGCGCTGATATTCCTCGATGATGGTAGCAACTACTACATCCAGCATGCCAGGTTCAGTAGTAGTGAAAATGGCATCATGGATGGTCACGAACTGGTCGATGCCATCTTCGTAGAGGCGTCGTGCTACGCCCTGAATCATAATGGTCGATTCCAGCGTCGTTAATTCCCGACTCAACTGCGCCGGATTTCCGGCCCGGGCACCGAAAACAGCACCCTTGGCGCGCATGATGGCCTCACTCACTCCGGGGAAGTAATGGTGGAACAGGCAACGCCACTTACCAAACACCTTCTCCTTGGAGTAGAATATTTTGCCAAAGAATTCCCCTTTGAAGTAGTCGTCAGCAAACGGTAGCTGGTGATGCACCAGCAGCCCTTTCAGGTAGGAATAAAACTCCCCACTCTGTACCAGTTGCAGATAATGCTCCATGTCCGGGGTCAATGTGGGGTACTCCCTTTTGAGGTACACGCCGAACAGCAGGGGCTGGCTGCAGCTAACGTCGGCTGCAACCAATGGTAGCCCATCGAGCCGTAGGAGTTCCCGAAAGCGTTTGGGGAGGTTTGTAATTGAACTATAAACCCTGCCCGTAGCGTCAACTTTTACGTTCCAGTTGCCCTCATGAACATTGTTGATACTCATGCGCCAGCTACTGCTAACGAAGTCGTCCACATAGCGATACCGCTTCCACCGCCAGCGGTCCGATTTCCTTTTAGCCGGTAAGCGCTCCCTGCGATTATACGCCAGCTGAACGTGCCTAAGAGCCTCATCGTGTTCGATGGTGACGAGGCTCAGGCTCCGCTCGATGTTGCCGTAAACACCGGGTAATCGGCTACTCGTTGCCTGGGAGGCCATTTTCTGCCCCTGCTGCCATGTCCTCCATCCTCCGGCTTGCCACTCGTCGAGCACCTTCACCAGCAGAATCCAGTACTCGCTCCCGTCAGTCCTCCTCTTTTTGGAGTATCTCGCCTTAATGATGCCCCAGCGCTTAAGGTCCTTCCGAATGAGGTCTACAAAATGGAAAGGCTCTCCAGGCTGGCCCTTCACCGATGGGCGGAGCTTGCTATTCCCCAGAAGTTTACGAGCGGCTCCCGCATCGAAGCGCACATAGCCATCAGCGTAGTGCGTCGCTCCCTGCTTTTGGAGAATTTCGGTCAAGAACCAGTAGTATTTCCAGGTGTTGTTTTTCAGGACGGTTCGGCTATGACGGCCTTCCGCTTGGAGTTTGGCCTCAAAGCAGAAACCATTGAGTTGATAAAGTGTGTGCATTGGAACGGGCTGAAACTGTTAAGCCCGTAGCTTCTTCGTATAGGTGATATAGAGCTACCGGCCCTCTTGTAGTTTCTGCTTCTGCCAGGGTTGCCTTCTATTTTCCCCTTTGTTTTGAATCTTTCTCCCCGCCCGCCGCTGTCGCTGGCGGGGAGGCATTCCAACGATGCTCTCCCTTCCCTTTCCTCTTCTTTTATTTCTTATTTCTTTCCCTACCACTCATCATCTCCATCCCCTTCAATTTATCTCTCCTCCATACTTTATGACTTTTGTTCCCCATACAATGGTGACTCCGGTTCGGCAGGGATGAGAAGTCTCAGAGTACATTTGCTTCCCCCACGAGCTGTTTTGAGTCTCCAAAGTGCCAACCAGCTGGTTCTCTTGTTTCGAGTCACGTATCTGGTCCATTAGCTGTTACTATCCATGCCACCCCCGCCGTACTCGCGTGCCCGGCTGCCGGTATATCGTATTGAGCACTACCAGAATCTGCCACATATTCTGCAGCATGGGATGCTGGTTCGGCAACACCCGGCATTCAACCCCAACCACGTTTTCATTGGCAACCCCGACCTGACTGGTTCGCGGCACCAGTACCCGGTACGCCCCGGCGACCATGCTACGCCGCAGACATTTGGTACCCTAGGCGACTACGTGCCGTTCTACTTCGGGCCACGCTCGCCCATGCTCTACAACATCATTACCGGCTGGCGGGGCATCCCCCAGCGCCCGCAGCGCGAAATAATCTACCTGGGCTGCCGGGTGGAAGTGCTGGTGACCCAAGCTCCCGGCTGCGTCTTCACCGATGGGCATGCTTACGACCATCTCACCAGCTACTATACCAACCTGGACCACCTCAATGAGTTGGACTGGGAAGATATTCGGGCTAACCGCTGGACCAGTGAAGCCGGGCATGAAGACCGGCAGCGCCGTAAACAGGCCGAGTTTTTGGTGCCTGGGGTCGTACACCCGGAATGGATACAAGGCGTGGTCGTGTTTGATGATGAGATGCGTATTTTCGCCGCCGAAGAGCTGGCAAAAGCCGGGCTGAACCTGACCGTTGTGGTGAACCCACTGGACCAGCAAGGCCATAGTCTTTATTACTACGAATAACCCATGTCCCTGACTTACACTGTTGGCAACCTGCTCGATGCGCCCGTTGAGGCCCTCGTCAACACCGTGAATACGGTAGGGGTGATGGGTAAAGGCATCGCGCAGCAGTTCCGGGAGCGGTTTCCGGAAAACTACCGGGCCTACGTGCGCGCTTGCAAGGCTGGCGAGGTGGCGCCGGGCCGCATGTTTGTGGTGCGTGAAGCGTCGCTGGGCCACGGCGAGCAGTGGGTTATCAATTTCCCCACCAAAACCGAGTGGCGCTATAAATCCAGCTACGCTTATATCGAGAGCGGCCTGCAGGCGCTGGTTGAGGTAATTCGGGAGAAGAATATTCGCAGCATCGCTGTGCCGCCGTTGGGCTGTGGTGCTGGTGGTCTGACCTGGGCCAAAGTGCAACCCATGATAGCGCAATACCTCGGTCCCCTCGCCGAGGAGGGCGTGGAGATACAAGTGTTCGAGCCGAATGAAGCCGTAAAAACCATGCTCCAGCAGCAGGAGCAGCCCAAAACGGTGGGCTTAACCCCGGCGCGGGCCATGCTTCTGTGGGGCCTTTATACTTACGAGCAACTCGGCGAGCGGGCCAGCCTGTTTGCCGCCAACAAAATTGCTTATTTCCTGCAGGAACTGGGCGAGCCGCTGCGCCTGCAATTCAAGGCTGAGCGCTATGGCCCTTACGCCGATGGTGTACGCCACCTGCTATACCAGCTCAACGGCCCTTACCTGCAGGGGCTGGAACAGCACAATGCCGGCGCATTCGAGCTACTATGCCTCCGCGAAAGCGCCCAGGAGGAAGTACGGCAGTACATTAACCAGCAACTGACACCGCAGCAGCGTTTACGCTTGCGACAGTTGCTGGAGTTGGTACGTGGGTTTGAGTCAACACTGTCACTGGAGGTACTGGCCTCGGTTGCCTACCTGCGTAAGGCGGGCCAAGCCAGCAGCCCCGATGATGCTTTTGCTGCCATCCAGAATTGGAGCGACCGCAAGAAGCGTCTGATTACAGCGCGGCATGTGCAGGTAGCTTTTGCCCACTTGGAGGCACACCGGCAGCACTTAGAGCTGGCATAAGGTGGGGTGAAGTAATGCCCGAGTTGTCGAAAAGGTTTAACAATCAAGGTCGTGCTCCAAATCGGCCTCGTTATCTTCACGCGCTGCCCGGTCTTTATATTCACTAGCTAACCGTCGTAGTACCCCCGCCGTGCGGAGAGAATCCAGTGCCATCGCAGCAGCAGCAGCATCGAACATGGCAGCAACATGTCGCTCTTGTACTCCCCCTGCATACGGATTGCGAACCGTGGAACCGCGGTTATTGAGCGTACCGATGCGGAAGCCATGCTCCACGTTATCGCTGTCGAGGGCTTCGATGGCGACGCGAACCGCCTCGTGAGGCCAAAAACCATCGTTTCCAGTCGGGGAAGCGCTGAGCATTTCCCCGATGAGTTCTTGCCCCCGCCGGGCTCGTCCGACCGCCGCCGTTGCTGCTTGAGCAGCCAGTACCCATTCCTTCAGCTGCTGCGCGTTCAGAGTTCCGTCAGACTGCGTACCAGGCAATATGCTCCATTTGTGAAGCAATTTGTAGGCTTTCAAGCGGCGGTCATCGTCGACGGTTGGTGGGTTAACCCCATCTTCACTTGATGTGAACATTTGTACCAGTTCTGCAAAAAACGCTGGGCTATTACCCAAGGCGCGGTAAAGCGCTTTCGCTGGAATGCGCCGCTCAAACTGCGCCGGTAGCATCTCAAATTCAAGGCGAGCTACCCGAGCTTCATCTAGCTGCGGTGCATCAGCAAGCCGAGAAAGCAACTCCGTAACCTCGTGTCTCGCAAAAGGCAGGCGTGGCTCCTTGGTAGCGCTACCAGAAAAAAACGTTTCCAACGCATCCATTTGCGCTTCTGCTGGAAGAGGCACTTCTTTGTACAGATGCGCTAGGTAAAGAGCCGCCACGGGTCGACCGAAGCGCTGTAAATGAGCAAATGCTGTAGCAATATCAGCCACGTTAATCCCGTAAGGTGATGCTTGCTCCCAGTAGCAACGTTCGGTTTCTGCCCCGAGCTCCGCCGCCAGGTGCCACGTCGTTTGGGCGGTGGGAAATGCATCGAGCCACGCCGCTTGCTGACTGGGGCTCCAGATATTTTGATGATTGCGCACCTGCGCGGTGGCCCATCCCCAAGGGTCGGGTTGTAGCAGGCGGTAGGCTACCGCGAGACCATGTGCAAAGCTCTGTTCCGCAATTTCTGTACTTGCCAGATAACGCGTCAGTAACGCGTCTTTATCTTCGACGGCAACATCCGTTCGCTCTCCCAAAGTTTTGCCCAAGTAGCTCGGAGCTTCGACCAGAGGCACCAAATCTACGATACCGGTGATGCCAGTAACCGGAAGTAGAGCAGATAATGCTTTTTGTCGGGCATCGGCTATCTTTTGCTCGTACTTCTTCAGCGCTTCCTGGCCCCGATACCTCTCTCCAGATAAGAGTTTGGGCCACGCGTCGAAAAGCCACGCGCTACGCTGTAGCAGGTCCTCAGGCAACAGTTCGCTATAAATTGCTTCCAACTTGCGCAGTTCCTTCGGCAGCAGGTGGCGTTCATTTTTTTCGAGAGAGCGTTGATTATGGATGAGTTCTCGTAATTCACGGACCAGTAGATGCCGGGTAGGGGCATCGGTAATGGTAAGCGGCAGGTGTCGAAGTGCCTGCATAACATACTCCCGGTACGGGGAATGAATAACTGGGAGCTCAGGCACCAGCGCCAGCCACCGGGTTGGAGCAGCGGCGGCATCCTGCACTACGCGTTCAATTATCGCGTCAACTGCGGTGTGATAATGGGCACCGCCTTGGGAGCGCTCCGCAGGAGCCCAGTCGCGCCAGGCCGGTACCTGAATTTCGGTTATATCTCGGACGTGCGTGGGCAGCAGACGCAACATCAGCGCCCATGCGGTTTCAGGGCTAGCCTGCCGTAGTGCATCAAGTGCGGCAAGGCGCTCGTCCAAAGTGGCGCTGGTGCGCGGAAACCGTGGCATAAATATGGACACCAAACTATTTAATGGGCGGTTGATTAAATTGCCCCGCGGGTCCAGTTCGTGTAAGCAGGCCAGCAACCGCGTCGCTTGCCCCAGATAGGCTGATGACCATGCTACCAGTTCCATTCCCCACAGCAAACCTGGATGTTCTGCCGTAGGAAACGAAATGCCTGGTCGCTCCTGAAATAACACCATGACAGGTGGGTCACCGCCACGCAGGCCGGCGGACACCCCAAGCAAAAACTCGTTGGGGCTAGCCTCCGCTAATCGCGGAAGATAAGATGCAACCGAAAGCCATATAGCGGGCTGGACGTTTGCCCGGCGCAACAACTCCTGCACGATATAATCCACCCCACGTCGAACATCCGTCGGAGAATCATCGTCGGCCCCTAAAAAAGCAATGGAATCAGCTATTCGCTGCCGCAAAAAGCCCGAATGGGGCGAGAATTTCCCATAAAGCTGCGCATCCAGTTGCTGGTCCAGCGGTAGCTCATAACGGGGTAAAGCTGTTCCCAATATGTGTAACACCGCTTCGGTAAAACGGTCGAATAAAGTCGAGGATTGATATCGCGCGAGTAACGACCATATGTCGGCTTTGTCAACGGCGTACCACGTGGAACCTATCAGCCGCACGGGGGGCTCAACACTATTCACCAACTCCTTGAGTTGCGCTGACACCTGGTCATATGGCAGGCCGGCAAGCGCAGCAACCACTGCCTGGTCACCAGCAGCTTCCTGGCCCTCCTCGCTCCAGGCCCCAACTAAGGCAGCAGCAAGCAGTACCGGTGCAAACGCTGCAGTAGCCCAACTGGGCGAGGTGGTTATCAAAGGCTGCAGCGCCCGGTGCCGTCGGAACGCCGCCAGGCTGCGACGGGCGAGACCTGCCAACGCATCGATTTGATTTGAAGGGAATCCGTATTGTTGCAAAACACGAACTGCTTCGGAGCGTACCAGCCGCGTCGGCTGATGCGCACTCCGCAAAATATCTGTCCGGTCAAGTGCTAAAAACACCTGGTGCCCATGGCGTACGGCGCTGGCAACCGCTTCGTCGTTTCTGAAAAGTGGCACAAGCAACATGGGAACGCCAGTAGAGGTCAATTCATACCAAGCTGTCTCTGAGTGGGCTATTACCGTTCGGGCCAGCACCCGGGTACGCTCGGGTTCGGCAAGCGTCAGCACCGCCGAGGCCAGTATCGCCACTGCTTCACGTCGGGAATCAGCGACCAGAGAAAAGGGCCTGTCGGGGTTGGTCAACCAGTTGTGAAGTGCTTCAGATGTCGATTTGCGTCCCGCCAGAAGTAGTGCTTCAGGTAATACAGGGGTAATGACGCTCGCCCAATCCTGCCAGAAGGTGCTTAGGTCTTCGACACCCGCAGGAAGTTTTCCCAGCAGTGTGGATAACCAAATATGCACAGAAGGTGCCGTCGAAAGCCAAGTAATCAAATCGTCGGCATCGTATACCCGCACATCCCCCCACTGGCCTTCTGCCCGGCGTGTAGTCGCCCACTTTTCTTTTTTACTCCATCGGCGAGGAGTACAGAAAATAAAGGTTGAGTCGGCAATGGACAGTCCCAGTGGGTCATTGGTTCTTTTTAGGTAGTCGCTATCGGCTTTCCCCTTAGAGTTTTGGTTGGTACCTAGTTCCCAGCCTGCTACTCCTAGCGGCACGAAGGGCGTTGCCGTTGCGCATTCGCTCAGACCATCCCATCCTCCCAGCAATACGCCCTCGCCCGAGGAAAAACCTATGCTTGATAATCTGGGTGCTGTGAACAGGATGAGGCGACGGAGCAATTCAGGAAAAGCAGCTTGGCCCTCCAGCAAGGCTGCCCACTGTTCCAGGTCGGTGGCGGTTACGAGTCGTATATGCGGCATTAAAACAAGTATAAGTCAAAGAAGCTACACCCTCGCAGTTTTCGCCTTCGAGAGCAGTAAATCCGGTCGTTGGATGAAATACTACCCGTCAAAAAAGCGAGTGTCACGTTTTATAAACGACCGTTTGCAATATGTGACACCCGCATCCGTTATGGGGATGTCATCAAAGCCATCAGCAATCATGGATGCCAAACCGAAAACTTACGTCGCTTACTACCGCGTATCCACCCAGCGCCAGGGTACCTCTGGCCTCGGGCTTGAGGCACAGCAGGCAGCAGCGAGAGATTATACTTCCCGGGGAGCAGTGGTGCTCGCAGAATTCGTAGAGGTCGAGAGTGGGAAGAAGGACAACCGACCCCAGCTTATGGCAGCTATTGCCGCAGCCCAGGCCGCTGGCGCCACTTTACTCATTGCAAAACTGGACCGGCTTTCCCGAAACGCCTCGTTCATTTTCGCGCTTCGTGATGCCGGAGTTGATTTCGTATGTGCCGACATGCCCGATGCCAACACCATGACCATAGGCATTTTCGCGGTGCTAGCCCAGCATGAGCGGGAACTCATCAGCCGCCGTACCCGGGACGCACTGACGGCGAAAAAGGCCCGTGGGGAGCAACTGGGTACTCCAGGTAACCTTACCCTGGAAGCGAGGGAACGCGGCCTTCTTACCCGGCAGGAAAATGCCAGGCAACACCGGAGTAATGTTCAGGCAGCGAGGTTGTCGGCTCTGCTCCAGAGCCAGGGTTTATCACTTCGTCAGATTGCTAACGAGTTGAATGCGACAGGTTATCAGACCCGCCGGGGTAAGCACTTCCACCCGCAGGGGGTTCAGCGGTTACTCATAAGAGCTAGCTGCCTTCCAGTTCCCAAAAGCGCGGATTAAGCGGCAGTCGGTCTAGCCAGGCGAGCCCTTCGAGCGAGTTTGGTCGCCAGGTTTTCAGTATCCATTTTGATGTATTTCTTGAGCTCAGTTACGCTCTTCGAACCCAGCATAAGCAGGATATCTGGCACCCCAAAGGTTCCTTCCTGCATGTGTCGCGTGCAAAACCCGCGTCGGGCGCAGTGGGAGGAAATGACCTCCCATTTTTTAACCTTGTAGCTCTCGCATGGCTTGCCTTTACGGGTCGGCGTGATGGTGACATCGCAACGCTTGGGTGCTTTACTCCAGCTTCGGGTTTCGAAAAGGGCTTGGACGATGCTCTTCAGGTGCTTATTTAACTTCTGCTCACAGACGATATTCATCTGGTGGTTATACAGGTCGAGAATTTGCTCGATACGCGAGTCTAGGAGTAGGGGTACGCAGTAATCACCTTTATTCTTAAGGCATTTTCCTGTGAGGTAGGGCTTCCCGTCTATAGTGTCTATAGTCCACGCGCTGGCTTTCACATCGGATAGCCGGAGGCCCGTCAGGTTTTGAAAGACGAAGAAATCGATGTACTTCGTCCAGGTTGGGTTCTTCCTACGATAGTCCCAAAGTGCATCCAGCTCGTCCTGCTTCAGGTAGACGATTTCCTTCTCTTCCTCGTACACCTTGAACTTCTTGTACGAAAGGACGACAGGATAATTTTCCTCGACCATCCAGTTGAGCACTCTTTTCAAGCGCTTCACCCGGTTCCCAAAAGTGTTATCGAAGCAACCCCGGGCGAAGAGGAAATCCGCGTAGGCATTATACCAGGAGGTATTGAAGGCATAAAAGCTCAATGGCTTGCCTGAGACCTTGCAAAACTCCTCCAGTTGTTTCCGCCAGGATTTCCACTGTTGGATGTTGATACTACCTGTTCCGTGCAGCTTCTCCTCCTCGAATTTGTCGAGTGCCTTCAAAAATGCTGATTGCTCAGCGCGGCGGGTGCTCGATATTACCCCCTTCTTCTGAAGGCGGGCAATCGTTTCTTGGGCTTTGGCGATTTGTTCTTCGGCCTCCTGGATTTCTTTCTCCGCATTTGTTACGGCAAAAGAGTCCATAATCAATTCGAGTCGACCAGCGCGGAAGGCTTTTCGTTCAGCTGCTGCTGCCTGTTTGACGGCATTGGCTCTTTCCTCCAATAGCTCCGCGTACTTGCTGCGTACGTTTTCAATGGTCGGGATTGAGCAACTGGTAGCGGCTCGCTCCGCAAGGCTCAGGCAGGTACTGATTCGATTATTAAGTAGCTCGGCATTATCGTGACTGCTACGAACACGCTGACGTTTGATATCCCACTCCTGCGGAGAAAGGTTGATTTTTTCGCCCCAGGCGAGGCGCGTGTCATTGCCATTTGAGTAGTAGCGCAGGTAGAGGGGACGTTTTCCGTCCTTGTTCGCGGTCGAGTGAAGCTGGGCCGATACGCTGAATTTGGTGGTTGAGGCGGTTGCCATGACGAGAATTCAAAAAAGGTACGGTCTTGTAGTATCTCGGGAATTCGAGGGTTGCCAACCCCGCCCGGATTCTTGCCAGAGCTTCCAATTTTTCTTGCCAGACCGACCCCAAAAAGTGCCCCAGCATGCTGGAAACCGGGGGTAATTAACCGCATTAATTCCCCTACGGACTACAAACTATGGCCTTCCTGATATCAGGAAGGCCATTTTCGTTTTCCGGGGACCCTGGGGGGGACCCTCGGGTTGGATTTAAGAGTATGTTAAACTGGCCCAGGATACCGGGACACGGTAGCATTATGGACGATTCAATGCCCGATGAGTTAATCTAATACTGCTGCAAATAAGCCGGAGCTTATCTGTTACTTTTCGCAAGCTGGCACTTGGAGCGCGTTACGGAGCGATTCACAAAGTCTCGGCGCTGGTGGGAAAAGCAACACCGGTCAGGCGGGCGCACTCGGCCAAGAATTGCTCCTGCACAGCCACATCGGCAGCCTGTGGATGGGTACTGCTAGGCCGCTGGTGATGGAGGTACTGACCGGTAAGGTGCGCGGTAGGGGCATCGCCAGCCGCCAGCCAGGCTTGGGTGCGGGCTCCTTCCACCAGGCTATCAGGCGCGCCGGCCCCGCCCATTTTGGTGGGTACCCAGCCGGGGTCGACGGCGTTGGCCAATACTTCGGGCCAATGGCGCGCAACGGCATTGGAAAGCAGCAAATTGTGCAGTTTCGAATCGCAGTAAGCCTGCGTCGGCTTCCAGGGGCGCTGCTGCCAGGTCAGGTCCTGAAGGCTGGCATCGCCCTGGCGGTGCATGCCGGAACTGAGGTAGACCAGCCGGGCAGGGCGCTCAATGAGGCAGGTCAGCACGTAGGGCGCGAGCGAATTTACGGCCAGCAAGCTAGGCCAGCCGTCACTGGTACGCACGAGCCGGGGTACTTGGTAAACGCCCGCATTATGGATGACGGCATCGAAGGCGCCCAGTGCATTGACCTGTTCACCGACCTGTCGTATACCGGCCAGTGTCGAGAGGTCGCCTACGACGGTGGCCTCGGCCTGTGGCATGGCCGTGCGGACAGTGTCGGCCCGTTCGGGGCTACGAGCATGGAGCACCACCTGATGACCCTGCTGCACAAGTTGCCGGGCGGCTAGCTGCCCAATGCCATCTGCGGAGCCGGTGATAAAAATGCGGGCCATTGGTGGAGGGTCGTCGGGATTTAAAATATATTAGCGCTGAATGATTCATGAGCGGCCTCGGCGCCGGGTATTTTGTTCGAGCAAAAGCGTCGCCCGAGAGAACGAGCAACTAGCCGCTACGAAGAGGAGGAGGCTAATTACTGCCCTGATTATCAACAACCAGATTCTACCAAAAGGGCGCCGGGTTGGCGGGGTCGTGGTGCAGCCATTGACTCATCCAGGCCAGAAATGCCAGCGCTGGCCGGCAGGGCGTAATGCCTGCTTCGGGGGACTGCCACACGTAGCCACGCTGCGGGTCGGTTACCACTAGGGCCCAGTCCATGCCGCGGCCGTGGGTGCCCGGGTAGAGGGTGCCATCATACACGGCCGCCAGCTGCGCCGGGTCAGGCGAAGTTTCATCTTCCCAGCACCACGACTGCGCGAATGGAAAAGGCCGCCGGATACTTTGAAAGTGCTGCCAGGCCTCCCGTTGCTCGTGCTCCCACCACGATTCAGAGGCACCGAGGGGCCGCAAGCCGTACTCGGGCGGCCCAGGCCCGCCATTGCCCACCCGTTGTAAGAACAAGCAGTACTATGGGGGTAGCGTTACTTGGTGGGCTTTCTCAAACACCAGTAAATCAGTCGCAAACAGGGGAGGTGCAAACGCCAGTTTTCGGTCTGGCAGCTTGCGCTGCAATGATAGCAGGTCAGTGGGTGTGGCACTCCTAATAAAAAGCTTGCTTGAAACGCTGCATAAAAAGCTTGCTTGAAACGCTGCGCGCAACGGCTGCAGCTAGTTTACGGTGGCCGGCTTCAGGTATCGGTGCTGACCTCATCCCATTCCTCTCCGAAGCGGCTGGTCAGCCAGTTGAGGGCGTACAGACGTTCGTGCACCACGCCGCCTTCGAGGCCGGCGGGAGCAGGTCGCTGCTGGAGGCGGGCATCTACGCAGGCCCAGGCGTAGCGGTAGGTCAGGTCGGCGGCGTCCAGAATTTCCGGGGCGGGGCGCAGCCGGGCGCGCTGCCGGAATTCGGCTTCGCTGAGCGGGGCCAGCAGGCCGGTATCGGCGCCCGGGTCGCAGGGCTGGTCGGGGTAGCTTAACTCGGGCAGGTAGCCTAGCGCCCACAGCAGCGTATGCAGGGCTTCGTAGCGCCAGGTGGCGTTTACGCGGGCCTGTTGGGCGGGAGCAGAGTCGTCGACGAATGCCTGCTCGGCCGGGCTGAGGTGGCGCCGCGCCGCGTAGGCCCGCTCGAAGCCCGCCAGCGAGTCGGCCGGTATGCCCTCACCCGTCAGCGCCACGTAGGCCAAGGCCAACGCCCGGTCTACCACCGCGTTCTGAGTGCGCAGCTGCACGATGGTATCGCTGACCACCGGTGGCAGGCTGGCGGCAAAGGGAATGCTACGGGCTTGCAGGGCGGCTTCCGAGCGGGCTTTGCGAGCAAGCTGGTCGGGCAGGGGCGCGAGCTCGTCGTAATACCGGCTCTCGATGCTGACGGGCAGGTGGGCGGCCGCGTCGCCCGCGCCGCTGGTGTCGGTGAGCAGCCGGCCGGCGGGGTCGTAGAAGCCCTGCCCGACACTGGCGGCGTAGAGCGAGTTAGGCCCCGAAAACACCAGGGCCTCGTAGTGCGCCAGCACTGGGGCCAGCCACGCGCCAAAGCCGGCGGGGAACCCCGCTTCGGCCGTGACGGTCAGCTCAGTATTCAGAGTGATGATTTTGGCGAGCAGCCAGCTTTGTCGGTCGGCATCGGACATGGGCAGCTTCTGTACAAAGCCATACATGCCAGCCAGGTTCTGGGTGAAATCGTCGGTGATTTCGCGCAACTGGTAGTCGGGCCGGGTGCGCTGACGGCCGTGCAAGTGCAGGGTGGGCGCGGCGGGCGGGCCGGCCAGCCACTCCAGCGGCTCGCTTTGACTAACCGGGCCGTAGTGGGCAGCCAGCTGCTCGGTCAGGTAGTCGAGGTCGGTGGCGTGAGTGTAAAAAGTGAGGCGTTCCATAGAAGTTGGTTAGGCGTTTGCGGGCGCCGGGAGTCAGGCAATTTCCGCCGGGCATGGCGGCAGGCAATAGGTTTTCAGCGACAAAACTTACCGGGCCGGGGGCCACCACTATGGGTACTCGGCCCAGGCGCATTGGCCCCACACATCCTCCTCATCTTCCAGCAGATACTCCACGATATTGCCCATGTGCTCGTGGCCCTCGTCGTCATCAGCGTTCCACACCGCACGGCCGGCCAGGAATCTCACCGCCATGTCCTCCCAAGAGCGGAAGCGCGCCAGCGCCAGCTTGGTGCCGATATCGAAGTACGAAAAGGCAGTGGCATCGTCGGGCAGCCCAGCGGCGCGGGTCCAGTAAGCCACGTTCACGATGCGGCAGAAGTCCCAGGCGGCTACCGATTCTACCGGGCGGCCCCGCAGAAACTCGTGGCGGTCGAACTGCTCGCGCCAATAACCAGGATTCTGCGCCAGCCGGGGCTGAAACCGGGCGCGGTGGCCGGTGTGGTGCAAGTCGGCAAGCACCTGCCAGGCGTCGTCGCCCGCCTGAATGCCCCACCATTCTTCCAGCTGTTCCAGGTGTTCGGGCACCGTTTCGGGCTTTACGGGCACCAGGCGCTTGATGGGTTGCTGGCCGTTGAAGAAGAGGATGGCCCTAGTCGCCACGGCGCGCAGCGGCCCGCCCGTCAGCATAATCTGCGGGCCTTCAGTCAGGTAATCGTCTGGGTCAGACACTCCGAATTTCACTAGGCTGTTCCACTGTTTGTCGGTCATGGGTAGGGCAGGGGAGCAGGTAAAATCCCGCAGGAGCTGCCCAGCATACGGGAGGCTCCGGCGGTTTTGTTGCAGTATCTAAGCGAAGGCGGCGGACACGAACAGTTACATCAAGGCTTGCCAACAGCCCGGGGCAATTAACCTGACCACTGCTCATGCCGTTTGCCTTCGCACGCAATGCCGACTGTTCGCATACCTCTTCCATACTGCTATCGGTTCACTTCCTCCCCATCCCCTTTCACCGTGCCTGCCGAATTCTCTTTGCTCGAATGCTCCATTTTGAAGGCCAAAGGTCTGAATGACGGACACCTTGCTGCTCTGGCCGAAGTGGGCGTGCTCGAATGGGCCGTGCCCCCGGCGGCCGTCGCGACGCTCTTGCCGTCGGCCGCGAATCCGGCCGCCGCGCTGCCCCTGGCTCTGCTGCTACGCCGCGACGGCCTGGCCGGCCGCCATTCGCCGGACTCTGCCGCCGGGCTACGCGGTGCTCGATGCCAGGCAGGGCGACCTGAACCGCGACGCCCTGCCCGACTGGGTGGTGGTGCTGCACAAGGCCGACGGGCAGAAGACCTCCGACGTCATCGACCACCCCACCAAACGGCCGCTGCTGCTATTCGTGGGCGGCGCCTTCACCCTGGCCGCCCGCACCGGCAACGCCGTGTACTGCGTGGACTGCGGCGGCATGATGGGCGACCCGTTCACGGGCCTGGTCATCAAAAAAGGCTACTTCACGGTGGAACACTACGGCGGCAGCGCCCAGCGCTGGACGCGCTACGTAGCCTTTCGCTACGACGCGGCCACCCGCAGCTGGCTGCTGCACCGCGACGGTAGCGAGCGGTTCCACGCCCTCGCCCCCCGAGTATGGCACCACCACGGCCAGGGACTTTGGCCGGGTGCCGCTGCAGAAGTTCGACGTTTATAAAGAGTAGCAATAATCTGACTTATGCTAAGTAATTTTCAATCCGCATGAAAGCTGCCCCTTGTGTACTAGTGCTGGCTGCCCTGGCGGCCTGCCGCCCCGATGCGCCCGCCACCGAGCAGGCCACTCCTGGGCAGGCCACCCCGCCCGGGGCCACGGCCACCATTGCCCACCCCGCCGACACCCTGCACCTGCCCACCAGCGTGGTGCAACTGCTGCCCAGCTCGGCGGAGGAGTTCAATAAACTGCCCGCCAGTCCGCTGCCCGAGCTGTACAACGACCCCAAGGCCGAGCCGCAGCCCACCGACCAGGAACAGGTGCGGCGGCAGGGGCTGGACTTGTTTCTGAAAACCGGGCTGCGCGATGAGCTAAAACTATCCTCGACGCCCGACGCGGAGTTCACAATACAAAATCCTGACGCTGTCAGGTACATGTATTGGGGCAACTTGCCGGCCGCCCACCAATGGGTAGTGCGGGCCTGGTACTGGGAATCGGACGGCACGGTGCTGGTGGACCAGCGCAACGGCCATATGCTGGATGTGCCGGGCACGCCCGCCATGTCGGCCGACGGCCGCTTCCTGGTGCTGACCAGCCCCGGCCTGGGCGGCGGCGACCAGCCCAATACCGTGTCGTTGGTAGAAATAACCCGCGACGGCCCGCGCCTGCGCTGGCAGCGCGAGCCCACCGCCTGGCAGGCCGAGGAGGCGCGTTGGGCCCACCCCGGCATCGCCATTCTGAAAGTCCGCCACGTCAACGCCCAGGGCGAGCTGCCCGACGATGCCCCGGCCAGCTACGTGCAGCTGCCGATGCCGCGCTAGGCATCGCCGCAGAACCGGGCGGCCAGGCCGGTGGGCAGCAAAGCGGACATAAAGCAACACCAAAAGACTCGCCGCTATACGCAGGTGCCGCCCCCGTAGCCCACACCACCAACCCCCGCCAAGCCCTTGGCGTATGGTTGAGCACTTTCCGCTCTCATTCGACTAACGTGCTAATTCTTATGGCTACGAAACGTTCTCTCTTCTGGGCTGCCGGCGCGCTGCTGGTCACTTCTGCGCTGCGGGCCCAGCCGTCGCCGGAGCTGACGATGGAAATCTACAACAGCAACATCCAGGTTATCACCAGCGGCATCATCAACAAGAGCATGCTGGACAACGCCATCCGGCGCAACGGCGGCAGCGTGGCCGGCAGCGGAAATAAAGCTGGCACTGTTCGCTCGACGGCCACCAAAACCAGCGCCGCCAGCACGGCCTACACCTCCACGCCGGCCCTGCGCCAGCAAACGGTGCAGGGCTACGTCAGCCGCCTGAAGGGCAGCAACCCGGCGGGCGCGCAGGCGGTGAACACCGCTTTCGGGCCCGGCAAGTACGACTACGGGCAGGTGTACCGCGGCATCCTCGACGGCACCGGCCTGCACGACAACGATGCCGCCGATGCCCTGGCGGCGTATATGCTGATAGGCTACGCCGTGGTGCATAACATCCAGGATGGCAAGGCCATCACCCCGGCGATGGCGCGGGGCGTGCGGGGGCAGGTGGCCCCGCTGCTGGCCGGCAGCGGCTCGTCGCGCAGCCGCCTTGCGCAGCTGGGCGAGGAAATGAAGCTGCAAACCGTCATCGTGCAGGGCGGCTGGCAGTCGGCCATCAAAGAGGGCAAGCTGGCGGCCTATCAGCAGGGCATCGGCAAGTTGTTCCAGACGCAGTACGGCCTGAACCTGAGCCAGCTCAAGCTGAGCAGCCAAGGGCTGGTGCAACGCTGAGGACGCTACTGGCCGGGGGGCCTACCGGGTGGAGCCCGGGGCGGCCGGGCGGCGGCGCATGGCGGCCTCCACTTCCAGCTGATGGGCGCGCCGCTGCTCGGCCGGGGTGAGGGGCTTCCTGGCGGGGCGCTTGCCCTGTAGCCGGGCTTTGCGGTCGCGCTCGGCGTGGCCACGCATCGTGCCCGCATTCACCTGGCCACGGGCTATTTCAGTAGGGCTAAGGGCCGGTTGGACGTCCTGGGCCCGGCTAGCCTGGGCCGATAGAGCAAGGGCGGCGAAAACAAGAAGGGCTTTCATAACGGTTCGATTGTTTGTGCATGATACGGAGCCTCACCGGCGGGGTTGAAGACGGCTTGCGCACCAAGCGGGCCGGCAATTGCGCAGCGGCGGGCCGGCTGATGGTTGTTGTCGCAGAGAGTGTTCACCCGAAGAACTTACCGATACTAGCTAATGACCCGCTTTCTCCCGCTAGCCGGGCCGCTCCTGGGAGCCATCCTTGGTTTCATCGCTCCGCCGGCCTACAAAACGTACCACAACGCCCGCTTCGGCTTCCGCATCGACTACCCGGCCGACCTGCGGCCCCAGCCCGAGGCTGAGAATGGCGATGGCCGCCGCTTCGTGTCGGCCGACGGGAACACCACGCTCAGCGCCTACGCCGGCTACAACGCCCTGGACGGTGGCCTGGCCGCCGCCCGACAACTTTCGCGGCAGGGCTGGCAGGAGCAGCGCGCCAGCATCAGCCTCGACCAGCACACGGGCGGCGGCACGGGCTACGTGCTGTCGGGGACGGTGAAGGGCCGGATATTCTACCAGAAGACCGTGCTCAAAAGCGACATGCTGACGACGTTCATCTGGCAGTATCCGGCGGCGCGCAAGGCGGCGATGGATGCGGTGATTCAACACACCATCCGAACGTGGCAGCCCGGCACCGCGGGCGGCGACTGACAGCAGCCGGACGGGGGCCGCCGCACCTGAATACTGAACCCCGGCGCGCAACCGGCCGCCGCGGCCTGCGTTAAGCCAGGCTCAACCATTGCTACCCCCATGTCGCTACTATCCGGCCGGCTGCGCTGGCTGCTGCTCCTCGTGGGCCTGCTGGCCCGGCCCCTGACCACCCCGGCTCAGACGGTGCCGCCCGGCGCCGATTACCTGGCCGCCCTCAAAACCCGCGACCTCAGCCCGCTCTGGCACGCCGACCGCCTGACGTTCTACGGTACGACGGGCAACGTGCCGTTTCCCGAGCCGCTGGGCTTCATCGGCCAGGACTACCAGCGCTTCTACCTGCACTACACCAGCGTGCGGAAGGACCCTGCCAATCCCACCGTGTACCGCGTGGCGGGCAAGACGCGGGTGAAGAACAACGTGTGCAGCTTCACCGGCACCATCACGGTGGTGAAGGCCCGGCGCTACACCGCTCCCAACGCCGAGTACCCGCAGTTTCGGGAAGGGGAGGTGACGTGCCGCGTGGAGCTGGCCGAGGACCGCCGCCAGCCCGGTAGCGGCACCATCCGGGGCACGCTCACCACCTACTTCTACCTCGACAAGCAGGGGCAGCCGCGCTACAACACCCTGGAGGCCCAGGCCGACGGCTGGGGCAACAACCAGTGCGTGGCCACCTGGACCAGCTACGCCACCGGCCAGCGCAAGCCCTGCCACTGGGGCGACTACCGCATCGCCGAATCGGGGACGCTCGACGTGGGCGCGGGGGAGTTTTCGGTCAACGACAAGTACCTCAGCCACGGCTGGCAGACTTACCAGCAGGCCTTCCTGACCAGCGACTCGCCGCATGACCCCGCCGGCCAGAAGGCCAAGGCCGAGGAGCGGCGGCAGTGGTGGAAATAATGACTTCAGGGGCGTAGCGCCAGCAGGCGCTGCCGCAGCAGTGGGAACCCCCGCGTCAGCCAGAAGTCGGCATCGACCTGGCCGCTGCTCATGCCGCCGTGGGCATAGCGGGCCACAAACGCCGGCCGGCCCGGCTGCGGAGCCTCGCCTACCAGATTAGCATACAGCGCCTGGAGCAGAGCATCGGCGGCAGCCGGGTTGGTCGGGGGCTGCAGGTGCGCAAATACCTGTTCCAGCTCCTGCCAGAGGTAGGGGTCGCCGCGCAGGCCCCACTGGCCGGGGGTGGGCTGGAAAATTTGTCGAAGCGTCGTTGCGTCCATTGGGCTGGTGGGGTGGGTGAAGTGAGCAAGGCAAAAATATAGTCTGGCGGCCCGCTTCGCTTCTCTCAGGTGCCCCCATGCTGCTTCGCAACGGGGGGCAGGTAGTCTGGCGAGGCAGCAAGGCAACCGAAAAGCCGGGCCGGACGCCAGCCAGGTTCGGCCGCCGCCCAACGGCGTGGCGGCCCTTCCGTAACTACTACCTCACTTTCTCCACCAACAATGCCTGCTTCACGAAACACCTCCATTCTCATTGCCGGCGCCAGCATCGCGGGGCCGACGCTGGCCTACTGGCTGACTACTTACGGCTTCCGGGTAGTGGTGGTGGAGCGGGCCCCGGCCCTGCGCCTGGGTGGGCAAAACATCGACATCAACGGGCCGGGCCGGAAGGTGGTGCGCCTCATGGGCGTGGAAGACCGCATCCGGGCGGCCAATACCGGCGAGCTGGGCTTGCAATTCATTGGGCCGCAGGGCGAGGTAGCTGCCGCTTTCCCCAAGGATGGGGAAGTAAGCGGCACCCGGGAGCTGGAAATTCT
>Ga0247804_10000073_pt1 | contig 52114 bp, 43 predicted proteins | sample UWRJL029104C1_FD_181142 | JGI IMG/M metagenome (GOLD analysis project Ga0247804, IMG submission 181142) | Plant litter microbial communities from Arlington Agricultural Research Station in Wisconsin, United States - UWRJ-L029-104C-1 | ecosystem: Environmental > Terrestrial > Plant litter >... | reverse complement strand
ACGCCGTTCTCAATTGAATTTTTCCACTCTGTGCGGTATGAATTTTAGCAGTTGTTAGTGCACCATTTTCCCAACTCAAATCAAGTGTGATCCCACCGCGCGCGCGCAGACCAGTGATTGAGCCAGTTGCCCAAGTTGTGGGTAATGCGGGCAACAAATGTAATTCGCCGTTATGGCTTTGCACTAGCATTTCAGCAATGCCTGCTGTCGCTCCAAAGTTGCCATCAATTTGGAATGGTGGGTGGTTGTCCCATAAATTACTGAGTGTACTGCGCTGTAATTGTTCGCCCAATACTTTGTGTGCGCGATTGCCATCTAACGCACGCGCCCACATATTTACTTTCCATGCTTGCGACCAACCGGTTCCGCCATCGCCACGGGCGTTGAGTGTGGTGCGCACTGCCTGTAGCAACTCAGGATTTTTGTTTACATTGATTTGGTTGCCAGGATGCAGCGCAAACAAATGCGAAATATGACGATGCTCATTTTTAGGATCGTCAATATCTTCTTTCCATTCCTGCAATTGCCCCCAAGAGCCGATGCGAATTCCGCTATCGAGTTGTGCTAATTTTTTCGCGACTTGTTGGGTGAATTTTTTATCGCCCAGTATTTCGCTCGCTGAGTGTGTATTACGTAATAAGTCGAACACGATTTGCTGGCTCATAGCGGCGCCATTGGTAAAGGCGCCCTGTTCCGGCGAGAAGCTGGGTGAGACGATTAATTTTCCGTCGCGCGGATCCTTGATTAAAAACGCCAGCCAAAATTCTGCCGCGCTTTTCATTAGGGGATAGGCGCGTTCGCGCAGGAATTTTTCATCACCGGAAAACAAATAGTGTTCGTAATAGTGCTGCGCCAACCATGCAGAGGCTTCGGGTTGCCAGAAAGCAGTGGGCCATTCGATAACGCCAGTAAAGCCCCAAATATTGGTATTTAAAAATAACGTCCAACCTTTATCGACACCGGCAATTTTTTGTGCGGAAATTTTCCCAGGCGCCACCAAACTATCGACAAAATCAAAATAAGGCGTCATCAACTCTGGCAAATTGGTGGTTTCGGCCAACCAGTAATTCATCTGCAAATTAATGTTTACGTGATAGTCGTCGTTCCACGGCGGCGTAATGGAATTGTTCCACACACCTTGTAAATTAGCCGGTAGCGAACCAGCGCGTGACGAGGCAATTAATAAGTAGCGGCCAAATTGGAAATAGGTTGCCTCGAGGGTGCGATCTAATACCGCATTGCCTTTTTTATATTGCGCCAGCAAAGCGGGAGTGGGTTGCGCCTGAGCGGTTTGACCAATATTAAACTTCACGCGATTAAACAGGGTTTGATAATCCGCGCGATGCTCAGATTGCACTTGGGCAAATGGTTTTGCGGCAGCAGTGGTGATGCGTTGCTGAATCTGCGTGTGCGGATTTACACCGCGATAATGCGGATACTGTTGTGCGTAGTTAGTGCCTGCGGCCAACAAAATGACGACAGTATCGGCATTCTTGATACGAATTTTTTTATTGTCGATAACATCAAGCACTCCACCCTGATTGAGCAGCTGCACTTGTGTTTCAAACTGCAAACCATTGCTGATTAATTTGCCTGTGGCGGTTAAACGGCCTTGCGCGATAGTGGTGCTTAGCGAGCGGTTATCGGGCGCATCTACACTGGCAGTGAAAGACAATTTGCCCGGCTGATCGGCGCTGAGTTTTATCGCAATTACACCTGCGGGATAACTCGCTAAATATTCGCGCGTGTAATTCACTCCGTCTTGCGCATAACCTACCGTGACTTGTGCATCGGCAAGTGACAGCTCGCGCTTGTAGCCGGTGACGCCTTTGTCGCTTCCGGCAAAATCCAATACCAAATCGCCGAAAGTTTGATAATCGCCATAGGCAGTGACTTTATTGCCCATCAATTTAGCTGCTGCTTCGGGTGTTATCGATCCTGTTTCTGCAATCGTTTTTCTTACTTGTGCGACTGCGGCGGTTTTCGCTTGTTTGGGCCAACCGAAATCGTAACCTTCTGCGCCAGGGCCGCCAGTCCAGAGAGTCTTTTCATTAAATTGGATGAGATCGCGGCTCACGCCACCAGCGATAACCGCGCCCATAGCGCCATTGCCAATTGGTAAACCTTGGCTTTCCCAATCGCTGGCAGGCCGGTCAAACCACACCGAAAGTGGTGGAGATGCTAAATCAACCGACGGCGCAGCCTGCGCAGTTGTCATTCCAAAAAACAGCAGTAAACACACAGCAAAAATGCCATGAGCCAAGAAACTGACTAAATACTGACAAGGTGAGGGTACTCGCATGCGAAGTGTCATGATTATTAATATGGTATTTATGACTATTTGATCCGATATTAAGCCAATGTTTTTATACGTGCAACTTTTATTACCTATGACAACAAATGTGATGAACTACATGCTACAAAAGGAAACAATGCACAAACCGAAGTACTTGCCACAGGAAATGGTCGCAATCTGTCTATGCATCCCCACTAGCGTTTAGTCTGGCATAGCTGTTGCTGTAGTTTTATCTATACAACCCCTTGCCCAATATGGGCGCTGAAAGCATCAAAGACAGGGTTTTTCGGCAATCGGAGTAGAGGTAAGAATGGCAGCAAGCACCATCAACAGACAGGGAACGGCCACCACCGCACCATCGCGTAGCAAAGGCTCAGGCCAATTTGCACACTTCTGCGACCTCTATCAGCAACGGTTGAATGCATTGACACTCGCAAAGCAACTTATTCATATGATTAAGGCGGTGCAGCGCCATCGCGGTATGACCATGGGCACCCTTGGCGGTAACCAGCAATTTCGCGATGAACTGGCGCTGTTGCAGGTACAACTGGAGCGTCGTCTTGAGTTACTGCAGGCTTTTTCTACCCACAGCACAGCTCTGCTCAGCCCACGCGATCAGGAAAACCTAAGCAACGCATGGTTAACCATCAGCCGCGATTGGCAAGAAGATGCCGTTATCGATAATTATGAATTGCACTGCCACTTAATCGAGCAATTGCTGAGCATGGTGGCGGCATTGGGCAAACAATTGGAGCAACCCACCTCGCAATCCATGCCGGATATGCAGGAAGCCAAGGTGATTCATGCCGAGGAAGCCGTCTACCCCAACCGTTTTAAATATTTGGAAGTGCTGCACTTTTCGACGCGCTTGATGCCCGCAGTTGCAGAGCAGATTGGCCGTATTCGCGCGCTGGCAACCTACGCCTCAGCACTCGGTTACTGCGATAAAGATTTCGCCAGCAAATTGCGCTATGTCATTCAGTGCACGCGCGTAAATAACGAGAAACTGCGTCACCAAACCAAACGCCTCGAAGGCCTGCTGGACAGTGACTTGAGCATGCTGAGCCAACTAAAAAGCTATGAGATTAAATTGGAGTTCTTGTTGTCGATGGTGGAAAGCGATGTCGTAAATCCCCACCAGATCAATACCGACAGTAGCCGTCTATTCAGTTTGGCGACGGATATTATCGACATCTACTTAAAAGTCGTCGATGAAGGCGTGCAATTGCTGACGCAGTGGCATGAACAAGATATAGAGGTATGGGTGCAATCATATTAATCCCATAAAACACTTGTCTCTTGATACCTAATCCCTACAATGAGCGCTCTTTTGTGGCCCAAATTGATTTTAGGGAAACCAACAATGCGTTATCTCGGGTTTGCCTGCTCACTATTTTTAGTTGCTCCCCATATCCATGCCCAAACGGCTACCGATACCGATACCGATACTGTTGCAGCAATACCACCTGAGGCGATGAACCATTGCTTACAGTCTTCCGTTATTAGTGCCGCAGAAACAATGACGATTGCAGAGCTTAAGCGAGCCTGTGCGCTGCTTTATGCCCAGCAAACGCCACAAGAAGCCGAGCTTAAAGAAGAGCAAATCTCGAATGCCAGCGCCGAAACGCCAGTGCTGGAAAAGCGCATGCAGCTGGAGGCACTCAACCGCACCAACCGCTTTATGCTCACCCCCCACAAGCGCAATTACTTGTTTCCGCTGAGCTACACCCGCTACCCCAATGCTGTGCCCTACCGTGAAGCCAATGATTCCGCGCTTAGCGACTTGAGCAAAACCGAAGTCGATTTTCAGCTCAGCATCAAAATCCTGATCCACGAAAATCTCTTTGGTGATAACGGCCATCTATACATGGGTTACACCAATCACTCGCTGTGGCAGCTGTATAACGATGTCGAATCCGCCCCTTTTCGCGAAAGCGATCATCAACCCGAGTTAATTCTGAGCTTTACCAATGACTGGGAAATTTTTGGATTTCGTAATGCGCTGAACGAAGTAGCGCTGAACCACCAGTCCAACGGCCAAGGTGGGACCTTGTCACGCAGCTGGAACCGGTTGATGCTCAATACCGTGTTTGAGCGCGGCAACTTTGCCTTCGCGCTCAACCCCTGGTATCGCCTACCAGAATCGGAACAAGAATACCCCGGCGACCCGGATGGCGACGACAACCCGGACATTACTCATTACATGGGAAACTTTGAGCTGAATGGCGCCTACAAACACAGCGACGATATCTTCAGCATCATGATGCGTAACAATTTGGATGCGGATAATAAAGGCGCGCTGGAGGTAGGCTGGAGTTTTCCGATCAGTTCAAATTTGCGCGGGCAGCTGCAGTATTTCAATGGCCACGGACACAGCCTGATTGATTACAACAACAAAATGGAAGTTTTCTCACTCGGGATTGTATTTACCGATTTATTTTAGCCGCCCGCCAAGAACAAGGAGTTGATATACGTAGTGCTATCGCTCTCTGATATTCAGGCGGCTAATAGGCCTCGCCGAGCAACTCAACCAAGGCACGGATAGATTCAGTGGCTTGCGGCGAGGCATCGATAATCGAAAACCCCAGCCAATGCTTACCCGATAAATCGGCCGCTCTGGCCCACAGGCAATCTGCCCCCAGTTGAATGACTAACTGCCCGTTTACCGGTTCCGGCACATGCAAGTCCAGCGTATAGAGACGATCCTCCTCCACCGCGACATCACCCACAACCATTAGCCCCTGGGCGTGAATATTGACCAAGCGACCCAGGTATTGATCGCGGAAGTTGTCGTACACATCTACATCGCCATTGATGGTATGGCGCTCCAACTCCCTGTCATGTTCACGTGAGCAGTTGTGGGTCATGATGCATTACCGGATTTAAGATTATCGGCTCGTTCGTTGAGGGTATGGTAAATATTCTCCAGCGCACGCTCAAAGAAGGGCTTGGTGCTACCGGCGATAATCCGGGCACGGCCAGCGAGCATATCGCGCGCCAATTGCAGGCCAGCAGCAAGGGAGACTTTACGACCTTGCTGATCTACCAGCATGTAGTGCTGGGTCTTTTTGTTATACCAGGCCACCTTCAGGCGCTTGCCGCCATCAAATTCAAACCAGGTACCAAACTCCACCATTTTCAAGCTATCAACAATACGCGCTTCTTCCGGCAATACCGGTTGTAACTGCGCGACCGCATGACCGGCTTTTTCGGCCGCGAGAGATTCCAATTTGGTACGCATAGGCGCCGGTGCAGGCTCAGCTTTGCGGCTTAACAACGCCATGCGTTGCAAGGAAATAACGGCATCCAACAGCTTGCGCCCCTTACCTTGCTCGTAACCGATGGTCTCAAAGCCACGCTCCAGAGCGGCAAGTAATGTGTCTTGCAACTCCAGTTGTTTGTTCTTATCCGATTGCTTGGTTTTTGGTTCAAGTGTCCACAACAAATCGTCAACTACCTGCAACGCACGTTTCCAGCTGTCAGATTTATCGCCGTAGCGCAGCAGTACAAACGAAAGGTAATCCGACCAGGGTTGCAATAACAGTAAGAGGATTGCCGAGGGCATATCGCGATTATCAGTACGACCACGAACTTCGTTATTGACCAGAATTTTTGCTTCGCGCAGCTTTTCTTCGCCTTGCGCTTTTTCGAGCGCGCGACGCTCCATCAAATCCTGACGACGCGCCACATTGTGGGTGTAAGCATTAAATTCGATCAGTAATTCAGCGAAGATGCGCACATCATTTTTGAATTCCTGTAGTAGGCGAAATACGGTAGTTTTGATCTTGGTAAAAATGTCGTATTGGTCGCTGCCATCGTTACTCACCCAACGCACACCTGCTTCTGCAAGGCTATTGAGCAGAACTCGCGCGGGGTGTTCCGGCTGTTCAAAAAAACCTTTATCGATAAAGGCGATTTTCAGGAAAGGAGTGTGTAAATAACTAAGCAGTGCTTTAACTGAGTCGGGCAGATGATCATCCGACAACATGTATTCAAATAACATACCGACCAAATCGATAGTCTGCATGTCGCCCGCTTCTACCGCGCCATCTTCATTCTCGCTGGCGATCTGCTCCATCATCTTGCGGCCAACCTCGGCCACCGTTTGTGGTTGGATAGGTATTGGGCCGGAATCGTGGCTGGCTAGCGCCTGCTGGGTAACGCTGTACGCTTGGGTTTGCATGCGCTCAAGTACACCCACCAACTGGTTCTGGGTATACACCTGCATATTGGTATGTGCCACGGTCGGGACTGCGGCAACTGCACCACCAGAATAAATAACAGAGCTGGTAGCTGCTTGCGCAGCTAACACTGGCGGGGCGGTAATACCAGCGGCATGCGCAACGGGAAGCTGATGGGTAACATGGGTTTGCAACAGCCGAATCGCATTGAGCAAGCTGTTTTGGTACTGGATGTCATTCGGGTTGAGCGCGCCGCTTAACAATTTATCGCTCGCGCGCCGCTGATGCTGATGCTCTTCTTCAGCGAGCTGCTGCTCATCCACTTCCGCAGGCGCATCATTACGCTCGAAGGGATCATCCTGCATCGCCTCTTCTGCTCTATTTTCCTTCGCTTTGTCATTATTCGCGGGCACAAAACGCAGGTTAGGCAATAAGTTTTGGCGGATTAAATAGTCATTCAATTCGCCATAAAGCCCATCGAGTATGCCGATTACATCCTGGTCAAAAAGCTTGTAGCCGATAATTTTTGTTTTAACGTCAATATCCAGATTGCTAAGCAACTTGCGCAACGATTCGCAAAATTGCACCGGGCTGACGGGGTTAGCGCGCTCGTCAATTTTTTCGCCATCATTTAACAGCGCCAAGCGTTGCTGCACGGCCCACAAATGCTCGGCGAAAAAATTATCGGCGCGATGGGTGATAGAGGTGATAGCAATGGTTTCTTCTAGATCTGAATGCTCGACTAACGAGAGAATATCGCCACTAAAACGCTCTTCACCGGTCAAGGTATTCAGCGACTTATTTTTGAATTTTACAAAACCGTTGGCTAAATGCTGGCAAAACTCTTGTTCCGCCGCCTGTTGCACCGCAACCAAAAGATTTTGTGTCTCGTAGAGCGCAACCTGCTCTTTATTGGATTTAGCCTGTTCGGCAATCTCCAATATTTGTTTGCACCACTGCCGCCAGAAATTAGGGAAAACACGGTACGCAAAGCCGCGCGTAAGATCGCGACTATGTTTTAGATATTGAATAACCATCTGCTCTGACATAGCCACCGCAGAATACGGTGATTTTTTATTAGAATCAGAGCCGGGTAAGCCTGAGTTATGCATAGTTAATCCGTGTGATTTCCCATGGTTTTCATGTCCCCTAGCACCTTTTATTGTCTACCTGATTACTGATCGCAACAGATGGAAACAGGGCTTGCGAACCGAGAAACTAGATAAATGTATCTTTTATATAGGTTGTCCTGAGCGCCAATCTTAACAGCTTGAGATATTTCTACCAGACAATACAACTAATAGCTCACAGTTTGATTAAAAATAGCACGAAGTTTACGAAAAGCTGTATGAGTGTCTGCTAATACCTTGAAAGATAAATAAAACCTCATAAATGCCCTCTTCCAATCACCCTTTAAAAATGGAGCCTGTTTCGCACCAATTAGGGGCGCGAAAGGTATTGCACGGCCACATGAAGAGGCAATAAATTCCCCCCAACAAACTCACGTCAAATTAAAACCCTAAATAAATCAATTGATTAAGAAATTGGCATTCATATTGCGATAGCCTCAGCGTAATAACTGATTCGCACTCTGGGTGGTTTTAGCTATTCAATAAGCTGTAAACACAATTTGCTATTAATAGGAGGCTAGGGTTCCGGTCACTTGATCACTAATCAAGTCGATGTCTGGTCCGAGAGCTTCCGACCTCCAAAGGCACGCAAGGGCTCAACGCCCAAGCACTACCTTAAGGTTACACGGCGGGATAAAAGCCCGGGAGATGGATTGGCCTAACCGCCAGAGTGCTCCCTTATGCTTGCGCCGATGTCACCAAAACCGCTGGAGGTTATTCATGTTGCACCATTCCCGCCTTACAAAAGTATTACTGGCCATTACACTCTCCTTCTCTGCCGCCTTCGCTAGTGCCGCTGAACCCTTCAAAGTCTGCTGGTCTATTTATGTGGGTTGGATGCCTTGGGGCTATGGCGCCGAGCAAAAAATTGTCGATAAATGGGCAAAAAAATACGGCATCGAAATCGAAGTTGTGCAAATCAACGACTACGTCGAATCCATCAACCAATACACCGCCGGTCAATTTGATGGCTGTGTAATGACGAATATGGATGCACTCACGATTCCCGCCGCTGGCGGTGTCGATTCAACTGCCTTGATCGTCGGCGACTTTTCTAACGGTAACGATGGCGTTGTACTCAAAGGCGCAAAAACGCTGAAAGATATTAAAGGCCAGCAAGTGAATCTGGTTGAACTCAGCGTATCCCACTACTTGCTTGCACGCGGCTTGGAAACTGTTGGCTTGAAAGAGTCCGATGTAAAAGTCGTGAACACCTCTGACGCCGATATGGTCGCTGTTTACGGCACCAAAGATGTCACCGCCGTCACCACCTGGAACCCGCTGCTCAGTGAAGTTCTCAGCCAACCTAACAGCACCAAAGTTTTCGACTCGTCACAAATTCCCGGTGAAATTATGGATTTGATGATCGTAAATACCGACACCCTGAAAAAGAATCCTGCACTCGGCAAAGCCTTGGTTGGCGCCTGGTACGAAATCATGGGCGTGATGAGCGCATCAGACAAAGCAGCGGCTACCGCAAAAACCGCCATGGCAGTTGCATCAGGTACTGACCTCGCCGGTTTTGAATCACAACTCGCCAGCACCAAAATGTTTTACACCCCCGCTTCTGCACTTGCGCTAATCAACAGCGATGAGCTGTTAAAAACCATGCAAAAAGTAGCCGAATTTTCGTTTGATCACGGCCTATTAGGTGACGGCGCACCGGATGCAAAATTCATCGGTGTAGAAGGTCCTAAAGGTGTGTATGGCGATAAGAAAAACGTGAAGCTGCGTTTTGATGCAACCTACATGCAAATGGCGGCAGATAAAAAACTCTAATAGTTTCTATCTCGTTCCCGAGCTTCGCTTGGGAGCGCAAAACTCAAAAAAGCGCAGAGCTACCATGAAAAGACTTATCAATCTCACCCCCTCAAAACCGCTCAGACTTTTATTGGGAATTCTGCCTTTTGCTTTGCTGCTAGTGGTTTATCTTATTGCCTCCGATGCACGCCTCGCCGAGAATGCTAACGACAAACTTTTACCCAGCTTTGCGCAAATGGGCGATGCTATTAACAACCTCGCTTTTGAACCGAGCAAACGCAGCGGTGAATATTTATTTTGGCAAGATACGCTCAGCAGTTTGTATCGATTAACACTCGGCATTTTTATCGCCGCAATTCTGGGCTTCACCATAGGTTTATTAACCGGTGCAATCCCCACCATCTATTCACCTATAGCACCGCTGCTCACCGTTATTTCGCTCGTGCCGCCCATGGCGTTATTGCCGGTGCTATTTATCGTATTTGGTTTGGGCGAATTATCCAAAGTCGCTTTGATTGTTATCGGCGTTGCACCTTTTATCGCACGCGACATCCAGCGCTGCACACAAGAAATTCCACTCGAACAATTAGTCAAAGCACAAACACTCGGTGGCTCAACCTGGCAAATTTTAGTGCGCGTATTGATTCCACAATTGCTACCGCGATTAATTAATGCTGTGCGCTTGTCACTCGGCGCTGGTTGGTTATTTTTAATTGCCGCAGAGGCAATCGCGTCAACCGATGGTTTGGGCTATCGCATATTTTTAGTGCGCCGCTATATGTCTATGGATGTCATCCTGCCTTACGTGGCCTGGATTACCCTGCTCGCATTTTTAATCGATTGGGTTCTGGTAAAAATCAGTACCAAATGTTTCCCATGGCACTATCAAATGACTACAAAGTGACAACCAAATGACGGTCATCCCTTTTGATAAAAAATATTTAGACGAAAAAAGAGCCAAAGCTATGCCCATGATTCAGGCAAAAAACCTGTGGAAAAAATACGGCGATAATGTAGTACTGGAACGCATGAACGTGAGCGTAAAAGCCGGTGAATTTATTACCATGGTGGGCACCTCCGGCTGCGGGAAAAGCACATTTTTGAAAATGTTGCTTGGAATGGAATCACCCACGTCAGGTGAATTGTTATTGGATGGAAAACCAATCCGCAGCGAACCCGATCAATCACGCGGCATTGTGTTTCAGCAATACTCGGTATTTCCGCATCTAACGGTACTGGAAAATGTAATTATCGCGCGCGAGTTCGAACACTCGCCCTTATTCGGAAAATTATTCGGCAGTAAAAAACGCGCGGTAATTGATGAAGCTAAAGCATTACTTGAATCAGTCGGTTTAACCCACGCCATTAATCGCTACCCGCACGAACTATCGGGCGGGATGAAACAGCGTTTAGCCATCGCCCAAGCGCTGATTCGCAAACCACGAATTCTATTGCTCGACGAACCCTTCGGCGCACTTGACCCAGGTATTCGCGCCGACATGCACCAATTAATTTTGGAACTCTGGCGCGAACACCAACTCACCGTTTTTATGGTGACGCACGACTTAAGTGAAGGATTTTATTTGGGTACGCGTTTGTGGGTATTCGACAAATTGCGTCGCGACAATCAAGCCCCCGGCGCCTACGGTGCAAATATTACTTATGACCTGCCGGTCACTCGCCGCAAAAATGAAGTGCCTTACGAATTACAAACTATTGCTCAAGAATCACAGGATTTTTAACCGATGAGTAACATGCTCTACACCACTACCCTGCCCGGCAATGGCCACTGGTCATTGGAGTTGCGCCGCGGCAGCTTACTAAAAATTACCGACATCGAAGGCGGTGCCAATGTCGGCATGCTGTTTTACAACCCGCGCAATTTATTGGAGCGTTACAACGCGCCCGACACACTCAAATGCCAACACACCTTTAAATTGCAACGCGGCAATTGTTTGTATTCCGATATGGGCAGAATTTTTGCTTCGATTGTTGAAGATTATTCCGCGAACAGTGAAGGCAATTGGCACGATACCGTTTGCGGCAATAGCACCGCACAGCTAATCGAACAACAATGGGGCAAACGCGACTACCAAACCCATCGCAACCAATGGCGACAAAATGGCTACGATGCCTTTTTAGTTGAACTTGCAAAATACGGTTTGGGTCGCGCCGACATGGCATCCAACATTAATTGGTTTAGCAAAGTCATTGCCGATGATGCGGGCAATATCCAACTCGACACCAAAAACCAATCCGCTGGCAACAGTGTCACACTCCGTTTTGAAATGGATACGCTGGTGATTATGCATGCCTGTCCGCATCCATTAAATAAATCGGAAGCTTACCCATTTACCTCAGTGGAAATTGAATTAAGTGAAGCAGCTCCGGTTAGCGACGATGACTACTGCAAAAATTTCCGCGAAGAAAATCAACGCGGATTTAAAAATAATGCACTGTATTATTTATCAAATTAATAGCTTAACTGCGAAATAGTTGAGGCCGACATGTCCCATATCCAAAGCAATCTACATCCAGAAACCGCCTTCTCTACGCACTACGTGCCCGCAGGTGATTATTTTCTTGGGGAAATAAAACAGGGGCAAACGTTTCGTATTGTCGATTTAGAAGGCAACCAAGCCGCCGACGTTTTATTTTATAACGCCAAAGACCCCAGCGAGCGCTACAGCGCCATGGACACCATTCGCAACCAAGGCAATTTGTATTTAAGTGCTGGCACAAAATTAATGTCTAACGCCAATCGCGAATTATTGGAAATTGTCGCCGATACTTGCGGCCGCCACGACACACTCGGCGGCGCCTGCGCAACGGAAAGCAATACCGTACGTTACAGTTTGGAAAAACGCTGCATGCACGCCTGCCGCGATAGCTGGATGCTTGCTGTTGCCGAACACCCTGAATTTGGCATTAGCAAACGCGACATTACTCACAACATTAATTTTTTTATGAATGTGCCAGTCACTGCTGATGGCGGACTTACCTTCGAGGACGGCATTTCTGCACCAGGAAAATATGTCGAGTTAAAAGCAAAAATGGATATTGTGATGCTGATCTCCAATTGCCCGCAATTAAACAACCCATGCAATGGTTACAACCCGACACCAATTGAAGTCATTGTCTGGAATTAATTTCTCTCCATTAAATTTCATTCGTCTTCAGTGGACGACCACTGTCGTAATCAATCCCTGCAGGACGGCCTGCCGGAGCACACTATGTTTACCAAAGTTCTGATCGCCAACCGCGGTGCTATCGCCACCCGTATTATTCGCACATTAAAAAAACTCAATATTAAATCCGTCGCCGTTTACGCAGAATCCGATGCTGATTCATTGCACGTGCGTATCGCCGACGAATCGTTTTCATTGGGCGAAGGCGCAGCCGCACAAACTTATCTTGACCGCAAAAAAATTATCGCGCTTGCACAACAGACCGGTGCACAGGCGATTCACCCCGGCTACGGTTTTCTGAGTGAAAATTCCAGCTTCGTGGCGGAGTGTGAAGCGGCAGGCTTGGTGTTTATCGGCCCCACTGCGGAACAAATGATTACCTTTGGTTTAAAACACAAAGCACGTGAATTGGCGCAAGCTGCTAATGTCCCGCTCTGCCCCGGCACTGATTTATTAAAAGACCTTGGTGAGGCGATAGTTGCTGCAGCAAATATCGGTTACCCAATAATGCTAAAAAGTACCGCCGGTGGTGGTGGCATTGGTATGCAATTGTGTAGCAGCGAGGCCGAACTCATTGCCGCATTTGATTCGGTAAAACGCTTGGGCAAAAATAACTTTGCCGATGATGGTGTATTTCTGGAAAAATTTATCGCCGCTGCACGCCATATTGAAGTACAAGTATTTGGCGATGGTAAAGGCACTGCCGTTGCCATCGGTGAACGCGATTGCTCCAGCCAAAGGCGCAATCAAAAAGTAGTGGAAGAATGCCCTGCACCGAATTTACCGGAATCGCAACGCACAGCCATGCTACAAACTGCCGAGCAGCTATTAGCTTCTGTAAGCTATCGCAATGCGGGTACCGTGGAATTTATTTATGACTCCATCGACGCAAAATTTTATTTTCTTGAGGTAAACACACGCCTGCAAGTAGAACACGGTGTTACCGAAGAAGTTTACGGTGTGGATTTGGTGGAATGGATGTTGCGCCAAGCAGCAGACGATCTCGGTGATATCCAAGCATTGCGTGATCAGCTTTCGCCCACAGGCCACGCCATTCAGGTGCGTGTCTACGCGGAAGACCCTGCGCTGAATTTCCAACCCTGCGCCGGCTTGCTCAGCAAGGTTCAATTCCCTGAATTACATAACAATTTGCGCATTGATCACTGGATTGAAAGCGGTATTGAAGTGCCTGCGTTTTTTGATCCGATGCTCGCCAAAATTATTGTGCGCGGCGCTGATCGCAAACAAGCACTGAAGGAATTATCAAACGCACTGGAAAACACCTACCTCTACGGTATCGAAACCAATATCGGTTATTTGCGCGCACTCTTGCAAGACCCAACCTTGCTTGAAGGTCGCATGACCACACGCTATTTAAATACATTTGCGTACCAACCCACTCGCATCGATGTTATTCAAGGCGGAACCCAAACGACGATTCAAGACTTTCCCGGCCGCTCAGGTTATTGGCATGTGGGCGTGCCCACCTCCGGCCCCTTCGATAGCTATTCATTCCGCTTGGGCAATCGCCTGCTCAATAACAGCGAAGCAGCAGCGGGCTTGGAAATTACCCTGCAAGGTCCAACATTAAAATTTGGCTGCGCGACAAAAATTGTATTAACAGGCGCAGCGATTGATGCAAAACTCGATGGCAAGGTAATTCCACTTTATGAAATTATTTCAGTCGCTGCCGGGCAACAATTGCAACTCGGGCGCATCACTGACCAAGGTGCACGCACTTACTTATCTGTCGCTGGTGGCATTCAATGCCCTGACTATTTAAATTCAAAATCGACATTTACCCTTGGCCAATTCGGCGGCCACAATGGCCGCGCGTTACGTGCTGGTGATGTACTCGCGCTGGATGCCAACCATTGCAACGCGCCAATCGCTTTATCAACTCTCAACGATGAATTAAAACCGCAAATTAATAATCTCTGGCAACTGCGTGTTATCTACGGCCCCCACGGTGCGCCAGATTTTTTCACGGCCAATGACATAAGCACATTTTTTAATACCGACTGGGAAGTGCACTACAACTCTAGCCGCACTGGGGTGCGTTTAATTGGCCCCAAACCGGAATGGGCGCGTACCTCGGGTGGCGAAGCAGGAATGCATCCGTCCAATATTCACGACAATGCTTACGCTTTCGGCACGGTGGATTTTACCGGCGATATGCCCGTGATTCTCGGGCCAGACGGTCCATCGCTCGGCGGTTTTGTATGCCCCGCAACAGTCATCAGTGCCGATTTATGGAAACTCGGCCAAGTGCGTGCGGGTGATAAAATTCGGTTTTTACCCGTAACTATTGAGGATGCGGTAGCGATTGAAAAAACTCAAAACCAATCGCTGTGCTCACTGGAAAATGTTTCACACAAAAACGTGGTGCACCACTGGAGCGAAAGTGAATTAACATCCCCGATTGTAAAAACATTGGTTGCCGCAGAGTTTGGTGAAAATATTGTTTACCGCGCCGCGGGCGATCATTTTTTATTGGTCGAATACGGCGCGCTGGAACTGGATATTAAATTGCGCTTCCGCGCGCACGCACTTATGCAATGGTTACAACAAAATAACTTACCTGGCTTGCGGGAACTGACGCCGGGCATTCGCTCACTGCAAGTGCACTATGACAGCCAGCAGTTATCACTGACCAATTTACTTGCACATCTTGAACGCGGCGAGCGCGAATTAATTCTGCAACTTGCACAATTGAGTGTGCCCTCTCGTATTGTTCATATTCCCTTGAGCTGGGATGACGAAGCCTGCCAATTGGCGATCCAGAAATATATGCAGTCAGTGCGCGCTAATGCACCCTGGTGCCCAAGCAATCTGGAATTTATTCGCCGCATTAATGGTTTGGATTCCATCGCCGATGTAAAAAATATTCTTTTCAGTGCCTCCTATTTGGTAATGGGTTTGGGCGATGTGTATTTGGGTGCGCCTGTCGCCACACCCATTGACCCTCGTCATCGCTTAGTGACGACTAAATACAATCCGGCGCGCACCTGGACGGCGGAAAACTCTGTCGGAATTGGCGGCTCTTATTTATGCGTCTATGGCATGGAAGGCCCCGGCGGTTATCAATTTGTCGGGCGCACATTGCAAATGTGGAATCGCTACCGCCAAACCAAAGAATTCAAACAGCCTTGGCTATTAAATTTCTTTGACCAAATTCGTTTTTATGAAGTCAGTTCCGATGAGCTGCAACAAATTCGCTGTGATTTCCCGCAAGGGCGCTACCCGATAAAAATTGAAGACAGTCATTTCAGCTTGAGCGAGTATCAGGAATTTATTACCGCCAATCAGGATTCCATAGCGACATTTACTACACAACGGGAGCAGGCATTTGAGGAAGAGTTAGCGCGCTGGCATGCCAACGGGCAATTCAATTACGTACAAGAAGACATTGCCGACGAAAACGAAGAAACTGCATTGCCCGACGATGCAATCCGTGTAGATAGCTCAGTCTCTGGCAGCGTTTGGCAAACCCAGGTACACGTTGGTCAAACAGTGAAAGCGGGCGATGTGTTATTAATTTTGGAATCAATGAAAATGGAAATTAATATCACCGCAAACTGCGCGGGCAAAGTGACCCATCTATTAAAAGCAGATGGCGCCCGCGTGCAAGCGGGACAAACACTGGTGGTATTAGAAGCAATTTAATTTAAATGCCACCCTGGCAAACGCAGGAGCCCAACTGGTTTTTTGTGGATATCTGTGTTCGGGCATGACGTAAATAAAAAACCCGGCGCAAGGCCGGGTTAACATTCACAGCGAGAATCAACTCAAGGTGCGCTGTTCGCGCAAAGTGCCAATCACCGCTTCCAGTGCGCGATCAAATAACATCCCATCATCTAAAATTGTCAGCCGCTTGGTTTGCAATGCAATCGCCAAGCTTTCGCGGCTTTCTTCTGCGACTTTCATACCCGCGCGATTTACAAAGATATATTTTCCTACTGAGCGAATAATCGCAGCCAAACGGCAACGGTACTTTTCACCAGCTTCACCTTGCATTTCAAACCAGGTACCTTGGGTAATATTATTTACCAAGGACAAGTGTTGCGGGTCTGCTTGAATGCTTTCACTAATGGTTTCTTCCGCTAGTTGATCTGTTACCGGCGCGGGTGTTACCTCCATCACTTCAGCAATTATTTCAGCACTAGGCTTCACAACCGAATCAACAATAGGGGCGATCTCTGGCACCGCGGCAACATCTTGCAATTTAATTTGCGTCGCTGCCTCAGCGGCTTGTTCTGCGCGTACTTTTGCCTCGGCCATAGCTGCTTTCATACTGGCATTCTTGGCCGCCATTTCACTGGCTCTGGCTGCTAAATCTGCAGCGGATACCGACGGCACCTCTACCACAGGCGTTGCTGTTATTGGAGCTAAGACTTCTGCCTGAGGCGTTACTTGTGCGTGAGGTTTCGATTCGCCACGCAAACGCGCTAAATGCACAACTTCCAACTGTTTAAATAAATTGGTTGTTTCAAACGGGCTGAAAGAAATACTTTCTAAACCAGTGCGCAATTTTTGCAGAAGCTCCGGTACCAGTTTTAATAAACTTTGGCGATTATCTTTATCCATCGCGGCAGTGACACTCCATACCAGCTGCTGCGCTGTTGCTGAACAATTGCGCCACTCATCACTTTCTATTCCTTGTTTGAGCGAGGTGATAAACATCACATTCGCCCAAGCTTCACGCAACAACTTCGTTACTGCTAAAGGCAACTCTTTACCAACTGAAATACGATTTAGCTCAGCATCAACTTGCGCACGTGCGCGCTCAGATTTCGCCTTGCCATCCTCTGCATCAATAGTGCGCTGCTCAAGAATTTGGGCACGACGTTTTTCTTTGTCGAGGAAAGAACGGAAATCCACTAGCAACCGCTCAAAGATGCTCATGTCAGTATCAAATTCAGTCAGGATCACCCGCACGGTTTCATCCATTTTATTGAAGAGGCCATCTTTACGCTGACTTTCTTCACTCGATTCCTGCCAGCCTAAACAAGCCATCGCCATTTCATTTAATAAGCGACGCGCTGGATGACCACCCTTGCTGAAAAATGTTTTATCGGCGATGGCCACTTTAACCATCGGAATTTGCAAGCGCCCAATCAAAGCCTTCATCGGCGCGGCAAGATTGCGATCATCCAAAATAAATTCAAACATCATGCTCACCAGATTGATGATGTCGTCATCGACCTGATTAATAGCCGCTGCAGTTTGTGTTTCATTGCGTAGTAATTCGCTCAGCACACTGCGCAAATTAAAAGGTGACGATGTAGCAACAGCGGTGTTGACAGTATTTTGCTGCTGCGCCAACGAGAGAATTTTTATCAAATCCTGAGTGGTGATTTCATCACCCGGTAATTGCGTGCGTGGTGCATTGCGATTGGCGCTCAGCAAGTCGCGCAGTTGATGTAAAACCTGATTGGTTTGATCATCGTAGCCTGGGTTCAAACCGCCAGTATCTGCCCCCACTTTTTGCGCACCTAGTGGATATTGCGCACTAAGGCCACGACCGAACTGATCCGCAGTAGACGATGGTGGCAATTTTTTAGCGCGCACATCTTGTTTTAGCGAAGGCAGAATATTGGCATCAACCAAAGTTTGGTTGAGCACATCGAATAGCTTGCCTAACTTGGTCATCACAATATTGTCAAACAACTTGAACAACACCAGTTTGGCTTTTACATCGACATTCAGTGTTTTGGTCGCGTCGGTAAATGCATTGCAGATAACATCGACGCCAAGCGGATTATTTTTTTGGTACACCTTGGTGGGCACCAAGTGATCGATACGCAAGGTTAAATGTTGGATCGATTCGGCAAACAGCTCATTGGCTTTGTTAACCATGCCATCAACCGCTACCATTTCTTCTAATTCATCGTTCTTAACAAGCGACAAATCGTCCAAAGAATCGGAACTGGCGCCAGCGTGTTTTTCGTCGCGATAGGCACTCGGATCAAGCAGCTGCGCAAAACTGACATCGATACTACGGAAAAATGAAGTCTCCATCGCCCGGCGACGAATACGCACTTCGCGCATGGAGTCAAAAAAGATATTTTGGTCATGATTGTTATTGGCTTTGTCGGCCAGCTCAAACATGGCATCATCAACTTTATCGAACAACTCACGTAAAAAAAGCTGCAGTTGCTGCCGCGCCTTATCGCGCAAGGTATGCATGGCAGCTGGCAGGCGCGCTAATACCACTTGGGCGTTTGCCGCAGCGTTACGTTCCATATTGGCATTGCGCTCTATATTTAAGTGAACAACCTTTTTGGGGTCTGATTTCATATGCTCGGTCATGGTTGGTTACCATTAGTAAAAACTGCGTAATGGAAGTATAACCAAGCGAAAGACACATCAAGGGAGCAAATGATAATATCGAGAGGCATATCACAAATAGTTATAACCAACACATCAATTACAGGGTTTTTAAGTTATTTTTGGAATTAGAGGCGATTAAATGCGCCAACCAGAGCCACTTTTAACCCAAAACTGTTTAATTATCCGACACTCCTTATGAATATTTTATATAACGCAAAACTACCCACTTTAGCCAAAGATATAATTAAAAGCGTCACTATCGCCCTGGAAGAGGACGTAGGCGCAGGCGATATTACCGTCCAACTCATCCCTGTAGATCAGATTGCAGAAGCCAGGATTATCACGCGCGAAGAGTGTGTGTTTTGCGGCAAAGCATGGGTGGAAGAAGTGTTTCGGCAGCTTGATCCAAGTGTAAAAATCACCTGGTATATAGAAGACGGTGAATCCGCAGCCGCCAACAGCACCCTATTTACATTAAAAGGCAATGCCCGCAGCTTGCTCACTGGCGAGCGCGCCGCACTGAACTTTGTTCAAACCTTATCGGGCACAGCAACTATAAGCCGCCACTACGCAGCGCAAGTTGCACACACCACGGTGAAACTGCTCGACACCCGCAAAACCATCCCAGGCCTACGCACCGCACAGAAATACGCCGTAGCCTGCGGCGGCTGTCATAATCATCGCATTGGCCTGTACGATGCATTTCTCATCAAAGAAAACCACATAGCCGCCTGCGATGGCATCGCCAAGGCAGTAGCTGCCGCACGCGTTATCGCACCGGGAAAACCGGTTGAAGTAGAAGTAGAAAACTTTGACGAACTAGAGGAAGCGCTAGCTGCAAAAGCCGACATCATCATGCTGGACAATTTCACTATCGATGATATGAGAAAGGCAGTAGCGATCAATGCGGGGCGCGCGAAACTGGAAGCATCGGGAAACATTGATGAACAGACGCTAGTTCCGACGGCGGAAACTGGGGTTGATTTTATTTCTATTGGTGGCTTGACGAAAAATTGCCGGGCGGTGGATTTGTCGATGAGGGTAATCAGTTAACTTTCAAAAATTGCAATCAATATGAACAACAAAAGGTATTACCCCAAGATGGATCAGATTGTTAAAAAAGATAAAAGTATTGAAGGAATTCGTGCCGTTGCAATATTGTTCGTTATTGCAGCACACGCTGGCATTCCAGGATTTGAAGCAGGATTTATTGGTGTAGACATATTTTTTGTAATTTCGGGTTTTTTAATCACCCGGCTACTGATAAAGGAAATACAGGAAAAAGGCAGTATTAATTTCAGCAACTTTTATATTAGAAGGCTTCAACGGCTACTACCCGCCTTAATTGTTGTTATTGTTGCGACCGGAATTGCTCTTTCTCACACACTGCCTAAACACGAGCAATTAGCACATATAGGAGCAGGAGCAAGTGCCTCTGTCTGGGCTAGTAACATCTATTTTGCATTTTCAACTATCGATTACTTTGGAACTGATGCGTCTGCAAATGCTTTTACACACACTTGGTCACTGGGGGTAGAGGAACAATTTTATATTATCTGGCCGGCGTTAATAATGCTTTTATGGTGTTATAAACGATCATTAACCAATCTAGCATTGCTCTTGAGTGGGATTGCAGCAATTAGCTTTCTCAGCTGTATTTATCTCTCAATTTTCTCACCAATTAAAGCTTTCTATTTGATGCCATTAAGAGCCTGGCAATTCGCTCTGGGTGGCTTAATGTTTTTTTTATTAGAAAAAAACACTATCAAAAAATACAATTATTTGTGGGGTTATATTGGGTTAGCTTTACTTTTACTAGCATTAATTGCAATTGATAAAAATCAAGCATATCCAAGTCTTTGGACCGTTTTACCTACCATAGCAACTGCATTAATTATTTATGCCTGCCTCAACGGCACCCCATTCATTTTTAAGAAATATTTTTCTACAGAACTTATGCAGCTTCTAGGAAAGACCTCCTATTCTTGGTATTTATGGCACTGGCCAGTTTTGATAATTGGTAACATTTTATTTGCAAGTGAAAGCATCATTATTAATCTGGCTCTTTGCATATTCGCATGGATGCTGGCTTTTTTAACATTCAAAATAATTGAATCCCCCCTAAGATATAGCTCGTTCCTACAATCCAAACCATTTTGGAAATTAACAATTTTCTTATTCGTAATGCTCTTCACCTGCCTGTCCTTTATTCGTTGGTACAACAAAGCATCTCTGAACGTCATGAATTATAACAAGCTAACTTCCGCCACTCGCAGCCTATCTATAATTTATGAAATGGGGTGCGATCAATGGTACAAAAGCTCAGAAGTAAAACCGTGTTACTTTGGTAATCCCGATGCATCAAAAACTGCCCTGCTGCTTGGCGACAGTATTGGTGCCCAATGGTTTCCCGCCATAGAAAAAGTATTTATTGATCATGGATGGCGGCTTATTGTATTAACAAAATCTGCCTGCCCAATGATAGATGGAACGATCTTTTATAAGACTATAGGGCGAGATTATACGGAATGTGAGAAATGGAAGGATGAAGTTATAAATAAACTGGCCGAGTTACGTCCCGATCTAATTATATTAGGCTCCGCCAGAGGGTATGCATTAACCCCGCCCGAATGGCAGAAACGATCTGAAAATTTTCTAAACAAAATTGTGGGAAGCACCACTAAACTTTACATTATAAGGCCCACACCAGAACTGCCATTTAATGGCCCTCAATGTCTGTACAATGGGAAATCTGCCTGCACCAATAAAAATGATTCGTCCGCTGACGACGAAATGTGGGATGCAGCGATCGCGGCATCAAAAATATCCCCCAAAATTTTCTCCATTGACCTTAACGAGGCGGTATGTCCCCAAAATTTATGCTCCGCCAGAAATAGTGAATTTATTATTTATAGAGATCAAAAACATCTTACCGCAAGTTTTGTGTTAAGCCTGCACCCACTATTTGAAGAATACCTTAAGTATGATTTATCGTCACCGGATAACTTTTAATGTGAGCTGTCATGATTTGAGATGAATGCTAATATGCTCGATAACCGTCCTGAAGATATTCGCAAAATCGTTGCTATTACCGCAAAAAATGCAAAGATCGACGCATTCGAAAAATTAATGGAGCATCAAAAAATATTTCCGCTATATCAAAAAAATATGCAGAAATATATTGAAGCAGGTAACTGTTACCCATTTAACAATACAACTCACATTGCGAGCATAAATGAAAGCCAATGTCCTCCTCATCTCAAGAAATCTCCCCCCCCTTGTCGGTGGTATGGAGCGACTTAATTGGCACATGGCTGATGAGCTATCCAAATATGCTAACGTTAATATAATTGGCCCAAAAGGTGCTGTCGCGCTTAAACCAAAAAACCTGAAACTAACAGAAGTACCCTTAAAACCTTTGCCATTATTTCTACTTGTGGCGCTGCTAAAAGGAATATGGATTGCTCTACGTTGGAAACCTGATGTCATTTTGGCAGGCAGTGGCCTAACTGCACCAATCGTATGGATCACAAGCAAACTATGCGGCGCTCGCTCAGCCGTTTATTTACACGGTTTTGATATAACCGTTAAGAATAAAATGTACCAGCTCTTCTGGTCACCCACATTCCGTAAATTAGATACCGTTATCGTTAACAGTACACCAACAAAAAACTTTGCATTAGCTGCAGGCGTTGCTGAAAAAAAAATTCGTATTATTCACCCAGGCACAATACTTCCCCATGCCCCCCTCCCTGAATCTGTGATTGATGCATTCAAAAAAAAGCATCACCTAGCCAATAAAAAAATTCTACTGTCTGTTGGCCGCCTAACAACCCGAAAAGGATTAAAAGAATTTGTTGCGCTAGCGCTACCAGCGATAGTTCAAGCCGAACCCAAAACTCTTCTCTTAATTGTTGGCGAAACCCCGAAAAACTCATTGGGAGCAGGGATGCAAACACAGGAAGATATAATAGCTGCAGCAAGACTCAATCACATTGAAGGACACATCAAGTTTTTGGGTGTTATTACCAATCAAATAGAGCTGTCAACAATATACGAAGTGGCAGATTTACACATCTTCCCTGTTCGTGATATTCCAGATGATCCAGAGGGTTTTGGCATGGTTGCAATTGAAGCTGCAGCACATGGAATTCCTACAGTAGCCTTCGCTACAGGCGGTGTTATAGATGCAGTGCAAGATGGAAAATCTGGGTATTTAACAAAATCTGGGGATTATAACGAACTGGCAAAAGCTATTATTAGCACCATCCAAAATACATCTCTAAATTGGAAAATAACAACAAAGTCTTTTGCTCAGTGCTTTTCTTGGGAAGAGTTTGGAAAAAAAATCTCAAATAGCATCAAGAATCAGGAATGGCATTCGCAAGGTGGAGAAAAATAATGCAGGCAACAGAAACCCGGCAACCGCATGCAACGCTTGAGTTACAATCAAGAAAATCTAAAGCTCAAAAAATCGAGCAGTTACTAGAGCTATCCAACTTAAGGCAACCGATTAGCATGCTTGAAATTGGCTGTGGCTCGGGCGGTATCGCACATTATTTTGCAACGCATCCAAGTCTAAAAATTCAAGTTACAGCGATTGACACTCATGATAACCGTCAAATTTATGATAGCTATAAATACTACTCTGTGAAAGACGCAGAATTGCCTTTTAATAATGATAGCTTTGATGTAGTGATTACCAACCATGTCATTGAACACGTTGGACAGCGAAACGCTCAAATACAACACCTAAAAGAAATTCGTCGTGTACTCAAGCCAAGTGGCGTGGGTTACCTAGCCGTTCCAAACAGGTGGATGGTTACAGAGCCACACTATAGGCTTAAATTTTTAAGCTGGCTGCCTCGCTATTGGCGAACCCCTTATCTTCGCCTAATGAGGAAAGGGGACTTCTACGACTGCGAGCCGCTTGAACTAAATGAGTTAGAAAAAATGCTACGCACTGCCAAGTTAAACTATCGCAACATCTGCATTGAAGGGTTACGCACTACTTTCGACTTAGAAAAACCAAATACACTTAGCAGTCGCATATTGCGACTGCTGCCTGATAATGCCTTGAGCCCTTTGATACCATTAATTCCCACGTTAATTTACCGCATACAGCGATAAAATATGAACGAAAGTCCAGCAATTTGGTTCCCGACCGTACAAACAGGCACAGGCACGGATGTATTCACAATACGTTTAGCCAAAAGACTGAGTGAAGAGGGTATCCAAACAGAAATAACATGGCTACCGCTTCGTGCTGAATATGCACCCTGGACAGTTTCAACACCAAAAGCACCAAAATGGGCAAATATTGCCCACATCAACACATGGCTTCACCCGCGCTTTATTCCTGCACATTTACCCGTAGTTGCCACAATTCATCACGCTGTTCACCATCCAGATGCAATGAGCTACAAAGGCTGGCTACGCGCCGCGTATCATAAATACTGGATAGCACCAATTGAACGCAAAGTCATTGGACGAGCCAATCAAGTTATTGCCGTTAGCCAATTCGTAGCTGACACCACAAAAAAAACATTAGTAAATGTGCCAATGCAAGTTATCTACAACGGCATAGACACCGAGATATTTAAACCTGGTAATAGAACCCGGCAACTTGAGGAGCCTTTTCGCCTTTTATATGTAGGAAGCTGGATAACTCGCAAAGGCGTAGACTTATTAGCGCCTATAATGAACGAACTAGGAGAAAGATTTGAGCTTTATTACACAGGAGGATTAGCAGCGGAAAAAGATAAATCTCAAATGCCATCAAACATGATAGATATTGGTCGTTTGCAAGGCGATGCAGCTGTAGCGAAGGCCATGCAAAATGTAGATGCACTGTTATTTCCATCAAGAAGTGAAGGATTTGGGCTTGTGGCAGCAGAAGCCGTGGCATGCGGACTACCAGTAATCGCAATGGAAGGTACGTCTGTAAGCGAATTGATAACACATGGAATTGATGGATATTTATGCCGGAGAGATGACATCCAAGAATTCGTCAGCGCTATACTTAGTATTGCAAATCTAAACTTGCAAGCTAAAAACAGAATAAAAACTACATCATCTTCTACCGAATATCAGTTTTCTGAGGTAGTCATGCTGGAAAAATATATTCTTCAATACTACCGACAGGGTTAACTCCGGCACGCTTACCACCCTAGATCAAAAAAAGAAAGCTTAATTTAAATCAAATGAATCAAAAAGCTAAAAAACCATCATTACCTCTAGCTTCTCAGCAAAAAATTAAACCAGGCCAAATAAAAAAACAGGCAGCATATGACGACGCAGCATTACGACAATACTAAAATATATATAATTTCACTTCCCAGTGACGAGACACGAAAAAAAAATATTAGCGAACAATTTAAATCTACGTCCACTTTCTTTGAAATTTTTTCAGCCATTGATCTTCGAGGGAGAAAAATTTCAGATGAAAAATTAAAAATTCCAAAAAATCGAAGCCCAAAAATGACTGCGACAGAAATAGGATGTTCTCTATCTCACATCAGCGCAATAAAAGATTTTTTAACAACCACGAAAAAATACTGCCTAATACTTGAAGATGATATTTTAGGTAATGACTCCGACATAAAGAAAGCTGTTGAATTCACTATCACCCTGCCACATACAGGAATAGCTCTTCTAGGTGGGCTACAAGGCCTAAAAAACAAAAAATATATTTACGGAAAATTATCTAAAGATACTGAAAACTGCAGTGCGTATAAGATACATAATGCTTGTAAGGTCTTTTTAGCTCGAACATGTTGTTACTTAATAACGAGAGATGCTGCCCAAAAAATCATTAAGAAACAAGAATGCAAATTAGTACGGGCAGATCAATGGGACACATTATTAAAAGACATCAAAGAAATATATTATTTGGATTTGTTTTCACACCCAACAAACTTAGCATGTAGCCATATTGAAAAAGACCGAAAAAAAATGCAGCGAACATTTTTTGATCGTTTTTTTTCGGACGGACTTTATAGAGGCGTTAAAAGAACATTTTTAAAGCTCTACATTTCCCTTATTATTGGCGAGCTTAACTATAAAGAAGTGCCCTCTAAATAAACCTACTTAACACATGCAAAAAGAGCTCTATTATAGTTTCCTTTAAAGTTACCGCCCCTATCCTTATCAAGTCCCAAAAAAACAACATTGGAGAATAAATTACTATTAACTAGCCAATTTTGTATCTTTTCTTTGTTCCAACCTCTAAGAGAATTTTTGAACCATTCTTCATCACAATCACCCATTTCAAAGAAAAGTACTTTATTAGTGATACCGGAAAGATTAGTTATAAATCTTTTAAATTCACTCTCACTGGAGCGAATTAAAATATGATGAGCAAAACTAAAGCAGCTCACATAGTCATATTTCGTATAATTTTTTTCTACAAAATCCAATACATTTCCATGCAGCAACTTACCACCATCCACCCGAAGAACTTTTTTAGCTATTTCCCTTGATGGTAGGTCAATCTCCAAACCATAAGCATCAAAACCTTGATCTTGCATGGTTTTCACAAACCACCCAAAGTTACAAGCCAAATCTATATACGTTACATTTTCCTTTCTATTTAGGTGATCAGGTTTTATATAATTCAGCATAAGATCCCGTCTATCTATGCACTTTCTGACTCTTTTCCAATGCTTATCAGAAAGTTCCGGGCTCAAAAGAGGCTGATATAAATCTCTTTTATTAATGTTCCAGCCAACATCCAATAACATTTGTTGCAAGCTCGTTAGTTGAGGTTTATTCACAACCCTAACTTTGATATGTGATTGTTTTTTATGTAATGCAATTGCAAGCCTGTGATTCCCGTCATGCAACTGATAACAATCAGAGTACTTTATTGGATAAACAACAGGGACGCTCTTATCAGTAGAAAAAAAATCTGAATTGGGTAGGCGATTAGATTCAAGGTTAGGGTCTATATTTTTTAAAAAACTTCTTGCAATAGCCAGAATTTCATTTTCTTTTGTTGCACTAAAATACCTACCGAATAAATTAATGCACTCCACAGCATTCTTGTAATAATTAGTTTTAGAGAAAAAATCACTTAAAAAAATATCTTCTTTATATTGAAGATAATCACTAATAAGCTCAAATTGTGGTATTTTTTCAATTGATTCAGATGTTCTCATCAGATTTCCGGTGTGTCTAGACAATTGAATCCCAGACAATCCATTTTCCCCACCCCGTAAAATTTTTTTGACAGGAATGATTCTATATTGAGAAAAATGATATATTTTTGCCGCAACTTTTAAAACACTTCGCCTAAACATCAGCTCTACCTTTAATATATGGCTTATAGAGAGTCTTCCAGCTACCAATGACAGCCATAACCCATTCTGAAATTACTAATGAAAACACTATTCCCAATATGCCAAACTCCGGCACAAGAGTAATGGACAACAACAATAATAATAAAATACCGGAAAATTCATATAACATTCGATAATTAATACTGCCGCTAGCCACCAATATTGAGCCAGATATCATTCTTATTGAGATACCGGGAACAGCAAAACACAGCCACCTAATTATTTCACTCATTTGTTGATATTTTTCTCCGAACATCATCTCAATCAATGGTGCCACAAACCACAATATTACTGCCAATATGAAACTACAGGCAAAGGTAGCAACATACATCCATACCAATAAATTTTTAGTTCTGGTTGATAGCTGATTTACCTCACGAAATAAACGAGGCAATGCAGCCAAGATCAATGCAGCAACAGGCAGGGTAATAGCCCCAACAACTCTGGCTCCAGCAGCATAAATACCAGCAGCATCTATGGGCAAAAGTTTGACAGCTAATGTTTTATCCAACTCTGCAGGCACGGATTTACTAATATTAATTACCGCATAACCAAACGAGCGCCGCCATTCTTCTACTTTAGGTAAATGCCAACATTGCCAATTAGGCCACCTTTCAGGTAAATAATACGCACCCAATAACACAGCCAAAGCAGAGGCGACTAAATAGCCTCCTGTATAAATATCGATTGCTAACCTTAAATCCAGAAAAAAAATAATGCCCGCTGTGAGCAAACGCAATACCAAGGGTACATTCTGCATGAGCTGCGCCCTAGCAACGCGGCCAAGCGCATGATGCTCAGAGCTCATTAAACTAAATAGTGGTTGCAGCAGAACCTCTGCAATACCAATCGCCAACAATACATTCCAAGGCAGCCTATTCCCGAGCAGCAGCCAATGTGCAATCGCCATATAGACTGCAAAAAGTAAACTGCCACACATGAGTGTTGTAGGAATAGCATAGGAGAGGACAGTATTACGCGTAGCAGTATCGCTTGATACCTCACCAAGTAAAATCAAGTTGGTACCAAAAGTAGAAAGCGCTCCCAGCAACACTGCAAGTGAAGCAATACCCGCAAAAGCACCAAACTCTTCCGGCCCCAACATACGTGCAACCAGCAGCAGCGTTCCCGCCTGGATAAATAGCCGCAAGCCTAATACAAAGCTGGTGCGAATGGTGCCAAGGGCAATGGGGCCTTTAAGCATGTTTAGTTTTCTTCAGCAGTGTTAATCAGGTAGATTTACGTCAAACTTTATCTTTATACAGTAACGCTGTTATCTGCTCAGAAATCAATCCCATCAAAAAAACGATCACTGATGTAGAGAACAGCAATGCGCCCATGTTGGTGAAGCGACCATCACTCAAATATGTATATAGGTAGTATCCAACGCCTGAGACAAACAAAGACAACGCAATAGGGGCAAATAACTTGAGGGGAGAAAACAAAGTACCGATTTTAAAAATAATAATTAAAAAGCGAATCCCATCCGCAAACAACCGAACATGGCTGTGCGTTCCCTCTACTCGCTTTTGTACGACTATGGGAACATATGCAACTGAATAGCCTGAGCGAAAAAAGCTCATTGTAATCGTCGTGGGGTAGGAAAATTTATTGGGCAACAAAGATATAAACTCCAAGAATTTATCGCGGCGAATAGCACGAAAGCCAGAGGTTAAATCATGTATTTTATGCCCCACCATCCAACTGGCAAACTTATTATAAAAACCATTGGCAAAAGAGCGATGAACATTGGCCTGGCCCGCATTATCGCGAGCTCCCACAACCATATCGAATCCGGGGCGTTCATTCAATTTCTCTAGTAATAATGCTATATCTTCCGGCCGATGCTGACCGTCTCCATCCATACATACCACAACATCGCCTCTTGCATGACGCAAGCCGGTTTTAATGGAGGCACCATTACCCTTAGAGTATGGATGAACAATTACATCTACACCGTATTTTGCTACTACGTCGCCAGTAGCGTCAGTAGAGCCGTCGCTCACAACAATGATTTGCGCTTGGGGATACCGAGCCATTAATTTAGGTAACACTAAAGCCAACCCTTTCTCTTCATTTTTTGAAGGAATGATGATGGAAAGCTGCATATCAATTCTCTTGTTTTAAATCTGCACGCATTAAATCTAGAATTTCCCTAGCATCATTTAATACATACTTCGATTCATTATTTAATTTTTCAGCGATTTGAATTCCAATATCCAGAACTTGGACGGCGAACTCTACTTCACCCGCATTAGCAAAAGCCAAAGCAATATTCATTTTATACGCTAACGGCAACAACAAAGGTCGATGTTGCTTCTGCAAGCTTTTGGCCAAATCAATCTCGTTAAAAGCAATAGCAGCGCGAACCTCTAACTCATCCATTGCCATCACAGATGCATTCTCTGCATAGATAGGATTTTTGCGGTACGCTTGAAGCAAACTCAAATAGCCGTCCAACTCTATCAAGCCGCACTTTCCTATCTCTTTTTGCTCAAGAATAGACTCAAAAAGAACATATAAACTCCAATCTCTACGACCTTTTTGTACTCTATCAGACAACCCCAGCCAATCAACCGGAGCATTATTATAAGTTTCGCAAAAAGCCATCATATACCTGAGCTCTGACGCAGGTTTTGCTACCTGCTCAATAGACTTTTTCAGTAATTTTTTTGCCTCATTGCTATAACCCATAGACAAAAATTTACGGGCTGCATTTTCGATGGCTCTATTAGATTCTGGATTTTTTTCCATCCAGACAACCGCGGCCTCCAAGGGCTTACCCCATAATGTTGCAGTAAAAAATAATATAGTAGTATTAGCAGCAACCAGCACACCTGCAACGCTATAACGAGTTAATGTTCTTGGGATAAAACTAAGTACATATGCCACCACAACAAAAATACCGATAGACGGAATGTAATTGCGATGATCGAATCGAAGCTCTAGCATTACTACACTAGACTCTAGTAAATGCGAGATGTAGAACCAAAACACGCCAAAAAAAATGACAGGATGTCGCCTACGCAAGACTACGGCCCCAACAACTAAACCAAAATGAATAGAAAACCATCCGGCTACAGGCCAACTCCAAAAACTTTTTTGAATTGTTACTCCATCAAAAAAGACACCCGCCTCGCTCACTTTTGGAACCAAACTACCCATCAAATAACTGCCCACTACAGACTGCTGGGTATAGAGGCGCTCTATTACATTAAATGCTCTGCCATAAGTAGGCCACTGGCCAGTATCGCTGTAAAATTTTACATATCCTGCAAACATCCAACACAAATAACCAATAACCAAAAAACACAAAGGCAACAAGCACCACCCTACAGCTATGTTAATCAAGCGACTGCTTTTTAGTTCGCGCAAGCGCAGACACAGCTCAACCAACATGATTTGTAATGGCAGTAACACCATATTTTCTTTGCTGTAAAACCCCAAAACAGCCGCCACAGCAACAAGCGCTGCCCACACAGATGCGAGCCTGAATTTATTTTCACAAGCCGCTACACGGCACCACCAATATCCCAATAAGGAAACACCCAAAAACAAACAAGACAAGAGCGTCATTCTTTGCACAATGTAGAGCACAGATGCCGCTTGGAATGGGCTTATCATCCACAATAAAATAGCTATCGCGCTAACAAAATTTGCCTGAGGAGAAGACAACAATTGCCGCAGGAAACAACTTAAAAAAAGCCACCATAATAAGGCGTTAACTGCATGTATTAACACATTACCGGTCAAAAAGACCCGAGGCTCATTAGGCCATGCAGACGCATTGAGCCCGAAACTCAACAATGAGAAAGGCCTACCACCAGGACCTGTAGTGCCATCAAAAAGATATGCCATCCAATCTTGCCATGTGGCTAGCCAACGATGATTTTCAATAGCACCCAAGGTATTGAAATCATCAAGCATATACATGCCCGAGAGCCCAGGCAGATACAACAGAAAGACAAAAAAGAATATCAAAAAACAATACAGCGCCCGCATCTGATTAGGATTCAACACTTTAAGCATCTTTATTCTTCTCAAAAAAAAACAGGCCGCACTTGGCGGCCTGTTTAATATACAAAAAGCTTACTTAGTTACGGCAGCTTGATGGCAAAAACTTAGGACTGATATCGTCAGGTCGACACACCCAAGACACGCCACTACCAGTCGCTGAACCTTCAAGCTCAAATTTTTTCCCAGCCGCGTCTCCAAGCGATGGAGCATTTTGCAAAGTGATAGTGATCACTTTGTCTACAACCGCCACACCTGCAACTACTGCGCTAGTAATATCGGCTGCAGCAGACAAGCCCGCAGGTCCATTACCTGTCGGCCACTCTCCTTTTGATATTTTATGTTCAGATACCGCTGTCTTCGCGGCTGCTGCAAAACCAATTGCTTCACTGATTTTGGCACGAACAGTGTAATCCTGATAAGCAGGCAGAGCTACCGCAGCCAAAATACCAATAATCGCGATAACGATCATCAATTCAATCAGGGTAAAACCTTGTTGCAATGTTTTTTTCATAATAGAACTCCAATAGCACTTAGGGTTAGGGAAACAACACTGTTACAACAGTCAAACTGTATGCCAATATAGCTAAAGCTGCGAAAAATCAGCCCCTCACCGAATTATTCGCAGTGTTTTTACTCAGCAACTCAGACAAATAACGCCCGAAGCTGGCAACTACTGACAATTTACGTCAACTGGATTTTCTCACTTACATGTACTTATTAATAGCTTTGGTGCGAGAGGTATCGCTCGCGCCAAAAAAACTGCTAGAGTTGAAGCTACTTTGTTGATTTCTATCCGTGGTCATATTAATGAATAATACAGCACCCACTCCCTTAAATGGACTCGCTCGACGCTTGGTGGCCGAGAGCCTCTTGGATGCGGAGCTGGCCAGCAAGTCCATAGCCCAGGCTAAAAAAGAGAAAATCCCCTTTGCCCAGCACTTGGTCAATAACAATATTCTTGATGCGCGCACCGTTGCACGCATTGCCTCGGAAGAATTTGGCTCTCCTGTTTTTGATTTAACAGCATTAGCGACTGATAGCATTCCGCAAAAGCTGGTAGATGATAAACTTATCCGCAAACACCACACATTGCCCATTGCCAAACGCGGTAATCGATTGTTTCTGGCGATCACCGACCCAACTGATTTGCACGCGCTAGATGAAATAAAATTTAATACTGGCATCAACACAGAAGCTGTTTTGGTGGAGGCGGATAAGCTAAAAATCGCTATAGAAAAGTATTTAAACTCGCAAGAGGAAACATTGGGTGACGCACTAGGAGGACTAGACGACGACCTTGATGATCTGGATATTCAAGCTGTTGATAATGCAGCCTCTAAAGACGAATTAACCGAAGCAGATGAAGCACCAATAGTTAAATACATCAACAAGGTACTATTAGATGCCATTAAAGGAGGTTCATCTGATATCCATTTTGAACCTTACGAAAAGACCTACCGAATCCGTTTTCGTACGGATGGCGTTCTCACAGAGATGTCTCGCCCACCAGTTAACTTGGCCACTCGCATGGCAGCTCGTCTGAAGGTCATGTCACAGATGGACATTTCCGAGCGACGTCTTCCACAGGATGGACGCATAAAACTGAAAGTCTCCAAAACACGGGCAATCGATTTTCGCGTAAACACTTTGCCCACACTTTTCGGGGAAAAGATCGTACTCCGCATTCTCGACCCTGGCTCTGCAAAGCTTGGGATTGATGCGCTTGGCTATGAGGATATTCAGAAAAAACTTTACATGGATGCATTGGCTCAGTCTCAAGGAATGATTTTGGTAACGGGACCAACGGGTAGCGGTAAAACTGTTTCGCTCTATACAGGTCTGAATATTCTTAATACTTCTGAAGTCAATATTTCCACAGCGGAAGATCCTGTTGAAATTAACCTTGAGGGTGTAAATCAGGTACAAATGAACACTCGGGTAGGGCTGACCTTCGCAGAGGCTTTACGTTCTTTCTTGCGGCAAGATCCGGACATCATCATGGTGGGGGAAATTCGCGATTTGGAAACTGCCGAGATTGCGATTAAGGCTGCACAAACTGGCCATTTGGTTTTATCTACACTCCATACTAACTCTGCACCAGAAACACTTACCCGCTTATTAAATATGGGGGTTCCTGCATTTAACGTTGCAACCAGCGTAAGCTTGATTATTGCTCAGCGTCTTGCACGCCGCTTATGCCCTACGTGCAAAAAAATTGCGACCGATATTCCCGCAGACATTCTCACAGCAGAGGGATTTGACGAAATAGGTATTCCCCGCGCAGAATTCCAACTCTTCCATCCTGTAGGTTGTGAAAAGTGCAATGGTGGTTATAAAGGGCGAGTAGGTGTATATGAAGTGGTTCGCATCACCCCACTAATTGCCAACCTTATAATGGAAGGCGGCAATTCACTCCAAATTGCGCGTGCCGCTAAGGAAGCTGGCTTTAATAACCTTAGGGTATCCGCATTGCGTAAAGTAGCAATGGGATTAACCAGCCTCGAAGAGGCCAACCGAGTCACCAAGGATTAATTCCATGGCATTAACATCTACTGCAAAACCATCTAGCACGACAGCGGCTAAAGCTAAAGCCGCGTTAAAAGCGAAACAGATTCCGACTATCAATACTTACGTATACAAAGGTGTTGATAAACGAGGCAATAAAATACAAGGCGAGATAAATGGTGGTAGCCCAACTATTGTTAAGACGCTTTTGGCAAAGCAAGGCATTACAACTAGGTCTGTCTCTAAAAAAGCCAAACCATTATTCGGTTCTAGTGGAAAATCAATCAAACCTGCAGACATTGCCGTTTTTTCTCGCCAAATGGCGACAATGATGAAAGCCGGTGTACCCCTTGTGCAAGCGTTTGATATCGTTGCTGATGGCCTCGAAAACCCTAATTTACGCAAAATGGTTTTGCAAATTAGAGATAGCGTTGCTGCTGGGGGCGGTTTCGCCAACTCATTGCGTGAACACCCTAAATATTTTGATGACTTGTTTTGCAATCTTGTAGATGCAGGCGAGCAATCGGGTGCACTTGAAACCATGCTGGACAGGATTGCAACCTACAAAGAAAAAACTGAAGCGTTAAAAGCAAAAATTAAAAAAGCAATGACGTATCCAATAGCTGTAGTAGTAGTCGCCATTATTGTAACCGGCATTCTTTTGGTTAAAGTTGTCCCTCAATTTGCGCAAACCTTTAGTTCATTCGGCGCAGAGTTGCCCGCGTTTACTCTTTTCGTACTTAACTTATCTGAGTTTGCACAAGCTTACTGGTTCATTATTTTACTCAGTATGGTAGGAGCTGTTTTCGCATTCAAACAAGCCGCTCAGCGCTCCCCACATTTTGCTTATCTTGTCGATAAATATATGCTTAAAGTTCCTATTATTGGACAAATACTATACCTGTCAGTTATGGCTCGATTTGCACGAACACTAGCGACTACATTTGCAGCAGGCGTTCCCCTTATTGATGCTCTCACCTCTGTTGCAGGAGCTGCTGGCAACCGCGTCTACAGCGAAGCAATTATCAAAGTAAGGGATGATGTCTCAACAGGCATTCAGTTAAACACGGCTCTTAAAGCAAAAGCTATTTTCCCTACACTCCTCGTGCAAATGGCTGCGATTGGCGAGGAATCAGGTGCATTGGATGCAATGCTCGATAAAGTCGCCGTGTATTACGAAGAGGCCGTAGACAATATGGTAGACAGCCTAACTGCACTGCTGGAACCAATAATCATGTCCGTTTTAGGTGTGTTGGTTGGCGGATTAATGATCGCAATGTATCTTCCAATCTTCCAACTCGGTGCGGTTGTATAAACGTGACATTTTTTTCAGCTCTGCAAGCCTATCCACTCCTTGGGTTGGCTTGCGCTTTAGTCTTAGGTTTACTCGTTGGTAGCTTCCTCAATGTAGTGATTTATCGCCTCCCTAAAATGATGGAGCGCGATTGGCAAGAGCAGTGCCGTGAGTTTTTAACTAATGACGGCGACATAGCCTCACTCCCCGAAAACGATTCAAAACCGCAGCCATTTAATTTAATGGTTCCGGTTTCGCGTTGCCCTCACTGTGGCCATAAAATTAAACCTTGGGAGAATATTCCCGTTGTTAGTTATTTATTTCTGCGCGGCAAATGCTCCAACTGCAAAGCGAAAATTTCAATTCGCTATCCCATTATTGAATTAGTCACCGGCGTGCTGTCTGTGGCGGTTATTTATTATGTGGGCGTTAATTGGAGCGGCTTAGCGGCGTTGGTTTTTACCTGGTCGCTCATTGCATTGACGATGATCGATGTTGATACCTATTTACTGCCCGATGACATAACGCTACCACTCCTATGGCTGGGTTTGATTGCCAATAGCTTTGGCACATTCACCGATTTGCCGAGCGCACTTTGGGGGGCAATTGCAGGTTATGTGGCGCTTTGGTCGGTTTATAAGTTATTTAAGCTGGTAACCGGCAAAGAAGGCATGGGTTATGGCGATTTTAAATTGCTCGCTGCACTCGGTGCCTGGATGGGCTCGCAAATGTTGCCGCAGATTATTTTATTATCATCCCTAGTCGGCGCAGTTATCGGCATCAGCATGATTGTTATTCGCGGTCGAGATAAAAACATTCCTATTCCGTTTGGACCTTATTTAGCGATTGCGGGTTGGATTGCTTTTATTTGGGGCGACACGATTAATCAAACCTACCTTAAACTTTTTGTTGCGCATTAAGCCGTGAACACCACACCGCAATTAACTACACCCGCTACGCCGCTGCTAATTGGGCTTACGGGTGGTATCGGTAGTGGTAAATCTGAAGTAAGTAAACGATTTGCAGAAAAAGGAATTTTGGTTGTTGATGCCGATATTGTCGCACGTGAAGTAGTAGAACCTGGCAGCGCGGCATTGGCGCAGATCAGCGCGCATTTTGGAGCGGATATTCTCGATGCAACAGGTCAACTCAACCGCAGCAAACTGCGCGAAATAATTTTTGCTAACCCTGCTGAAAAAATATGGCTTGAATCACTTTTGCACCCGGTGATTAATGCTGAAATTCGTTTGCAACTAGCAAAGGCTACCAGTGACTACGCAATTTTAGCGTCACCACTATTACTAGAGACGAAGCAATTTGAATTAGTAAATCGTATTTTAGTGGTTGATGTCAGCGAGCAATTGCAAATTGAGCGCGCTAGCCGCCGCGACAAAAATAATGAGGCGCAGATCAAAGCGATCATGCAAACCCAGCTCTCACGCCAAGAGCGCTGCGCTCGCGCGACTGACATTATTCAAAACCATGGCACTATTTCCGAGCTTGATGCACAAGTTGAAAAACTGCACTTGCTCTACCTTGAACTAGCGCAATCTGCCGCACACAAGAATTGATGATTTATGCAAAACACCACACCCACAGCAGAAATAACCACCCTGAAACTTGCCTGCCCCACCTGCAAAAAAACAGTGCTCTGGAACGACGATTTCCCGCATCGGCCTTTTTGTTGCGATCGCTGTCGCTTGATTGATTTAGGTGAATGGGCCAGCGAAAGCCACCGGATTGCCGGTGACCATCTGCCCACCCCTTAAAGCAACTTATCTCTTTCTCTAAAACCCAACAAATACAAAATCGCATCCAAACCTAAATTGGAAATCGCATGTTCCGCCGAGGCTTTTACCAAAGGCTTAGCGCGAAAGGCGACGCCAAGACCTGCAACGCTGAGCATCGGTAAATCATTAGCGCCATCGCCCACGGCGATGACTTGCTCCAACGCAATGCCTTCCTGTTTTGCCAACATCGCCAACAATTCTGCTTTGCGTTGGCCATCCACTACTATGCCTTTTACTTCGCCGGTGACTTTGCCATCGACAATATCCAACTCGTTGGCGTAAACGTAATCGATGCCGAGTTTATTTTGCAGGTAGCGACCAAAATAATTAAATCCGCCCGATAAAATCGCGGTTTTGTAACCGAGTTTTTTGAGCGAGGAAATTAATTTTTCAGCGCCTTCGGTAAGACGCAATTGATCGGCAATTCCCGCCAGTACTGATTCATCCAAACCTTTTAACAACGCCATGCGCTGCGCAAAACTTTGTTTGAAATCCAATTCGCCGCGCATCGCTGCCTCAGTAATTTCTGATACCAGATGACCCACGCCTGCCGCTTTGGCGAGCTCATCAATCACTTCCGCTTCAATCAGCGTTGAATCCATATCGAAACACACGAGGCGACGATTGCGGCGATACACCGTATCGCGCTGAAACGCGACATCGATATTCAGGCGCGCCGATAACTCCATAAAATCTGCACGCAGTGCAACCAAATCGGCGGGCGTACCACGCACAGAAAACTCTACGCAAGCGCTGCCTTGATGCTCTTCGCCTGCATCCAGATCGGCCAGAGATACACGGCCAGATAAGCGACTAATACTGTCGATATTCAAACCGTGTTTAGTGGTGACCGCCGTTAATTCGGCAATCATCGCCGCATCAATCTGGCGCGCCAGCAAAGTCACTATGTGGCGTGCCTTGCCTTGCTGCTCGGCCCAATTTTCGTAGCTTTCGGGAGTGATAGTTTGAAATCGCACATGAATGCCGAGCGGTTGAGTGGCTTGTTGGATTTGGTCGAGTACTTGCGCGCGTGTATCAGCGGCAATACGCAGTTCAACCAAAATACCCAAGGCGAGCGTATCGTGAATAACCGCTTGGCCAATATCCAGCACGCGCGCACCGCACCGCGCGAGTACATCGGTTATCGCGCGGGTGACGCCGGGTTTGTCATGACCGGATGCATTAATCAGTAAAAGTTCGTTCACAGTGCCTCGCTATTAAGGAGCCAGTTATAAAAGGGAGCCAAACAGGCAGCATGCTAGTAAGCTGGGGCGATGGCGCAAAGCGCGCATTCTAGCGGAATTCAGGGCGGCTCACAGCTCTTGTGCGCTCCCACACCGACTTAGCGCACACCAGTAACTTAGGCTAGAATGCAATTCCGCACGACACTTCTTTGATATGCAGACCAGAGTGTCCAACCTGATTCCGGCAGGAACTGGAATAACATTATGAACGCAACACTACGAGCACGGACTTAACTACAACATGGCATTGATCAAAACCTATCGCACCTATCCCCAACTCATGCTCTGCAGCCTGTTACTGATCGCCCTCGGCGTATTCGGCGCTTGGGCATACATATCCAACAGCAGCCAAAACCAGCGCGAACAGATCAGCCATTACGGCCAAGTACTGGCCAATAGCGCCGCACGCCAAGCAGTGAATGCAACCCTGCAAAACGATCTTGTAAGCCTGCAAGCGATACTGTTGGAAGTCGGCCAATACCCTAATGTGATAGGCGCAACTATCCACAACGTGGAAAACAAATTACTGGTGCAAAGCGGCTTTAAACCCAATCAGGAAATAAAAGGTCGTCGCTATGAATTTTCCGCGCCCATCGCCTTACACAATAATGTTGCGGGCTACTTGGAAGTAACGCTCGATGTACCACGACACACCGAACGTGACTATCGCTTTTTTATGCTGTGGATGGCGGCGGTATTTTTCACACTCTTGGTGATTTGGTGGTCAATCCAACGCCAGTGGTGGGCGCAGTTAAAAGATAAATTGCCCACCGCGAGTGAGATAGTCACGGCGGTAGTGGAAAAAATGCCCACCATCAATGAAGTTGCCGAACCAGAGCCGGAATTACCCAAACAAGTTTCCGTGCGCTTGAGTTTAGATATCGTGAATATGGGCAAGCTGTATCAGCAATTAAACAGTGAAGGTTTTGCGACTGTATTGCGCCGCTTTGAAAAACAATTGCAGGGCGTGTTGAATTTGTACAGCGGCGAACGGCAGATGCTATCAGGCGAAACACTGATTATCGATTTCACCGGCGAAGCGTTTTACGAGTGCAGTTTTCGCGCTGTATGCGCCGCACAATTATTAAATAGCCTCACCGCCAAAAGCCCCAGCCCACGTTTGCATTTAGCTGCAGCGGTACATGAATTATCGGCACCAGTGAGTTCCAATAAATCGCTGCTGAAAGATTTTGTGGTGCAACACAATAATCATTTAAAACCGGACAAAGGCGAAATATTAATTAGCCAACGCTTGATCGACAGCGATTTACACGAGCATCTGGAAATCGTCAGCGACAGCGGCAAGCTTATTGGTTTGAAAGCGCCTTACGCTGCTCTGCTGGCGAAACAGGAAGAACAATTGGTTGGTGCAACTACAGCTGCGTAGTGCAATCTCCCAGTATGGATTCCGGTATTACTTGCGAGACCGTCTGCTGCATGGATGCAGCAGTCGAACCTACATGGACGTATTCACGGCGCGTCTCGTAAGTAATGCCGGAGTCCATACCCGCACGACCACTGTCACACACCTGCAACAATTCCATCACATAACCGTCACCGATTAGTCATAGCCTTGCAGTATCGCCCATCGCAAGGTTGTGACTACCATGCTCAATATCGAAGAATCAATCACCAATAAATTTCCCGGCTTTACCCAGCAATCACCCATAGTACGCAACTCCACGCTGAGCATCTTGCGCAAACTCACCCACGAGCGTGAGATCAACGCTTTTTTGCGCGAACATGATGGCAATCGCGGTATCGATTTTATCGACCGCATTTTTGAATATTTTAATTTCAGTTACAGCATCTCCCAGCGCGAACGCAATAATATTCCTTCACAAGGGCGTGTGATTATTATCGCCAATCATCCGATTGGTTCGCTCGATGGTTTAGCGTTGCTGCGCTTAGTAAGCGAAGTGCGTAAAGACGTAAAAATTATTGCCAACGATATGTTGATGGCGTTCGAGCCGCTGCACGATTTACTGCTGCCGCTCGATAACATGACGCGCGCCGCCTACAAACAAAGTTACAAAAATATTCTGCAGGCGCTGAACAACGACGAAGCAATTATTATTTTCCCGGCAGGCGAAGTATCACGTGCAAGCCCAACTGGTATTAAAGACGGAAAATGGCAGGCGGGATTTTTGCACTTCGCGCGTAAAACTAAGGCGCCGTTGCTGCCGATATTTGTCTCCGCCAAAAATTCCATGCTGTTCTACAGCGCCTCTATGATTTTCAAACCGCTTGCGACCGCCTTACTCGCACACGAAATGTTTAACAAACGCTCGGCAGAAATTAAATTCCGTGTGGGCGAGATGATTCCGCATCACGCATTAGAATCAGACCAGCTTGCCGATAAAGCATTAATCAAGCGCCTAAAAAAACACGTCTACAAAATCGGCAAGGGCATTTCCTCTAAAAAAAATAGCGCTCCGGTTTTTGTCACAGAAAAAACAATTGCCCACCCGGAAGATCGTTCAGCGCTTAAAAAAGAATTGAAAACAGCGATGCTGATTGGCAGCACTCGCGACAATCACAAAATATTGCTGTGCGATTACGATCAACATCCCGTAGTACTGCGTGAGATTGGCCGCTTGCGTGAGCAAACATTTCGTTTGGTCGGTGAAGGCACCGGCAGCCGCCGCGATCTGGATAAATACGATCACTACTATCGCCACCTAGTGCTATGGGATGAAGAAAAACTCTGCATCGCTGGCGCCTATCGCTTAGGTGAAGCGCACAAGCTGATGAAGAAAAAAGGCGCTAACGCACTCTATACCGCTGAGTTATTTAATTTCCATTCCTCGCTCACGCCCTATTTGGAACAAGGATTGGAATTAGGCCGCAGTTTTGTGCATCCGGATTATTGGGGCAAAGCCAGCTTGGATTATTTATGGCAAGGCCTCGGAGCTTATCTATCGCACCACCCACAAGTGCGTTATGTCTTTGGCCCTGTGAGCATGAGTGCCCATTACCCTAAAACACTGCGCGATTTATTGGTGTTTTATTACGAACGCTACTATTTAAAAACTAACGATGGCAATGAAGGCAATCTTGCGGAAGGAAAACACCCGCATGAAATCGATGAAGATGATTTAATCGCATTACAACATCGCTTTGCCAAACTCGATAGCACACAAGGTTTTGAAATCCTGCAAGAAGAATTTAAAAACCACAACTGCAAAATTCCCGTGCTGTTTAAACAATACGCAGGGCTATATGAGGAAGGCGGCTACCAATTACTGGCGTTCAGTGTGGATTCGGAATTTGGTAATTGTGTCGATGGTTTATTTATGGGCGATTTAACCTGCATGAAAGCCGCTAAACGCGCACGCTATTTAGTGAGCAAAGAAGTCAGTAAAGAGGTGAATAAAGAAGCCCCCAAAGAAACTGCCGAGGTCGCCTAAACCGGTCATATGCACGCGGTTCCAATGTGTAACCGCGCACTGCATCATGCTAAGCTCACACCATTTCATAGCAATGGTAGTGAGCACTATGCATATCCATATTCTCGGCATCTGCGGCACCTTTATGGGCAGCCTCGCCCAACTCGCCAAAGATCTCGGCCACCGCGTCACCGGCAGTGATGCCAATGTTTACCCGCCCATGAGCACCCAGCTTGAACAAGCCGGTATCGAGCTGATACAGGGCTTCGATCCGATTTATTTGCATGCACCACATATGCAAACCCCGCCAGACTTAGTGATCGTCGGTAATGCGATGAGTCGCGGCAATCCCAGCGTGGAATATGTGCTCGACCAAGGCATCGCCTACACCTCCGGCCCACAGTGGCTACGCGACCATGTACTGCAAGGCAAATGGGTGTTGGCGGTTGCAGGTACTCACGGCAAAACTACAACTTCATCGATGCTTGCATGGATTTTGGAATACGCAGGCATGGAACCCGGTTATTTAATTGGTGGCGTGACCAAAAATTTCCCCACCTCTGCACGCTTGGGCGGCACACCGTTTTTTGTAGTGGAAGCCGATGAATATGACAGTGCCTTTTTTGATAAGCGTTCCAAATTTGTTCACTACAATGCACGCACGGTTATTTTAAATAATCTCGAATTCGACCACGCCGATATCTTTCCCGATCTCGCCGCCATCCAAAAACAATTCCATCACTTGGTGCGCACCGTTCCTAATAACGGTTTGTTAATTTCGCCCTCGAATGACAAAGCCCTAGCCGAAGTTATCCAACAAGGCTGCTGGACACCGCAGCAACAATTTGCAGTGATTGATAACACCAGTGACGCGACTACCGATGTAAATAATTCTGCCGCCGAATGGCAAGCAAAGTTAATCACCGCCGACGGTTCTTCATTTGCTGTGTTGCATAACGGCAAAGAAGTTGCACAAGTCAATTGGGAACAAACCGGCATCCACAATGTGAATAACGGTTTAGCTGCAATGATTGCAGCGCGCCATGTTGGTGTTACACCGGAACACGGTGCAAAAGCACTAGAACAATTCGCCGGTGTAAAACGCCGCATGGAAGTATTGGCCGATATCCACAGCGTAAAAGTCTACGACGACTTCGCACACCACCCCACCGCCATCAAAACCACCCTCGCCGGTTTACGCGCAAAAGTCGGCGACCAAAAAATTATCGCCATCATCGAACCCCGCTCCAACACCATGCGCATGGGCGTACACAAAGGCGCCCTCAACCAAAGCGTCACCGACGCCGACGACGTACTTTGGTATCAACCCGCCAACGTAGATTGGGCAATGGACGAAGTAGTCAACAAAAGCCCCGTCCCCGCAAAACTTTTGCGCGACTTGGATGAGTTAATTCACTGCGCGATTTCCCTCAGCGAAGCTAACACGCACATTGTGATTATGAGTAATGGTGGGTTTGGTGGGGTGCATCAGAAGTTGATTGAGCAACTGACGAAGCATGCGATGTAAAAACCAACAAAACGTGACTAAAAAAGGACTGACACATGGAACCAATAAAACACTATAAATGCCTCACTGATCTCAAGAAGATCATTTCCGAGAGGAAATGTTAAATCAAGACCCGTAGTTAAAGGCAATCACCCAACACTTTATAAAGAAAAAAGTGAGGGCAAGTATCGAACCATAATGGGAATTAGAGTTTGCGATTATAAATTTTCTGCCGATGAACAATGGATACTTCCAGACAACCAAATGGGATTGTCATTTTCTGCCACATGGGAAAACCTTAAATTTGTGCACGGCATGTTTTCAAAAGGCAAGAAACCAGTTGACGTTTTTTGGGTTTTGTCTGAGACAGACATTCCATCTGGTTTAAAATTTGTGGAAGATGAAACCGACGAAGGCCATTACTTTTTAGCAGTAACTGAAAGAATGCTCGTTGAGCAACTGATCGCAAAGCTCAAACTTGTCTCTTACAGATTATCTGTAATACAAGGAGGAGGAACACTATGATTCAATTTAAACGTTATCCACATATCGCAGATTTACTCGAACACTATATTGAGCAGAAAAAAAGAGCCGATATTGGTGATATATACAAAAGCGGCATCACAACCGAAAAGGATGCCGAGCTATTTTGTGCATTTATCTGGAATGTAGTGGAAAACATACATTCAGATAGTGAATCTGAAAGCGTAGTATTAGGGAGCACGGATAATACCGACATGCTTCCTGATCTGGCATATGAAATATCCACTCAGATGAAGCAAGCAGGCTATTTTTATATCTGGGAGAAAACACTTGATCATCAAGAATAACTAGAGCGCAGCATCACTAAACCCATTAATCAAAAAACATCGGTAAGAACATGAATGAAGAAAACAAAACTACTCTGCGTGAAAAGCTAGGCTTCGGCCTCAAGTACACGCTAGCCATCGCCATTTCAATTCTAGCCGTCTGCGCCTTGTGTTTTATTTTTGTCAGTATAACCACGCACTTTGCACCACCACTGCAACCGATGTTCGATCAGGAGCGATTGGGGCAACTTGGAGATTTTTTAGGTGGAACACTAAATCCTATTTTTGGATTCACAACTGTGTGCCTGCTGTTGTGGTCCACTTTTATGCAAAGAAAATACTTCCAAAAAAATCAATTTAATGTAGAGCGATAATTCAGACTTCATCAAATAGATCTAGCAATGGAAAGAATTGAAAAGATATACCGACAAACAATTAATGAACCATTTAAAGAACCAATTAAAGCATCTCACGGCAGCACTGAACGCGTTAGTTCTATTGCAGAAGCCATACTGTACTTTCGCGACAACCCTACTGATGACGAGAAAAAGATAAGGTATCTCAGCAATAAAAACAGCCAAAAAAAATAATATAGAAGAGATTAGTAGGCAATTATCAGAACTAGTTTCTATGTTAGAAAAACTAATCATAGAAGCAAAACACAGTAGAAAAATAGACCCGATAGATAGCTTCTGGGAAGAAGAATTGCGAATAATTAAAAAAGATCTCCTTTCTATGGGGTTAGATACCAAATGAACTAAATAGTTATGAACTTTGGCGCTTTGCCTAAGTGTAGCGTCCCCTATATTATTACCACTTCTGCAAAAGATCGGTCATTACCAGCAAACAGCGCCAAAGAGCCTGTAATAAAACCCTTTTTCCACTTTGAGAGAGCTTTTGCCATGAAAATTGCATTAATGAACGAATTTAGCCAAGCATCCAAAAACGTCATAGTGTTGCAGCAGCTGCAAGAAGTTGCCGCCATCCAACAACACAGCGTGTTCAACGTCGGCATGAGCGACGACAACGACCACCACCTTACCTACATCCATCTGGGTGTGATCGCCAGTTTATTGTTGAATTCCAAAGCGGTAGATTTTGTTGTGAGCGGTTGCGGTACTGGCCAAGGCGCGATGATGTCGCTCAACGCGCACCCCGGCGTATTTTGCGGTTACTGTATAGAGCCAACCGATGCCTACCTGTTTGCGCAAGTAAACAACGGCAATGCGTTAGCACTGCCTTTTGCCAAAGGTTTTGGTTGGGGTGCTGAATTGAACATTCGCACTATTTTTGAAAAGGCATTCACTGGCGTGCGCGGCCAAGGTTATCCCGCTGAGCGTCGTGAATCACAAGTGCGTAATGCCGGGATTCTTACCAGTATTAAAACTGCTACCGCAAAAAACTATTTAGATGGTTTGCGCGCAATCGATCCAGAAATTTTGAAGACCGCCATCAGCGGCGAACGCTTCCAAGCCTGCTTTTTTGAAAACGCTCAGGACGAAAGCATTCGCGGTTTTGTTAAAGCAATAGCAGATAAATAACACCTGCGCGTGTATGCCGGGTGATGCGCAAACAATACCAGTACCCGGCAAAACACTAAAACGTGTGCAAATACGGAGACCACCATGAAACCACGCTCAGTCACCCTTGCAATTACCGGAGCTTCCGGCGCGCAATATGGTTTGCGTTTGCTGCAGTGTTTGTTAGCGGCGGACTGTAAAGTATTTTTGATGATCTCCAGCGCCGCAGAAGTGGTGATTCGCACTGAAACCGATTTGGATTTACCGCGCGATCTGGAAGAGCAGCAGGCAATGCTGTGTGAAATTTATAATGCTGACGAGGAACAATTGCAACTGCTCGCCAAAGACGATTGGTTTGCGGCAGTCGCATCAGGTTCCAGCTCGCCAAGTTCGATGGTGATTTGCCCCGCGAGTGGTGGAACGCTTTCTGCTATCGCACACGGTGCAAGCAATAATTTAATTGAGCGTGCTGCCGATGTTGCATTGAAAGAACGACGAAAATTAATTGTAGTGCCGCGTGAGACGCCCTACTCCGAGATCCATTTGGAAAACATGCTCAAGCTGACGCAAATGGGTGTTGTGGTATTACCGGCCAGCCCCGGTTTTTATATGCAGCCGCAATCAGTAGAAGAATTAGTGGATTTTATTGTGGCGCGAATTCTGGATCAACTCGGCGTGCAACAGGATTTAATGCCGCGCTGGGGCGAGGATTAATTTTAAATGAAACTACCCAAAAAAGTTCGCATTGTTGAAGTGGGCCCACGCGACGGCTTACAAAATGAAAAACAGGCGATTCCAACCAGCACCAAAATCCAATTGATTGAAAACCTTGTGGATGCGGGCCTAACCTATATTGAGGCGGGCAGTTTTGTAAACCCGAAGTGGGTGCCGCAAATGGCAGATAGCGGCGAGGTATTTACTGGCATCGCACGCAAACCCGGTGTGACCTACGCAGCACTCATACCAAACCTGCAAGGCTATGAACGCGCACTCGCCGTTAATGCCAATGAAGTGGCGATTTTTGCGGCGGCTTCCGAAGCCTTTAGTCAAAAAAATATTAACTGTTCAATCAGCGAAAGCATTCAGCGTTTTGAGGTTCTCATTAATGCAGCCAAAGCGCAAGATATTCCCGTGCGCGGTTATATCTCCTGCGTTGCAGGCTGCCCCTATTCTGGCGCAGTTGATGTACAAACAGTTGCGAGCATTGCCAAAGAATTATTAGCCATGGGTTGCTACGAAATTTCGCTCGGCGATACCATCGGTGTTGGCACTGCCGGAAAAATAAAAAATTTAATTGAAACACTTGCACGCGATATTCCCATCGACAAAATTGCTGCACATATGCACGACACCTACGGTCAAGCACTCGCCAATATTTATGCCGCATTAGAAATGGGCGTAAGCGTAGTAGACTCATCCATTGCTGGTTTAGGTGGCTGCCCTTATGCGGCAGGCGCAACAGGTAACATCGCAACAGAAGATGTAATCTATTTATTGAATGGATTGGGAATTACGCACGGTGTTGATCTGGATAAATTAATTTATGCTGGCAATATCATTAGTGTCGCATTACATAAACCTAGCAATTCAAAAGTGGCGCAAGCTTTTGCTAAAAACCGCATTTATTAACACAGAGTAGAAAAACGTGAGCAATGAAATCGAACAACAAATCAATTTGGAAACTGCACAAATTCACTGGCATGAACTGCAACGGTTTTTTGCCAGCGGAAATGCCATCGCCGTAGAACCAAGCTTGGATTTAACCCATATCGCAGCCCAAATTGTCGCCGATAATGCCGTACAAATTAAAGTATGGATGGATACAGGTTTGGTTGATGTAGTAAAAGATGATCAAGCGCAAATATGGTATGAGGAGAACACATTGGTTTGGGCTGTAGTGATAAAACCCTGGGTATTAGTGCAACCGATTATCGGTCAAGCAAAACTCCCTCGGCAATCTTAATAGAGACTGCATGTCGGCCAGATATTAAAGCTAACCACACACCTCACCTGAAACTCTTTTCCGTTAAATATTTCCAATAACGCCGCGGCATATGGCGCAGATGCAATTTGGCATTATTGCGCTCGTTAATATTGACTGCCTGAAAATAATTTTTCCACAAAGCTTGATACTGTTTTTCACGATCATCCTGAAAGTCATCAGACTGTAGTTCTTTGCCTTGAAGCATGCTTGAAGTACCGACAAACACTGGATCATCCAAACCGACAAAAATCATTTTTTCCTGATCATAATACAAACCATAATGGCGACGGGCATCAAAAATCAACCAGGATTGGTCAGCATAACGCCGCTCAAAATGATCGCCAATTAACGGTAACACATTAAAGTCAGGATCAATCGCCGCATAAAACAATCCATCACGGCTTTTCTGAAAGCGCACAAAGGCATGCATACGATGCACTTCACGATGAATCATTTTCTCTATTTGCGCGGCTTTCAAAATGTGGGGATTGGCAAAATTCTCCAGTATAGATTGGTCACCCTTACGAATAATTGCTTGAATAATTTCGTATATCAGCATTCCACTTGACGGCAACTCTGATAAAAATATTTTATAAATAAGAGGTGATGCTCGCGCTTCAGTACGCTCATCAACTCCTTTAAGCACACGTGCTGCCCAATCGTCATTGGTAGCTACATGCGTGGCGGCATCCAGTAAGGTAGGTTGATAGCTCGCTGCTGTGCTGATCTCAGTTGGCGCGCTGCGATTTTTAAAAATCGTAAAAATACAGCTGAGCAAGCCTTCATAACTGCCGTCGTAAATATAAATCATAGCACTACCCGAATAACCCGAGTTGCGCAGGTGCTGGTGCCCTATCACTAGCAATAATAGCCTGACGAATATTTTCCGCTTGAAAGCTACCCGCTTTAACCGCCAAACCCGGACAACTAATAAAATAACGTGCCCGTTTCAGCACTACACCAATCTTTTGAAGATGGTCTATATGCAAATGTTGATGCCGCCGCGAACTGACAATTTTCTTCGCCGACTTAACGCCAATGCCTGGAACACGCAACACAGTTTCATAATCGGCGCGGTTAATATCAACCGGGAATTTTTCTGGATGACGTAACGCATAACCTAATTTTGGGTCTATTTCGAGATCCAGATCAGGTTGCTTTTCATCAAGAATTTCATCGACAGAAAAACCATAAAAACGCAATAACCAATCAGCCTGATAAATTCGGTTTTCACGTATCAGTGGCGGCGCAGATAAATCAGGTACGCGATTATCGGTCGCAATAGGCACATAACCTGAATAGTAGACTCGCTTCAACTTCTGCGTTTTATACAGACTACTAGCTAATTGTAAAATATGGCGATCATTCTCTGGCGAGGCACCCACAATTAACTGCGTACTTTGACCGGCAGGCAGGAACAGCGGCGTTTTTTTAATATGGGATTTATCATCGGCATACTTTTCTTTTTCGCTGCGCAAATAATTCATCGGCGTAATAATATCGTGATAGTTTTTTTCTGGAGCGACCTTCTTCAAACTGGCCTCGGAAGGAATTTCAATATTGACACTCAGCCTATCCGCATATAGCCCAGCTTCATGTAATAGTTCAGGGCTCGCGCCCGGAATGGCCTTCACATGAATATAACCGTTGAAATTGTGCAGCGTGCGCAACTCACGAGCCACACGAACCAAACGCTCCATGGTGTAGTCGGCATTTTTGAAAATGCCGGAGCTGAGAAATAATCCCTCTATATAATTACGGCGATAAAAATTAATCGTCAGATCAATAACATCTTCAACCGTAAAGGCTGCACGTTTGACATCGTTGCTGCGCCTACTAACACAGTAGGCACAATCATAAATACAGTGGTTGGTGAACAGGATTTTGAGTAGGGAAACGCAGCGTCCATCCTCGGTATAACTATGGCAAATACCCATACCATCTGAGTTGCCAAGCCCCTTGGTTAAATTAGCTCGTTTACTGCCGCTCGATGAGCAAGATGCATCGTACTTGGCTGCATCCGATAGGATGCGAAGTTTTTCCAGGATATTGCTCATAAAAATATCACCTAGCAGAGAGTTACCTCATGCTACTGTATATTAATACAGTATTGCAAACGGCACAGTTGTCCGCAATGCCCAGAGAAAACGATTCCTTGACGTATAGCCAGGAGCTTTGGTAAAAAACTGCAAGGAAATTAATAAGATAGGAGCATACAAGTATGCGAATAATCAGACGCGCACAAGCGGCTGATGCGGAAGCGATTGGTAGCCTCTACCGCGAACTCAATGCATTATCTACACCCGTAGTTCTACCTGAGCGTATCGCAGTGATCGCTAATAGCGAACATACGCACCTGCTGGTATGCGAAGATGGCGGCGAGGTGTTTACCACAGCGTTAGTGTGTCTATGCCAGGATGTGATGTATAACGACCAACCCTTTGCGCTGGTTGAAAATGTGGTGGTCAGCGCGGACTATAAACGCGAAGGCATTGGCAAAATGATGATGGACTATATTGAGGCCTTTTGTTTGGAGCAGAACTGTTCCAAAATTATGCTGCAGACCAGCAGCGAAAACCGCGATGCGCGGGATTTTTATACCGCAATGGGTTACGACCCGGATGCGAAAATTGGATTTATAAAATATCGCCGCTACTTTTCTCAATAGAAAATTTAACCAATAATCTATTTACTAACAAATCAGGAAACCTGTTATGAATCTCACTGCCAGCGGCGTTGTATTGCGGTTTTTATTCGCACTCCTATTAGTACTGCTCAGTTACAACCCTAGTGGTTACTCTTATTTTCATTGGGTTCACAATAGCCTGAGCCATATGACACCCTATGTGGTTATTGCAGGTGTTATCTTGCTAATCGGTTGGGGCGTTTACATTAAAGCCACATTAAATTCACTTGGATTTCTGGGCATAATCGCACTTGCAGCACTTTTTGGTTGCCTTGTATGGTTGTTTATCTATTGGGGCTTCTTAAGCGTTAACGATATATCTGCACTGGCTTGGGTAATTGAAATTTTATTGGCTGCAATGCTCGCCGTAGGTATGTGCTGGTCGCACTTTACCCGCAGGATGAGCGGACAAGTGGATGTAGATGAGATTGAAGGCAGATAAAATTACGCAGGATTAGCCCATCTATCAGCTAATCCTGCTCATTATTGCTATAAATTTTTATTCCGGCGCAATAATTAAAAATTGTTTGATCCACTCTTTATTCGGCTGCTGATAAAGCCAGGTTTTAAATTCAAGTGATTTGTTAAAAGCCTCTTCTCCGAGCATTTTTTCATAACGCTCATTGATCATTGCCTCCTGCCGCTCTTTACGAATATTGCGCTGCCATGCATCGGTAAATATTTTCGGGAGCTTGCCTTGCAAGTCTAAAGTTTTCAGCAATTGCCATTCACCTTTATCGAGCCAGGATTCATCGCAAGCGCCGCACAAATCCAATTTATGATTAGTCTCGGGGCCAATCTGGTATTTGGTCATCAAGCGGCTGCATTTAGGGCATGAATGTGCCGATTCAACCTCCGACACTTCGCTTATCGTAGTTGACGCTACCGATGAATCTGCATAGCGGTCTGCCCAAAAACGATAATTGATTAGCGACAGTAATGCACCGCGACATTGTGGGCAGGCAGCGGCGACTAAACCTGGCTCCAATTCATAAGGCTCTAAGGGCACATTTTTACATTGTGTGCAGTACATGATTGTCTCCTGGGTTTTATATGATTAGCGGGAAAACTCATTCCACAAATTATCGAACTCACCTGAGTAAGCTGCCACCAATTTTGGTTCGTTAGTGACCAAAATATTTTCCTGATTGTAATCGGTCGCCGAACGTGTCCAGTTGAAGCTGCCATTGACCAATATCGTTTTATCGACAATCGCAAATTTATGATGCATATGGCTTTCGGTATTATCCATGCGCACGTTGATGCCACGATCAATGAGCTTAAAAATATCGCTACCTTGATCATGTGCTTTATCGTTATCAGTAATCAGCCGTACGTGAATACCGCGTTTGTGAGCGATGATGATAGCATCGCTCAGACGGTCATCTGAAATTGTAAACACACTTATATCAAGAGTTTCACGCGCTGTAACTAATAAATCCAACAATTGACGGCGGCAATCTTCACCGGGGCTAAAGTGTGCTTCGGTAAGCGTAACTGAATGGGTTTGGCGAAAATTATCGATGACCCTGCTGATTTTTTCTAACCAGAGCAATGAGGCGACCGCATTATCGCCGCCCACACGCGCTGGCTCGCGCGCCAATACAAAAGCTTTATTGCGCACAAAAGCAATATCGTCTTGCGCAAGCTTGGGCAATATATCCCGCAACTCCAGTGCTTCTGACTGGCTGAGTTTAAAATCCTCCAGTGTTGCCATCAACCAGCTTTCCAATTCAGGTTGCCGCATACTTGCTTCCTTTTCCGACATTACATTCTATTTTTAAATGATTTCGCTTGTATAAAAGCACAGATAATACCGGCAATAGCGCCAAAAAAATGTGACTCAAAGGATACGCGCGGGTCACTGGGCAGAACGCCAAACAGCATACCTCCATACAAAAACACCACCAGAACTGCGACCAGTATATTAACCGGTTTACGATCAAACCACGCCGTGGCGATACATAAACTCCACAAACCAAAAATCCAGCCACTTGCACCTATATGCAATGCATTACGTGCAAAACACCAAACTAATAGCCCAGTAACAATAATGATAAATGTACTGCTCCACAGAAAACGCTTCAGGGAGTGAACAAACAGCAAGCTACTAAAAATAATTAAACCAATTAGATTATTCA
>Ga0247804_10000072_pt1 | contig 53485 bp, 89 predicted proteins | sample UWRJL029104C1_FD_181142 | JGI IMG/M metagenome (GOLD analysis project Ga0247804, IMG submission 181142) | Plant litter microbial communities from Arlington Agricultural Research Station in Wisconsin, United States - UWRJ-L029-104C-1 | ecosystem: Environmental > Terrestrial > Plant litter >... | reverse complement strand
GTAGTTGATACAAAAGAAGTTCCTAACACAGAGAAAGCTGCGGAGGCTAAGACTGTAGAAGATTTTATGGCAGAAGTTAAAAAACATTCATTATCATGAGTACACAAACAATAGGACTAAACAACGGTCAACAGTTAAATGTCAATACTGATACAAGTAAAATATTTATTTGGGACAACAGGTTTGACAAAGGACTTTATACTAATTCCGGATATACAGAAGCTACTATTTTAGCAGGCACAGTAATGGGTCGCGTTTCATCTTCAGGTGCAATAGTTCCGTTTACAAGTGGAGCTTCAAATGGCAGTCAATATATCATCGGCGTTTTGAATGAAGACCATGTTTTACAGGCAGGCGAAACAAAAGAAGTTTACTATTGTGTTTCCGGTGATGTAGCAGCAGAAATGCTTTTATTTCAAGGATCGGATAGCCTGACAACGGTAGTTGATGGTCGTCAAATAAAAGATAAAATTGGAGCTGACACAATCGGCATCAAATTAGTAACAGCAGTAGATTTAACTAAATTCGACAATCCACAGTAATGAGAATATCAACAACAACAGCGCGTGGCTTATACACGAACGCATTAATTGCAATTTATAAAGATAGAGTTGCACCAACATTGTTTTTGCAGTCTTTCTTTAAGACGGTAGAAAAAACTACGTTCTCATTATCTATCGCGGTTCAACGTGGTACAGAGATGATTGCTGTAGATGTTGAGCGTGGCACAGATGGAAACCGTAACAAGTTCGATAAAAGTACTGAAAGAATTTTAGTGCCGCCATATTATAGCGAGTATTTCAATGTAAATGAGTTGGAAGTTTACGACCGATTATTTACAGATATGGATATTGAAGCATCTGTTTTCAATGACTTTTTAGAAGGTGTTGCAGAAAAAGTAATGATGTTGCGCGATAAAATCGACAGACGTTATGAGCTTCAATGCGCACAAGTTTTAACAACAGGTATCGTTACTTTACAGTCAGGAATCAACATAGATTTTTTAAGAAAATCTGATTCTTTAGTTGACTTAGGCAGTGGTAATTATTGGAATCAAGCAAACGTTGATCCGGTAACATCAATCACAGTTGCAGGTAACTTTTTAAGAACATCTGGATTGTCTACAGGTTCAATGTTGGACATCATTATGGGTAATGATGTGATACAGCCATTCTTAAATAATGAAGCCGTTCAAAATCGTGCTAAATTGTTTAGTTATGCCTTAGACCAAATCAATACACCGCAAGCAAAATCAGCAGGTGCTACTTTTCATGGTGAGATTTCTGCAGGAACTTTCCGTGCACGTCTTTGGTCTTATAATCAATATTACGATATGCCGGATACAGGTGTGAAAACTCCATATTTAGATCCGAAGAAAGTAATTATATTGCCTGAAAATCCAAACTTTATTTTAGGATTTGCAGCAGTACCACAATTGCCAACAGCAGGTCAAGGAATCAAGAAAGGTAAATTTGTTTATGAAGATTATATTGACCAAAGAAAGAAAAACCACATCTATGAAGTTCAATCAGCAGGTGTTGCAATTCCGGTATCAATTGATAAAATTTGGACAGCAAAAGTAATCTCATAATGAAGTTCATTGTAATAGCGTTGAGTGTAGGTGGATTAGGAAATAAAATCTATAATTCTGGCGACATTGTAACCGACGGAAATTTTCCAAAAGAGAATATTGATGCATTGGTTCGTCAAGGCTTTTTGAAGCCATTTGATGAAGTCGAAAAAGAAGATAGAAAAATACCTAAGAAAAAATAGATTTTCATAATTTTGTTTTTTTAATAGTTAAAAATGGGATGCGGATTGTAAAAGGTTCGCATTTTTAATATGAGTTTAATAGCACGTTCACAATCGGATATAAAAAGAATCACTTCAAATTTAAGTGAGTGGGCGGTTGATATTAGGTTGACGAATAGAAGTGGAAGCTTTGTTGATATTCAAGGGTTGCATACAAAAATTCATTTAGGTGTTGATACCGATGGAAATATGGTCAATGCAAAAAAGGCGCATGTTTCTTTTAGCGAGGATAATACTTTGGCTCTTGATTTTTCGATAAGAAATGCAAATGGTGAAGTTGATATTTTGAAGTGGCGTTGTGATGTTAAAGACTCAACAGGCGTAGTTAAGAATTATATTATAAAACAAGTTTTTCCAGACGAAACAATAGGTTTGATAGTCTGTATTTTAGAAGATTATGGCACAAATTAATACAGTAATACCTCAACAAAATTTCGAATTAATTCGAGATAGAATAGCTGTTATATTGGCTACGGAGGTTGCTAATCAATTTGTTTTATCTTCTAATTCAGAGATAGATTGTGATGTGTGGTTAGAGCGCACAAATCCGTTTGATAAGATAGAAAATCCTGTTATTAATGTTTCTTTAGCTTCAGACACATTTGATTTAAAGAATGCAGGAACAGATGTAAGAAGTACGGCTGTTTTTAACATAGATTGCTTTACAAGCTCTAAAACAAATTCAGGTGAAAATGGTGACCAAAAGGCTATGTTTAAATTGCATAGAATAGTTGGAATGTGTCGTGCGATACTGGAAGACCAGGCATTTGTTACGTTGAATTTCACACCACCATTTATTTCACGAACATCTGTTGATTCTATTAATATAGCTAATCCTGACAGGTTAGACGCAACGAATCAAACGATGGGTAGGTTAGCATTTACAGTTGTTTTCCACGAGGGAACACCTTTGATTACACCGCCACAGATAGCACAATGGTACACGACAGTTAAGTTAGATGAAACGGAACAAGGCTATGTTTATTGGGGAAAAAAAATGGCTGATTTTAATAATGATTTTAATAAAGACTTTCTAACTGTGTAATATGGCTACTTCAAAACAAGAACTTAAAATAAGCATTGCTGCAGTCATTAAAGCAAATGGTATTGAAGACATTACCGGAAATAAGCTACAGGAAAAATTGTTTGAAATTATTGACTCTTGTTTTACGCAAAATATAATACTCACATCTGCTAACTTTACAGGTGAAAATTATCAAAATAATTCTTTGATTGGCTTGATTGCTGATGTAGATTTTGAGCTATTTTCTAACACAGGATCAGGCGTAATGCTGAAAGTTGACGATGGATATACATTTGACATTAACTATGGTGTGATAACGATTACACCTGATAATTATAAACTAAAAATCCTAAAATGAAAAAACTGACAATCTTATTATTTTTTATTTGCTCTTTAAGTTTCGGGCAGGACATTTACAACCCTGCAACGATAGGTGCAGCGAACAGGAATCAACAAGTAAGTAAAGGGTTTCAAGTTCCTGATACTTTAAATGCAAAAGGTAAATTTCTATTACCGTTCATGGTTTTTGACAATGGTGGTTCTTATTTTAAAACTAATCACACGTTTGATGTGCAAGGTCACAGGCTCTTTATTGGAGAGGACGGCACTACTTATGATAATGGTTTTTTGAGCAGGAACAACACCGATACAGTAGAATCATTGTTAGGTAATCCAGCAACAGGTGGAGCAGCTTTTAGAACGTTCTTTTTAAAAGGCGATTTGACGTATCAGAATAATATTTCAGGATTAGTTTATAATGGTAGTCAAGATACGTTCGTTTCTATTGATGATAAAGGGAACTTATTTAGAACTAAGATAGGTGTTGGAGTGCAAACTGTTACAGGTGATGTTGTAGATAATACTGATGCAGAGAATCCTGTTGTTAAAGTTTCTGATGATGTTACTTTTGAAGAATTAACTGATTTGATAAGTACAAATTTATTAGTAACGGGTGTTAAGTATATTATGAGATTTACAAGCATTTACGATCAACCAGATTTTAATGCCGATGGAACGCCAAAAGGAACGGTTGTTACAAAAACAGGCAGTTTAGAAAACTTAGTTTTTACGGCAACAGGCACTAATACATTAGCTTCAGAAGTTTTTTCAATTGAATTTCCAAATGATAAAATTAAATTTGATTTTAGTTTCACTCAAACAGAGGTAATGAACGCACCCGCAAAGGGTCGCATTTCAGAACGTATTGACGAAAATTTCAATCGTGCTGATTATGATTTTAGGAATATTCTTTTTAAAAGATATGAAAGCTCAACAGGCTCAGGGCTATTTAGTTCATGGCGTGATAACGGAGAAGATAGTCAAGAATTTTTAACGTTTAGCGGTCCGGCTGCATTATATAATGACTTAGGTAACTTTGCAGCTGTTGCGCCGTTTTTGGGCGATGCTTTTATTTTACCAAATATAGTTTTTCAGAATATCGCACTTGACAATCATTTTAATAGTGGAAATAGAAATTTCACATTCTTAAATATTTGTTCTGCACTTAAAACAGGTTCTGACATACAAGATATAACCGTTTTCTTAGGCTCAGTAGGTGGATTTAGTTATAATTATATCGGTGGCTTTTCTAATGGTATTACTTTCTTAGGTGATGCGCATGAAAATGACTTCTTTAACGCTATTACTAATTGTACATTTGGTGACAGTTGCAATGATAATTCTATTTGGGACAAAATGACAAACGTTACAACAGGTAGAAATTTTATTCGAAATATACAATATGGCAATTGGATGAATAGCACAATAGGTGATTACTTTACCGATGCAGTAGTATATGGTATTGTTGACTCTATTACGGCAGGTAATAATAATTTCAAGATTGAAATTAAATCAGGAAGCGCAATTACTATAGGCAATAACAATAGTAATATCGCTTTTGGTGGAACAAAGCATATCTTACCATTAAATGATATTAATGGCGTTCGTAACGTATCGTTTGGCGGTTCTATAGATGGTTACGGATGGACAACAGGAATAACAGCAGGTTCACATTCAGAATTTTACACACCAGCAACCAAAAATGTTGTATTTGGCACTGATGGAAATATCTATTCTATATTTTTTGATGGTTCAGGTTATGCCAATTCAGTAATAAATTAAGGTAACGATATACTTGCATGTACCAATAATTATACTTATATTTGTGTATCAATTACAAACACATGAACAATTACGCACAAATCAATCAGTTTAAATCATTCGCTCAAATGCTTGAAGTATTACCAAATGATACGGCATGTAGAGAATATTTAGAAAACGTTAGATGGAATGGTTCACCTGTTTGTCCACAATGTGGTGGTATCAATCCTTATCAATTAAAACAAAATGGTGAATTTAGAGGTATGTATAAATGCAGTACAAAACTTTGCAAACAAAGATTTACAGTTACTGTTGGAACTATGTTTGAGGGTTCTCATATTTCATTACGTAAATGGTTTATAGCTATTTACATATTCTCTACTCATAAAAAAGGTATCAGTTCACACCAACTTTCAAGAGATTTAGGCGTTACACAGAAAACGGCTTGGTTTATGTTAGGCAGAATTAGAAACTCTTTTAAAACTAAAGATATTAGCGTTAAATTAGATGGAGTTATCCAATGTGATGAATCATTTGTAGGTGGAAAGAATAAAAACCGTCACGCAAATAAAAAAGTTGAAGAAAGTCAAGGCAGAAGCGTTAAAGATAAAACACCTGTTTTTGGCATGGTACAAGATGGAAGTGTACATACTTATGTAGTTGCAGACACTAAAGCAACTACACTTAAACCAATCATACACAGCATGGTAACAAGTGGTTCTATCGTTGTTACAGATGAATGGTTAGCATACAAAGGATTAGCTAAAAATTACGCTCATGTAGTTGTAAATCACAAAAGACACGAATATGTTAATGGTGATTTTCATACTAATTCTATCGAAGGCTTTTGGAGTTTACTAAAAAGAGGTATCTTTGGAATATATCATCAAGTTAGTCCGAAACATTTACAAACATACTGCCACGAATTTGCATACAGATACAACGCAAGAAAAATAAGTACAAGTGAAATGTTTGATTTTTCGCTACATAACACGATGAATTGTAGATTGACTTACAAACAACTGATTGCAAACTAATGATAGCATGGTAAATTTTCCTTTAGAAACAGATGTTAGAATACAGGTAGATGAAAGGTTGAAAAACTTGGGGTGGGAATTTAATGGAAAAAATCAAAATGTCTATTTTGAACAACCGAAAACAGTTACCGAAAAAAAGAAACTAAAAGGCAAAAGACCTGATTATGTTCTATACGAAAAAGGGAAAGACACTCCATTAATAATAATTGAAACGAAGAAAAAAGGATCTAATATTGATTCTGCTTTACATCAAGGAAAGCTATATGCTGAAACCTTAAATATACCTATAGTATTTGCAACTGATGGAGTTTATTACAAAAGCCTACATACAGGAACCCTTAAACCATTATTATTAAATGGCGAGGAAGTTGATGAACTTATAAGAGAATTAATTGCAATAAAGTATTTAGAGGTTGGTACAAATGAATTAGATACAATACCCAAACAGATACAACTTTCAAGGCAAGAACTAATAAATATATTTGAAGAAGCAAATAATACTTTAAGGGTTGAAGGATTAAGGGCAGGGATTGAAAGATTTAGTGAATTTTCAAATATATTATTTCTTAAATTATTTAGTGAAATTGATAACCTAAAAGATGCACCTGAATTTAATAGGAAGTACAAATGGGATTTTTATAAAGGAATGCCATCAGATGAGATTTTGAATTATATCAATGCTATTGTTTTACCTGAAATAAGTAAACATTACAATGATGAGAATATTTTTAGTAAACTTCAAATAAAAGACGGTAGGGTATTAAAAAGTATCATTGATAAATTAGACCCATTGATTCTTACAGATATAAATTCTGATATTAAAGGTGATGCATTTGAATATTTTTTAAGAGCGACAACAGCAACTGGTAATGACTTAGGCGAATATTTTACACCAAGACATATCGTAAAAATGATGGTCAAACTTGTAAACCCTCAGATTGGTGAAAAAATTTACGACCCCTTTTGTGGAACAGGCGGTTTATTAATAGAAAGTTTCAGGCACATATATAATACTATGCCAAGAAATGAAAGAACATTAAAACAGCTAAGGGAGAATACTATTTTTGGAAACGAAATTACAAACACCGCAAGGATAACAAAGATGAATATGATTTTGGCTGGCGATGGTCATAGTAATATTCAAATGAAAAATAGCTTAGAAGACCCAATAGACGGCAAATATGATATTGTAATAACTAATATGCCTTATTCACAGACTACAGAATTTGGTAGCTTATATGATATACCAACAAAAAATGGAGATAGTATATGTGTGCAACATTGTATAAAAGCTGTTGATAAGACATCTGAAAACGGTAGAATTGCGATTGTAGTACCTGAAGGTTTTTTATTCAGAAAAGATTTAAAAAAAACAAGAAAATATTTATTAGAAAAGTGTGAACTTCAAAGTATAATTTCCTTACCGCAAGGTGTTTTCTTACCATATACTGGCGTAAAAACAAACATAATATATCTAAAGAAAGTCAATAAAAGATCAACTAAAGACCACTATTGGAACTTTGATGTAAAAAATGATGGATATAGTCTTGATAACAATAGAAGAAAGTTAGATGGTGGAAATGATTTAGAAAAATATCTTTCTAATAGAAATCCTGAAACAGAACAAAATGAAGCTTTAAGTATTGGATTTAGCATAATAAGCATAAACGACGTAATAAATAACGACTACACCTTAATTGGAAGTCAGTATAAAGAATTATACAACTATGATAATGTAAAATTCAAGTTAGTGAAATTAAGAGATGTAGTTAAGGTTTTATCTGGTTATCCATTTGCTTCAAATAATTTTTCCCCTACAAATGGGTATCCAATAATTAGGATTAGAGATATTAAAACCAATTCAACTGAAACTAAATTCAATGGTGAATTTAAACCCGAATACATTGTTAAAAATGGTGATTTAATTATTGGAATGGATGGTGATTTTAATCATGTTCTTTGGCAGGGTGGTAATGCGTTGCTAAACCAAAGGATATGTAAAATACATGATTACAAGGATTGCCTAAAAGAATACATCTTTCATATTATACGAAAGCCATTAAACATTATATGGGAACATACGCCATATACTACAGTAAAACACATCTCTATAAAACAAATTTTAGATATAACGATACCGTTGCCTCCAATTAAGATTCAACAGGAAATAGTTGACAAATTGGATAGAAATGAAAACGAGATTGAAAAAGCTCAAAAGCAAATCAATGAACTCGAAAAAAAGAATAATTTAGAAATTAGAAAAATTTGGGGTGAAGAAATAAATATGGCAGATAACAAACCGTATGCTAAACAAAAAGGCTTATCAGATAATGAATTGATAAATAAATACGAAGCAGGTAAAATAGATATGAAATCTGTTACTAAAAATATGCTTAGTAAGCCTGAATTGGACGCAAGGAAAGAAAGAAAGATTCCAAAAAAATAAACTCGTTTTGTTTTAGCGTTTAGCTAAAAATAAAACAGGTACACTAAAGTATATCGTTACCCTTTTTTAAATCTTTAAACAAAACTCAAAATGAAAAAACAACTTCAATCAAAAACAGTATGGTTCAATATAATTATGCTGTTGCTTTTTATCGGCTCAATACTTGATTCCACAATATTAGATGTATTTGGCTTTAGTGCAGATACTATCGCAAAAATAACGGCTGCAATAGGCTTAGTTACGGCTGTAGGTAATTATGTATTAAGGGCATTCTTTACAAATGAGCCTTTGAATAGTAATTTAGTAGGACCACAGCCGACAGACCCCAGAGACAATCCACCAAAGCCATAATTTTTATTATATTAGCATAATGAAATTTACAAAATACGACATACTAATAGTTCTTTGCATAACCACTTTCTTAGCAGCCTATAATCTTTGGAGTGTATTCAATTTTATTGAGCGATTCTTTTCAAGAGGCGTTGCAATTGGAATTAGTATCGCTTGTTTAATAATTCTTAATTATGCAAAAGATTATTCACGTTCAAAATTCACAATCAGAGCGAGTTATTTTCTATTTTTTCTTTCGCTTAACAATATTTTAGACAACCTTTTATTCGATCCATACGTTATTCAATGGAATGAATATGTATTTGGGGTTGTGGCTTTCATTGCAAGTATAATTATCACACGAAACTACCCTAAAAATGCAAAAATTTGAAAATGAATTGGCTGTTTTTTTTGCTAAATTATCACTGTTGTTACCTGCTTTTATCGCGGTATCAATCAAAATTGCTATCACCGTGAGAAAGAGAAAATTTAACCTAATAAATGCTATTGTTTCGCTTATATCAGGCGTTGGCATGGCATGGATAGTTAGTCCTTATTTTCAAGAACATCTTTCACCAAATAAATATCCTATCGCTATTGCATTAATAGCGATATCAGCAGATAAATTCTTTGAATGGTTGCTTATCAAGTTAGATGATTATTCAATTTTTGATTTAATGTTTGAGCCTATAAAGAGATATTTCAAGAAAAAATAGTAACTTTATTACATGGAAATTACTATCTTAGCACTCTTATTATTCATAATCTTAAAACAATATTTTATGTCAGCAGACTTAGACCAAATCAAACAAGACCTAATCGAATCAAAAGAAACGGTTGCTAAAATTTCAAAAGACATTGATGTCTTAGATGCAAAATAGATGCATTGCCAAACGATTCAGATGCTATCGCAGAAATCAAAGAATTATCTGCAAGTTTAAAAGAATCATTAAAAACAGTTGACGAAAAAACAGAAGACGTTCCGGAAAGCGACGAACAAGTTTAAGCTATCACACACAGAAAATTAAGCCTCATGTATATCGTGAGGCTTTTTTAGTTGTACAATGTTAAGAAAATGTTATATCGTGATTTATTTTGATTAATCTATTGCATAATCAAAAGTAAAGTATTAATATTGTATATCGAATTAATCACAACAACAAAAAATCAAAAATGAAAGCACAATTTGAATTAAAAAAATGGTTATCTGAAAATAGAGAAATAATTATTGTTAAACATACAAAATTGACAACAGAAAGATTTTACAATGGTATTACTTTAAAAGATTTTATGCTAAACGTAATGAATGTATTAATTAGAAATAATGTTAAAAGCGAGAAGACAGCAACTAAATTACTAACAATTGCATTAGGTGAAGTATTTGTAAATAATTCTAAAGTTTTTGCTAATGACTTTAAGACAGATGCCTTGAAAGCTAAATATTCAGGAACGGCTTACATGGCTATGGTATAAACATTAAATAAAAAGAAAATGAAAAACATTATTAAAACAAAAGGAAATTTTATATTTTCTCATGACGATGAAAGTAACTTTACTACTACTTTAGTGAGTGTAATGAATAGAGAATATTTAATATTTCTCGAAAATGGTCACCAAATAGTTATTTATAACAATGAACACTTGCATAATTATCTACCCAACAGGTTAGTATTTACTTCTCAGAAGAATATGCAAGAAGATGAAAATTTAGCAATAAAGTTTCTTGAAAAATTTGGAAGCCAATTAGATACAATGGATTAAGTAAATTCTATAAACTTTAATTTAAAATAATATGCCGAAAAGTAAGAATATAAGACAAATTGTGTTAATTTTCAATAATGAAGATTATGAAAGTATTTATAAAAGAATGCAAGTAATTTCAAACGAATTATGCATAAAAAAAGATAATGCTTTGACATTTTTGAAAATTTTAGAATTTTATGAAGAGAATAGATATAGCAAAAAAGAAAAGGATAAATTTAAGTGATTACCAATATAAGGCAGCTAAAAAAGAAGACTGTAAAGTATTCATAGATTGTGATTGTATTGTTTATGAAAATGGCATTCCCAAAATACTATATTGTAAAGTAAATCCAAACGTTGAATTATTAGAACTTGTCAAAAAAATAAAATATAATCCTGTATTAAGAACCAAAAGTTCAGTTCATAAGCATATGAAAGGTAGTACTGATAGAATAGGAACAGGAAATATAAAAGACGGATCATGTGCGGTATTTGGATATAGACCAAGAAGAATAGGTTCTTTATATGCTGATTTTTGTTCAGAGTCAGCAATTGGGATAAATAACAATCCGGCACAACAAGAATTAATGTCCTATGGATTAGAATTAAGTAAGTTATATAGAAAACACTTTCCGGACATTTACAATAATCATATTAAAAAAACAAGATTAAAGATTAAAGAAGATTGGATAATGGGAAACACTCCTTTTACATCAGGTATTGTAAATAAAAATAATTCCTTAAAATATCATTTTGATTCTGGAAACTTTAAAGGTGTTTTATCAAATATGGTAGTATTTAAAGATGATTGCGATGGAGGCTATTTATGTTGTCCAGAATATGATATTTGTTTTGAGGTTGCAGATCGGACTTGTATTATATTTGATGGTCAAGATATATTACATGGAGTGACTCCAATAAAATATAATACAGAATATTCAAATAGATATTCTATTGTTTATTATTCATTGTCTGAAATGTGGCGTTGTAATTATTTGGAAGATGAAGTTATTATTGCCAGAAATAGACAATATGAGAAAGAAATTAAGAATATTAATAGTGATAGACAAATGAAACTATTATGACATATAAAGATTTATTTTCAACATCATTGCCAACTTATAAAAGCGAAAGAACAGACTTAAAGTTTTATTACAGACCAAATACATCTGATATTAAGACGATTATGGAGGTGGTTGAAAGAAATGTTTACCAAAAAAAGTATTTTAAAATAGATTCAAATGAGCATTGGATTGATTTAGGCGGAAATATAGGTGCTTTTACTGTTTTGGTTGCGAGTTTAGGTTCAACAGTTGATGTTTATGAGCCATGCAAAGAACATTGTAATTTGATAGAAATGAATCTAAAGTTAAATGGACTAAATGCTAATATAATAAATAAAGCAGTAGTATTTGATGATAGAAAAGAAACGGAATTTTACATAAATATAAATGGCAACACATGGAGAAACTCAATAGTAAAGAATTGGAAATCTTCACATTATAAAGTAGATTGCGTTAATTTTAAAGAAGTGCTTAACTCTGATTCTTGCTGTAAAATGGATATAGAGGGCGCAGAAATGGAAATACTTGAAAGATTAGATTTTCCATTAAAAAAGCTTGTTGCCGAATGGTCTTTTGATATTGATAATAATATTGATAGATATAGAAACGTAGTAAGTAAATTAAGAAATATTTATAAAAATGTTCATGCCTCTGAAATAAAATCAGAACACAAAGTATGGCTGAAATCTTGGTTTCCTCCTTGCAAAAATATATATTGTTATTAAAAAAATAATATTATGGAAAAAGAATCAGAAATATGGACTTTAAAACAGCAAATGCAGGATATAATGAAGAAAAAAGACAATAGAGGTGGTTACCGTCCTGGAGCAGGAAGACCTTTAAAATATGGAGAGAAAACGGAATTATTAGAGATTCAAATCAAAGTTCCGGAGTCTAGAAAAGCTGAAATTGAGTTAAAGGTAAGAGATGCGACACGCTCGATCATGGACGATTATTTAACGCCAAAGATTTTAGTTTAAGGAAACGGATTAAAATCTTAAATAGCGAAATTTTTATTTAAGGTATTGCGCAAATAGAAAATAATTAGTAATATTGCATATCAATTGCTTGGACGGAAATTGATATTAAATTTTCATAGGGTTTTATTTTTTTATGTTTCTATAAGCGTCCAATTTTCTTTACAAGAACAAGCGTAATAACGAGGTAAGAGACGTTATAACAAAAAAAAAGTCCACTTTAATCGGTGGATTTTTCATTTTACTATTGTTTAATTGAATTTTAATAATTATATTTGTGCAAGCCTAAGCTTTTGACCGAGATAGGAAAACAACAAGATTTATCTTACTTTTACATAAAATTTTCCTCTCTTATTATCTCGGTCAAAGTTCATAGAAATATGAATGTGCTTAGTAAGAGAGGATTTCTCTTTTAAAGTTGTTTAGTATTGAACTTTAGCCTTAAAAACAATAGATGTTAAACTCATCAAAACAACTGTTCTTGTAAACGCTTAGAGATTCAAAATCCTGCAATGTTCTATCCTAACAACAGGTGCTGCATATTAAAATCTAAGTGAACGAAACCGCCATAAAGTAGTGATACTTTGAATACATAATAATTGGTCGCAGTCGGAAGTGTTACAGTGAGCATGATAATAAAATAAGAGGTTTTCAGGTTGCTACATAGGTATGCAGCATAAAGGAATCGGTATCTAAAGTTGAATAAATAATTAATAAAACGAATCAATAAAAAGCCTAAATTTATACTATGAAAATATCAGACAGAGATTTAGTTTTAGGGAATTGGTTTATTGGTTTTGATGATAAACCTTTCGAATGGAGCTTAGAGTCATTCCACTTGTTAGACATATATAGATTAGAATTAAATGAGATAATAAAATCACCTATACCAATAACAGAGGAATGGCTTTTGAAGTTTGGGTTTGAAGAAATAAAACCATTGCCGGATGATGAAATCAACAAATGGTCTTCTTATTCTAAAAAAGGAATTGTTATAGATTTGCCTTATTTTGAGTTTAACTCAGAAGACATTTCTATTGAAATAAAATCTGTGCATCAATTAATGAACTTATTTCACAGCCTAACCCAAACCGAGCTAACAATAACTAAATAAAACAACAATGAATAAGGAAAAGCGTATAAAATACATTAACAGGGCTGCTTATAATAATAAACAAACAATGTATCAAGTAATAGCAGCATGGAAAAGCCTAAATTATAAGGTAATATTAATTTAAAATAATCTCAAACAAATAAAACAAACAACATGACACGACAAGAATTTAAAGAAGCTTTAGCAAGCAAAAGAATCATTTTTATTAATCGATTTGTAAAAACATTAGGTGGATCTAAAAGAGGTAATAAAGCGCAGGACATAGAAGAAATATTGGCTTTCTATGATAAAAATCCGCAAGCAGTTGAAAGTGCATTCAATACGATGGAGTTGGTAAAGAAAAACAGGCTTTCCAATTTGATAAATGCTTTTTCAGGTATTCGTGAACATTGGGAAATCTTAGTTAAATTTGTAGAATCAAATGAAAACGTTCCGGAAAATATACAAGATGCAATTGAGTATATAGATAGTATTATTGATTCTATATTTGGTAGTAAATAAAAAGTTATGGCATTAGATTTAAAAGATTTGGAACGTAGGTTAGATGCTGCATTGGAAAAAGAAACAAGAGCATCATTAAATGAATGGTTAGAAAAACTTCGAAAGAAAGACAAAGATTCTTCCAAAGTTATAAATAATTCACAGCATCATATTCGTTCTGTAAAATTTAATCACTAATGCAACTATCACCAGGAGTCTGCATAATAGATGAGAAAAAGTTTTTGGAAACGCACAATTTAAGAATAAGCCAGCCACAATTTAAAGAGAGATTGGAGCTGTATTGGAAAATTAAAAACGGAAAATTATGAAAAATATATTCAAGGGTAGTTCTGATCCGAATGGGTGTTATTTTATATTATGGATGACAATAGGATTAATAATTATTTACTTTTTAAAATACTAATCAATGATAGAACTACACAGGAGCAAAGACGGTCAATTCTACGTAAGAACTGATGCCAATAACAATAAGAATTTAAATACAGCAGAAACCTTTACAACAAAAGCTATGGCAAAGAAAAACATCATATCAACAGCATTCGTTTGGGGTAAAATATTTGGAATAGTTGATGTTAGAGGATGGTTACTAAATAATAAGATTCCAGTCACCGACTACACAGGAAAGAAGCCTAAAGTTATTTACTTATGAAAGATGGGTTTATTGTTGCTTGGTGGTCTGCTGGAGTTACTTCTGCTGTTGCATGTAAAATGGCGTTAGAAATGTATGAAAATGTAGAATTATATTATATTGGAATTGACACAGCACATTCAGACAACGAAAGGTTTAAATCTGATTGTGAAAATTGGTATGGCAAGAAAATTAAATTGATAAAAAGCAAAGAAGCAAATGACCAATTTGATGTAATTGAAAAAACAGGCGCAGTAAATACACCACAAGGCGCACCATGTACACGTATTTTAAAGAAAGAAGTTAGATATGAATTAGAGGCATTGCATGGATTATCTCTTTTTAATGAGAATGTAATTAACAATCAGGTTTGGGGGTTTGAATTTGAGAAAAAAGAAATAAACAGAGCAATCAGACATGGTCAGCAATATTCTTATACAAATCCGTTATTTCCATTAATAGAAAAAGGTATAAATAAGAATCAATGTGCTGGATTGCTTTTAAATGCTGGGATTGAACTTCCAGAAATGTATAAACTTGGTTACAATAACAACAACTGTATAGGTTGTGTAAAAGGAGGAAAAGGTTATTGGAACAAAATACGGATTGACTTTCCTTTTGTATTTAAAAGAATGGCTGAAATTGAACGAAAAGTAGGATATAGTTGTATTAATGGAACTTTCTTAGATGAATTAAATCCTAAAGCTGGAAGAATGACAAAAGAAATAATGCCAAGTTGTAGCATTATTTGTGAAGTTGATTTTGCTGATATTCCAGACAAAAGTTTAGAAGATGTAATTTCCGGAAAGAAAACAATTTATGAAGCAATTCGAGCATAATTATAAAAAATGAAAACTATTACAAAAGAAGAAATAAAGTCTAAGCTATGGGTATGAAACTAAATCAAAAAGGAATCGATTTAATAAAAGGCTATGAAAAGCTTTTTTTGCGTGCATATGATGACTTTCAACCGAAAGTTATACTAACAGCCACAACGAAAATATTAGGTACTATTTCCATAGGTTATGGAAGCACCGGAAAATGGATAAAATGGAACACAGTAATATCTGAAGAAAAAGCCAATGAGTTGCTTTTAGAGGACTTAAAGAATGCTGAATCTGTTGCAAAACGTCTGATTAAGCGAGAACTAACAGATAATGAATATTCAGCCATGGTATCTTTTGCTTTCAATACAGGTGGTGGATATAATGATAAAAACTTGAAGTGGAAACCATACGAATTATGGAGCTATGTAAATGAAAATAAACCTAATTTAGAAGCTAAATTTATTTCTACTGCAATAACATCAAAAGGAAAGAAATTAAATGGATTAATTAATAGACGAAAGGCTGAATATAATCTTTTCGCATCACAATAAATTGCTGCACAGCAATATTTTTCATAGTTATATGGTTTAGGCTTGCAGAGATGCGAGCCTTTTTTAATTGATAAATGTCAAGAAAATAAGAATTATTGAAAATAAATTTGCTTATTAAATAAATGCGTATTACATTTGCAATACAAAATTAATACATGGCACAAACAATAACAAAAGGGCGTTCAATAGGTAGAGAAAAAATACCTAATGATATTTTTAAACAGCTTACTGAAAATAGAAAGAATTTCTTTTCAAGTAACGCTCATAGGATAGCAATAGGAATTAATTCACGCACTTATAAATCAGTTGTGACAGACAAAGAATGTCGAAGCGATGTATTGCAAAAAATAGAGTTATATCTTAAATCACTAAATAAATAAAAATGAAACAATCAGAAAGATTTAATCGTGCCTATACGGCTTTGGTAAATGCGTACCATAACGGAACTTTAGCAAAAGGACACTGCTCGGCATGTGCAGTAGGTAATATGGTAGCCAGCTCACATAGACTTATGGTTCCAAATCCATTAGAATTAACTTATCAAACTTCAATTTTAACAAAAGATGATTTAGATATATCCGATTGGAAATTCCTTTTTGAGACACACAATGGGTATCAATCTCTTTCCTTAGGAGACACGTATAATCAAGAAAAAGGACGTTTGGTTATAAAAGAAACCGGCTATAGTGTAGAAGAACTTGCAAAAATTGAATTTGCATTTGAAATAAGCACAAGAATTAGTTGGAGAGATTATTATATTAGTACCGAACAACAAATACTTGAAGACCAATTTAATGGATTAAGTGCTGTTTTAGACGTTCTTTTAGAGTTGGACAGTATTACTGATGAAAAAAATAAATTACGCTCTGATTTGGCAGCGCATCCATCATTAGAAAAAGTTATATAGAGGGTTTTTATTAATTAAGTAGCAACGGTAAAAGGGTTGCCGTTGCTACGATTTAAATTTTAAATTATGAAAAGAAAAACAGCAAAACTTATATTATTAGCTATTTTAGCTATTGATATATTATTTGTATTAGTGATGTGCGCAACTGCCGTTCCTAAGCCTAATACAAACCCACCGTTAATAATATTAATAGAATGCAGTTTATTATTGTTTGCATTAGGTGTAAGATGTATTGTAATTGATTTTTTAAGCCTATTTGAAGAATAATGAAGCCACACATCTGCACCGAGCTACACAACGTAAATCCAATAATAGCAAAGGAATGTTTAAAGCATTTTCTATACGATGAAGAAAGGAAAGAGCGATGGATATTGATAACTGATAAATATTACAAAAATGGAAAGATTAATAATTGATAGAGGACTATGGCGCACTGGCGCTGACAGTAAAAATAAAACAGGATTTGGTACAACTTTTCTATTAAACAAAGAAGGTTTCATGTGTTGTCTTGGGTTTTGCGTCCAACAATTAGGCATCAAGGAAGATGATTTAAAAGGAAAAGCTTTGCCATCATCTTTGAATAATCCTAAAATCGGTTCATTATTATTAAATGAAAGAGGATTTGACAACGAGTTCACAAAAATAGCAGTATCTATAAATGATGATGAAAGTATAACTTCTCAAGAAAGAGAGGCAAAATTAATTCTTCATTTCAAAGAAGAAGGAATAGATATAATTTTCACAGGACAATATTTGACCATTTAATATTAAAGCCATGCAAGACGAACCAACAGAAATAGACATAGAGGAAATAGGCAGAGGATGCCTTGAAGCTCCTGTGATAGCGGTACTTTTCTTTTTAGTAATTTTTTTAGCTCACTTTGTAAAATAGATATTATGGAATTAGAATTGAAACACTTAGCATGTTATTTGCCTTATGGATTGAAAGTATTTCATAATCACAATATTTATGAAGTTACTATTGAAGATAGAATGGATTCCGAAACAATTTCTTTTCAAGATGCAATTGAAAACTTACATAAACCAATACTTAGACCATTGACCGACCTTACAAAAGAAATAACTATTGATGGTTATAATGAAGGGAAACCATTTATGCCAATTGAAAGAGTTTACTATAAAACTTTGCTAAAAGAACCTATTAAGTTTATTATTAACGAATATGAAGAATCAATCTTTATTCAGTGGGAATTTGCTGATAATAGAAGTGATTATGATGTAATACATACTAAAAATATAATGAACTCTATTTCAGCTTCTTTTTATGAGATACTTTTAAGTTGGCACTTTGACTTTCATAAGCTAATTGAAAAAGGATTGGCAATAGATATAAATACTTTAAAATAGATTTATGACAGAACAAGAAATTCAAGAAAAAGGGAAATTGCCTTTAAATAAAGACCATATATGTTTTGAAAAAGGACACTCAATGTACAGTCTTTTTGTTATGCATAATCATCAATCAAGTTGGGGACAGCACAAGTGTTTTAGATGTGGATTTACAGAGGATTGGCAATACGATTTTATAGGGAATAATCCACAATACAAATGAGCAGATACCAGAAATACGAATACTTTTGCAAGATAGTAATACCTGTTTTGATACTTCTTTTGAGCCTTTATAATTTAACTTTATGAGTGTATTAAAACCGACTCTTGTAATTGAGTTTTTAGGCGAAACAATAGTTGAAAAATCAGACTTTGCAGATGTAGGAAAAATAAAGACTCGCTTAATAAATGAATATGGACAACACAACATTAATAACGGACGTGTTAAAGCATATTTTCAGATAGTAAGTAGAGCTTCATATACAGATGAATTTTTGTATAGACATAAGAAGAAAAAAGTTCTTTAAAATATTGTGGTGTGGCGGAATTGGTTAACGCTACTGGTGCATCAGTGAAATCAGATAGGTCGAATGCGAAAGTCCTGATTAATGTAAGTTCAAGTCTTACCACCACAACGACTGTGACAGGTCAGGTAGCGAGCCGTTATTTATGTAAAGGGTTTTCATTTAGGCTCGCTACTCTTTTTTAATTATTAAATCAATTATAAACAAATAAAATTTAAATTATGTTTGACGACGACGACAATGATTATTTAGATGGATTATCCGATGGCTTTTTATTCTTTGGATCTTCATCTTGGGGTGCAATATTTGCATTTTTAATTGTATTCATAATTATAGCATTAATTCTTTATAATACTTAAAAAAAAATTGTAATATTGTACAGAATTAAAAATCACGTGTAAGGTGATTCATTATATTACAATCTACCGCCTTTGGCTTTTCTTTAAGATGCTTACACCGTCTTTAGGTTCAGACTTTGGCGGTCTTTTTTATTGTCTAAAATCTAAACGATGAAACAATTTATCACTTTAATAAAAGAGCTTCTAAATAGGTTTATAAAAAGAGAATGTAAGCATCTTTTTGAATTAAAAGAAGTATTTAATTCAGCAGAAGCAAAGTGTATAAAGTGTAGAAAATCATTATCAGAATTAATTTAACCAAATCTAATTTATTTATTATGACAAATTTTAGTATTACTATTGGCTATAAAGCTATTTTATCATTTAACATTAAAGCATCTTCAAAAGAAGAAGCAGAAAAGAAAGCTTTAGAATTTTTCGATAAAAACAGAGAACACAAAAACAAAAAGATAACTATTGATAATGATAGCTATCAAATAGATGGCATATTAAATATGGATAACACCTGGAATTTAGTTTAAAATATAAACTTATTATTATGGAAGGCACAGAACCAATAGAATTAGTAATTAATATCAAATCATGGAAAAGTACAGATAAATATCCATGTCCAAAATGTGGTAAAAGAATTAGAACACCTTATTTGTGTGTTCCTTGCAATATTAAAATAAAACCAGTAATTAAATTTTAACTTAACTCACTAATAAAATAAACACATGGCAAACCAATTTAAATTTACAGGATTTATAGAAAAAATCTTTGACATTAAAACAGGAACATCAAACGGTAAAGACTGGAAAGCAGTTGAATTTATTGTAAGAGAAACAGGCGGTGAATATCCGCAATCTGCAAAGTTTCAATTATTTGGCGAAGAAAAAGTAGATAAGTTTTTAAAATACAATAATGAACTTGACGAAGTGGAAGTATCATTCAACTTTAAGTGCAAAGAAACTGCAAAAGGTTGGTTCACTTCTATTGATGCTTGGTCTGTAAAAAATTCAGACTATGCAAAAAAAGAACATGAAAGCCATAAAAACGCTGTAATTGATGAAAATATTACTAATGATGAAATCGACGAATCATTGCCATTTTGATTCAAATAACAAATTATAAACTATGGAAAATAAATTATATTCAAAGCTTCTTTCAATACAAGAACATATTGAAGGTTTCTACAAAAATAAATCTACAAATCAATATAAATATGTAGATGGAAATTCAGTACTAAATGAGATAAGACCATTAATGAATGCAAATAAATTGCTTCTTAAACAGGAAATTTTAAATTTAGTAAATGTAAGGCATGATTATACAGTTGGACATTTCACACCAAAAGAGAAAATAAAAAGTGAAATACTTTCTACTGCATTCATGAAGTTTACATGGATAGATTGTGAAACTGGTGAAAAAGATGAAAATCTATTTGCTGCAAACGGAATGAATGATTGGGACAAAGGTGTAGGTTCTGCTTTAACATATGGTGAACGTTATTTCCTTTTAAAATACTTTCATATTCCAACTGACGCGGATGATCCTGATGAATTGCAACGCAAAAAAGACGAAGAGGAACGTAAAAAAACACCACCACCACCACAAATTATATGGCTAAACCAAGCAACATATGATAATGCAATGAAATCAGAAAAAATTGATGCAATAAAAGCAACAATCGAAAAATACACAAAAGATGGATTTTCAATAAAATCTGAATGGAAAAAAAATCTTGAAAACAGAATTAAAGATTCAAGCGTTTGAAAATAGAAGCCACAGGAAATGTAAAAGAGGATGGAAATCTATACATCTACAATCGTAAGATATTCGATTCTCAATTACATTATCTGATTGGCAAAGAAGTTGAAATAACTATAACACGAAAGAGAAAAAAAAGAAGTTCTCTACAAAATAGATATTATTTTGGTGCTGTTATACCTTGCATACAACAAGGATTATTAGAAACACAAGGTTATCAATTAACGGTAGATGCTACACACGAATTTCTAAAAGGCAGCTTTCATTATAAGGAATTAGTAAATGAAAATACTGGAGAAGTGATTAAATTACCAATGTCGACAACCGAATTAACGACAACCGAATTTGGTGAATATTTAGATAAGATAATAATATTTGCTGATGAATTTTTAAACATCATAATTCCACCTCCAGGCGAACAATCTAAAATAAATTACTAATGGAAATCACACAAGAAGAAATAGATTGGATCGAATATAATAAGCCAGAAAACACACTAAAAAGGCTTGCTGATGAAGAAAATGGAATTTATCCTTTTGGTAAAAATTTAGATAAAGGGTTTCACTTTCTTCACTATGGACATTATGGATTTACTTCAAGAGAAAACAGAGATAAATACATTAATGGTCGTGATTTAATTTGGAAAGAACCATTTCAGACATTTGAAAATTTTAGCTTAGAATTGCCTTATATTTTAGATTGTAAAGCAGAACCAACTGATAATTATTTTCCACAAGACCAACATTTTAAACACTTTCCACGATGACACTAATAACAAAAGAATTACAAGAACAGGAACACTGCGAGCACCAATGGAAATTTTGGTATAATGACAGCCATTACAACTTTTATAAGTGCCTAAAATGTGGCAAAGAATCAAAAGAATAAACCAATTAACTAATTAATAAAAACAAAATTATGATAACTTTAAATTGCAACGAAGAAATTAAAGAAATATTTTTAAAATATGCTGAATATTGTAACTTAAAAGACGATTGGGAATTTCAAAGAAAAGTTCAAGCAATACAAAAAGATGTTGAATTTTTTCAAGAACTAATAAATAGATTTCCGCACTCATCAGGCTATTCATTTGAACCGAGATTACAAATGAGAGGTTCTACATATGGTGGATTTATTCATAAAATAAACAAATACTTTAACTATTACGATTACGAATATCTTACGCCTATGATTTATGTTTTCGAAATACTTAAAAAGTTATTTTCACAACATTGGATTGACGGAAAAGGTATTAATGAAGAATGTGTCGAGGCAAAAAATCAATTAATGCTTATTTAAAGAATACAAATCACAGCTAAGACTATTATAATGGAATATCCAATGACTTATGAATACTGGCTTAGTTTAGAGTCTACAAAAATAAAGCTTAAAATAATTTCTGATGATTTGAAAAAGTTTAAATACGGTACTCAATTAGAATTATTTTAGAAAAGTGAAAAAAGATTTGTTTGTTTCAGTAATTAGTATTATATTTGGACATCACAAATTGCAAACTCCGTAAAATAATGATAATTTTCTTTTTAAAATAAGTTCTGAAGTGCTGTCAACGGTTGTTTGATTTGTGATAATTTCTACTTTCTAAACGGCACGCTTCAGAACCCTTTTTTAACCTAATACATTTTGTGTATGAGCAATAAAATTATAACTCTAACTAAGCTAATTAATGCTTACTATTCGGTTTGTGATAATCCAAAATTTCTTTCTGATAATAGAGCGAGCTGCAAAGAAATATTATCACATCGAGAATCAATCGTAAATGTTATTTACCATTTGATGTTTGATAAATTACCTTACGGTGCAGACACAACTACATTATTTATGGTTTTAAACAACGACATATCCGGTAAAAGATTAACAGCACAACAAGTTATTTTAAGATTTAAAGTGAAACCGTAATGGAAGATAAAAAAGTAGTTTTATTTTATGTCGACATGATACACACTTTCGATGCGTTGTCAGACAAAGAAGCTGGAAGATTAATTAAACATTATTGCCACTACATAAATGACTTAAATCCAATTGCACCAGATAAAATAACACAAATTGCATTTGAACCTATAAAGCAAACTTTGAAAAGAGACTTGAATAAGTGGAAAGATGAAAAAATAAAGCGTTCAAATGCAGGTAAAAAAGGAATGAAAGAACGTTGGAAAAACAACAAAACACAACAAGGTATAACAAATGATAACACTGTTATAAATCCTATAACAAACATAACTGATAAAGATACAGTTAAAGTAATAGTAATAGATAAAGTAATAAAGAATACTAACGTATTCATACCACCGATTTTAGAAGAAGTTGTAAGCTACTTTACTGAAAACGGATTTACTAAAATTTCAGCAGAAAAAGCATTCAGATATTACAATGATGCAGATTGGAAAGACTCAAAAGGGAATAAGGTAAGAAATTGGAAACAAAAGATGCAAGGTGTATGGTTTAAGCCTGAAAATAAAATATCAGAATTGATAGTTGAAAAACCGAAATACATATCACAAATTCCACCAGAAGAAAACCAATGGTAACGATTTACAGAAATATTTTTGACAAACAACCTAATTACATTTCGGTCGATAAGGCTTTGGAGCGCATTAAGTCAGGTAAATCTTTATTGCAAGTTCAGGAAATTAGAACGCAAATTGACAAAGAGCGTGCAAATAAACTGAAATGCAATTTACCAAGTGTTTGTTTTTCTGGAAAATTCAATGAACGTGAAGATGCAAAAATATTACATCATTCAGGTTTTATTGTTTTGGATTTTGACAATATAGAAAATTTAGAATCAAAGAAAAATGAAATTATTTCACATGTTTTTGTTTATGCTTGTTGGATTTCACCAAGCGGAAAAGGATTAAAAGCATTAATTAAAATTGCTGATGGTAAAAAACATCGAGAACATTTTATTGCACTAAGAGAAATATTTTCCGATGCTGATAAGTCTGGAATTAATGAAAGTCGTGTGTGTTACGAAAGTGCAGATGAAAACATTTACATCAATACAATTGCAACAGAATTTAAAAAAATAGCAAAAAAAGAACAAATTTTAGAACCTAAAAAATTAGATGATGAATTTGAAACATTTGAAAATATATTAAAGTGGCTATCAAATCGTGGTGATGCTTTTGTAACTGGAGAAAGAAATACTTTTATTTACAAATTAGCGAGTGCATGTTGTAGGTTTGGAATAAACCAAACAGATGCGTATAATCTTTGCAGATTTCGTTTTTCTACATCGGATAATACATTTAGTTCAAATGAATGCGAAAGAACCGTAAAAAGTGCCTACAAGACGAATGCAAGTCATTTTGGTAGTGCTGAATTTTCAAAAGATGTTTTAGTCGACAGAGTAACAAGAAGTGAAATAAAAACAGAAATAAATACCGAAATTTATAATTTAGATATAAAACCTAAAGATGTAATTTTTGGTGAAGATGTGAAAGCAAAAGCGATTCATATTTTTGAAAATGGATATGAGAGTGTTGAAACAACAGGAATACCTGATTTAGACGAATTTTTTAAGTTTAAAAACGGAGAGATTACATTATTATCTGGAATTGGAAATTACGGAAAGTCTACATTTTTAAAGTTTCTATTGCTACTAAAAGTTCTCTTATTTGATGAAAAATTTGCAATTTTTGGACCGGAAGATAATCCTGCTGAAGAGTTCTACCATGACTTTGTAGAAATGTATTTAGGTTGCGACTGCACGCCTTTCAATTATAATAAGCCATCTTTAGAAATGTATGAAAGTGCTTATGATTTGATTTCTAAAAGTATTTTTTATGTTTATCCAAAGGAAATGGCACCAACTCCAGAATATATAAAAGAACGTTTTTTAGAGCTTATAATAAAGCAAAATGTTACCGGTTGTATTGTCGATCCATTCAATCAAATGTCAAATGAGTATGGAAAGTCAGGGGGACGTTCAGACAAATATTTAGAAACTGTTTTATCTGATTTTTCAAGATTTGCGCAAATAAACAATCAAAAATTTGTAATAGTTGCACACCCTGTAAAAATGACAAAAGATAGTTCTGGAAATTATCCATGTCCAGGCGTATTTGATATTGCGGACGGTGCAATGTGGAACAATAAAATGGATAATATATTGATTTACGACAGACCAAATCATCAATTAGATCCGAATAGTCCATATTGTGAATTTCATTCTAAAAAAATAAGAAGACAAAAAAGTGTAGGCAAAAAAGGAACTTTGGGTTTTGAGTTAAATAGAGCTAAAAGACGTTTCTATTTCAACGGTATTGATTATATGGAACGTGCAATTTATGCGCACAAAAATAAAGAAACAAAATCACTCGCAGACGAAATGCGCGATTACAAGCCAACAGAATTAGAGCAAAAGGAATTTGAAATATTTTAAAACAAATAAATAAACTTAAATATGAAAATTGAATTAATAGACATTAAAACATCTGAAGTAATTTACACTTTCGACACCGATATTATTACATATTTTAACTATGGTATTTATATAGAATCAATGAATGATATATTTTACCCTGATGGTTGCCTTTTAGACGTTGAAAGTAATTGTTTTAAAGTAAAAGGTAAATTATTTAATCATCAAATATTTTTAGGTCAAACAAAAAGAGAATATAAACTTAAATAACTATTTAAAAAAATAAAAACGATGAAACCAACATTTGAAGAGAGATTAGCAGTCTATAAGAGAGCTAAGGAAATTGTAGAAAAAGGAAATAACCATTTTGGATTACAATATAATCACTTATGCTGGCTGTTGCCTTGTTTGTTTTTTAAGGTTAAGTATTTTGATGATGATATAGGAAATGGAAAAAGGATAAAACAAACAAAAACACCTGAATTATTCCCTGAATTTCACAGGTACTTTAACTATGATAGAGATGATATTTTTGGTCATTACTTAATTCATACAGAATTGGTAGAATCATTAGTTGCATCTAAGCAATGGCGCCTCAAAGTACTAAGCGAAATAATATCCGACATGGAGAAAACTTTAAATAAATAAAATGGAAAGCAAATACATAAAATGGAATGAAATATGGCAAAATGAAATAGATTTAACTATTGCCATAGATTACTGTCCTAAAAAATTTAAAACACTTTTAAAATCATTTATTGAGGATAAGGATAATTTAGAATTAATGGTAGACGAATGTTCAATATTGAAAGATGGTAGATTGTTCTTTTTTTTTGGTGAAACAGGAGGTCAAAATGAAAGTGATACACAAGGTTGGAGCAGAGATTATAGTGTAATATTTGATTCAGAATATTTATTTAAATCTATCCATTATTCACAAGGCTAAAATTCAAACCAATAAACAAATAGAATTATGGAAAATCAAAACAAAAAATGGTTCATAGTACCAACAAATGAAAATTTGCAACAAATTCAACAAATTATCAATAATGCAGCTGACAAAAAATTTACGTACAATGAAGTGGTAGGTATATTTCATTATTTAACTGAACACAATGGAATTTATATCCTATTAACATATGGTGATATGAGTTGGGGGAAAGAATATTTAGAAAAACAAGGTTACACCGAACTAAAGACCATAGAAGAGCTAAGAGAGGTGCTGAATGTGAAAGAGTCTTTGCCAAAAAAATGGTGTATTAAAAGAACATCCGAAACAGCGAAAGTTATTAATGAATGGTTTAATAAAAAATATAACTATGAACATTATTTTACTACATCAGGTTTTGTTTATTCTGAAAATGTTTGTGGCTCATTTAATTCGCCAAAAGCATCTTTTCAAGAAAAAGCACCAAACCACGATGATTTCACAGAAATAACCTTTGACCAATTCAAGAAATGGATATTGAAAGATGACGATCGAACGGAGTCAAGGAAAGAATTAAAAAAAGAGATTAGAAAAGGTGTAGAAGAATTGAAAATGGAGAAGAAGATGCAATCAATAAATGAGCTTACCGAGAAATTTAAAGACTTACAAGAAGAAGTGGAAAATTGGAGTGAAAGATTTTCAGAATCCATTCCAGAAAAGCCAATGTTTGAGCTTCAGGAAGAGGAAATTGTCGGGTGGAAAATGAAAGAAAAATATGCAAATTATACATCTTTGGTAGTTGACATAATAAATACAATACGACCAAAAAGAAGTCAATCAAGGAAGCTTCCCGAGATAAAAGTTGGATCTGATTTCGAAAAAGAATTAAAGGAATCAGGAGTGTTAAATATTTGGCTTGAACCAATATTTAAGGAAAAAGAAGTAGTGAAAGAGCAAAGTAAAGATTACCAAGATGAAAAAATAGCTGATTTGATTGAAGTAATGTATCAAGATTTTGATGAATCTCTTTTAAAAAATAAGGATTTAGATTTGATAACGAATACAAGATGTTTTTTAATCGAAAAGCTCGCAGAATTAACACTAAAAATAGATAATCAAACAAAAGCTATATTATGAAAACAGCAGCGCAAATAGTAGCACAAATGGAAGATGAAATGCCTCATTTTCTGTCATTAAAAGTAAAACCTTATGTAATTGAAGTAATGGAAATATATGCAGCACAAAGAGAGCAGCATACATCTATCGAATTTGGTAGATGGTTATATAAAAATGCAACTCCAAGATTTCCGAATGCAAATGAATGGTATTTGAGAGACGATGAAGGTAAGGATATTACATTTGTTAAAACAACAGAACAACTTTACGAAATTTTCAAACAATCTAAACAGCAAAGCAATGGATAAGATAACAGACTCAAGAGATGGTTGGGTGATAGTAAATTATGACCATCCAACAGGTTTAAGTCCTTATGTAGTAATAGATACTTTTGCCAGGACAAGAAGTAAAAGTATATCAAATTTTATAAGCGGAAGCGGTGAGTCATGGAATTATTGGAAAAATAACTACAATTTTAAATGCGTAAAAGCTGAGTCTCAAATTAAAATAAAATAACATGCAGACAGTAAGATTATCACCAACAAATCTAATAGCCGTAACCGTTCCGGAAGATGCTTATGATATAAGAATTTATTCTTCAGATATTTGGTACAATTTGCTATTATCTGAGAACACATTCAGAACTGTAAAAGATGATAATTCTATTCAGAAAAGTGGAAGATATGAAATCATCGGTACAGTAACCAAAGACGGTACTTGTACATTTGATTGGTTTGAAAAGCTTGAATTGCTTTATAAAGAATTTATTTTTCTGCTTGAAGCAAACGGAATCTATCTTAAAAATCCGATGGGTGATAAGCCTAATATACCATGTGAGCCAGACACACAAAGAATGTACAATGCAATTGATAAGTATGAAAAATGGCAAGAATACGAACTAAAAACCCTATCCACCGGATCAAAACTTCTAATCATTAAACAAATTTAACCATGAGCAAAACACCAATACAGCAGCTAATTGAATGGCTGAAGAACCCATCTAACTTCCCGGATAGGATAGATTGTTTAGAAAAAGCCACCAAGATTTTAGAAGCGGAAAAGCAGATGGTAATTGATGCCTACGAAGATGGGTTTACTGAATATGAAACACAGATTGATGTATTCGGAAATAGAAAACACATGAGTTGTGATTCAAAAGATTATTACAATACTAAGTACTTAATAAAATGAAAGTAAAATCAATAAATAGTTACACCGAAAGTTTAAGATTTATAATGGATTATGCCATTGAAAAGGCTGACAAAGATGAGTCCGTACTGATAAAAGAAGTTGTAAAAGACTTGAATTTATTAAGAAGTGATTTAATGAAACAAAAATGGAACCAAGTAAAAAATAACACTAAATACACCACCAATGAAAAACGAACTACTCGAAAAAGCAAAAAATGAGATTGCAAAACGTCATTTAACAAAAGATTGGGAAGATTATACAAATACTGTTTTTGTTAATAATTCTATTGTTGATGAAGTTGCAGAACGCTACGCAGAACTAAAGTCTAAAGATTATTGGGTAAGTGTAGATAGTGTCATACTCGAAATAGATGACTCAGGAGATAGTGATTATTTAGAATGTATTGATTTTACATCAGGAAACCCAATTCCATTTGTTGGATGGTTTAATTCTAAAATTCAAAGATGGAGAGTTTCACACTATTGTGCAACTCAAGAAACTGTAAAAGTTACACATATTAGAGAATTAAGAGATTATTTGTCACCACCCATCACACAATAAAAGATGGATATTCAATTAAAATATCTTGGTAAATGAAAAAATGCAAATCAAGGAACTGCAACAATGAAAAGCTATACAAAAATTTATCTTGACCATTTCGGATATACTATTGACGAAAAAATAAAATGTGAAATTCCTAACTGCTCAAAAATAGCTAATGATATTCATCATATTATTAATCGTAAACAAAACTCAAAATTATTGAATGAAATAACTAATTTAGTTGCACTTTGCCGAGAACATCATATCCAGAAAGGTGATAAAAAACAATATTTAGCAGAATTTCAAGAAATAATAAATAAAAGACATGGTAAGGATTAATTTGAAAGCGTTATCGGTTAATGAAGCCTGGAAAGGAAGAAGACAAAAGTCTCATTTATACACTAAATTTGAAAGAGATTGTTTATTCCTCATGCCAAAGCAAATAATTGAAAATAAGCCATTAGAATTACGAATTAACTATGGTTTTAGCAGCAAAGGAAGCGACATAGATAATCCGAACAAGATGACAATTGATTTATTGAGTAAAAAATTAGGCTTTAATGATAATCTAATTTATAAATTAACGGTAACAAAAGAAATCGTACCAAAAGGAAAAGAATTTTTTGAATACGAATTAATCACTTTGTAAAGAAATAGAAAAATGATACCAGTAAATAAAACTAAATTATAGATATGGAAGCAATAGAATTAAGAATAGAAAATCTTTTTTATCCAATACAAAGAAGAAATCCTATACATTTACCATTAGAAATACCTTATAAAGTAGTGGAAATTGGCTTATTCAAGGTTAGGGCAATAAGAGCTACTATGAATATTCATCATGCAACAGAATATCAAGAATTTAGCCTTTTTGATTTAAGTCCAATTCCAATAGATCATGCGTATCTTCAATTATTGGGATTTGAACCCAGTGAAGGTTTGAATTATAAAGGAGAAGATGTTATGATGTGGTATTATATGGATTTCGGGGGATTCTTTTTAGAAGATGAAATATTAAAACCTAAAGAATTTTATTTTGCAGATGCTTTTTCAGAAAACATAAAGATTAAATATGTTCATCAATTACAAAATGTCACTTATTCTTTGTCTGGATATAAATTGCCATTATTTAAATGAAAAAGTACCAATTAAAAACAATATTAATGACTATATACGCTATACTAATTGCTTTTGCGTGTTGGTTGGTAAGTAAAATTTAGAAATTATGAGCTATAATAATCAAACAATATTAGTTGTAATTTCAATTGTAATAATAAACATTGTTGCTATTATTATAAGCTCAAATGTATTTATGTTAACGTGGTGTGCGTGTGCTTATGTTTTCATGAGATGGATAAAGCTTTAAAGCAGCAGGAGAGTACACATCAATGTTAAGTCAATGTTAAGCCAATGTTAAATGTCAAGGTACTGTGAAACAAAATATACGTTCCACGCAATGTATGAAACACCGCAATAAAAAGCATGTGTGACTATATTTGAACTTTTGTTGTCAAGTTGGAACTTATTTGACAACAATTTTGTAAATTTGACTATGGCATTATATTCTAAAAAGGAATTTGCAGATATTTGTAAGTTGAAAACCAAAGAGTTATCTGTTTATATTCAAAGAAATAAAGTTGTTGTCATTTCAGGATTCATTGATAGTGATGATGTGACTAATAAACTATTTTTGGAAAAGAGAGAGGTTTGTTTTTTGCCACCAAAGGACGAAATAGAAGAAATTAATGAATCTTTAGTTGAAAAAACAGAACCAATTAATCGAGAAATAGAACCGGAAGACAACTCAGGCGTTCCAAATCTACACAAATCTACAACATTATTAAAGCATCTTGACACGGTAAAGCGTGGTCGTGAAATTGAAAAACTACAAATAGAAATACAGAAAAAGAAAGGTGAAGTTGTTCCGGTAGAGCTAATTAAGCCAGTTATTTTGCAGCACAACCAATCTATTTTAACTGAATTTAAGAATGCAGCTGATGAAATTGTGAGGATAATGAGCAAAAAGCATTCATTTTCTGTAGAAGATATTGCCTATTGTAAAGGAGAATTAATTAAGGCGACCAATGGCGCGATAGCAAAAGCGATCTTTGCAACATCAAAATCTATTGAATCAATTATTCAAACACACGTTGAGAAAAAAGGAGTTGGAGAACGTTTATGATAGAATATTCAAATCAGTTAGTTGATTTAATTGAGAGCAGCAATGTTTCCATTTCGGATATTAAACCGAGTGAATGGGTAATGCAAAATGTTGTGATGGGTAAGCCTTTTCCCGGTCCGTTCAGTTATTTACGCACGCCTTATTGCCGTGAGATTATAGATCGATTTGCAACAGATAATCCTATGAAGTGGTTAGCGATTATGAAAGGTGCGCAGATTGGTTTGTCTGCAGGTGTTTTAATTCCGACTTTGCTTTGGATGATAAAAAATGATCCATCAAATGCTTACTTTTTGGTAGGCTCACCTGATTTAATTGAAAAAGCTACAGAGAAATTAGATATTGGTATTGATAATGCTGGCTTACGACCATATATAAAGCCACAGGTGTTGCGTAAACGAGCGCAAAAGTCCGGTGATACTAATACAAAAAAGGAATTTTCAGGCGGTTATATTCACATTGGCAGCGCAAATAATCACAAAGATATTCGTGACGTTTCTTTGAAGTATGGATTGTTTGATGATTTTGAAAGTGTAAAATCTAAATCAAAAGAGTCCGGTAGTACGCGAAAATTATTAGAACAAAGGTTTGCCGCATATGAAGATTCTCACAAAATATGCTATTGTTCAACGCCTGAGCTTGCTGATGGTTCTAATATTGAAGAGGCTTACCTGTTAGGGGACCAGCGCAAATATATGATACCATGTCCTTGTTGTGGTGAGTTTATAGAATGGTGTTGGACCATTACGAAAGGTGAAATTACAGGCGGCATCACATGGAAATTAGACGAAAAAGGAAAGGTAATTCATGATTCAGTAGGTTATGTGTGTCAGGAATGTGGCGAGTTTTTTGATGATAAAAACAAAAATGAGTTGTTAAATTTAGGGCAATGGGTAGCAACTGCCGAACCAAGCAAACCAGGTTATTATTCCTATCACATTTCTTCTTTGTATGCACCAATCGGAATGTATGGTTGGGAACATTATGTGAATGATTGGATTGAAGCGCATCCGGTAGGACAGCCACGCAAAGAAGATTTGTATAAAACTTTTGTAAATGTGGTGCTTGGTGAAACTTACGATCCGCCAGCAGAGGAATTATCATCAACAGAATTACAAAAGAATATCCGCGATTATGAAGTAGGCATTGTGCCAAACCAAATGAGCGAAAATGATGGTAACGGTCCTATTGTTATAGTTACTTTAGGCTGTGATATGAATGGCAAATTAGATGACGCACGTTTAGATTATGAGATTGTAGGATGGTCGGAAGCCGGACCGAGTTATTCAATTAGTCATGGATCTATTGGAACTTTTGTACCACGCGAGGGACAGAACGGTATTGACCGTGAACGGTGGACATATCAACACGGGATGCAGCGCAGCGTTTGGGATGAGTTAGATAAGATAATAAATACTTCTATTCCGACCGATGATGGTCGTTTTATGCCAGTATTTACTGCAGGCGTAGATTGTGGCTACTTAAAAGATTTTGGCTACCAATTTATAGATTCTAAAGATTTTACAATTGTTGGATTGAAAGGAAAAGATACAGATAAATTTACAATGAATCAGCGCGATGCGAAATCGTTTAAGCAATCTTTGGAAAAGCCAAATTTGTATATGGTGGAAACTAATTTAACTAAGCAATGGTTATCGGAAAAGATTTCTTTGAGATGGAATGATACTATGAACATGAAGCAACCTGCAGGTTTTATGAATTTTCCTATTCCGTCTCGGGGCTTATATACATTCAATAATTATTTTTCACATTTCGAAGCCGAACATAAAGTTTATGATAAAGAAACTTATTTTAGATGGGTAAAGAAAAATGATAACGTGCAGAATCACTTGTATGATTGCCGTTTGTATGCAGGTGTTGTGAAAGATATAATTGTAGCGCGTGTATTAAAAGAGTTGAAATATACAAATGGAACATGGCAGAATTTTTGTGATGCCATGTTGGGTAGACTTTAATTATTTATATTGTAAAAAAAATACATGAAAAATATAACAAATGAATTAAGAGATTATTTAGATAATTTTGGTTTTGATGAGTCTAACTATGGTAGTGAAAGTGATCCTTGTATCTTTTATCATCACAAAAAATGTGAAGATATTCTGAAGATAATAAACGGAGCTATAGTTGTTTATAGCCTTCCAATAGAAATTCGGGTTGAAAGCTTAGGGTTGCAAAAAGACTCAAGAGGTAATTATATAATTACCTCTAAACGAGATGTAGATACGTTGGTAGAGTCTTTGTCTTTAATCAGAAATTAAAGTTGAATATGTTTTCTACTTCAATCAGTTTTTGGTTATAATCAACTAAGAATGTTCCGGCTTTTGTTTCTTCAGAATAGTAATCTTCAAGTAAATTACTTCTTTCAATGTTTGATTTTGCGCTTGAATTTCGCACCTTTCTTTCTATGTCGTTTCTAATCCAACTAAAATGATGCATGAAAACGTCAAGCAAAACAACATTTTCTTCATTAATTAGTCGTGTTGGATCTGCATAAAATGGAAATATAATTTGATTTTGATAGCCTGAATTTGTATTTGTGTAAAGTTTGTGAATAAACGGAACATAATAATTGTCAGGACTTTCCAAACGAAGTGTTGGCTTTTTAAAGTAGGTTAGTATTTTGCAAACAGAGCCTTTTGCTTTGCTGTCAATGAATTTTTGTTTTGCTTCAGCAAAGTTTTGGTAATATTCGTCACAATCAAGGTGCAAGAAGTGTGTGCAGCCGTGTTCACGTGCGATGTCTAATCCTATATTCCTTTTTCTTGTTTCATTCCAAGCTCCGCCACGTTCTCTAATTGGTGTGTAAAGGTGACATATTGTGTTTGTATATTTCGTAAAATCGAAATCATCCAAAGGGTTGTATTTTTCACCATAGTTAGATTCAGTTTGATAGATAATTATAAATAAATCTACATCATTTTTAAGGCATTCCATAGAGCCTTTTAATAATTCTATTGAATCAAATGCATTGTAAATTCCGCAAATTTTCATTTTGCTAAAATTATATTCTCTGCATTCAGGTATTTTGTTTTTAATCCAAAAGGTTCTAATTTGCTTACAATTTCAACAATACAATTGTCGTGTTCTATACATAACATTTCTATTTGTTCAAATACGTTGTCTGGAATAGAATTAAATACAAGCATGTTGGTTGATTCTGTATCAATACTTAGAAAAATAGCATCTTTATGTAATTCTAATAATTCTGCAACGTGCATTTGTTTTACTATTACCTTTTCAAATTTCACACCAGCACCTTTCCATTTTTCTGCATGTTCAACAACCGAAGTAGAAACAGCATCACCACCACTTGACAGAAATTCCAAATCTTCATTTGAGTTTCCAACTGCAAAATTTAAAACTTCGATTCTTGGTTCGTCTTTATAAAAATCTGAAATAGATTTATAGTTTGTTGGGTCCGGTTCGACCAAAATTCCACGCCAACCTAACTCAAAAAGTTTACGTGTATTTGACAGTCTGAACACATCATAAGCACCAATATCTATAAATTTTCCGGTGCGACCTGAAAAGTATTCTGTTATGTAATTTTCTTCTTGATTTTGTGAGTACATGCTATTTATTTTATAATTATTAATACATCATCGAACCTGTCTTTGATATTTCTTCTATCTAAAATTGTTACTGTTTTTTCGCTATCTATATTCTTAAAAACGCCTCTGTTTTCGTCAATATCCTCTACATCTTCAATAATATATATGCCATTTGGAGTTAAATACTCTTTATAAATGCGATATAATTCTAATTGTTGTGATAGTTGGTGGTTTGCATCCTCTATGATTACATCAAATTTTATGTTTCCTAAATTTTCTTTTACTTCATTTTCATTTGATGCATCAAAAATCTTAATTAAATGCTCACCACTTGCTATCATTTCACGCAAATCCGCCATTCCATCGTGTGGAGTTTCATCGCAATCCACACCAAAAACAGGACAATTAAAGTATTTTTCCCACATTCTTAACGAATTTCCTTTAAAAACACCTATTTCAAGCACGAATTTAGCAGTATTTCTATATGGTGCAAGTATTTCTTCATAAACGGGTATATAGCTGTGAACCGAGCCTTTGTCAGTTTCAAAACCTTTTGTTTTTAAATCTTCATATATTTCTTGTAATGTCATAAAGGAAATCTTTTACCGTTAATTTCAACTTCGTTATCTAATTTATCATAGTTCAATGTTTCTGCGTGTGCCAAACACACTATTTGTCCATCACTTAGCCAACTTGCAACCGCACCTGTTGAACTGCGATTTTTTATATACCATGCACATTTAGAAAATAACCAAACCATAAGTACCGGTTGCATACCACGCTCAAAACCAGATACGTTTGAATTTCTTTCAGGATTTTGCAAACTTCCTTTTGGTGAACTAATAAACTCATCTATATTAAATGCCTGTGGATATTTATCTAATAACGGTTGCAATACTTCTGTTTCTTCAGCAGTACACATAATTCTTGCATCAGGAATTTGCTCTAAAGCCATATCAATATACTTATAGTATTTTTCAATAGGCATTGTTATCCTACCATCTGTTACATTATCAGTTCCACGCCATGAAATACCGATTATTTTACTAAAATCTATTCCGTATTTCTCTACTAATTCCTGTCCTCTTTTATTTACAATATCGTTAAAAATAAGATTCTTTTTATAATAGTCTTTAATTACTGATAATGGTTGCGCCATAAATGGTACAGGTGAAGTATCTTGCCAATGCTCCCAAGTCCAAATTTCAGTAGCTGTTTCTTTTTTATTTGGTTGCACAAAATACCAGTCATACATATTTGGTATTTCCGCAAACTTTTGGCTGTCATTTAAATCTATTAGGTGATTATTTTCGCCACCGTGCCAATTTATATAACAACTTTTACCTTGTTTTTCTGCACTCCACATTTGCCAAAAGTGACAATAAATCCATGTACAAATCGTTGCATGAATGTCATTTTTTTCTAAATATATCATTGTATTAATTTTTCAATTTCACTATCGTAACTTTGTGTTAAGTCTTTACTTAAATCGCTACTATCTACTTTGCCTGTTTCAAAATCTATTTGTTGCCACGTTCTGTGGAAGCCAAACGGCAGTTCGCAAAAATATTCAGGATTACGATTGCCACCTTGCGCAAAGCCACACGCTTGTTCTTTTGTTGCAAAATTAAAGTGATTAAACTTCTTATCAAAACACAGCACACCATCTTCATAATAGGCTAATCCAACTTGTAAGTATTCTGCGTGTTCTAAAGTGCCGTCCCACTTTGGTAAAACGTGTGCTGAATATTCCATTAAGCGTTTAGAACGCAATGAAAAACCACCGCTACCAACTTTATCGTACTGAATAAATAACGGTGCAATATAATCTAAATCCAACCATTCTATTCTAAACGATTGCGGATTAAGTATAAATCCGTCACGTTGTACTATTAACAAATGAGTTGTGTTTATGTATTTGTATAATTCAGTAAGGCAAAAAACAGAATACATTACCAAAGATTCTAATGGTTGAATTTCTACACTATGCTTATAGTAAATAGCTTGGCTTGTAAGTAATTTTACGTCACCAAAATCAACTTTGCTTTTGCAAATTTCCAAAACATCTTTAGCGCGTTCTGAATTAACGCAATCAATGCAAACAAGTGTTACCGTTGGTAGTTGTAATTTCATTTATTGGTTACGTATTTATAGTAGTAGAGAATTTTGTCGGTATAATATTCATTTTTAAGCAATCCTAATTTATAAATCTGCGTAGCAAAATCTGTATCTTCTCCATGATTGCATTCTGGGAATTTGAATAACTTTGCTATACTTGATTTTAAACAAGAAATATGATTCGGGAATCTTTCGTATTTAACTTCAGGATAAATTGCATTTTCATTTGTTTTATATTCGCTATATCTAATCGAATGTTCAAATATTTCAGGATTTGAGCCATTTGTTGTCATTATTCCACGCAAAGATACGCAGTCAGGATTAGATTTAATGGCTTCTAATAGTGTGCTAATATAATCTTTGCTTGGTAAATCATCGTCATCAAAAAAACAAAGATATTCTCCTTTTGCGCTTTCCAAAAGATTGTTTCTTTTACAACCGATACTTAGGTTTTCATCACTATTTATAATAATTTCAACTGTATTGTTTAATTCGTCTTTTGCTTGTTCAGTAAGTTGATTTAGTAAATCATTCAAAAAATGTTTCCTTTTTTCAATAGTCAGTATTAAAATAGATAATTTCATAGTTTATTTTTTAACCAATTAATATGTGAATTTGCGTTATCGCTTAATGAACAGGTATTTTCAGTTAAACCAAAATTATTTTTCACACGTTGTAAATATAATGATTCACCTTTTGCGCAAGTAGCATCTGCTTTAATATTTATAGCATCTTTTTTGCAACCGCCAACAGAGTAATGATTATGCTTAAACAGTAAATCATTTCTGATAATTAATTTTCCTTGCAACTCCGATTTATGTGTAAGGTCTGTATCGCAGAACATGTGATGATATTCAGGATAGTATAAGTAGCCTTGTTTTTTGTAGTAAACTCTATCCATTATCGGTAGTGTTACTATCCAATCTTGAATACCATCAAAAGTTTTTAGAACGAAATCTTTTTTGCCTACTAAAAAGTTTTTTAAGGTCGCATCCCATAAATCAAAACATTCAAAGTCATCTGAAATTAAAATTATTAAATCTCCATGTGAATAGGAAACACCAACGTTTGCAGCTTCAACTAAATTTTTATTAAAAGCTAAAACACAATTATAATGTTCACCAAATACTCTCTTGTATTCATCATAATTATCATCTAAATCTAATGATAATATGTATTCAATCTCGATTTCACCAGATGCTTTTTGCATCCAATTATCATAAGTGGCTTTTGCTTTTTCAGCACGTCCGCGCGATGGGTGTATTAGTGATATTTTCATTTAAAGTATTTTGAGTAAAAATTAAAACTTTGCGAATCCATAACTTGATTTAAAAAAGTCATATTTGAATCTCTATTTGTAAATCGGTGCATATCATCAACATGGTTTACACCACCGCAAAGACCTGTACCATGTTTAATTCCTAAACAAATATGCGATTTTGGTGTAAATATTTCACCTTTTAATCCACTCCGTAACCATAAATGTAAATCTGTGTACGGATCGTTATCAACACACCAACTAAAATTTAAGTCAGGTTTAATAAAAGTATTCATTGCGCTTGAACGTTCAGGGTGGTTCATTGTAAAAAAAGCACGTTCTTTTATATGGTAGTAAATAGTATATGATTGACCAAGCAATTCAGGTTTCCCAAGCTCTAACCATTTATTATACATTACTTCAAGATATTCAGGTGCATACCAATCATCATTTTCAATTAAAGCTATTACATCTATTCCTTTGTTTCTTAATTTTTCGTAACCAATTCGATAACGTAAAGTAATATCCTTTTCCTCGCTTAAAGGTAGGTCGTTAATTACTTCAATTATGGCAGGTTTAATTGTTTGTGATGCTAACATTCGTAAGCAATTCTTCATAAATTCTGGTCTATCACCACGATCGGGAATTATAACGCCTATTTTCATTCTACAAACATAACAAAAAAACCAAGAAAAGACCAACATTATTTTAAGTAAGTGAAATTTACTTTCATATTTGCTTCCAATAATATCCATTATGAGCTTTGCAGTAGGTACAGAATTAATTTCAAGAGTCGTTGGCTACAAGATAACTAAAGGCGACTTTAGAGAAGTTTCACCAAATCTACCGCAAAAAATCGCAATCATTGGCGAAGCAAATACAGCAAATCAAACGAATTTAGACATTACAGGCAAACAAATTACTACTTCTAAACAAGCAGGTGATTTATATGGTTATGGTTCTCCTATTCATTTGATGTCACGTATTGTTTTGCCTGTGTCAAGTGATGGAGTTGGAGGCATTCCTGTTGTTATTTATCCTCAGATAACACCAGATGGAGCAACGGCAAAAGTTTTGACAATTACACCAACAGGTGTAGTTACAAAAAATGGAACACACCGAGTTTTCATAAGTGGAAGAGATGGTGTAGATGGTAATTTTTACGATATTAATTTAGAAATTGGCGACTCAACATCTGAAATTACTGCTAAGATTTACGATGCAGTAAATAATACTTTAGCATCACCTGTAATTGCTACAGATGATTCTTACAAAGCTATTCTTACTACTAAATGGAAAGGCTTAACGGCTGACGGAACTAATGTTTCTGTTGATACAGCTACTGACGATTTAGGTATTACATATACTATTGGAAGCACACAAAGTGGTGCAGGAACACCAAGCGTTCAATCAGCTTTAGATCAATTTGGAAACGAATGGATAACAATAGTTGTTAACGGTTATGGTGTTCAGTCTGCTGTTATGCAAACTTTAGAAAGTTTCAACGGAAGACCAGACCAAGATAATCCAACAGGACGTTATCGCGGAATTGTTATGAAGCCTTTTATTGCGTTGACAGGTTCTGTTTTGGAAGAAGAAGCAACCGTAACTGATGCAAGAAAAGAACAAGTAACAATTGCTATTTGTCCTGCACCATTAAGCAAAGGCTATCATTTTGAAGCAGCAGCTAACATGGCTGTTTTATTTGCAAGAGTAAACCAAGATACACCGCATTTAGATGTTGCTGGCAGGAAATATCCTGACATGCCAACGCCTATTAATATTGGTGCGATGAATATTTATGAAAACCGTGATGCTTTTGTAAAAAAAGGATGTTCAACGGTTAGTTTGTCAGCAGGTTTTTATCAAGTAGAAGACTTTGTAACTACTTATCATCCAATTGGTGAAAATCCGCCACAATTTAGATATTGTCGTAATCTTGTTCTTGATTTTAATGTAAGATATACTTACTATTTATTAGAACAAATTAACGTTGTTGACCATGCGATTGCTCGCGATACAGATATTGTATCAGTTGATAAAGTGGTTAAGCCAAAGCAATGGAAACAGGTAATATTTAATATGTTCCTGGAGTTGGTTCAGCGCGCATTAATTGTAGATTCCGATTTTTCACAGGCATCAACAACAGTAAATTTAAGCACAACGAATCCCGACCGTTTAGAAACATTCTTTAGATATAAAAGAAGCGGATTTGACCGCATTTCTTCAACAACTGCGGAAGCAGGATTTAATTTCGGAACTTTAAACTAATACATAAATGGCATCAATAGGCGGAGATATTTTAGAGGTAACTTACAATCATGCAACTTTGGGTTCAGGTCGTTTTTTGCCTAAATCTGCGGAAGATTCTACTTATGACTTAGGCGGATTTCGCGGAAACGATGATGCTAATATGGTTGCCGGAAGTGGTGACAATATTCGTCAAATGAATAACGCACGTTGGTCTTTTGAGGTAACGGTTGCCTGGGATGCTAACACAAGAACTGATTTGGAAAAAATGACAGCTTTAGCAGGCGATCCGGTAGAAGCAGATTGGACATTCACGTCAATTAACGGTACTGTTTATGGTGGCAAAGGCGCACCTGTTGGCGATATGCAAGGAAATGGAAACGCTGCAACTTTTACTTTAAAAGTAAGTGGTGGCGGAAAACTTAAAAAAATATCAGGATAATGATTGCAGTAGAAGTAGCAAAAGTAGAAGTAGAAAAATGGTTATCTTATAAGAAGATAAACGAGCGTAAGCGTATTGATAAAAAAGATAGCATTGAGGCTCTTATAAATGCTGTTTGTGATGGCGATTTGATATTGAATAGTGATTTTACTTTCACTCAAAAATTGAAATTTCCGATTGATGGCGATGAACAAACGATGGAATTGAAATATAAGCCGCGTATTCCAATTAAGGAAATTCATTCTAAATTAAACGGTGTTAAGTCTGACAATTTAGGTGGTATGATTAGTGCCTATATTAGTGCGTTGACAGGATTTCCAAGTGCTACAATTGGCGTATTGGACTCAGAAGATTATGCAGTTGGACAGGCTATCGCAATTTTTTTTATCTAACCGATGGAAATATTATACATATTGACAATTTAAACAATACAATAAAATCAGTAGTAAGAATGTATCAATTTCCGCCTAAGGTAATTGATACTTTTTTTTTAGACGATATTGATTATTACGGATTAGACTATTGGTATGAAGATGCAGTAAAAGTAAACAAAGAATTGACTAAATGACGACTTTAAAAGTACCCACTATTTTCACAGCTATCGACAAATTTAGTTCGGTGTTGGATGGTATGGGTAAAAATGTAAAGTCGTTTACAAGTGCGAGTGAAGCAAATATTGCAAGACTTCAGAGGTCGATGCGTGGTATTTCTGATGTTACAAAGCAAGTATCTGTAGCAACAGGTATCGCAGGTGCTGCTATCGTTGCACCATTGGCATATGCTGTCAAGTCAGCTATGGATTACGAAACATCTATAGCTTCTTTGTCTGCAATTACAGGTGCAACAGGTGGTGAGTTAACCAAGTTTAAATCAAAAGTTGAAGAAGTTGCAGATGCACAGAAAATGGCTTATGGAGAAACGGCTAAGGCATTTGAGTTGGCAGGTTCTGCTATTCCGGAGCTATTAAATAGTGCTGCTGCTTTAGGTCAGGTGAGTTCTGCAGCAATCACTTTGTCAAAAGCAAGTGGTGAAGATTTAGAAAGTTCAATTCGTTCTTTAACAGGAATGATGAATCAATTTAGTTTAGGTGCAAGCGAGTCAGGACGAACGATAAATGTATTGGCAGCAGGTGCAAAAGTTGGTGCTGCATCAATTGCACAGACTGCTGATGCTATGGTAAATTTTGGATCTGTTGCTGCAGGTGCTAATTTAAGCGTTGAGCAGGCTGTTGGAGCAGTACAAGTACTTAGTAAATATTCATTATTTGGTGCTGAAGCCGGAACAAAATTAAGAGGTTCTTTATTGAAATTACAACAGGCAGGTGTTGGCTATAAGAGTGGACAATTTGCTATAAATGATGCGCTTTTAGAAAGCAAAAATCGTATTGACAAATTAAGAACAGCAAAAGAAAAAGATGCTGCTATATTAAAGTTATTTGGAGCTGAAAATATTTCAACAGGAAAGATTTTATTAGGAAATATTGATTTGTTTAAAGAATACACAAAAGGTGTAACAGGCACATCTGAAGCAACTTTGCAGGCACAAATAAAGTCACAAACTTTAGCAAAAAGATGGGAGGCTATGAAAAACCAAGCTCAAAATTTGGCTATAAAAGTAGGTGAAGTTCTGTTGCCTATTATTGAAAAAATAGCCACAAAAGTAGAGCCTTTGGTTAAGTCATTTATTGCCTGGACAAAAACAAATCCAAAGCTATTTAGCGGAATAATTAAAGCTGCTGCTGCTTTAGGTAGCTTCTTGCTTGCTGTATCTGCAATAACAGGTGTTATTTCTATCGTTACAGGATTAGCTGCAAGTTTTGCTATAATCGTTTCTCCAATTGGATTAATAGCTGTTGCTATTAGTGGATTAATTATCCTAACGGGAATACTTGTGAGCAAATGGAATGAATGGGGTGCAATTGCAACAACCGCTTTGTGGTTTATTGTGCCTCCATTGGGTGCGATAATATCGCTTATACGTTCTGTTAAAGATAATTGGAAAATGGTTTCTGATGGCTTTAAAAATGATGGAATAATAGGTGGCGTTAAAGCAATTGGTGTTGTTATTTTAGATGCAATTTTGAGTCCTTTGCAAAGAGTATTTGAAATGCTATCTCATTTGCCTACTCTTTTGGGTGGTAAATTTTTTAAAGGTCTTTCAACAGGATTAAATCAAGCGCGGTACAATTTAGGAACAAGTGACGGAGAGGGCGTAGGAAATATTCCGACTAATATTTATGGCGTTAAGCCGTTGCTTAATTCAAAGGCAGCAGCGCAGCAAGGCATGGTAAATGCGGTACAAACAAACAATCAAAATAAGAATGTGACGTTTGATTTTAAAAACATGCCGACAGGCGTTGCCGTGACAGGTGATGGTATGGGGGCATTATTGCCTAAAAATACATCAACACTTGCATTCTAATGGATTTACTAATAAATGAAACAGGAAATGGTGGTGATATTGCAAAAAACGGCAATGATTTAGCTTTAGTATATTCATTTGAGAACATGGTTTATCTCGCAATGTTTGGGGGAAATAAAGAAGCGGTTACGCGCGAACGCCTGCCTACAGAACAGGTTTTTGATTGGTTCGGAAACACACTCTTTTTTTTAAACGATCCAAGCGTACAATTTAACAGCTTAACCGAGAAAGCACTCGATGAAATACCTTTAACAAGTGCAGGTCGTTTGCTAATTGAAAATGAAATAAAAAAAGATTTGCAATTTATGCAAGACTTTGCAGAGGTAACGGTTACTACGTCTATTCCTGCAACAGACACATTAATTATTAATGTAAAGTTAGTAGAACCGAGTAACTTACAGGAACGTCAATATCAATATATTTGGCAGGCAGGAAAAGTGAGTTTTGCAGGCAAACAATCAAGTGGATTAACGATTGAAGAATTTTATTTAGAACAAGAATTAAACTATTTACTGTAATGGCAGATGCACAAAAAGCTATCACCTTTGAAGATAAAGAAGATAGACGACTTACGGATTTACCGAGAAAATATAAAATAGTTGCCGACGATATGAACCAATTAAAGTCAGCAATAAATAATATCTATGACTCTTTAGCTCTTGCTGTAATTCCTATTGCATTTACCGTTACTGCTGCAGATTTTGAAGGCAACACATATACCAATATGATGTTAGTTAATAAAACACCAATGGTTGATTTCTACATACAAACAAACGATGGAAGCGGTACGTTGTTGAGTTTAAATAACGGCTTTACTTTCAACTCAAATACAGGTGTTGTAGAAATGACAGCAGCAAATTATTACATAACTATTTACAAGAAATTGCTATGACGGTAATACCTACTTACACCGAGTTATATAACGCTGTTTTGTCAGACTTGCAAACACAAATGCAGGTCAGTATTCCTATATTTGGAAAGAACTTTTTGCGCGCATTGGCTGCTGTTCAGGCAGGTGTACTTTGGGTATTATACAAAGCGTTAGGAAATGTTCAAAAAAATATATTCATAGACACAGCTGAGCCTGAAGCAATAGGCGGTACTTTAGAAAGATTCGGTAGGGTTAAATTAAATAGAGATCCATTTAGCGCGCGTGCAGGACAATATACAATTACAGTAACAGGAACAACAGGTGCGGTTATTCCTGCACAGTCTACTTTTAAAAGTGACGACACGTCTACAAGTCCTGATAAGCTTTTCATCTTAGATACAGCCTATACTTTAATTTCCGGAACGGATAGTATAACTGTTCGTGCATTAGAAGCTGGCAACGACTCTAAGTTAAATATTGGTGACACTTTAACGGCAACAGCACCTATTGCTTTAGTAGATTCTATTGCTACTGTAAGTGCGGAAACGATACAACCAAGTGCAGCAGAAAATATTGAAGATTATCGAGCGAAAGCATTAGATGCTTACCGATTAGAGCCACAAGGTGGTGCAGCAACCGATTACCGACTATGGTCGTATGATGCGCAGGGCGTGAAGCAGTCTTACGCTTATGCAAAAACAGCAGCGGTGAATGAGATTAATTTATATGTTGAAGCTACGATTGATGATTCAATAGATGGAAAAGGCACACCAAGTGCGTTGTTATTGCAAGATGTTGAAGATGTTGTTGAGTTCGATCCTGATACGACACGACCGACAACAGAGAGAGGTCGCAGACCATTAGGCGTAATCGTTAATTTCTTACCTGTAACGGTTATAAATGTTGATATTACTATCAATGGATTTATAGGCGCAACGGTTGCGATTCAGAATGCAATTATAGCAGCTTTGACAGATGAAATAAATTTAGTAAGACCATTTGTAGCAGCATGCGATATTCTCGATGAAAAGAATGATATTTTAGATACTAATAAAATAATAAGTATCATTTTAAATACACGACCAGGTTCTGTTTTTGGAACAATTAATTTAAATGTTGGTGGAGTTCCTTATAATTCATATACATTTATTAACGGAAATATTCCATTTGTAAATTCAATTACTTTTGCTTAATTTTTTACCTAAAATATTAGCTTTATCAAGGCAATTGCTACCAACAGGCAGGGCATTTAAAATGCCTTTAGGTAGTGATTTAGAATCTTTAAAGTATGCCTTATCTTTGAGTGAAAACAAGGCATATAACGACATATTAGCTATACACAATTCTATATTACCGGACAATTCAGACTTTACAGAAGATGATGCGACAGATTGGGAGCGAAGATTAGGCATGATTATAAGTCCATTGGTAGATTTAGAACTTAGAAAACTTGCAATTAGAAGAAAAATTAATCATCCAGGCGATATAAAAGCACGCCAACATTATTTGTATATTCAAGGACAGTTGCGCGCTGCAGGTTTTGATGTCTATGTTTATGAAAATAGATTTCCTTATGGCGGTTCTTATTATACGCGAACTTTGTTCGATATTATAGGAAATGTTGGTGTAAATGAGCTTCAATATGGTGATTCGCAATATGGTGATTCGCAATATGGTGGCACTTATTCAAATATTATAGCAAATTACATTGATGAAGAAATAGATTCTAATTTTGCAATACCGAATGATTTAAGATGTACTTTTTTTATAGGTGGCAATCCGTTGGGAACTTTTGCAAATGTTCCATTGGTTAGAAAGAATGAGTTTCGACAATTGATTTTAAAATTAAAACCTGCACAAATGGTAGGTTATTTACTAATAAATTACATATAAAATGGCAATCAGATTACAAGACAAGGTTAATACCGAAGCACCAAGCGTAGCTTATCCATTTGGAAATATAAAGGATAACACAGGCGCAAACAATGGAACGCCAGTTGACAAAATAAATCATGCAGATTTTCATCAATTTTTTGCAAAGATGATGGATGCGTCTGGAATTGCTTACAATGGTTTGCCAGATAGCGATACAGATGGGTTTCAATATTGGTTAGCATTGGTAGAGGCTGTTAAAAATAACAGCGGTGCTTATACAAATGTAAGCGGAATAACAGTTGCAGGTGGCATAACAACATCCTCTTTGGTTGCACGCGAGTACGCAAATGGTACAATTATGATAGCTGCAATATTAGCATTCAGTTCTAATATTGCTGTAAATACAAGCATTTTATCAGGAATACCAAATGCTTTTTTAAATTCTTTTAAGGGTTATACCGCATTTAATACAACACGTGTAGAAGTAGGATTATACGCCGCAGGAACAGCTATTACTAATCCATATGCGGTTATTTCTTCTTTAGGTTCTCCAACACAATTTGCTTTTTATTTGGAATATAAAAAAGTATAAATGCAGCTTAACGTAAATACCGATGCAACAGTAGTTCTAACAAACAAGTTAGAAAAGTTAAGCCGTTCAGCTTTTCCTGTTGCTGTTCGCAATACGTTAAATTCAGCAGCCTTTGACATGAAAAAGGACACGATTTTAAAGAGCGCAGAAGATAATTTTGTACAAAGAAAGCCGACATTTTTTAAAGCAAATACTAAGGTAGAAACAGCAAAAGGCTTTAGTATTAGTAGAATGGCTGCAAGTGTAGGTTTTACAGGCAAATCGCAAGCAGTTGATGACATGGAGCAGCAAGAAAAAGGTGGCAAAATAGATGGTCGTTCATTCGTGCCTTTAGATAGTGCAAGAACTGGCAACTCGAATAGCAAAAACATACGACCAAACGCAAGATTAAAAAACATTAAAAAAATAATTGACACTAAAAATGCAAAAGGTGCAAATGATAAGGAAAAGTTCGTGAAGTCTGTAAACTTTGCAGGTGTTGGTGGCTTTGTATTAGCAGATTATAAAAATGAAAAAATACTATGGCGTATAAATTCTATCAAAAAAACAGATGATGAAAAATTTAAACTGACAGCATTATATACATTCAAAAAAGGACGTGACGTGAACATTGAACCAACACATTTTATGAAAGAAGCAACAGATGTAACGAGTAAGAAAGTTGATGATTTTTATTTTATTCAGGCAAATAAACAATTTGAAAAAGCTTTAAGATGAGTTGGATAGATAAGATAAAAACAGAATTAATAATTACCTGCGGTGATGGAAAGCAATATAAGCCTCAATGGATAAATGCAACCAAAACTAAAGATTATAATATAGCAGAGTTTGAGTTTCCAAACGTTTCAGGCACTTTAGTTTCAAGAAAAAAGCCAAAAGGTTCACGTTATGAGTTGGAAATATTCTTTCAAGGTGAAGACCATTTGGATATGTTCAAGGCTTTTGAAAAAAGTGCAGATGATCCGCGCGTATGGATATTATCGCATCCTTTTTATGATCGTGTAATTGTTCAGCCTCTTTCAATTTCTATTGACAATACCAAATACAATGTAACAAGTATCAAGATTCCTGTTGTAGAAACAATAACAGAAGATTATCCTAAGGGTACGACTGTTCCTGTTGACAAAATAGCAAATGACACTGAAATATGTAATGAAACAACAGCTGTAAAAGTATCATCAAACCTTACAGTCAATCGCGCGCGACCGTCTACTGTAAACAAAACAAAAAAGTTTCTTGATAAGGTGAATGCAGCCGTTTCTAAGTTTACAAATAAGTTAGAAGATGCGCAATCTTATTTTAACGCATTTAATAACGCACAGGCAGCAGTTGACACGCTTACAAGCGCACCGCTTACAGCCATTCGTGCAACACAATCAGCAATAACTGCACCTGTAAAATTTCAGGCAAGTGTTCAGCAACGTATGGACGTTTTAAAAGAGAATCTTTTAGGATTAGGCAGTACATTTAAAAATGGAATCATTTATTTAGGTGATAAATTTATGTTTGAAACAAGTGGAAGCACTCTAATTTCTGCCATGTGTCAAACGTGTTCAACGCCTTATATTGGTGATTATGGAAATAGGAATGAAGTGATTATTCAAATTGATAACCTGATTTCTAATTACAATTTTTATGTAACGACTATTGATGAGTTGCAGACTGATAATGGTGGCACTCCATCAAGCTATGTTGCAGATTTCGATTCTCTGCAACAACTGCAACTATTAGTAAACTATACTATTTCGAGCCTTTTTAGTATTGCTTTAGGTGCAAAACAAGAACGAAAAATAATATTAGAAGCTGACAGCAATTGGATAATTTTAGCACATCGTTTTTATGGCTTACAACTTGATGATTCTACTATTGAAGAGTTGATGAAAAACAATAATGCCGGATTAAACGAGATGTTGCAAGTCAGAAAAAACAGAACAATAACTTATTATGTATAGATGGAGTTAGTTGTAAATGATAGGATAAGGAATAGAAAGATTGATTTCTTTAACAATTTCACATTGAAATTGCCTTACGATTCTTTGTCCGGTAATTTCAGTTTTACATTTTATAATAATCCTGACAATCCCGAACATAAAGAGCTTCTTTGTATTGGTCACTATCATATTTGCAAGGTTACACACAATGGCGAAACATTGCTTACAGGAAATATGATATCTCAAGGCTTTGTAAGCAGTTCGCAACGTAAATTAGTCGCTATTACAGGCTATTCTTTGCCTGGCGTTTTAGAAGATTGTGAGATTCCACCAAAAATATATCCATTACAAAGTGACAATCTTTCTTTAAAGCAAATTGCACAAAAGATAATAGCACCCTTTGGTTTAAAAATGGTTATAGATAGCTCGGTTTCTTCATTAATGAACTCTTCTTTTAAAAAATCTACAGCCAAAGAAAATCAAAACATAAAAAGCTATTTATCAGAACTTGCATCACAAAAAAATATCGTTTTATCACACACGCCAAACGGTGAGTTGTGGTTCACAAAAGCAAAAACAAAACAAAAACCTATTTTAGATTTTGACACTTCAAAAGGTGCTATTCCTGGAACTGAATTTACTTTGCAATTTGATGGACAGGCGATGCATTCACATATCACTGTTCAGAAACAAGCATCTACTGATGGAGGCAATGCAGGTGAGTACACAATAAGAAATCCATATGTTATAAATTCTGTTTATCGACCAAAGGTAATATCTCAAAATAGTGGAGATGATAATGACAGTCAGAAAGCAGCAAAAACAGCTCTTGCAGCAGAGTTGAAAAATCTGAAGTTGACTATAAAAACAGATAGATGGATTGTTGACGGCAAAATAATTAAACCTAACAACTTAATTACCGTTATAAATCCTGAAATTTACGCATTTAAAAAACAAACATGGTTCATTGAAAGCATAGATTTTGTTGGCGATAACACGCAAACAACAGCCACTTTAAATTGTGTTATACCTGAAGTTTACAACATGGAAACACCTGTTTATTTATATAAAGGAATTAATTTACATTGAACATAGTTAAAGTCATATCAACAGAATTAGATAAGCAAAAAAAACGCTTAGTAAAGTTTTTGCGATTTGGCAGTTCGGATGTTCAAACGAGTATTGAAGCTAATCCTTATGGCTTAGATAGCAATCCGATCAAAGATATGGTTGCTGTTTATGCAGAAACAACAGGAAAAGGCGATACAGTTATTGTAGGTTATTTGAATAAAAATCTAAAGGCTGATGTTGGTGAGTTTCGCACATTTTCAACTGATGAAAATGGTAATGAAAAGTTCTATACATGGATAAAGAATGATGGAACTTATGAGATAGGTGGAACGGTTTACAACGCTGTAAGGTATCAAAAATTAGAAGATGCTTTAACTGTATTTGAGAACAAATTAACAGCACAACTTTCTTTAATTTCAACAGGAATAACAGCGGGTGGAGGCAGCTACACGCCTGGCGATGTAAGTATAGATATTAGTGCTGCAAAAATAAATGAAATAAAAACATTGTAAATGATTAAATTTGAGCTATGGTAGTTTTCAATTCTATTCCGGATTATATTTTTGGTCAACCGTGCATTAATGTTCAGTTAGCACGAATTGAAGCCATTATAAATGAACTATATAAGTCTTTGTTAAAGGCTGCGATGAACGAAGATATTAGTGAATATAGTTTAGATGATGGACAAACGAAAATTAGGACAGTATATAAAAGTTCAGAAAGTATCACAAAATCTATAGAGGCAATGAAAAGGCTAAAGGCTGATTTAATTAACGATAGAGATGGTAGAGTCGTAAGAATGATGGATAGTAAAAATTTTAGACATGGCTACAACAGATAAAAACATATTTCAAAAGTTCTTTAGCTTTTTTGTGAAAGAAGAACCGCAAAAGCCAATAGAAAAAGAATCTTTCTTTGGCTATAATAATGGTTCACGCGGAATATTTTCTTCTATTTATGATGGCGAAAAAAATGTAGGTGAATTAGGACCTGTTAAAGATTATATTCTTGATTATGATACTTTGCGTTCACGATCGTGGCAGGCGTATACGGAATCGGACATCGCAAAAACGGTTTTGGATAAATTTGTGTTGTGGATGATTTCAAAAGGTCTTAATCTCCAATCAAATCCTGCTCAATATTTACTAAAAGAAGAGGGAATAACATTTGATGCTGAAAAATTCAACAATATAACAGAATCAAGATTTAGTGTATGGTCAAACATGCGTGAATGTAGTTATAATGGAATGGATAACCTTAATACAATTGCACAAACAGCTTATAAAAATGCAAAAGTTGGAGGTGATGTTTTAGTTGTTCTTAAATACATTGATGGCATCGTGAAGATACAATTAATTGACGGTGCGCATCTGCAATCACCTTACTTTAGTGGTGATTATTTTGCTAATACATTAAGTAATGGAAATACTATCAGAAATGGTGTAGAAGTTTCGCCAACAGGTGAACACGTGGCTTATCATGTAATGAATCAAGATTATACATTCTCACGAATTGAAGCAAAATCTAAGACAGGATTGACGGTTGCTTATTTAGTATACGGAAGCAAACAAAGACTGGACAATTATCGCGGAATGCCTTTAATTGCTATATGTTTAGAAACCATAAAAAAGTTAGAAAGGTATAAAGAGGCAACAGTTGGAAGTGCTGAAGAACGTGCTAAAATTGTTATGCAAATCGTTCACGATAATAATTCAACAGGTGAAAGTGTTCTCGCAAATAAATTAAGTAGTGGACGTTTTGTAGGTGGTCCGGGCGCAAATGATTTTCCAAAAACAGATGATGGAAAAGAACTTGCAAATACTGTTTTTGCAAGCACTAATAAGCAAACGTTTAACATGCCAATTGGCTCTGAATTAAAGGCTTTAGAATCAAAGAATGAGTTGATGTTTAAAGAGTTTTACAGCACAAATGCAGACATTATTTGTGGCGCGGTAAATATACCACCGAATGTTGCATTCTCTATTTATAACGATAGCTTTAGCGCAAGTAGAGCGGCTACAAAAGATTGGGAACACACAATAATTGTCAATCGTGAAGATATTACCTTTCAGTTCTATCAGCCGATTTATAATTTTTGGCAGTTTACAGAAATAAACAAGTTTAAAATACAAGCACCGGGCTATCTTTTGGCTATGCAAAAAAAGGATGTAATGATATTAGGCGCATACAGGACTATCTATATGACAGGTTCTATGTTCCCACATATAGATCCATTGAAAGAAGTGGCAGCCGAAAGATTAAAATTAGGTACAAGTGCAGAAAATATACCATTAACAACAGTTCAAAGAGCAACAGAAGTGCTAAATAGTGGTGACAGTAATTCCAATATTGAGCAATATGCAAAAGAATTAGAAAAAGTGAAAGGTTTAGATATTATTCCGGAGATTCTGCCAACTGTTGTTCAGAAATAGTACCATATTTTTCTTCATATTCTTTGATAATTTTCGAGCAAATTATATTTTTTAACAGTCCCGAAACTGTGATGCCATTCTTTTGTTTTGCTATGTAAAATAATTTTTGTTTTGCAATTACAGGCACATTCGTAATGAATATTCCATCTGTTTTTATTGGCATATCGGATAATTTCTACAAACATAACAAAAAAACCAAGAAAAGACCAACATTATTTTAAGTAAGTGAAATTTACGTCCATATTTGCTTCCAATAATGGCAGATTTACTTTTATATGGTTCAATTGATAGTTTCGGTGCAGCCGAATTTATTAGTGAACTTGATGAAAAGACAGCTAACAATGAAGATTTATTAGTAAGAGTAAATACACCAGGCGGAAATCCAGAATATGCATTTGGAATGGTCGCAAAATACAAAGAATATACAGGCAAAAAAAGAGTACAAGTTGATGGAAAAGCATTTTCCGCAGGCTTGTTTTTTTTATGTTATGCAGACGAAGTAGAGGCTTATGATGTTTCTGAATTTCTTTTACATCGTGCTGCTTATCCTGAATATTTTGAGAACGATCCGAAGTACTTTACAGATGCTATTCGTGGCAACTTAGATCGTGTAAATGCTTCATTAATGACAGCATTTAAGAATAAAGTAGATGTTCCTCTCTTTGAAGAATTAACAGGATTCAAATTGAAAGATGTTTTTTCAATGGAACGTCGCGAAGATGTTTTTTTTAGTGCAGATGTTGCAAAAAAAATAGGTCTTATTTCTAAAGTAAATAAAATCACACCTACTAAAAAAGCAGAAATAAAAGAGTTCGAAAGTTTGGTAGTTATGGAAATGGCAGCTGAATATAAAGGCGCACAACAAGAAGAAATTAAAACAGATAAAATGACATTAGAAGAATTAAAAGCAAAGCATCCTGACGTGTACGCGCAAGCGCACAAAGAGGGTATGACATCTGGTATCAACAAAGAAAAAGATCGTGTTGAGGCTTGTATGGTTTTCTTGGATATTGATCCGGTTGGCGTAAAGGCAGCTATTGAAAGCGGCAATGAGTTAACTGCTAAAGCAATGGCAGAATTTGCATTAAAAGCAAACAGCAAAACGGCTCTTGCAACTTTGGAAACAGAAACAAAGGAGCAGCCTGTAGTTGATACAAAAGAAGTTCCTAACACAGAGAAAGCTGCGGAGGCTAAGACTGTAGAAGATTTTATGGCAGAAGTTAAAAAACATTCATTATCATGAGTACACAAACAATAGGACTAAACAACGG
>Ga0247804_10000071_pt1 | contig 54157 bp, 53 predicted proteins | sample UWRJL029104C1_FD_181142 | JGI IMG/M metagenome (GOLD analysis project Ga0247804, IMG submission 181142) | Plant litter microbial communities from Arlington Agricultural Research Station in Wisconsin, United States - UWRJ-L029-104C-1 | ecosystem: Environmental > Terrestrial > Plant litter >... | reverse complement strand
ACATGCTCGGTGCCGAAGGCGTTGAGGGCCGAGATGGGCAGCACCTCGGTGGCATTGGGCAGCTGCTCTTTCCAGTAGGCCAGCTTGGCTTCCACGTCGGCCTGCTCGGCCTGGTCGATTTTATTGACCAATAGGATGATGGGCGTATCCACCATTTTGCGCAGGCGCTCTACCACCGGCTCCTCGTCGTGCTTTTCGTAGATGTCAGTCACGAAGAGCACCACGTCGGCATCCTCCAGCGAGCTGTACACGAACGACATCATGGCGTTGTGCAACTCGTATTTCGGCTGGATGATGCCGGGCGTATCGGAGTAGATGAGCTGAAAATCATCGCCGTTGAGGATGCCCAGAATGCGGTGGCGCGTGGTCTGGGCCTTGCTCGTGACGATGCTGAGCCGCTCGCCCACCAGCGCATTCATCAGCGTGGACTTGCCCACGTTGGGCTTGCCGATGATACTGACGAAGCCGGCACGGTGAGGCTTAATTTCGGGATTCACGGGGGATAGATTTGGAAATGAGGCCGCAAAGGTACGATTTTCTGGGCCGGCATCCTATGATGATGCTAAACAGACGTAGTAGCGCGAACTTTGTGGTTCGCGTCCCCGCGCCGTTTCAACGATTGAAATCGGCACGAAGGCACGAATTATAAAATTCGCGCTACTATGCCCTCCCCTACCCGCCGCATCGGCGTCCTGTTAGTCAACCTCGGCACGCCCGACTCGCCCCAAACCAGCGACGTGCGCCGTTACCTCAACGAATTCCTGACCGACGGCCGCGTGATTGACATGCCGGCGGCCATACGCTACCCCCTGTTTCAGGGTATCGTAGTGCCGCTGCGCGCCCCGAAGTCAGCTAAAATCTACCAGCTGCTATGGGATGCCGACCGGGGCTCGCCGCTGCTCTACCACGGGCTCGATTTGCAGAAACTGGTGCAGGAAAAGCTGGGCAATGAGTACGTGGTGGCTTTCGGCATGCGCTACCAGAACCCCAGCATCGAAAAGGCGCTGAACGAGTTGCGCGACGCCGCCGTGGACCGCATCATCGTGCTGCCGCTGTTTCCGCAGTATGCGGCGGCCAGCACCGGCTCGGTGCAGGAGAAGGTGATGGACATCGTGAAAACGTGGTGGATAGTACCGAGTATCAGCTTCATCAGCACGTTTACCGATGATGCGGGCTTTATCGGCGCTTTTGCGGTGCGGGGTAAGGCAGAGCTAGCCAAGCATAAGTACGACCATGTGCTGTTCAGCTACCACGGCATTCCGGAGCGGCATGTGCTGAAAGGCAGCCAGAAAGGTTACTGCAAGCTGGGCAGTTGCTGTAACAGCTACAATAAAAACAACCGCTACTGCTACCGTGCGCAGTGCTACGAAACCTCGCGCCTGCTGGCGAAGGAGTTGGGACTGAGCACCGACCAGTATACCGTGGCCTTCCAGAGCCGCCTGCAAAGCCGCCTGCGCGACCCCTGGCTGCAACCGTATGCGGATGAGGCGCTGAAGGAATTTCCGGCCAAAGGCTACAAGAACGTGCTGGCTTTCAGCCCCGCCTTTGTGGCCGACTGCCTGGAAACGACCGTGGAAGTGGGCATGGAATTCAAGGAAATGTTTGAGCAGGCGGGCGGGGCGCACTGGCAGCTCGTGCCGTCGCTGAACTCGGAGCCGGAATGGGTAGAGGCAGTGACGGCAATGATTCGACGGAATTAGCCTTTAAGCTGGCAGCTGTTGAGAAGTGTATTCGCGGAGCAGTCACTTCGTTTGTTCCGATATAGCCGCCGAAAGCTACCTTCGGCAAATTTTGTCACCGTCTTCATGAAACACTTCTTCGCATTAACGTTATTTCTGGCCGGCCTCGGTAGTGCTGTGCCCGCTTTCTCACAACAGCAGGCCGACGAGACATCGGCGAAAAAAGGGCAGGATTTCAAAAAGAAACTGCCCGACGATTTGCCACAGTCGAAGCTATTGTTCATCAAGCATACCCTTATGCCGCTACCCGCCGAGCGCCCCAAGGATATGCCGCGACTGTACTACGGTTCGCGCAAGCGACACAACGAGTCTGCCGTGGAAGCCAACAACCAGCTGCGGGATGCAGTCAAGGATTATCCTTACGCTTATCGTATCACTACCCAGGACTCGGTGGAATACTATCGCGCGCAAGGCTATAAGTACAAGCTATTTCACACCTCGTTTAATGCCGTGCTGAATGGCACTTTTCAGGGCACCAGAGGCCACGGCATGGGCAACAACCGCACCTACACTACCACAACTACCTGGCTGTACGTGCAGGATTTGAATAACCACGACCGGTATATTTTCGACGACTTCAGCGAAACCTTTATTTACTACTACAAAGGGCAGGTTGGCATGCTTAACAAAAAGGTATCCAAACAGTTTGGGGTCAAGAAGTAGTCGTGTAACAGCCGCTTTTCTGAGAAAGCCGGCGCGATACAGAAAAGCTGATTCTGTATCGCGCCGGCTTTCCCGGTTTATCTATCGGCGCGTATTGTAGAAAGCCCCGGCATCATACGTATCACGTTCATAAAACCCAGCCTCATTCGCCGGAGCCTGCCCCAGCGCCCGTAGCATAGCCACTTCATAATCACGCGTTATCTGCAGTTCCACGTAGGGTGGGTAGTGCCGAATTGATTCCGAATCGAGGGCGGGCACGAAAACATTATCACCTTCGGCATCGAGGGCGGCGACGCCGATAGGCAGCAGAATGTGCCGCTCGTGCTCATTGCTATTGAAGCCCGCGTCCAGTTCCACATCGAGGTAGCGCACTTTCAGAGCGGTGGGGTCCACGATGAGTTCGTAGACGGTTCCCAGGGATTTGCCGTCGGCGCCACGCACGGTCCAGCCGCGCACGTCGGGGTTGTCGTCGGCTACTTCAAAGTCGGTGAGGTCGCGCAGGCGGCGCAGGATGGGCGTTTCCATTGATTGAGAAAGCTATTAGCTATCAGCTGTTAGCTGTTTTAAGGTTGGCTGAACGTGCGTACGGCTTTGGCGGCCGTGGTCAGAAATTGCTGGTTTTGCTGCTGCTCGGCGGCCGTGGTGTTGCGGCCGGACAGTTGGTTGGCTTGCTGCACGAGGTCGTTGGCAGTGCCTTCCAACTCAGGATAAGCCTTTTGCTGGATGACGCGCATGAGGCTGGCGGCGGCCACGAAACCGGCCCGCAGTGGCGCGGTGGGCTCGTCGAGACGGCTGGTGGCGCTGGTGAGGTTGTCGCGCTGCTCCAGCACGGCGGGCGTGCGCAGGTCGTTGCGGTCGGCTAGGTTGATGAGGGTGGCGGCCAGCATTCGGAGAGTACGGCGGGCGTAGTCGGGCGCGGCGGCGTTGCTGGCGGCCTGGTCGGCCAGCGCGTCGGGGGTGGCGGGCATTATTTCGGCTTCGGTTTCCGACTCTGCCACACCGGGAGCGCCGTCGGCGGGCGGGGGCGTGGCGCGGGCCTGGTCGGCGGGGCTGCCGGGGGCTATGGAATCGGCCGGCACCGGGGGCAGGGGCGCCAGCGCGGGGTCATCCACGGGGTCGGGGCGGAGGAAGAAATAGGCACTGGCGGCTACGACCAGCGCGGCCAGCAGCACCAGCCACCACGGGCTGGGCGCGTTTTTTTTACGTTGGATATTGATGTCGGCCATGAGAGCGGGGATTTTTGCTTCGCCTTACGAGGCAAGCCGAAAAGTAGCTACATCGGCGGAAATGTTCGGCGTGGGAACCCAAAAAAACATCTTTCCAGCCGGAATAGAGCCTGCAGCCTCGTATTCCGCCGATACTTTCGCGTATAGCTCGTCAATTCCATTGCTCTGATTTTCGTCCTATGCACCGCACCTTCACGCTTACCGTCCCTTCCTCAGCCACCGAGCCGCTGTGCCAGCAGCTCGAAAAGCTGCCCGACGTAGTGGGCCTGAGCGTGCAAAAAGACGGCTCGCGCAAGCCCGCCGGCGACCTGCTCACCCTGCAGGTGCTCAACCGCGGCGCCGACGAAGTGCTACGCCTCGTGCGCGCCGCCGTGCCCGACGAAAACCAGCTCACCATCGCCACCGCCGAAACGGCCAGCATGATTGCCCCCGCCCAGCGCGAGCGGGTGCTCAAGGACCGCGACGAAGCCATCTGGGAGGAAATGATTGCCGGGCTCTACTACCAAGCCCGCATCACCCCCAATTTTGTGCTGCTGATGGCGCTGGGCGGCCTTATGGCCGCTATCGGGCTGGTGTCGGAGCCGGTGCCGCAGGCTGTTGCGTTTATTTCGTCAAGCATCATCGCGCCGGGCTTCGAGCCACTGGCCAAGATTCCGCTGGGGCTGGTGCTGCGCGACTGGAAGCTGGCCGCCAAGGGCGTGGTCGCTACACTGGTTGGCTACGCTGTGTTTGTATTGGCCGCCTTCCTGACCATGCACGGCCTGCTGGCCGCCGAGGCCACTACGCTGGTCGAATTCGTGACCAACCCGGCCGTGGCCAGCCTGCGGTTTCCGGGCCTGAAGGACCTGGGCGTGGCCGGCGCGGGCGCCGTGGCCGGTATATTAATTGTGGCCGCGTACCGGCGTAGCGTCATTGCCGGGCCGCTTATTGCGCTGGCCCTTATGCCGGCCGCCGCCCTCATTGGTAGTGGCCTGGCCGCCGGGCGCAGCACCCTGGCCTGGGCCGGCCTGGAGCGCGCGCTGGCCGATGCGGGCTTCGTGCTGCTGGCCGGGCTGTTGGTATTTGGGCTAAAACAGGCTTTCCTCCACCACCGTAAGCCCATCAAGTAACCTCCTTTGTCCATGCCCATCCCCCGCATTCTCACCGACCTGGAAGCCCAGGGCCTGCTCCCGCCCGCCCAGACGAAGGCCATTGTCGAGTTTGAGCAAAACCGGCCCTTTTCGATTCACTACGAGCTGCGGGCGCTGCTGTACTTCGGCATCACGCTGCTGGCGGGCGGCCTGGGCGTGCTGGTGTACCAGAACATCGACCACATCGGCCACGGCGTGGTAGTGGGCTTTATCGCGCTGGTCGTGGCAGCTTGTTTCTGGTTTGCGGCGCGGCACCGGCAGCCCTTCACCTGGGGCGAAGCGCCGAAAGCCAGCCTGCTGCCCGACTACGCCCTGCTGCTGGGCTGCCTCACGTTCCTGGTGCTGGAAGGCTACCTGCAATATCAGTACAACCTCTTCGGCAACCGCTACGGGCTGGTCACGGTGCTGCCCGCCGCGCTCTTCCTCTGGCTGGCTTATCTCTTCGACCATCGCGGGGTGCTCTCGATGGGCCTTACCGCGCTGGGCACCTGGGTAGGCGTGAACGTAGCCCCGCTCTCCGCCTTTAGCGACGAAAGCTTCCTGCGCTACGGTCTGGGCGAGGCGGCCCTCGGCCTAGGCGTAGTGCTGATGGCCGCCGGCCTGCTCTCCGAATACCGCAACCTGAAGCGGCATTTCGCCTTCACCTACCTCTCGCTGGGCAGCAATGTGGCGCTGCTGGCGGCCACGGCCATTTTGCTGGGCGGCACCGCCGCGCACCTGCCCTCGTGGCTGATGGTACCGCTGATTTTCACCCTAAGCGGCTTTTTGTTCTGGTACGCCCGGCGCACGCAGTCGTACCTGTTTCTGCTGATGGGCGTCGTTTACAGCTACATCGTGCTGACGTACCTGCTTATTCGCCTGGCAGATGACAGTTCCGGCGCGTGGGAACTGCTGATAATGTTCTATTTCCCGCTCTCGGCCATCGGCGCGGTGCTGCTGTTCGTCAACATCAAGAAAATCCTGCGCATCCATGCCGATTAAAGCCTACCCCACCGCCTGGGCCCGGCACGATGCCGTGCGCGCCGCCGCCGCTCGCTGGCTTAAGCAGGAGCTCATCACGCCCGCCCAGCGCACCGCTATCGACGCCGCCCATCCCGTCGATTACTATCGCCCGAATATCTTCCTGCGCATCGGGCTGTTCATTTTCACCTGCATCGGGGCCATGGCCGCTTCCGGCACGGTAGCAATGGTCACGCAATTCGACAGCCCCGCCGCCGTGGCCGTGGTGTATGGCATCGGCGCGCTGGTAGTGCTGGAGTTGGCAATTAAAAACTTCCGCCACTACCACTCCGGCCTCGACAATGTGGCACTCTACACGGCGCTGCTGGCCATTATCGGCCTCATCCTGTACCTCTATTTTAAAAGCGACTACCTCACTCAACCCGAGGATTTATTTTTCGGACAGACGGCCGGCGGCACTTTGCTGCTGCTGGTGATTCTGGCGGTGCTGGCCGGCGCCACCCTGCGCTACGCCGACCGGCTAGTAGCCGCCTGCGCCTACTTCGCCTACCTGGCACTCACGGTTAATCTGCTGTTGCACCTGCCGCCAGGGCGCCTGTTGCTGCCCTTCGGCGTCATGCTGGCGTCCGGCGCGGCCTACATTCTCCAGGATAAAGCCCGGCAGCGCGACGACTTTTTCTACTACGAGCGCGTGCTGAACGTCATTAAGCTACTGGCGTTGTTCACCTTCTACCTCGGCGGCAACTACCTCATCGTGCGCGAAGGCAATGCCGCGCTGCTCAATCTGCCCGTCTCGACGCAAATTCCCTTCGCCCCGGTTTTCTACCTTTTCACAGTAGCCGTGCCGCTGGCTTACATCTACTTCGGCCTGCGCCAGGCCAACCGCATGATGCTGCTCGTAGGGCTGGCCGTGGTGTGCTTTTCCATCTACACCTACCGCCATTATCGCAGCCTGCTGCCGCCCGAAATTGCCGCCGTCATCGCCGGTATTGTTCTGATTGGCCTCGCGGCCTGGGCCCTGCACTACCTGCGCACCCCCAAACACGGCCTCACCGCCGTTGCTGAGGACGACGAGCCCCATTTCAACCTCGAATCGCTGATTGTGGCCCAGACCGCCCACGCGCCCGAGCCGCAGGCGCCGGGTTTCGAGTTCGGCGGCGGTTCCTCGGGCGGCGGCGGCGCCAACGGGCAGTTTTAGTAGCGCGGACTTTGTAGTCCGCGAGTTACACCGCTAAAACGTTCAGTAGCGCGGACTACAAAGTCCCCGCTACACGGTTACCGGCTTATACAGTTTCGCCAGCTGCGCCACGGCATAATCCACCTCGTCCTCAGTATTCATCTTGCTCATCGAAAAGCGCACCGTGGCCCGCTCCGTGTCGCCACCCAGTGCCTCCAGCACATGCGAGCCCGCCTGCGCCCCGCTCGTGCAGGCCGAGCCGCCCGAAGCCGCCACCTTGCTGATGTCGAGATTGAAAAGCAGCATCTCATTGATGGGGGATGGTGGCAAACACACGCTCAGCACCGTGTAGAGGCTGGCGTCGGCCTGGGCCGAGCAGCCGTTGAATTGCACGTCGTCAATCTCAGCCGTAAGCTTGTGGATGAACCGGTCCTTCAAGCCTTGGATGTAGCGCTGATGTTCGGCCATGTCGCGGTAAGCAATTTCCAGCGCCTTGGCCAGGCCCACAATGCCGTACACGTTCTCGGTGCCCGAGCGCACGTTGCGCTCCTGCGACCCGCCGTGAATGAGCGGACTTACCTGCAGGCCACTTCTACAGTAAATAAAGCCCACCCCTTTCGGCCCGTGAAACTTGTGCGCCGAGCCCACCAGAAACTGGTTTTTCAGCGCCTGCACGTCGTGGCGGTAGTGGCCCATCGTCTGCACCGTGTCGGTGTGGAAAATGGCGTCGTGTCGAGCGCAGATGTCGCCGATGGCAGCAATATCATTCAGATTGCCAATCTCATTGTTGGCGTGCATCAAGCTCACGAACGAGCGCGGGTTCAGCGCCAGCAACTCCCCCAGGTGCGCCAAATCGAAGCGCCCCTTGGCGTCGTGCCGCAGGTAGCTCAGCTTGATGTCGCCCGATTTTTCCAGCGCCTGCAGCGGGTGCAGCACCGCGTGGTGCTCCAGCGGCGAGGTGATGGCGTGTTTCAGCCCCAAGGTTCGAATGCTACCGAAAGCGGCGTAGTTATCGCCCTCGGTGCCGCCGCTGGTGAAAAAAATCTCGGCCGGCGCTGCATTCAACAGGTGCGCTACCGTCTTCCGTGCATTTTCGATGGCCGAGCGCACCTGCCGGCCGGGGCCGTGTACGCTGCTGGGATTGCCAAAATGCTGCGTCAGAAACGGCAGCATGGCCTCCAGCACCTCCGGGTCGAGCGGCGTGGTAGCGGCGTTGTCGAAATAAACGTAGGGGCGGGCGGCGGTACCTGAAAGAGCCATGACGAAAACGGAAAACGGGGTGGGAATAGGGCGGCAACGAGACTCAACCTGTACACAAACCATTTCCTCGCCGGAGGAACAGCTTTGGGTGCGTACCCAACCCTCTCCCTCCCGTGAAGATGCCGCTCGGGTATGTCCCCAAATGATTTCTTCCGGTGGGGAAGTCATTTGGGGACATACCCAAAGTACTTCCTCCGGCGAGGAAGTCATTTGGGTACATGCACGGTGCTGTTTCGGGCGGTTTAGGCCTTCACAGCGATAATTTCCTTGATATCAGCAATAATTTTCTGGGCCAGATAATCGGCCGTCGAGTTCGAGTCCGACTCGGCGTAAATCCGAATGATGGGCTCCGTGTTCGACTTACGCAGGTGCACCCACTCGCGCTCGAAATCGATTTTCACCCCGTCGATGGTATTCACCTGCTGCTTGGCGTAGCGTTTTTCCATCTCTACCAACACTTTATCAGTATCGATTTCGGGCGTCAGCTCGATTTTATTTTTCGAGATGAAATAGCTCGGGTACGAAGCGCGCAGGCGGCTCATGGTCAGCCCGGTTTTGGCCAGGTGCGTCAGAAACAAGGCAATGCCTACCAGAGCATCGCGGCCGTAGTGCAACTCGGGGTAGATGATACCGCCATTGCCCTCGCCGCCAATCACGGCATTGGTTGCCTTCATTTTGGTCACCACGTTCACCTCGCCCACGGCGGCCGCGGCGTAGGAACCGCCGGCTTTTTCGGTCACATCGCGCAGGGCGCGGGTGCTGCTGAGGTTGCTCACGGTGTTGCCGCCGCCGTTGGCTTTCAATACATAGTCGGCCACGGCCACCAGCGTGTATTCTTCGCCGAACATGGCGCCGTCTTCGCTCACCAGCGCCAGACGGTCCACGTCGGGGTCCACCACAATACCGAGGTCGAAGCCGCCCTTTTCCAGGACTTTGGCGATGTCGCGCAGGTGCTCGGGCAGCGGCTCGGGGTTGTGGGCAAAGTCGCCGGTGGGCTCGCAGTGCAGCTTTTCGATGGTCGTCACGCCCAGCGCTTCCAGCAGTTCCGGCACGGCAAAGCCGCCCGAGGAGTTCACCGCATCCACCACCACCCGGAAGTTGCGGGCCCGAATGGCCTCCACATCCACCAACGGCAGCGCCAGGATGGCCTTGATGTGCTTTTTCAGGAATTTCGAGTCGATGGTATAACTCCCCAGCTTCGTTACCGGTGCAAAATCAAAGCCTTCACTCTCGGCCAAGGCCAGCACCTGCTGCCCATCAGCCTCCGAAATAAACTCGCCGTGGGCGTTCAGCAGCTTCAGCGCATTCCACTGTTTGGGGTTGTGCGAGGCGGTAAGGATGATGCCACCGGCCGCTTTTTTGGCGGGCACGGCCATTTCCACGGTCGGGGTGGTCGAGAGGCCAAGGTCCACCACGTCGAGGCCCAGACCTTGCAGCGTAGCAGCCACGAGGCGGCTCACCATGTCGCCCGACAGTCGGGCATCACGCCCAATCACAATCAGCTTGCTATCCGTGGCTTGGGTGCTCACCCAGGTGCCGTAAGCGGCGGCATACTTAACAACGTCGATGGGAGTTAATCCCTGGCCGGCCGGGCCCCCAATGGTGCCGCGAATGCCGGAAATAGATTTGATGAGGGTCACTTAAATGCAGTTTTGAACGTGCAAAAATAGGCACTTGCCCGTTGGCAATGGTCGTTGTGCATTTCGGCCGCCCTTGGCATCATGCTTCCGGCTCCTCAGCAGAGCGCACTGGACGCCCCTCCGAAATTCGTCGTCTTATCTTTACCGCAATGGAAGCCGCCTCTTTTTTGCCTGACCCCGCCCGTCGGCCCGCACAGCTCGCCGCCTTTGGCCGCCTGCTCGATGTGCTCGACCGCCTGCGCCAGGAGTGCCCCTGGGACAAAAAGCAGACCCTGCAAAGCCTGCGCCACCTCACCATCGAGGAAACCTACGAAATCAGCGACGCCATCCTGCGCGACGACCTGCCCGAGCTCAAAAAAGAGCTTGGCGACGTCATGCTGCACCTCGTCTTCTACGCCCGCATCGCCGCCGAAAAAGGCGCCTTCGACATTGCCGACGTGCTCAATGCGCAGTGTGAGAAGCTCATTGCCCGCCACCCGCACATCTACGGCGACGTGCAGGCCGACGACGAGGAAACCGTTAAGCGCAACTGGGAGCAGCTCAAGCTCAAGGAAAAGGGCAACAAAGGCGTGCTTAGTGGCGTGCCCACCTCCCTGCCCGCCCTCGTGAAAGCCATGCGCATCCAGGAAAAAGCCCGTGGCGCGGGCTTCGATTGGGAGGAGGCGTCGCAGGTGTGGGAAAAAGTACAGGAAGAACTCGCCGAGTTTGGAACCGAATACGGCGGCGGCGAGCTTAACACAAACACAACACCCGACCTGGCCCGCGCCGAGCGCGCCGCCGCCGAATTCGGCGATTTGCTGTTTTCGCTCGTCAATTTTGCGCGCTTTGCGGGCATCAATCCCGAAGAAGCCCTGGAGCGCACCAATCGTAAGTTTATCAGCCGCTTTAACTACCTCGAAACCGCCTCGGCCGCCGACGGCCACAGCCTCGCCGACCTCTCGTTGGCCCAGATGGACGTGTACTGGGAACAAGCCAAGCAGCAAGCCCGCCAACTTAATGCCGAAAAGTAGCGTTTCGGCCGATGATTCCGGCCCCTCGGCCGATGTTGAAAACGTTTGTGTTTGCTTGGGCGCTGGTTTTTGGTTAGGTTTGCCCGGCTAAGACCATTGCACCGTAGACGGTTCTTGCTCTAGTACAATTTTCACCTTTCCGGTGGCTAGCCTGGCCCAGTTGAGTAGCTGAGCTTTGGCCTTATCACCAACTTTTTTGTTTTTCTTTACCTACTCAATTCATCAAATTCTCACAAACACCCCAAACCTCTCCGGATACAATGGAACAAAAAAATGCCATGAACTCGAGCGCTCCTCGGCCTGCCGCTCCTAAAGCCGACGCTGCCAGCAGCGGTGGGGCTTCGCTGTTCTCCGTCCTGGCCATCATTATCGCCTTCGTAGTTAGTATCATTATCTACAAGTTCGTACTTGGCGCTCCTGACCACTTCCTGGGCAACAATCCGGAAAACAACCCCAAGCCGGGTGATTACCTCGGTATAGTTTACAAAGGCGGTGTTATCGTGCCGATTCTGATGACTATGCTCATCTGCGTGCTGGTTTTCTCGATTGAGCGCGCCCTCACCATCAGCAAAGCCAAAGGCTCGAAAGGCATCGAAAGCTTCGTGCGCACCGTGCGTCAGAAGCTCAACAGCCGCGACATCAACGGCGCTATTGCCGCCTGCGACCAGCAGAAGGGCTCGGTAGCCAACGTAGTGAAAGCCGGCCTGTTGAAATACAATGAGATGGGCCGCGACACCACCATGGCCACCGACCAGCGCGTGCTGGCTATCCAGAAAGAAATCGAAGAAAGCACTGCCCTGGAGCTGCCGATGCTGGAGAAAAACCTTGTTATCATCTCCACGCTGGCTTCGGTAGCCACGCTGGTAGGTCTGCTCGGTACGGTATTCGGCATGATTAAGGCCTTCTCGGCTCTGGCCCAGGCTGGTAACCCCGATGCAACCGCCCTGGCAACGGGTATCTCGGAAGCACTTATCAATACAGCCCTCGGTATCGGTACGTCGGCTCTGGCCATCGTTGCTTACAACTTCTTCACCAGCAAAATTGACGAGCTGACCTACAGCATCGACGAGGCTGGCTTCAGCATCATCCAGACGTTTGCGGCCCAGCACGGCAACACGTCGCACCAGGCGTAATTGCGGAGGCACGAAAATGCGGGTTGCGTCGTTAGAAGCGTCGCAACCGCTTTCCTGTCCACTTTAATTTATCCTCAGAGATGCCTAAAGTAAAACCGCACCGCACCTCGCCATCGCTGGACATGACCCCGATGGTGGACCTGGCCTTTCTGCTAGTAACCTTTTTCATGCTTACCACCCAGTTTCGTCCCGACGAAGCCGTGGTGGTGGATACGCCTTCTTCAACGTCCGATATTGTATTGCCTGACAGCGATATCATGACCCTGACGGTTGACAAAGACAAGCGCGTATTCTGGGGTTACGACAAGGCTCCCATCAAAGCTGCCGCCCTCCAGGCCGTAGCCGCAAAACGGGGTTTGTCGTTCACGCCGGCCCAGATTAAGCAGTTCTCGCTGCTCCCGCAGTTTGGCCTGCCCATCGAGAGCCTGGGGTCGTACCTCAACATGGATGCCGAGGCCCGCAAAGCTCCCGGAATCAAGAAACAGCTAACGGGCGTCCCCTACGACTCACTCAACAACCAACTGATTGACTTCGTGGTAGAGGCTCGCAAAGCCAACGCTACGCAGTTCCAGAAGCCGACCTACATTGCCATCAAAGGCGATGCCGGGGCTGACGTATCAACCGTGCAGAAAGTCATCAAGATTCTGCAGGAACGTGACATCAACCGTTTCAACCTCATCACCGACCTCGAAATCAACACCGGGGTGGGTAGCGAGAAAAAATAATCCCGCGCCATGGCAGAAATACAACAAAAAGGAGGCGACTCCGGCAAGGGAGGCAAGAAACGGGCGAAAAAAGCGTCGACCAAAATCGACATGACGCCCATGGTTGACTTGGCCTTCCTGCTCCTGACCTTCTTCATGCTCACCACCACCTTCGCCAAGCCCAACGTGATGCAGCTCACGATGCCGGTGAAGGAGAAGAACCCCATCCCGGACGAGCAAACCAAAATTAAAGCATCGCAGGCTGTTACCATCATCCTCGGGGCCGACGACAAGGTTTACTACTACTTCGGGCTGAATAACCCCAAAGACCCCTCGGTGCCCAAGCCCCAGGTGCAGGTAACTGACTACTCGCAGAACGGCATCCGCAAGGTGCTGCTCGCCCGTCAGCAGCAGCAGCCGGAGCCCATCGTTCTCATCAAGCCCTACGAATACGAAGGCAAGGAAGCCCGCTACAAAAACATGGTGGACATTCTGGATGAGATGAACATCACCAACCAGAAGAAATACGCCCTCGTTGACATCAACAAGGACGACATTGACCTTATTATCGCCTCCGGCTTATGATGAATAACCAGCAGCTGGCTACTGCCAGCCTCGACGACATCGTCTTCGAGGGCCGCAACCGTGCCTACGGTGCTTACGTGCTTCGCCGCGCGTACAGCAAGCACGTCACGCGGGCTCTCATCATCGGCACGGCTATTTTCTCCCTGTTGGTGTTCATTCCTCTCATTGCGCAGTTCATCAAGGACCGCCAGCCGAAGGAAGAACTCAACCTGAAGGAAAACGTGCTGATGGACGCGCCGCCCCTCGACAACGCGGCGCCGCCGCCCCCCCCGCCGCCGCCGCCGGACGCCCCGCCGCCCCCCCCGCCCAAGCTCACTACCATCAAATTCACCCCCCCGGTGGTGAAAAAGGATGAGGAAGTGAAGAAAGAGGAAGTGCCCGACCAGGACGAGCTGAAGGACAAAACCGTAGCTACGGTGACCGTAAAAGGTAACACCGACGCTCCGGACCTGACCGGCCTCTCCGGCGAAGGCGACAAAGTGGTGGAAGCCGTGGTGGAAAACAAAGTTTACACCTACGTAGAGCAGATGCCGCAGCTGCCCGGTGGTGGTGGCAACGGTGCCATCGTAGCGGCCATCCAGAAAGCTACCCGCTACCCTCCGCTGGCCCTCCGCAACCAGGTAGAAGGCCGCATCTTCGTCAGCTTCACCGTGAACTCGGAAGGCGACGTTTCGGATGTAAAAGTGGTGAAAGGCCTCGGCTCTGGCCTTGACGAGGAAACGATTCGGGCGGTGAAAACCCTGCCCAAATTCATCCCCGGCAAGCAGAACGGCCGCGCCGTAAGCGTATCCTTCACGGTGCCGATTACCTTCAAAATCCAGTAGTCAGGCTCGCCTGAATACCTTGAGAACCCTCAGAATGAGCCTCGGGCTTGTTTTGGGGGTTTTCTTATGCAAAATGGTTTCGGCTGGCATCAGGGCAAAGCCCGTCATGCAGAGCGGAGCGAACCGAAGGTCAAATAGCTTTTTTACCAAAATGCACACTAAAACTACCGCTACTCCGTTGCCCCAGGCTAAGCCTGAAATTATGTAAAGCGAGCTTTTTTTGGCTTTTTTGCAGGCTGATTGGCGCGTGGCTTCTGTACGGGCTGAACATTTTTGCACTACCTGACGGTTAATCCCCCAACTATTCCCACCCCAACGATGCTTAATACTCCCACGACGGAAGAGCGGCTTGGCAAGTCCCCGCAGCGCATTGTGCGCTACTTTGTGCTGGTGATGGCCCTGATATACCTGGCTTTGGGCATCTGGCTGCTGCTGACGGCCGGCAAGGCCAGCCCCGCCGGCACGCTGCTGCCCCTCTCCCCTACCACGAAGAAGGTGCTGGGTGGCGTCTTCGTTGCGTATGGGGTGCTTAGATTTGTCCGGGCTTACCAACAAAACTTCCGTAAACCCTCCGATGACGATGAAACGCGCTAATTTCTGGAGTTCGCTGCCGCTGCCCGTGCGCGGCCTGCTGGTGGGCCTGCCCTGCGCGCTGCTTACCGTAGTAAGCTGCCAGAACAGCGGCACCGACCACGAAGCGCCCACCGATACGCCCACTAGCGGCACGGTGGCCGTTAGCATTGATGAAACGTTTGCGCCCATTCTGGAATCGCAGATTGATACGTTTCAGAAACTCTACACCAACGCCCACATCAACGCCACCTACCAGCCCGAGGAAAAGGTGATGCTGGACTTGCTGAACGATAAGGTCAAGGTGGTAGTGGTATCACGCCCCCTCAACAAGGACGAGGAAGCCGAGCTGAAAAAGCAGGAAATGCTGCCTTCTACCGACAAAGTCGCAATTGACGGCCTGGCCATTATCCTGCACCCTTCCAATCCCGACTCGCTGCTGACCATGACGCAGCTGCGGGATATTTTTGGTGGCAAAACCACCGAGTGGAGCCAGGTGAGCGGCAAAAAAGCCCTGGGCGCCGTGAACGTGGTATTCGACAATAACCGTAGCAGTACCAGCCGCTTTATGCGCGACTCGCTGCTGCGTGGCGCGGCCTTGGCGCCGAAGGCATTTGCATCCGAATCGAACCCGGCCCTGCTGGAGTATGTTGCTACCCACACCAACGCAATCGGCGTGGTGGGCGTGAACTGGATTTCGGACCGCGACGACCCGGTAGTGATGAAGTACCTGAGCAAGGTGCATGTGGCCCGCATCACGGCGCGGCCCAATCCCACGCCCGGCGACTACATTCAGCCCGACCAGGTGTACCTGGCCGAAAAAACGCCGGCAATGCTGGCGCAGTACTCGCAACTGCAGAATTATCCGCTCCGCCGCCATTTGTACGTCATCAGCCGTGAGGCCCGGACCGGACTTGGCACGGGATTTAGAGCATTCGTAGTTGGTAAGAAAGGCCAGCTGATTTTTCAGAAGTCCGGCCTGATGCCGGCTCACATGCAGGCTCGCATCGTTACCACGAATAAACAGTAAGCACCTTTGGTGCGTACGACCTTTTCACTTTCGCTTTTTCATCACTTTTTTCCTTCCCAATGAGTTTCAAGCCCTGGAAACAGCCGCTGCTCACCGCCATCGCCCTGATGGCCGGTACCACGGCAGCCATCGCCCAAAACGTTCAAAGTGCTCAACGCGCCATCGAGCTTGGCCGCTACAACGAAGCCCGCGCCCAGCTGCGCACCAATAGCTCGCCCGAGGCGCAGTATGAGCTGGGCCGCCTCTATCAGAAGCGCGACATGCCGGACTCGGCCGCCTTCTACTTCGACAAAGCCGTTTCGCAAACCCCAATGGGTCAGGTGGCCGCCGGCCGCGCCCTGCTAGCCAAAGGCCAGACCGGCCCGGCCGAAGCCCAGTTCGATGCCGCTGCCAAGGCGACCAAGAACAAGGATTCACGCATTCTGACGCTGATTGCGCAGGCTTACGCCGAGTCGGACGTGAAAGACACCGGCAAGGCCCTGAACTATGTGAACCTCGCCCAGACGGCCAACAAAGGCAAGGATGAGCCGTCGCTGATGGTGGCTCGTGGTGATATTTACCTCCACAACGACAACGGCGGTGGTCCAGCCATGGACAGCTACGACCGCGCTACGATGGCCAATCCCAGCTACGCTCAAGCCTATTACAAGAAAGGCGTACTGAGCGTGCGGTCGCGTAACTTCCCCGACGCACAGACCAACCTCAAGAAAGCCATTGAGCTGGACCCGAGCTATGCCCCGGCTTACCGTGAACTGGCTGATATGTATTACTACGCCAACCAGCCTAAGTTGGCCGTTGACAACATCAAGAAGTACGTTGGCTTGGCTGAACCGTCGCCGACTACCAATGCTCAATACGCTGCATTCCTGTACCTATCGAAGGAATATCCAGATGCATTGACTGAGGTAAACAAAGTGCTGGCTGTCGACCCAAACAACCTGACGATGAATCGCCTGAAGGCTTATCTTTCGTACGAAACGAAAGATTATGCCGGTGCTGCGGCTGCGATGGACAATTACATGAGAATTGCGCCTGAAAGCAAACTCATTCCTGAAGATTACGTGTACAAAGGTCGCATCCTGGCGGCGGCTGGCCGTGGTGATGAAGGTATCGCCGTACTGGAGAAATTCATTCAGACCAATCCTGACAAGGCTTGCGACCTGCAAAATGACCTGGCTACTGCCTACAGCGCGAAGAAAGACTATGCCGGTGCTATACGTGCTTACAAAAAGAAGCTTATGCCGCCCTGCAACGGCGACCTTGCCGACCAGTTCCGTCTGGCTGCTGCTTACAACAGCAACAAGCAATATCCGCAGGCTGACAGCACGTTCAACATCATTCTGACTGCTAAGCCGACCTATAGCCCCGGCTACCTGGCCCGCGCCCGTACCAACATGAGCATGGACCCCGAGGGCAAAAAAGGTCTCGCCAAGCCTTACTACGACAAATACATCGAACTGTCGCAGGCTCCTGAAGCCGACGCTAGCAAGTTCCGTGAAGGGCTGGTAGAATCGTACGGCTACCTGGGCGTGTACAACTTCCAGGCTGGCAAGAAGCCTGAAGCCATTCAAAACTTCGAGAAGGTGCTGGAGCTGGACCCGGGCAACCAGGGAGCCATTAACAATATCAAAATTCTGAAGGCGCCGACCAAAACGACGACCACGAAGAAAACCACGACCACGACGAAGAAGAAATAATCTTCTCCGGCTAATCACGAAAAAGCCCCGGCGCAGCAATGCACCGGGGCTTTTTCGTGCGCCACTTTTCCATTATTGCTGATTGGCAAATGCCTCCCATTTCGCCAGCACTGCCTCAAAATCGGCGGGCAATTCGGCTTCAAAAAACAGGTTTTCGCCCGTGACGGGATGCACAAATCCCAGCGAGCGGGCGTGCAAGGACTGCCGGGGCATCAGCTCGAACGCATTTTCCACAAAGGCCCGGTAAGAAGCCGTATTCTGCCCCACCCGGATGCGGTCGCCGCCATAGGTGGCATCGGAAAACAGCGGGTGGCCGAGGTGCTGCATGTGCGCCCGAATCTGATGCGTGCGGCCGGTTTCGAGCACGCAGCGCAGCAGCGTCACGGGGCCGTAATTGCGGAGCACTTCATAGTGCGTCACGGCGTGTTTGCCCTGGCTGCCGTCGGGGTATACGGCCTGCACCTTGCGGTCGCGCAGGCTGCGGCCGATGTGGCCGGTGATAGTGCCTGTGGGGCCGGGCGGCGTGCCCCACACCAGCGCCAGGTAGCTGCGCTGAATGGTGTGGTGAAAAAACTGGTTCGAGAGGTGCGTCATGGCAAATTCGGTTTTGCCGATGACCAGCAGGCCCGAGGTATCCTTGTCGATGCGGTGCACCAGGCCCGGCCGGATTTCACCATTGCGACCCGTCGGCAGATTGGCGAGGTGGTGAGCCAACCCATTCACCAATGTGCCCTGCCAGTTGCCATATGCCGGATGCACCACCATCCCGGCCGGCTTGTTCACAATGAGCAATTCGCTGTCCTCATAGCGAATATCCAGGTCCATCGGCTCGGGCACGACTTTGCCTTCACGGGGCGGCTCGGGCAGCGTAATGGTGATGGTATCGCCCGGTTTGACGCGGTAGTTGGGTTTCACGCGGGCGCTATTCACCTGCACGGCGTCGGCCCGAATGGCTTCCTGGATTTTGTTGCGCGAGGTGTTGCCCAGGCGGTTCAGCAGGAATTTATCGATGCGCAGCAGCTCCTGCCCGCGGTCCACCACGATGCGGTGGTGCTCATATAGCTCGTCGCCGCCGTCCGCTTCGTCGTCGGCCCCGGGCAGCAGGTCTTCGTCCAGGTCAGTTCGCATACAGTCTTTTTGCTTCGGGTTTACACGAAAAAAAGCCGGGGCGGAGGCCCCGGCTTTTGCCTGCGGTAAGCCGTGGGGCTTACTTGGTTTTCGTCTTGGTTTTGCCGGCCGGGGCGGGAGCCGGCGTAGGAGCCACTACCGGTGCCTGCTTCACGGGAGCAGCGGCGCCGGGCGTGATGCCCATTTTCTTCAGCACGAGGTCCGAGATGTCGCCATCCTTGGGGCCGTGCAGCAGCACCGGGCTGGCGCCGTCCGAGTTCAGCACGTACGTGTAGCCGTTTTCTTCGGCCACGGCGTCGATGTTCTTCTGCAGCTTGTCGAGAGCCGGCTTCAGCAGGGTTTGCTGCTTTTGCTGCAGGCTTTGCTCGGCATTGCGCTGGAATTCCTGGATGGACTGCTGCAGCGTCGTTAACTCTTTTTCCCGGTCAGCTTTCACTACATCAGTCATCGTACCGGATTGCGCAGCCTTGGTATAGGCCTCACCCTTGGTCTGATACTCGGTGTATTTGCTTTTCAGCTGCGCTTCGAGCTGGCTATTGTAAGCTTTGAGGTCCGACTCGATTTGCTTGCTTTCCGGCATCTGGCTCAGCACGTATTCTACGCTGGTGTAGCCGATTTTCAACGGAGCCTGGGCCTGAGCCGAAGTGGTTGCCAGCGAAGCCGCCGTCAGTACAGCAGCAGCAAAAGTCAGGCGAAGGGAATTCACGATATTCATTAAAAAGAAGATGGTTCGGAGAGTTGTTGGTGCAAAGGTAGTTATTTCGTGCCTTTCCGCGTATTCAATTTTGGTGCCGCTTCTTTGGTGGTTTTCGTGCCGCCCGCCGGCTCCGGCGTCCCCGAGTCGGTTTCAAAGTTAGGGTCGGCCGAAGCGCCCGGCTTGGGCGTGGGCGTTTTCACGCTGTTCACGGCACCTTTGGGGCCGGGCTGGTTGCGGTCTTCGGCACCCAGGCCCAGTTCTTCCAACACAAACTCGGTGTAGTCGTGGGCCGGGTTGGTGTAGAGCATCGTCACGTCGCCCGACTTATCAAACACCACTGCCAGCTGCTTTTTCTTGGCCACTTTCTCAATGGCTTCAAATACCTTATCCTGCACCGGCTTGGTTAGCTCAATGCGCTTTTTGAACAGTTGGCCTTCGTAGCCAAACTGCTTATTTTGATAGGCTTTGATGTCCTGCTCTTTTTTCAGAATCTCGTCCTGCCGCTTTTTCTTCATCGGCTCGGTCAGCACTACTTCCTCGGCCTGGTAGTTACGGTAGAGCTTGTCGAGGTCCTTTTTCTGGGCCTCTACTTCCTTCTGCCAGGTATCCGACAACGTATTGAGCTCCGTCTGGGCTTTGGCGTAGTCCGGCATTTTCTCCATAATGAACTCCGAATCGACCCAGCCAAACTTCTGAGCCTGCACCCGGGGCGCAGCCACGAGCAGCGAAACAATCAGCGCAAATGTGCCAAAAATCTTCATGGTGGAAGTAACAGGAGTTGCCGTGGCGAAGTGCCCCGTTAGCGGATTTGCTGGCCGATGATGAAGTGGAAGTGGTTGGGGTCGCGGCTGCTCTGGGTGTTTGCCGGCGGAATTACGCTGTCGAAACCGTGCCCAAAGTCGAAGCCTAGCAAACCGAATGCCGACATAAACACGCGGGCTCCCACGCCAGCCGAGCGATACAACTTGTAAGGGTTGTAATTATTGTAGGAGGCCACCGAATTACCTGCCTCGGCAAAGGCCAGGATGTATACCGTAGCCGCCGGGTTGAGACTAATTGGGTAACGCATTTCGAGCACGTACTTATTGTACACCACGCCCCCAGCTTCGTTTGCTTGCGCCGTCGGAATAGCGTAGGCATTGCCCGGGTCATCGTACCCCCGCAGACCAACATAGTCGGTACCCACGATGAAGTTGCCGCCACCGTTATAGCCCAGGCCCGCGCCGCCCATCTTAAACCGCTCGAACGGCCCGATTTCCCGCGACGAATTGTAGGTACCCAGGAAGCCGAAGTGAGCCCGCGTATTCAGCACCAGCTTGCCCACGATGGGCGTAAACCACGAGGCATCGAACATCCATTTATGAAATTCAATCCACTGGTTGCCATCGACGTGCGCCGGGTTTAGTACCGAGTAAGGTGGCGTCAGGTTCACGCTCAGACTGATAGACGAGCCCCGGCGGGTGTAAGTCGGGTTATCGATGCTGTTACGGGCCAGCGTGGTATTGAAGGTGACGTTGTTAGCGAAGCCCGTCGAAAAGCCCGGCAGCAACGAATAGTTCTGCGTTTGATACTGGCTGAAAGAAAGCGAGTTGCTCAGCGTAAAGTAGTCATCCGGCACCCGCAGCTGGCGGCCCAGGCCCACGGTGGCACTGTTCACTTTGATGAAGCTGCCAGTGTTAGCATCGAAGTTAGTGCCGAGACGGTTTACGCTGTGGTTCAGGCTGAATGAGAACGAGTTTGGCCGGCGTCCGCCCAGCCACGGCTCCGTGAACGACAGGGAATAAGCCTGATACTGCACGCCGTTGGCCTGCACGTTCAGCGCAATCCGCTGCCCGTCGCCCGCCGGCACCGGCGTCCAGTTGTGGAAATTACCTGCCTTGCGCAACGAGAAATTGTTGAACACCAACCCTACCGTACCGATAAAGCCGGCATAGCCACCCCAACCGCCCGACAGTGTTACCTGGTCCGAAGGCTTCTCTTCGACCGTGTAGTTGATGTCGACGGTACCATCGGCTTGGTTCGGCACGGGGTTTATACCAATTTTTTCGGGGTCAAAATAGCCCAGCGTCGCAATTTCACGCTGCGAGCGGATGAGCAATTCGCGATTGAACTTGTCGCCGGGCAACGTCCGCAAGGTCCGGCGCAGCACGTGGTCGCTGGTCTTGGTATTGCCCGCAATGTTAATCTCCTTGATGTGCGCCTGCACCCCTTCGTTGATGCGCATCTCAATATCAATCGAGTCGCCCACCACCTTCGTCTCCACTGGGTCGAGGTTGAAGAACAGGTACCCATCGTTCATGTAGAGCGATGTAATATCCTGGCCAGTCGGGTTGTAGTTCAGGCGCTTATCCAGCGTTTCCTTGCTATACGGGCTGCCTTTTTTGATACCCAGCACGTTGGCCAGCGTCTTATCATCATAGAGGTAGTTACCGCTCCAGCTGATGTTGCGAAAGAAATACTTTGGCCCTTCATCGACCTTGATGCGGATTGCCAGCCCCTTATCGTCGCGAATCAGCGTATCGCTCACGATGATAGCATCGCGGTAACCCTGCGCGTTGTAATACTCGAGGAGGGACTTTTTATCGTCCTCGTATTCCGACTTCTGAAACTTACCGCTGGTCAGGAACTTATAGGACTTGCGCTCCTTGGTTTTTTTCAGCTTCGTGCGCAGCTTGCTATCTTTGAAAGCAGTATTGCCTTCAAATTCGATGTCGTGGATACGGATTTTATTGCCCTTATCCACCTCAATGCGTAGCGCTACACTGTTAGAAAGCGCAGAATCGGCTACCTGCACCACATTAACCTTGGTATCCAGATACCCTTTGCTGGCGAAGAACTTACGTACCTGGCTGCGCGTGTTGTTCAGCAGGGCATCCGTCACCACCTTCCCCCGGATAAGGGTAATTTTCTTGGTTAACTCTTCCTTTTGACCTTTCCGGATACCTGTAAAAGTAAATTTCGACAAGCGAGGACGTTCTTTCAGGTTATAGTCGAGGTAAATCTTATTACCCTCGATGCGGGCAATGGTCACGCTCACATCCCCCAGAATGCCCTGGCCCCAAAGCTTGCGAATGGATTTGCCGATTTCCTCACCCGGAACGTTAATGGCATCGCCAATTCGCAGGCCCGTCAGGCTAATCAGGGTATTGGGGTCGAGGTAACGGGCGCCGCTCACCGTGATGCCGCCCAATTCGTATTTCTTGGGTTCGTCCCCTGCACCTTGCGCCACTGCCGGCATTGTCGCCACCGTCAATAGCAACGTTATAACAGTCAGAAAGCTAGCAACTAAATTACGCACTGCAATTACTTTTTTTATGATACCGCGATTTGCTCGCTGGTTTTGCCAAAGCGGCGTTCCCGCCGCTGATAAGCCCGGATAGCTTCCTGGAAGTGCTCGCGCCGAAAATCCGGCCACAGCAAATCGGTAATGTAGAGTTCGGTATAAGCCAGCTGCCACAACAGAAAATTGCTGATGCGCTGCTCGCCGCTGGTGCGGATGAGCAGCTCTGGGTCAGGGATACCAGCCGTGGCCAAATAGTTGCTTACAGTCGCTTCCGTAATATCGGTAGCGTGCAATCGGCCGCTGGCCACATCGGCCGCCAGTCGCTGCGCCGCTTGGGTCAAATCCCAGCGCCCGCTGTAGCTCAGGGCCAGCAGCAGCGTCATCCGAGTGCCGGTTTTGGTTAGCTCAATGGCTTCCGCCAGCTCGCGGCGGCAGCTGGCTGGCAGGCTGCTGATATCACCAATGGCCTGCAGACGAATGCTGTTTTTGAGCAACGTCGTGGTTTCTTGCCGAATGGTATGCACCAGCAACTGCATCAGCGCCGTCACCTCCAGCGCCGGGCGATTCCAGTTTTCGGTCGAGAAGGCGTACAAAGTAAGATACTTCACCCCTAGCTCAGCGGCTTCCTCCACGGTTTCGCGCACGGCGGTGATGGCACTCTGGTGCCCAAACACACGCAACCCACCTCGCTGCTTGGCCCAGCGTCCGTTACCATCCATGATAACGGCCACATGAGCGGGGATATTTTGAGAGTCAATTTCGGCCTTGCCGGTCATCCTTACGGTTTCGGTAAAAGAGGCCGCAAGTTACGGAAATGGTTGCACTTGCGCCGATTTTTCGGCAGTCAGTTGCTGTCAGCTCTGGCTGGATTGATGGCTAACGTCCTGTCCGTGGCTAATTCGGCGCTACTGCAGCAGCTTTTTATTTTTCTTATACTGGTCAGGGCAGCGAATCTTATAGAAGGTATAAGACAAGCTGAAGCCGTTGTAGTAGTACCAGTCCTGGTCGTGGCTGTTCACCAGCAGGGCATCCTGCTCCCCAAGGTGGTCCAGTTGGTCGGTGAAGGCTTTACGCGCCCCAAACTCCAGCCCCAGGTTCAGAAATTCTGAAAGCGCATATTTGAAGCCCACGCCTACAGGAATGGCAAAGCCGAAAAAGTCGCCTTGCTGATTGTAAACACCGCCCAAGGTGGTGCTCACCGTAGTGGTGCTGGCCCGAAAGCCCGCCAGCCCGGCAAACAGATAAGGCGTGAAGTGGATTTTGTCGGTCCGGTAGTGGTAGTCGAGAAAATTATATTCCACCACCACCGAAGCTTCCAACAGATTGCCCTTGGTATTGGCCTGGCGGTACGTCTGCAGCGGCGGTACGCCGCCATTAACCCCCGTTACATTGCCGTCGTCGGCGCGGAGCAGGCCAGCCGTAAACGCGCCACGTAACGTGATGGGTACCGAGACATCGCGGCGATAAAAGGCAGTAAAAGCTGGCCGATTATTCTGGAATTGATACTGTGGCGACACTTCGCCCTTATAATTGGTAGCGCCGAGGCCGAGGCCTACTTCACTAGTGTGCTGTGCAAAGGCAGAGGCACAAAAAAACACACTCCCCGCCTGCAGGGAGCAAGCGAGGAGTGCGCGGTAAACGGCCGAATAGGTCATTAGCTGACTGAATAGTGGAACAAGCAGCCAACGACAGTCGGCTAGCGGAATTTCGGATTCTTAATGCGCGGCGTCAAAATGTAGTTCAACGACAGGCCGGTTACGATATACCAGTCGGTATCATCTTTGTTGCCGCGTACACCGGTAGTAAAGTTTTGATACGGAGGGTCAAAGCTCTTGGTGATACTTCCAGGGGTTACGCCGGCGAAATAAATTTGCTCAGGCGTAGTGAGAGTGGAAGGGTCTGCATAGCTACCGCTCACATCATCGAGGTAGTCGGTAAAGGTTTTGCGCCAGCCGATTTCCAGGCTCGCGTCAAAGTTGCGGTTGATACGGTAACGCACGCCCCCCCCGAAAGGAATGGAAAATTGCGTCTGGCTGTAACCGCTCGTTTGGCCTTCGGTTCGCAGATTGGCGAGGCTTACGTACTCCCCGTTGTTATAGAGACCTTTAGGATTGTGGTAAAAACCAGCAATACCAGCGAATACATAAGGCACGAAGTCCGGACGTTTCAGGTAGTTGTTGCGGTTTTCAATCAGGTCAACGATTACAACCCCCGAAGCCTCGAGAATGTCGTTGCGGAAGCTCATGTTCCGATTGTTACGGAACCGTGCGTCCGGGTCGCTTTCCTCAGCGGCCTTCGAGTCGTCACCGGTGATGCGGCCATACGACAGGGCCAGCCGGCCCGACACGCGCGGCGTGAAGCGGCGGGTAAGGGATACGCCTACGTTAGGACGCGTGGCGCCGAAACGGAAGCTGGTAAAATTGGTTTCCGGGGTAACGTCGCCAAAATAGTTCATGGCGTTCAGGCTGAAACCAACGGAGTTGTACTTTTTCCGCTTGCTAAACTGCTGCGCCTCCGCCTTCGGAGCGGCCAGCAGGCCCAACCCTAAGAGAAGAGCTGTAGGATACGTGAAGATATTTTTCATAAGGCGCAAAAATGGGATGCAAAAGTCAGGTGTAGGGTACGAAGCAGTGCGGACACAGTTTCAGACGGAGACAAAAGTAAGGCTTATTGGGAACTAAAAAAACTTTTCGCCTTTTTTTTCACAAAAAACCTCTGTAACTATGCCTGCATGCCCGCCGGATTGCGGCGGTCGAGGCCCCAATTCAGCTTGCTACGCAAAGTACTCAAAAAATTAACGTGGTTAAGCTTGACCAAACGGGCATTAAAATTCTCGCGGCGAACGGCAATCTGCACGGTGGTTTCGATGGGCAGCGAGCGCGAGTCGAGCGCGAGCATGTAGTTGGTGGTACGACTTTCTACTTCAAACGAAATTACGCTTTGGTCCGACACAACGAGTGGCCGCACGTTTAAATTGTGGGGACATACGGGAGCGATGATAAAATTGTTGGTTTGGGGTAGCATTACCGGCCCCCCGCAGCTGAGCGAGTAGCCGGTGGAGCCAGTGGGCGTGGCTACTACCAGCCCATCGGCCCAGTACGAATTGAGATACTCGCCATCGATGTACGTGTGTACGACAATCATGGATGAGGTATCGCGTTTGAGGATACTGAATTCGTTGAGGGCAAAGTTGAGGCTGCCGAATACATCGGGGTCGGTATCGACGCGGATGAGGCTGCGCTCCTCGATGGTGAAATGACCTTTGAACAGGGCGTCGACGGCCTGGGCCACGCGGTCGGGGGTGATGGTGGCCAGGAAGCCCAGCCGGCCCACATGAATGCCGAGGATGGGAATTTGCAGGCTGCCGACGTAGGTAACGGTATCGAGTAGGGTACCATCGCCGCCGATGCTGAGCACGAACTGCACGCCCCGCAGCGAATCGCCGCGCCGGAACTCGGTGAACTGCTCGGGCAGGCGCAAACGGTTGGTGAGGTAGGTGTGGAAGCTTTCGCCGATGCGGACATCGGCGCGGCGGGCGGCGAGGTCGTCGAGCAGGGCCTGCATGAAGGGCACGGCGGCATCGTCGAAAGGCTTACCGAGGATGGCGATTTTCATAAGGCGGGATGGTCGAACAACAACAGCAAGATGAACTGCTGGTTAGATAGGGAAAGCCGTGCGCACGAAATAGCCGGTTTCGCCGAGGCGGTTGAGGGTGTATTCGAGGGTAAAGACCCAATCGTAGTACGTGACGACGTGCAAACCTAAGCCGGCCGCACTTAACAGCCGGTTGGGCAGGCGGTTTTGGGGCAGCGGATTGGGGTTGTCCACGTAGCCGGCATCGCCAAATACATTCAAGTACAGCGCCAGGGGAACCGTGTTAAGCTTTGGGTCATCGATAAAGCCCAGATGAATCTGGCTGGCCTGGAATGGGCGGAAGGAAACCCCTTGCTGCAGGAGGCCATAGTGGCGCCCATCAATCACATAGGCATCGTAGCCGCGCACCAGGGCGTCGTAGCCGAGGGCGCGGGCATCGGCGTAGCTGAGGCTTTTGGTGAGGCGGGCCTGGCCGCTCACGCCCACACTATAATAGAAGCGGTGGCCCAGCGACACATACTTGGCATAGTGCAGGCGCAGGGTGGTGAGGCCCGGCGTTTGATTATCCAGAAACACGCGGTGCAACAGCGCGGCCTGGGCGTATTGCCCGGTGAGCGGGTAGGCGAAGGTATTGCGCTGGTTGCGCGTGCTGACCAGGCTGAATTCCAGATATTCCCGGCGGGTCTGGTTTTGGAAATAGGTGGGATTAGAGTCGTTGATTGCCTCGCTGATTTGCTCGTGGTGGTAAGCCACGTCGATGGCCGAGAGGAAATTGACGGTATGGCGCAGCCGCAGGCCGCCCGAGGTGTAGAAACGCTGGATGGGGAAGCCGGTTTCGGCGCGTAGCGGCACCAGCCGGTCGTCGCGGGTGATGTAGTCGAGACTGCGGCTTTGGTAGTAGGAAATGCCGACGCCGAAGCCCAGACGGCGGTAGCGGCCCAGGCCGGGCGCTTCGTAGAACAGCTCGTATTTGCGGTTGAAGCCGAGTTGGAGGTTGGCGACTATCTGCTCGTTGCGGCCCCGGAAGTTCGTGCGGAGCAGGTGCATGCCGTAGTCGAGGCGCTGCCAGCGGTCGGAGCGGTTGCGCCAGGCCTGGAAATTGCGGTCGGCCAGCGAGAAGATGGGGATGGGGAAGGTGTAATGCCGCTCCTGCACCGCAAACAGCACGGTGAGCTGGCCATTGCGGCAAGTGGCCTGCGCCAGCACCGTATGGAAGAGCTGCAGGTTGAACAAGCGGCGGCGGTTGTCTTCGAGACGGGCCTGCAGGTCGGTTAGCGAGAGGCTGTCGCCTTCGTGAAAATCAAGCTCGGCCCGCAGAATGCGCTCCTTGGTCACATTATTCCCGGCGAACAGAATGCCACCAACTTGCGCCTTCATCAGCCCGGGACAGGTTTGGATACGCACCAGCGTGTCGGCGGGCACCACTACGGGCGGTAGCGGGCGCGGCACCGTATCGGGCGGCGTGGGCAGCAGGGCCGCCAGCAACACCCGCAAGGACAATAATAAACCTAGCACCCGGCTAAATTAGCTAGATGCTAAGGTAGCGGAGCAGGGCGTCGTAGCGCTCGTGCTCGTCTTCGCCCAGGGCGGCGGTGCCGTTGAACTGCGCCGTGACGACGTAGCCGAAGCGCTCCAGCGTGGCCGTGATGCGGGCCAGATTGTCGGTGTTCACCTTGAGGGTGAGGCGGACGCGATAGGGGTCGTTTTCATCCTGGGCGACGTGGGCGTGCAGGATTTTGGCGTTGTTTTCCTCAACATAGCGGCTGATTTGCGACAGCGAGTAGTCGCGCTCCTCCATCGTAAGCACGATGATGGCACCTTGGCCGCCGGCCGGCTGCTGGCCGAAAGCGGCCAGTGCGTCGCTGATGGTGACCACGCCGGCATACTCGTGCTGGGCATCGACCACGGGCACGAGCTGGATTTTATTCTGAATGGCCAGCTCCATGACGCGGAAAAAGTGCTGGTCGGGGCGCACGTAGGTGTCGGCGAAGCCGAGGGGCAGCTCCGAAAGCAGGGTGTTGGGGTCGTCGAAATCGGCCAGGTCGGCTTCGGTCACGAGGCCGCGGTAGTGCCGGTTGTCGAGCACCGGCAGCTGGCCCACGTGAAACTCATCGAGCCAGCGGGCTGCCTTGGCAGCAGAGTCCGTTCCCTTGAGGGGCGGAATCATTTCGTTGAGTAAATCTTCGGCGAGCAGAGCGGGCATGGACAAAGCAGAAAGTAAAACAGCCAGTGGCAACTGAATAGACTACCAATTAGCAGTAAAAGTTTGCCCGGGGGCAAAAATCAAGCCGACCAGCGGACGCGGCGGCTAGTGAACCGGCAACGCGGCGGTTTCGGTAGTACGCAAAAACTGCCGCAGGTAGCGGTTGAAAGCGGCCGGGCGCTCCATCATCGGCGCGTGGCCGCAGTGGTCGAGAAACCGCAGCTCGGCCTGGGGCAGCAGGCGCTCGAACTCGTGGGCTACCGAAGGCGGCGTGATGGTATCATTGAGCCCCCACACCAGCAGCGTCGGCACCTTGATGCGGGCCAGCTCCTTACCAAGGTTGTGCCGCTGGGCTGAGCGCGCTATCGAAATAATGCGCAGGCACTTGGAATTGGAATTGGTGACGTTGAAAACTTCGTCCACCAGCTCCTGCGTGGCAATGTTCGGGTCGTAAAACGTATAACCGACCCGCTCTTTCACGTAGGCGTAGTTGCCACGCTTGGGGAAGGAGCCGCCCATCGAGTCTTCAAACAGGCCGCTGCTGCCGGTAAGCACCAGGCGGCTCACGCGCTGCGGGTTGTTGAGGGTGTAAACCAGGGCAATGTGCCCCCCCAGCGAGTTGCCGAGCACGGTGAAGGAAGCCGGTAACTGGCAAGCTGCCACGAAACCTTCGACGTAGGCCACCAGGCCCGGCACGCCGGCCTGGGTGAGCGGCATATCGTACACCGGTAACAGAGGAATAACTACCCGGTAATCAGTCGAAAACTCAGCTACAACATCCTGCCAGTTGCTGAGCGCGCCGAATAATCCGTGCAGCAGCAGCAACACCGGGCCGTGGCCTTCGTCGACGTACTCATAACCGTGCTGGTGCTGGCGGCGCAATTCCATGTTCTTAATCTAGAAGCTCGAAGCAGAATAGGGGGCAGACGCAGTAACTACGCAGGGCGCGTAGTGTTCTGGAATTCCGCTAAGCTATTCGTGTTCAAATGCCTGCCACTAATGGCCCGAAGCGGAGTTAACAATGATACAACAACGCAGCCAATTCGCCAAAATTGCCAGGCCGTGGGCCGTGAGCAGGGCTTCGGGATGAAACTGCACGCCGTAGAGCGGTAGGCTGCGGTGGCGGAACGCCATTACCTCGGCCGTAGCATCGGCGGTGTGCGCCAAAGGCTCCAGCACGGCGGGCAGCGGCGGCTGCACGACCAATGAGTGGTAGCGCGTGACGGCAAAACTGGCGGGCAGCCCGGCAAACAGATGATTGCCGTCTTCATGCTGAATATCCGAGATTTTGCCGTGCATGGGGCGAGCGGCCCGCACCACGCTGGCCCCGAAAAACTCGCCCAGCGCCTGATGACCGAGGCAGACGCCCAGCATCGGCAGCCGCTGATGATACGCCTCGATAACGGCGGGCATCACGCCGGCGCCGGCGGGCACGCCGGGACCGGGCGACAGCACAATGCCATCGAACTGTAGCACTTGTATTTCTGCCAACGGCGTGTCGTTACGATGCACCAGCACTTCCGCGCCCAGCTGCCGCAGGTAGTCGGCCAGGGTGAAGGTGAAGGAATCGAAATTATCGAGCAGCAACAGACGCACGGCGGGTTAGCTTTTCAGGAAGGCTACTTTCATGCGGGCCAGCAGGTCCTGAGCAAATGGCAGCACGTAGCCAGTTAGTTGCAAAGCCAGCGGAGTGGCTTGCTGCACGAAGGGCAGCACCTGTGACCCGGCCACCAGTTGGGGCGAGAGCAGCCGCAATCCCGCCAGGCCGGTGCCGTGGAGCAGCAAACTCAAGCCCAGCACCCACTTTAGCACGCCAGCGGCGCCGCCCAGCAGATTGTCGAGCACGCCGAGGGGCGTCAGGTGGACGGCCGTTTTGAGCAGGCCGCCCAGCAGATGCACGCCCCACATAATGGCGATAAATACCAGCGCAAACGACAGCAGCGGCAGCATGCCGAACGCATCGCCCACGTAGTGCCGCACCAGCGGCACCGCAGCCGACAGCAAACTCAGCCCGCCCACTACCGCCAGCACAAATGCCAGCAGCGAAGCCACTTCCAGCACCAGCCCGCGCCGGTAACCCTTCACGGCCCCGATACCCAAAGGTAACAGCAGCAGGATATCAAGCGCCGTCATTTCCTGAGTTTTGAATTATGAGTTTTGAACTATGAGTTACTCTGTCAGCTAAGCAAATAACTCATAATTCAAAACCCGAAACTCCTTGTTACTACACGTTTGTATTATTCAGCAAGTGGCTCAGCACTTCCGAAATGCGCTTGCCATCGGCCTTGCCCGACAGCTCGCGGGCGGCCACGCCCATCACCTTGCCCATGTCGGATGGACCGGCGGCGCCTACGCGCTGGATGATAACCACCAGGTGCTCGACCAGTTCGGCTTCGGAAAGCTGCTTGGGCAGGAATTCTTCGATGATGGCCAGCTCGGCCAGCTCGTTGGCTTCGAGTTCGGAGCGGAACTGCTCCTTATAGATGGCGGCGGCGTCGCGGCGCTGCTTGGCGGCTTTGTTGAGCATTTTCAGCTCGGCGTCGGCGCTGAGGCCGTCGGTGCTGGCGCCTTCGGCAGTTTCGGCCAGCATGATTTGGGATTTGATGCTGCGGAGCGTGGTGAGACGCACTTTATCCTTGGCCAGCATGGCTTGTTTGATGGCGGCGTCGATGGTTTCTTTGAGAGCCATGAGAATGAGAGAGAAAGAATGAAAAGGAGTTAAGGAGTAGGAATCGGTGACGGCACAAGCGGTGGGCTATGCGCCGGGCACCGATGAGCGTGCTGTACGTAGAAAGCCGGCTTTCCTCCAGCCAGCCAACTCAGATTGGGCAAACTCTGCGACCTTCGCAGCGGCAAATACCCGGATTTCTACTCCCCGCTCCTTGCGAATTTTATGACGAAGCTAAGCGTAAACATCAACAAAATTGCCACCCTGCGCAATGCCCGGGGCCATAACCGCCCCGATGTGCTACAAGCTGCCCGCGACATTGAGCGGTTCGGCGCCCAGGGTATCACGGTGCATCCGCGGCCCGACGAACGCCACATCCGCTACCGGGATGTGCGCGACCTCAAGCACGTCGTAAGTACCGAGCTCAACGTGGAAGGCAACCCTACGCCCGATTTCCTGGACCTGGTGCGCGAAGTGCGCCCCGAGCAGGTGACGCTGGTGCCCGACGCGCCCGACGCCATCACCTCCAATGCCGGCTGGGACACCATCACCCACCAGCAATACCTGCGCGAAATAGTAGCCGACCTGAAATCCCTCGGCTGCCGCGTCAGCATCTTCCTCGACCCCATCGCCGAGCTCGTAGAAGCCGCCGCCACTACCGGCACCGACCGCATCGAGTTCTACACCGAAGCCTACGCCACCCAATACCTCGCCGACCGTGAGGCCGCCGTAGCGCCCTACCGCGCCGCCGCCGCGCTCGCCGGCAAGCTGGGCCTGGGCGTGAATGCCGGCCACGACCTCGACCTCGACAACCTGGCTTGGCTGCATCAGCAATTGCCCGAGTTGGATGAGGTCAGCATCGGCCACGCCCTGGTTTGCGACGCGCTCTATCTGGGCCTGGAGAATACCGTGCAGTTGTATCTGCGACAGTTGAAGTCAACTAACAGTTAACAGTTGGACACCAATTGTTAACTGTTAGTTGACTTCAACTAATCGGCACTTTGCGCAAAATTGCCTCAATCAAATCCTGCGTGCGAATACCATCCGCTTCCGCTTCGTAGCTAAGCTGAATGCGGTGGTTGAGCACGTCGGCCGCTACTTCCTTGATGTCTTCGGGCAGCACGTAGTCGCGGCCTTCGAGGTAGGCCACGGCGCGCGAGGCGCGGTGCAGGGCAATGCTGGCCCGCGGGCTGGCCCCGAACTGCACGGCCAGGCTAAACTCGGGCAGTTCGTAATCGGCCGGACGGCGAGTGGCGAAGACCAGCTCAATCAGATATTTCTCCAGCGTCTCGGATATCTGTACCTGGTTGATTTGTTGGCGGATGCCGAAGATATCCTCTTTGGTCAGAATAGCCTGCACATCGTCCTGAAAGCTGAGGTTGGCCATGCGGCGCATCACCTCCAGCTCGTCGGCCTTTTTAAGGTAATCGACGTGCACTTTGAGCATGAAGCGGTCGACCTGGGCCTCGGGCAGCGGGTAGGTTCCCTCCTGTTCCACGGGGTTTTGAGTGGCCAGTACCAGGAAAGGCAGGTCGAGCGCATAGGTGGTATCGCCGATGGTGACCTGCCGCTCCTGCATGGCCTCGAGCAGGGCGCTCTGCACCTTGGCCGGCGAGCGGTTTATTTCGTCGGCCAGCACGAGGTTGGCGAAAATCGGGCCTTTTTTCACTTCGAAGACCGATTGATTCTGATTATAAATCATGGTGCCTACCAAGTCGGATGGCAGCAGGTCGGGAGTGAACTGCACGCGCTGAAAATGCAGGTGCAGCACCTTGGCCAGGGTCGAAATAGTCAGGGTTTTGGCCAGCCCCGGCACGCCTTCGAGCAGAATGTGACCACCAGTAAAGAGCCCGATAAGCAAGCGGTTGAGCAATTGTTGCTGCCCCACTACCACCTTGCCCATCTCGGCGAAAACCTGACGAATGAGCGGTTGATAATCGGTGGGCGTCAGGGAGGAGCTTGGTGACATAGAATAGAGCATAATACGGGCTGCGAAGGTAGGCACCGGGCGGCAGCAAGCGGAAAAAGCCGGCACGAGAATATTATTTTTCTATTGCAGGCCATCCAAAATCACTATTATTGTCGTAGTAAGTCAGCACATGAAGTAATGATGAAGAAAATCATCAACCCAGCGTGGTGTGGATGATGGAATTTTTATTACTCATTGTACAAACAAAACTTTTGTCCTTATATTTGCCCCAACTCTCCAGCTAAAACTCCTCACCTCAACCTTCACTCTTTCAGTATGAAATCATTTCTGCTAAAAATCATCCTGCCGGCTATGGTTATCATGCTGTCGGCAACGGCCATTTCGATGGCTCAGCCCGGCGGCGGCGGTCCCGAGCCCGGCCCCGGTAACGGTGGCGGCGGCGCAACCGACGTTCCGGTGGATGGCGGCATCTCGCTGCTGCTGGCTGGCGGCGTAGCCTATGGCGTAAAGCACCTGCGCGACCGTCGTCGCAAGGCTTAGCTAGCAGCGCTTTATATCAAAAGCGGCTCCCTCGTACGGGGAAGCCGCTTTTTTTATGGAAATTTGTGACCCATCCTTTTCTGCTGCTATGACTTCGGCTACCATCATGCCTACAGCCTCGGGCAACCGCCTGCTGGTTCGTTTTCTCATCGTCGCCACGGTGCTTTACCTGGCGTGGTTTTTTGGCTACGAGCAGTGGCTGGCCCACGATGGCCGCCTCGATATGGTGCTGTGCCAACAGATAGCTGCCGGGGCTGCCTTCGTGCTGCAAACGCTGGGGTTCGATGCCAGCGTCAGCACCGAGCATGCGCACTTGCTGCTCGTGAACGGCAACCCTGCCGTAGTAGTAGGTCCGCCGTGCAATGGCCTGGTATTGTACGCTTTGTTCGGCGGATTTGTCGTCGCATTTCCGGGCCCCTGGCTGCGCAAGCTGTGGTACATTCCGGCGGGCATTGCGGGCATCTGGATGCTGAATGTGCTACGGGTGGTGGCGCTGGCGCTTAACCACGAGTATGCACCCGGCTCGCTGGATTTCAATCATCACTACACATTTACGTTCGTGGTGTATGCCTTCATTTTTGGCCTGTGGATGCTGTGGGCTAAGAAACTGGCAGTGCCAGTGGCGGCGGGTGCGGATTCTTCTACTCGCTAGCTGTGCAAGAACTATCTAATTGGTGGCGGTGGGTGATGGTGGCGCTATTGGTTGGGCTGCTGCTACTGGGCGGCGTGTACGACGAGTACGTTTTCGCTTTCCTGACTCCGCTCTGGCAAAAAATTCTCAGCGCCGTGGGGCTCGACCGACAAGCCGCCGCCCTGCAGCAGGGAATTAACCAAAATGTAACGAAGCGCTCGTTGCTGGCGGCCGCCAGCTATGCGGCATTATACGTGGGTATCTGCCTGCTCATTCTGCGGCTGGTGTTGCGCAACCGGCAGCAATGGTGGCTGGCATGCTGGCTGTATGCGGGCGTGGCAGCAGCGTATGTGCTGCTGGTGATAGTGGGAAAACTGACCGGTGATGCCTTCTGGGCCTACAAACTTTCGCGCCGTTTGATTGATTTCCTGGCCAGTCCGATTCCGGTCGCGGCGCTGATAGTCTTATTCAAGGCTGGCTTTGGCCCGCAAACATCCGAAAACGAAAGCGCCTCCTAACTCAGGAGGCACTTTCGTTTTCAGGGCGTCATCAGCAACCGTTTCAATTCGCCGGGCGTGTGACCGGTGAGTTTTTTTACGATGCGGATGAAGTGGCTCATATCCTGAAATCCGGTGCGAAAGCACACGTCGGTGAGCGTGTTACGCGGGTTTTGCAGAAGCAGCTTGGCGGCTTTAATGCGCTCCTGCTGAATATATTCGATGGCAGTGAGGCCGAACTCGGTTTTAAAGCAGCGGAAAAAATGCGGCTTGCTCATGCAGGCCTGGCTGGCCAGCTGCGCGCTGCTGAGCGGCTCGCCGAGGTGCTGCTTGATGTATTCGGCGACGTGGGCGAGGCGGTGGGAGGCGGCGTGCGGGCGGCTGTCGTCGAGTAGCAAGCGGCGCGCCTGGGTCTGGAGCAGGCGCACGACTAACTCATGGAGGGCACCGGTGGCGAAGAGGGCCTGGGCGCGGTTGCGCTCCATGATAATATCGAGCAGGCGGCCCAGGGTGTGACGGGTGGGCGCATCGTCGGTGACGAAATAGCGGCTCTGGGTGAGGTCGAGCTGCCACTCATCGTCGGCGCGGGGGCAGCGCTCGTTGAGCAGGGCTACCGTTTGGCGGATGTGCTGCTCCGACATGTGGAAGTTGGGCCCGGCCCTGGCCACCGGCTGCACCGTGGTGCTCAAGCCTTCGGAAGAAACGCCGCTCTCGGCCCTGCACCTGGCCAAACTGATGCAGGAAGCCGGTTTCCCCGACGGCGTGCTGAACGTGGTGACCGGCACCGGCGAGGCCGCCGGCGACGCCCTGGTGCGCCACCCCGACGTAAGCAAAATCACCTTCACCGGCAGCCCCGAAATCGGCCGCCTCATCTCCAAAACCGCCGCCGACACCTTCAAACGCGTGGGTTTGGAGCTGGGCGGTAAGTCGCCCCAAATCATTCTGAAATATGCCAATCTGGAAGCCGCTATCGGCGGCACGGCGATGGGCTTGTTTTTCAACCAGGGCCAGGTGTGCGCGGCGGGCACACGGGTGCTGGTGCACCGCAGCCAGGTAGACTAGGTGGCCGAGGCGCTGGCCGGCGCGGCGGCCGGTATCAAGCTCGGCGACCCGCTGGAAGCCACCACCCAGATGGGCACCCTAGCCAGCAAAAGCCAGTTTGAGCGAGTGAGCAACTACATCAAAATCGGGCAGGTCGAGGGCGCGACCATGCTGGCCGGCGGCGCCAGCGAGATGGAAAAGGGCTTTTTCGTGCGGCCCACCATTTTTGCGCAGGCCAACAACGACATGCGCATTGCGCAGGAGGAGATTTTCGGGCCCGTGGGCACGGTCATTCCCTTTGATGATGAGGAGGAGGCCATTGCCATTGCCAACGGTACGCAGTACGGCCTGGCCGCCTCCATCTGGACGCGCGATGTGGGCCGGGCGCACCTGCTGGCGCGGCAGGTGAAGGCCGGGGCCGTGTGGGTGAACTGCTGGGCGGCTATTGACCCGCGCCTGCCCTGGGGCGGCTACAAAACCAGCGGTATCGGGCGGGAGAATGGGTACAGCGGCATTCTGGCTTTCACCGAGGAAAAGGCGGTGACGGTGGCGCTGTAGAACGCTACAAGAGAACGTCATCCTGAGCGAAGCGAAAGGACCTCGCCCGCTTCGCTGTGGTAGTAATCTGCATTTTTTAAACGTCAATAATTACTGCTGCGACCCACGCTGGCAAGGTCCTTTCGCTTCGCTCAGGATGACGTTCTGTCTTTCCTTCAACAAATCAACCTAACCCTCCAAAATCCCACCACTATGTCTGAAAAGGCAGAATTTGACTACATCATCGTCGGTGCCGGCTCGGCCGGCAGCGTCATTGCCAACCGCCTCAGCGAAGACCCGGCCGTGCGGGTGCTGGTGCTCGAAGCTGGCCCGGCCGATACCGACCCCAACATTCACGCGCCCGCCGGCTGGCCCGCCACCTGGCAAACCGAGCGCGACTGGGCCATCATGACCGTGCCGCAGAAGCACACCGCCGACCGCGTGCATTACTGGCCGCGCGGCAAAACCTTCGGCGGCAGCTCGTCGCTCAACGCCATGATTTACGTGCGCGGCGACCGCAGCGACTACGACACCTGGGCCTACCTCGGCAACGTGGGCTGGTCGTACGACGAGGTGCTGCCGTATTTCAAGAAGTCGGAAAACCACGAGCAGGGCACCAACCAGTACCACGGCGTGGGCGGCCCGCTGCACGTCACCATTAATAAGCAAGTCAACCCCATCTGCGTGGCGGCGGTGGAGGCTTGTCAGGAAATCGGCCTGCCATACACCGAGGACTGCAACGGCGAGAACATCCTGGGCGCGAACTACAACCAGGTAACCGTAACGCCCGAAGGCCAGCGCTGCAGCACCGCCGTGGCCTTCCTGCACCCGGCTCTGAAGCGTGGCAACTTAAAGGCCTACGCCAGCGCCAACGTGCATAAAATCCTGTTCGAGGGCACCCGGGCGGTGGGCGTGCGCTACGAGCGCGAGGGCGAAACGCACGAGGTGTACGCCAACCGTGAAATCATTATTTCGGCCGGGGCCGTGAAGTCGCCGCAGATTCTGCAGCTCTCGGGCATCGGCAACGCGGAGGAGCTGCGGGCGTTGGGTATCGAGGTGGTGGCCGATGTGCCCGGCGTGGGCGAAAACCTGCAGGACCACCTACTGGCCAGCGTTATCTACGAATCGAAGCAGCCCATTGCCGCGCCCAACCACCAGATGCTGGAAAGCCAGCTGTTCTGGAAAAGCGACCCGCGCATGGTGGGTCCGGATTTGCAGCCGCTGTTCATGCACCTGCCCTACTACGCCCCCGGTTTCGAGGGCCCGGCGAATGCTTATACGCTGTGCGCGGGTATCATCCGACCGGCCAGTCGCGGCCGCATTAAGCTGACGGCCAACGACCCTGACGCCCCGCTGCACGTTGACCCCAACTACCTGGCCGAAGAAGCCGACATGAAGGCGCTGCTGGCCTCGGTGAAGCTCTGCCGCCAGATTGGCGGGGCCGATGCGCTGGGCGAATGGCGCGAGCGCGAGGTATGCCCCGGCCCCGCCGTGCAAACCGAGGACGAGCTGCGCGACTACATCCGCCGCGCCGCCGTGACCTATCACCACATGGCCGGCACCTGCAAAATGGGCGTCGATGCGATGGCCGTGGTAGACTCCGAGCTGCGCGTGTACGGCGTGCAGGGCCTGCGCGTGGCCGACGCGTCGATTATGCCGCTGGTGGTGTCGGGTAATACCAACGCACCCAGCATTATGATTGGCGAGAAGGCGGCGGATATGATTAAGCAGGGGTCGCCGGAGGCAGTGGCCGTTGGGGCAGAACCGGTCGTTGCTTAACGAACGGGATGGCGCGGGGCTCTGCCCCGCGCCATCCCGTCCCGTTGGCCAAAATTTTTTACTCTTCTCAAAAACAAACATTCGTTAGCTTTTGTCAAAAGAAAGCTACATTTGTTGTACCGCGCTATTTCCCACCCTTCCATGGTCTTCAATCCAGAAATCGAACGGATGCCATTGCCGCAGCTGCGGGCGTTGCAAAATGCCCGCCTGAAAGAGCAAGTGGCGTATTTGAACGCACGGGTGCCCTTCTACCAGCGCAAGTTTGCCGAGGCAGGCATCACCCCGGAAAATTTCCGGGGGCTGGAGGATTTGTCGAAGCTGGGCTTTACCAAGAAGACTGATTTCCGGGACAATTACCCCTTCGGCCTCTTTGCGGTGCCGGAGGCGGAAGTATCACGCCTGCACTGCTCCAGCGGCACCACGGGCAAGGCTACGGTGGTCGGCTACACGGCGGGCGACCTGGAGATTTTTGCCGAAGTAGTAGCCCGCTCACTGGCCGCCGCTGGCTGCCGGCCGGGCATGAAAATGCAGAATGCCTACGGCTACGGCCTTTTCACCGGCGGGCTGGGCATCCACTACGGCGCCGAGAAGCTGGGGCTGACGGTCATCCCTGTATCGGGCGGCAGCACCGACCGACAATTGCAGCTACTCCAGGATTTTCGGCCTGAAATTATCTGTGCTACGCCCTCTTACGCTCAGGTTTTGAGCGAGGAAATTCAGCGGCGCGGTATCAGTTCGGATGCTATTAACCTGCAATACGCCGTGCTCGGGGCCGAGCCATGGACGGAGGCCATCCGGCAGGAGGTGGAAAGCGGCTTGCGCGTGCAGGCCACTAACATCTACGGTCTGAGCGAGATAATCGGCCCCGGCGTGTCGCAGGAAGATGTGAACGAGCGCGGCACCGGCAGCTACATCTGGGAAGACCATTTTTACCCCGAAGTGGTGGACCGCGTGACCGGCGAACCGGTGGCCGAGGGCGAGCTGGGCGTACTGGTTTTCAGCACGCTCACCAAAGAAGCCATGCCCATCCTGCGCTACTGGACGGGCGACATCACCAACATCTACTACGACCACTCGGTGAGCCGCACCCACGTCAAAATGGGGCCGATTCGCGGGCGGGCCGATGACATGCTCATCATTCGCGGGGTCAATTTTTTCCCCACGCAGGGCGAGGATATCATTGCCAACATGCCCGAAATCAGTGCTTACTACCAGGTGGTAGCCACGCGCCGCGGCAGCCTCGACGAGGTGGAAGTGAACGTGGAAGTAGCCGAGCATGTGCTGCGCCCGCTGGGCCTGTATGACACGCTGACCGAGGAGCTGGTGCAGCAGCACGACTGCCTGCAACGCCTGAAGGGTAGCTTCGCCAAGAAAATCAAGGATAATATCGGGCTTAGCATGCGCGTCAACCTCTTGGGTTGTGGGCAGTTGCCGCGCAGCGAAGGCGGCAAAACCAGCCGTGTGCGCGACCTGCGGGAGTTAAAGTAACTTGCCCGACGTTTGACGAATAACCAGCCGGCTTTGGCCGCGCCCCCAACTACATGAGCCGGTTTCACCCGCTAAGAATCAAAAGTATCCGCCGCGAAACGCCCGACTGCGTTTCGGTATCCTTCGAGGTGCCGGCCGAGTTGCGCGAAGCCTTTCGCTACACGCCGGGGCAGTACCTGACCCTGCGTCGCGAACACCAGGGCGAAGAGTTGCGGCGCTCTTATTCCATTTGCAGCAGTCCGCTGGATGAGGAATGGCGCGTGGCGATTAAGAAGGTGCCGGAAGGGCGGTTTTCGACCTTGGCGGTAGATGGGTTGCGGGTAGGCGACACGCTCGACGTGATGCCGCCGCAGGGTCGCTTCTCTCCTACTCTGCACCCGGCGCAGACGAAGCGCTACGCGCTGTTTGCGGCGGGCAGCGGCATTACGCCCATTCTGAGCATCGCCAAAACGGTGCTGCTGACCGAGCCTGGCAGCCATGTCTATCTGGTGTATGGCAACCGGGGGCGCAACTCGATTATTTTCAAGGAACAGATTGAGGCGCTGAAGAATAAATTTCTCAACCGCCTGAGCGTGTACCATGTATTGAGCCGCGAGCAGGGCGACAGCGACCTGTTCTTTGGCCGGTTGGACTACGATAAGGCCACGCAGTTTTTGCAGAAAATCGTGCCCGCCGCGCAGTTGGACGAGTGCTTCATCTGCGGGCCGGAGGAAATGATTCTGGGCGTGAAGCAGGCGCTGGCTGATGCCGGCGTGGCGACCGACAAGGTTCACTTCGAACTCTTTGCTTCGACCAAAGGTGCGACGGCGGCGAAAGCTACGGCGCGCCCGCTGGGTGAGGACGACCAGAAAAGTCAGGTAACGATGCGCCTCGACGGCCGCGCTTATCTGCTCGATATGTCCTACTACGGCGACACGGTGCTGGACGCAGCCCTGGCGGCCGGCGTGGATGCGCCCTACTCCTGCAAAAACGGTATGTGCAGCACCTGCCGCGCCCGCGTCACGCACGGCACCGCCGCGATGGACGTAAATTACTCGCTTTCTGACATCGAAGTGGCCAAGGGCTACGTACTCACCTGCCAGGCCCGGCCGACCACGGCCGAGGTGACGGTTGATTTCGACCAGTAAGCCACTGCCTTTTTATTCATTTGTAGTCAAACTATTCAGTCATGGAAACGTCCGAACAAGTCCTCAGTCCCGAAGAACAGTTTCAGGCCCGCATCGACGCGGACATCCGCATCGAGCCCAAGGACTGGATGCCCGATGCGTACCGCAAAACGCTCATCCGTCAGATTTCGCAGCACGCGCACTCTGAGCTGGTTGGCATGCTCCCGGAAGGCAACTGGATTACGCGGGCGCCCTCGCTCAAGCGCAAATCCATCCTGCTGGCCAAGGTGCAGGACGAGGCCGGGCACGGCCTCTACCTCTACAGCGCCGCCGAAACGCTGGGCACCACCCGCGACCAGATGCTGGCCGACCTGCACTCGGGTAAGGCCAAGTATTCCAGCATTTTCAATTATCCCACGCTGAGCTGGGCCGACATGGGCTGCGTGGGCTGGCTGGTGGATGGCGCCGCCATTCTGAACCAGGTGCCGCTGTGCCGCACCAGCTACGGGCCGTATGCGCGGGCCATGGTGCGGGTGTGCAAGGAAGAAAGCTTCCACCAGCGCCAGGGCTTTGAGATTATGCAGACGCTGTGCGAAGGCGCGCCCGAGCAAAAGGCGATGGCCCAGGAAGCTTTGAACCGGTGGTGGTGGCCCACGCTGATGATGTTCGGCCCGAAAGACGCCGACTCGCCCAACACCGAGCAGAGCATGAAGTGGCGCATCAAGCGCTTTACCAACGACGAGCTGCGCCAGAAATTCGTGGACATGATGGTGCCGCAGGCTGAATTTCTGGGCCTTACCGTGCCCGATGAGAAGGTGCAGTGGAACGAGGAACGCCAGGCCTACGACTTCGGTGACGTGAACTGGGATGAGTTCTGGGCGGTGGTGAAGGGCAATGGCCTCTGCAACCACGAGCGGCTGCAGGCCCGGGTATCGGCGCACGACGAAGGTGCCTGGGTGCGCGAGGCGGCGCTGGCCCACGCAGCCAAGCGTAAGGAGCGCGAGGCGGTGGTGGCGTAAGCATCTGTCATCCTAAGCACAGCTAAGGACCTTATCACGGTCTGCGCCACATTATAAAGAGTAACTCTGACGAAAGCAGGCGTGAAAAGATGCTTCCTTGGCTAACGCCGACCTTCAGTTCGTCAGCATGACAACTACTATGACCCAACAAGAATGGCCTCTCTGGGAGGTCTTTATCCGCAGCAAACAAGGGCTTGACCACAAGCACGTCGGCAGCCTGCACGCCGCCGACGCGGCCATGGCCGTTCAAAACGCCCGCGACGTGTACACCCGCCGCCTCGAAGGCGTGAGCATCTGGGTGGTCGAGTCGAAGCACATCCACGCCTCGAACCCTGACGACGCGGAAGCCTTCTTCGACCCGGCGGCGGACAAAGTGTACCGGCACCCCACGTTCTACGACGTGCCGGATTCTATCAAACACATGTAATTGGCCATGCTGACGCAGGATTTTACCAACGCTACCGCTACCTCGGCTACGGAGCCGTCGCTGCTGTTTCCCTTCGTGTTGCAGCTGGCGGATACCAGCCTCATTCTGGCCCACCGGCTGAGTGAGTGGTGCGGACACGGGCCCATTCTGGAGCAGGATTTGGCAATGGCTAACATCGCGCTCGACTTGCTGGGCGAGGCGCGCAGCTACTACCAATATGCCGCTGAGCTGGAAGGCAAAGGCCGCACCGAGGATGATTTGGCCTACCTGCGCAGCGCGGTGGAATACCGCAATCCGCTGCTGGTGGAGCAGCCGAATGGCGACTTCGCCCACACTGTAGTGCGGCAGTTTCTATTTGACAACTATCACTATCACTTGTTGAAAGGATTGAAAGACGGGCCGGATACTCACTTAGCTGGTATCGCCGAAAAGTCCTTCAAAGAAGCGGCTTACCACCTGAAATGGAGCTCGGAGTGGATAATCCGCCTGGGCGACGGTACCGCTGAGAGCCGGCAGCGGCTGGATAAGGCCATTGCTGCGCTCTGGCGTTTTGCGGGGGAATTGACCACGCCCACGCCAGCCGAAACGGCCTTGCAGGATATCGGCGTGGTGCCGGACTATGCGGCTTTGCTGCCCGCCATGCAGACCTACGCGGCGCAGGTACTGGCCGAGGCTACCGTGCCGGAGCCCACGGCCGTCTTCGCCCAGCAGGGTGGCAAGACCGGCCGCCACTCGGAGCATCTGGGGTATCTGCTGTCGGAATTGCAGTACATGCAGCGCACTTATCCGGGGATGACATGGTAGCCACGGCCGCCCCGACGGAAGCGCGCATCTGGCAGCTGCTGGAGGAAGTAAGCGACCCGGAAGTGCCGGTGCTCAGCATTCTGGACCTGGGCATTGTGCGCGGCGTAGCGGTAGACGGTGAGCAGATTACCGTCACCATCACGCCCACTTATTCGGGCTGCCCGGCCATGAATACCATTGCCACCGATATCCGGCTGCGGCTGCTGGCCGAGGGCTATACCAACCTGACAATCAAAAACCAGCTTAGCCCGGCCTGGACCACCGACTGGATGAGCCAGGCGGGCCGCGAGAAGCTGGAAGCCTACGGCATCGCGCCGCCGGTGGATGGCACGGCGACGGGGCACATGCTCAACCTATTTGGCAAGGATACGGCCGTGCGCTGCCCGATTTGTAAGTCGGAGCACACGCACTTGGTCAGCCAGTTTGGTTCGACGGCTTGCAAGGCGCACTATCAGTGCGATGAGTGTTTGGAGCCGTTCGATTATTTCAAATGCCACGCTTAATAACAATCGCGGACTTTGTAGTCCGCGATTGTTAACGTTCTTACTCGCGGATTACAAAGTCCGCGCTACTTTCTCAATGTCCGAAAACACCGCTCCCCTCCTCTTTTCCCTCGCCGACGGCGTGGCCACGCTGACCCTCAACCGCCCCGGCGTTTTCAACAGCGTAAACAAGCCGCTGGCGCTGGCTTTCCAGCAGCACCTGCGCGACTGCCAGGCCGATGCCGCCGTGCGCGCCGTGTGCATCACCGGTACTGGCCGGGCCTTTTGCGCAGGGCAGGATTTGGCCGAAATCACCGGACCGGATGCGCCGGAGGTGGCCGACATTGTCGAGAAGCACTATAATCCGATTATCAGCCTCATCCGCGAGCTCGACAAGCCGGTGGTGGCCGCCGTGAACGGCGTGGCGGCCGGCGCAGGGGCCAACATCGCCCTTGCCTGCGACATCGTAGTCGCCAAGGAGTCGGCTTCGTTCATCCAGGCTTTCAGCAAGATTGGCCTGATTCCTGACAGCGGCGGGACGTATTTTCTGCCTCGCTTGGTAGGGATGCAACGCGCCAGCGCCCTGATGATGACCGGCGACAAAGTGAGCGCCACCGAGGCCGTGCAAATGGGTATGATTTACAAAGCCTTCGCCGACGAAGCTTTCGAGCAGGAAGTAGCAGCCATACTGCGCAAGCTGGCCGGCATGCCTACCAAGGGCCTAGCCTACACCAAACAGCTGCTGAACAAAACTTTCGGCAACGACCTGACCCAACAGCTCCGGGCCGAAGGCGACTACCAGCTCCGCGCCGGCCAAACCACCGATTACCGCGAGGGCGTGGCCGCCTTCCTGGAAAAACGTCAACCTACTTTTACCGGCAACTAGATGACAATCGGCATTATCGGCAGCGGTGCCATGGGTGCGGGCATTGCCCAGGTGGTGGCTCAGGCCGGCCATAAAGTACGCCTGCTCGACCAGCACATGGGTGCGCTGCAAAAGGCGACGACGGGCATTCAAACCAGCCTGCGCAAGCTGGCAGAAAAGGGTAAGCTGAGCGAAGCAGAAGCTTCAGCAGCGGCCGTGCGGCTGCACCCGACTTCTGACATTCATGACTTTGCCGATTGCGAATTGGTGATTGAAGCCATCGTGGAAGACCTGGCGGTGAAGCAGCAATTGTTTCGCGAGCTGGAAATGGTGGTGGGTCCCGACTGCATCCTGGCCAGCAATACCTCGTCGCTGTCGCTGGCTTCCATTGCGGCGGCCTGCAAGCGGCCGGAGCGGTTCGTGGGCATTCACTTCTTCAACCCCGCCCCGGTGATGCAGCTGGTGGAGGTGATTCCGGCGGTGCAGACCCGCGCCGGGCTGGCCGAGGAAGTGCGCGATATGGTGGCTGGTTGGGGCAAGCGCCCGGTGCTGGCCAAGGACACGCCCGGCTTCATCGTGAACCGCGTGGCGCGGCCGTTCTACGGCGAGGCCATCCGGCTGCTGGAGGAGGGCGTGGCCGACGTAGCGACCATCGACTGGGCCATGACTGAGCTGGGCGGTTTCCGTATGGGGCCGTTCGCCCTCATGGACTTCATCGGGCACGACGTCAATTACCGGGTGACGGAATCCGTCTTCACGGCCTTTTTCTTCGACCCGCGCTTTAAGCCTTCCTTCACCCAAAAACGCTTGTTTGAAGCCGGTTATTTCGGCCGCAAAACCGGCCGGGGTTTTTACGACTACACCGAGGGTACAGCCCTGCCCGGGCCGAACCGCGACGAAGCGCTGGGCCGCGCTATCCTGACCCGCATCCTCGCCATGCTCATCAACGAAGCCGTGGACGCACTGGCCCTGAACGTGGCATCGGCGACTGACTTGGAGCTGGCGATGACCAAAGGAGTGAATTACCCGAAAGGTCTGTTGGCCTGGGCCGATGAGCTGGGCCCGGCCACCGTGCTGGCGACGCTCGATGATTTGTATAACGAGTACCACGAGGACCGCTACCGCGCCGCCGCTTTGCTGCGCCGCGTGGTGCGCAATGGCGGGTCATTCCTAAGTCAATGAATTCATTGCCCGACAATCAACCGGCCGAAGCCGTGAAGGCACTGATGCTCGCAAGCGACAGTTTCAGCCGCTGGCTGGGGCTGGAAATCGACGAAGTGGGGCCAGGCTACTGCCGTTTGCACTTCACCGCGCGGGCTGATATGCTCAACGGTTTCGGGGCGCTGCATGGCGGCGTCACGTTTTCGGCGGCCGATTCGGCCTTTGCTTTTGCCTGCAACAGCCACGGCCGCCAGAGCGTGGGGCTGACGGTAACCATTGATTACCTGGAAGCCGGGCGAGCAGGCGACGTGATTACGGTGGAAGCGCGGGAAGAGAATCTGAAACACAAAATCGGCGTGTACCAGGTGCGCGCCGTCAACCAGAATGGGGTGGTGCTGGCTTTGTTCAAGGGCACGGCTTACCGCACCAGCAATGAGATTCTATAGAACAACAAGAAAAAGAACGTCATCCTGAGCGCAGCGAAAGGACCTCGCCCGCGCCGGTCGTAATAGTAAATGATTACTACCACAGAGAAGCGGGCGAGGTCCTTTCGCTGCGCTCAGGATGACGTTCTTCTTTAGACGTTCTTTTAACCAAAGAAAATGACCCAAGCCTATATTATCGACGGCATTCGCACGCCGATTGGCAACTTCGGCGGCACGCTGGCGGCCGTGCGCCCCGACGACCTGGCCGCGCTGACCATCCGCGAGCTGCTGGCCCGCAACCCCAACGCCGACCCGGCCGCCATTGCCGACGTTATCCTCGGCTGCGCCAACCAGGCCGGCGAAGACAACCGCAACGTAGCCCGCATGGCGGCGCTGCTGGCCGGCCTGCCCACCACCGTGCCCGGCGAAACGCTGAACCGCCTCTGCGCCTCAGGCTTGTCGGCCGGCATTGCGGCGGCCCGCGCCATTCGCAGCGGCGACGGCGACCTGTTCGTGGCCGGTGGCGTGGAGAATATGACCCGCGCCCCGCTGGTGGTTTCCAAACCTTCCAAAAGCTTCGGCACCGATTCGCAGATGGCCGATTCCAGCTTCGGCTGGCGCTTCATCAACCCCAAAATGCAGGAGCTCTACGGCACCGATGCCATGGGCGAAACTGCCGAAAACCTGGTGGACCGCGACCACCTCAGCCGCGCCGACCAGGACGCCTTCGCCCTGCGCTCGCAGCAGAAAGCGGCCGCCGCCCAACGCAGCGGCCGCCTGGCCGTGGAGATTGTGGCCGTACCCATTCCGCAGCGCAAGGGCGAGCCACTACTGTTTGACAAAGACGAGTTTCTGAAGCCCGACACGACGCTGGAAGGCTTGGGCAAGCTCCGTCCCGCCTTCCGCAAAACCGGCACCGTGACCGCCGGCAACGCCTCGGGGCTGAATGACGGCGCGGCGGCGCTGCTGCTGGCTTCGGAAGCAGGCATCAAACAGCACAACCTCACCCCGAAAGCCCGCATCGTGAGCATGGGCGTGGCCGGGGTCGAGCCGCGCATCATGGGTATCGGGCCGGTGCCAGCCACTCAGATTGCCCTGAAAAAGGCCGGCCTGACGCTGAATGACATCGACATTATCGAGCTGAATGAGGCATTTGCGGCGCAGTCGCTGGCCTGCATCCGGGCCTTCGGGCTGGCCGATGACGACCCGCGCATCAACCCCAACGGCGGGGCCATCGCGCTGGGCCACCCGCTGGGCATGAGCGGGGCGCGCATTCTGAACTCGGCGGCCATCGAGCTGCAAAAGCAGCAGAAACGCTACGCGCTGGTGACGATGTGCATCGGCGTGGGGCAGGGCTACGCGGTGATTATTGAGCGGGCGTAGCTGATTTATACAACCGAAAGGAACGTCATGCAGAGCGCAGCGAAGCATCTCGCGTGCAACAGTAATTTCAAACATCAGAATTAGTTAAGCTGGCGAGATGCTTCGCTGCGCTCTGCATGACGTTCTTTTTTCCTTCTTTTCTGACTGACATGACTCCCACCCTCGAAAACTACACCCTCGGCCGTTGGAACCACGACGGCAGCGCCCCGCAGGAGCTCCTCGACGCCAGCACCGGCGACGTCATCGCCCTCACCAACACCGAAGGCTTCGACTTCGCCGGCATTCTCGACTACGGCCGCCGCGTGGGCAACCCGGCCCTGCGCCGGATGACCTTCCACGAACGGGGCCGGATGCTGAAGGCGCTGGCCTTTCACCTGCAGGAGAAAAAGGAGATTTTCTACGAGCTGAGCTACCGCTCGGGAGCTACGCGGGCCGATTCGTGGATTGACATCGAGGGCGGAATTGGGAATCTGTTTGCCAATGCTTCGTTGCGGCGCAAGTTCCCGGACAAGCCGTTTTACGTGGAAGGCGAGCCGGTGGGCCTGAGCAAGGGCGGCACCTTCATGGCGCAGCACCTGCTGGTGCCCAAGGAGGGCGTAGCCGTGCACATTAATGCCTATAACTTCCCCATCTGGGGCATGTTGGAGAAAATTGCGGTGAACCTGCTGGCCGGCATGCCCGCCGTGGTGAAGCCCGCCGTGCCTTCGGCCTACCTCACCGAGGCGGTGGTGCGCGAAATCATTGCCTCCGGCATTTTGCCCGAGGGTGCTTTGCAGCTGGTCATCGGCTCGGGCCAGGGCATTCTCGACCACGTCAATTATAAGGATGTGGTGACGTTCACCGGCTCGGCCGCTACCGGCGCCAAGCTGCGCGCTCACCCGCGCCTCATTGCCGAAGCCGTGCCTTTTAACCTGGAGGCCGACTCGCTGAACGCCGCCGTGCTGGGGCTGGATGCCCGGCCCGGCACGCCGGAATTCGACCTCTTCATCAAGGAAGTACGCAAGGAAGTGACGGCCAAGTGCGGGCAGAAATGCACCGCCATCCGCCGCGCCATCGTCCCCGCCGATTTGCTCGAAGACGTGCAGATTGCGCTGGGCAAAGCCCTGGCCCAAACCACCGTGGGCCACCCGCAGGCCGAAGGCGTGCGCATGGGCGCGCTGGCCGGCCGCGCCCAGGCCGAGCTGCTGCGCGATAAAGTGCGGCAGCTGGCGCAGCACACGCCCATCGTCTATGGCAGTCTCGACGAGTTTGCGGTGCTGGGCGGCGAGCGCGGCGCCAGCTACGGCAAGGGCGCGTTTATCTCGCCCATCGTGCTGCGCAACGACAAGCCGTTTGAGTACACCGCCAGCCATGAGGTGGAAGCCTTCGGCCCGGTGGTGACGCTGATGCCCTACCACGACGTGGCCGAGGCCGTGGCGCTGGCCAACCTGGGCAAAGGCTCGCTGGTGTCGAGCATCGCCACCAACGACGCCCGCGTGGCGCAGGAGTTCGTGCTGGGGGCGGCCACGCACCACGGCCGCATCCTGGTGATTAACGGCGAGATGGCTAAGGAAAGCACCGGCCACGGCTCGCCGCTGCCGCAGCTCGTACACGGCGGTCCGGGCCGCGCCGGCGGCGGCCAGGAGATGGGCGGTATCCGCGGGGTCGAGCATTTTATGCAGCGCGTGGCGCTGCAGGGCTCGCCGAGCATGATTACGGCCATTACGGAGGTGTACCAGACGGGCGCGAAAATCATTGAGCACGACAAGCACCCTTTCCAGCGCTACTTCGAGGAGCTGGAAATCGGCGAAAGCTACGTGACCCACAAGCACACCGTGACGGAGGCCGACATTGCCAGCTTCGCGCAGGTATCGGGCGATAATTTCTACGCCCACGTCGATGCTACTTCGCTGGAGGGCACGCTCTTCACGGGGCGGGTGGCGCACGGCTACTACATCCTGAGCAAGGCGGCCGGCATGTTCGTGGACCCGCGCAAAGGGCCGGTGCTGTTGAACTACGGGCTCGACGAATGCCGCTTCACCAAGCCGGTGTACCCCGGCACCACCATCGGCGTGACGCTGACGGTGAAGGAGAAAATCGGCCAGGAAAAGCGCGACGAAACTGATGTGGCCAAAGGCATCGTGCGCTGGCTGGTGACCATCACCGACCAGACCAACGAAACGGTGGCCGTAGCGACTATTCTGACGATGGTGAAGAAGAAAAATCAGGACTAACCTGACGTCTTCGATTAAACCCCAATGAGGGTAAGCGGCCCGATGAGTGTAGTAAGAGCTACTCCCTCATCGGGCCGCTGCATTGGCGGTCTAACCAAAATTTCCGCTTATGTACCTTATAAGACTTTTTTGTACTTCGGTTCGGATTTTTCTCTGTTAATAGCTAGCTGTTTACCTAGCTTCGCCCAAGCCCAGGCCACACCGCCCGCCGGCCGCCGGCCGCGTCGTCGTGCTGGCGCAGTGGGCGGCGCTGTCGCCCTACGCGCTGGTGCCGCAGCACCTGGCCGAGTTGCGCCAATTCAAAGGCCTAGCCTTCGACTGGGGCGAGCAGGACGAATTCAAGCACATCCTCGTGACCTGCCGCATGCTCGATACCGAGCTTTCGGCCTCCGGCATCGCCCACCCGGCCGAGGGTTACGAAGGTACTCACGGCAGCGGCGTGATGGGCCCGAACGGCCGCATGTATCAGAAAATGTTGCCGTTTTTCAACCGCTTGCTGAAATTTGAGTAGCCGCCGGGGCTTGTACCCTGTTTAGGGTACAAGCGGACTTAGCTTGTGCATGATGGGTGCCGCACCTTTGTAGCGCATCCCCCGCTTCCATCCTCTATGCCCACGCCTCCCGCCGTTTCCGCTTACCCGATTTCGCTGGCCATCGTCGAAGACGATGCCCGCGTGCGGGGCTTACTCCAGGAATACCTCTGTTACCAGCCCGAGTTTAACTGCCCCATCGTGGTCGATTCCGTCGAAGCGCTGTGGCAGGAGCTGGAGCTGAGCATGGCGCCGCGCGTCATTCTGCTCGATGTGAGTTTGCCCGGCCAGACCGGCATCGAAGCCCTGCCCGAGCTCAAAAAGCGCCTGCCCAACACCGACATCATCCTGCAAACGATGCACGACGACCCGACGCGCATTTTCCAGGCCTTGCGGGCCGGCGCCACCGGCTACGTCATCAAAAACGCCACCAGCCTGCCGCAGTACAAGCAGGCCATTCTCGACGTGCTGAACGGCGGGGCCGCCCTCTCCCCTTCCGTGGCCCGCAAGGCTTTGAACCACTTCCAGCCAGCCCCCAGCCAGCAGCCCAAGCTACTCTCCGAACGCGAGCAGGAGGTTCTTAAACACCTGGTAGATGGCCTGAGCGAAAAGCAGGTAGCCGCCGAGCTCAGCCTCTCGCCCGACACAGTGCATACCTACGTCAAGCGACTATACGAGAAGCTGCAGGTGCGCTCAAGAAGTGAATTATTGAGCCGGGCGGCGAAGGGCGATTTATAGTTGGAAGTAGAGACGCAATCTGTTGCGTCTCCCCGCGGGCGAGCCTTTGGATACAATACATCAAATTTCAGCGAAATACGCAACACATTGCATCGCTACGCCGGCACCCGCAGCCGCACCCGCCAGCCATCCGGCACCGGCCCGGCCGTCAATTCGGCGCGCATCAATTGTGCCCGATGACGCATGTTGCGCATGCCCTGCCCGGCGCGGGAATTGACGGCGGCTTCGCCCGCATTGGTTACGCTCAGCTCCAGTTCGTTGGCGTAGCGTAGCGCCACCTCAATGTCGCTGCCCGGCCGCGAATACTTGAGGGCATTCGTGACGGCTTCTTTGAAAATCAAATACGTATGTTGCCGCACCACGGGCGGCAGCGGCAGGTCGAGCAGGGCGGGCAAATCCCGGTCGTCGAGCAGGAGCACGCGGCCGGTGGCGCGGCCGGTCGCATCGAGGTGGTCGCGAATGCGGTCAACCAGCGCGGCGAGGTTATCGGCGTCGGCATCGACGCTCCAGATGATGTCGCGCACGGTGCTGGCGGCGGCGCGACTGTCCTCCACCAGCGTGGCCAGGCGCGGCGCCGGTCCCTGCTGGAATTCGCGCAGCAGCTCGGCCTGCATGGTCACGCGGGTGAGCAGCGAGCCGACTTCGTCGTGCAGGTTGGCGGCCAGGCGGGCGCGCAGCTCGTTTTCGCGCTGCAGCTGGCGCAGGCGGCCGCGCTGCCACATATACACGCCCAACACCGCCAGCACGGCGGCCAGCACCCAGGTCAGCGGGCGGTTCCACCACTCGGCCGTCACGGTCAGGGGCAGGCGCAGCACGTTGGTGGTGGGCACACCCTGACTGGTTTCGCCCCTGATTTCGACGGTATAGCGGCCCGGCGGCAGGCCTTGCAAGCGCAGTTGCGGCGTAGTGCCGAGGCCCAGCCAGCGGTCGGCCAGCCAGCCGCGCACGCGGTAGGCGTAGCGGGCGCGGGTAGGGTCGAGCACGTTGCTCAGGGCTAAGTGTAAATCAACCAGCGGCATATTCGGCGCCAGCCGAAGCGCGGGCAGGCTGTCCTGGGGCAGCAGGTAGTGCGTGCGGCTGGCCTCGGCCGAGGCGCTGAGGGCCGTATAGCTGGTGAGCAGCAGACGCGGCGGCGCGGCCGTACGGCCCGGCATCTGGTTGGGGTAGATGCGTTGCAGGCCCGCCACACCGCCAATCAGCAGCGAGCCATCCTGCGGGTCGACGTAAGCAGCGCAGGCATTGCACTCATCCGAAGCCAAACCGTGCGCGGTGGTAAATACGGCCAACTGGCTGCTGCTGGGCAGGTAACGCACCAGTCCCTGGTACGTGCCCAGCCACAAAGCCCCATCGGGGCTGGGCGTGATGGTCGCCACCGAGGGATTGGGCAGGCCCTGGCCCGGTGTCAGGGCCATGCGGGCAGGCCCGGCGGGCGGTATCAGGGCCAGGCCGTGGGCGCGGGTGCCCACCCAAAGCCGGCCGTCGGGTGCCAGGTAGAGGCAGCGGGCCCCATCCACGGCCACGCGGCGCGATTCGGGCGCCGTGGGCCCGTAGCTGATGCGTTGACCGGTGGCAATATTCAGGCGTTCGACGCCTTCAGGCGTAGCCAGCCACAGCCGTCCGTGACCATCAGGGCACACCGCTTCGACGGTGCGGCCGGCCATCGGCGAGCCGAGGCCCGGCACGGCAAATGGCCTGAAAGTTTGAATTTGAGGGTCGTACCAATACAAGCCGATGCGCGTGCCAGCCCATATCCGCCCGGTGGCGGCTTCCCGCACCAGGCACAGAATGCCCACGGACGCCTGCGTCTGGTCGGCTGCTATCATTTCATGAATGTGGCCGGTAACGGGATTGAAGCGCAAAAACGGGTACGCCCCTACCGCCAGCCAGTCGCCCTCCGGCCCTAGTGGCGCGGGCAAAATGCCCATCAGAATCGGCACATTACCATCCGGCAAGGTGGCATTAGTCCAGGTTCGCAACGGCGCCAGGGGCGAATCCCGCGCCTGCGTCAGCAGCCCCGACACGTAGCTGCTTACCAGCAGCCGGCCATCGGGCAGGCGCACGGAGGAGCGCACGCTATACGGCTTGCCGCCCGGCCCTGGCAGTGCCTGGATGAAGGCCGGAGTAGCCTCGCGGTGCCAGCAGCCGCGCGTGCCGGTATCGAACACCCACCAGTGCCCGGCGCGGTCGGCCCGCAGGTGGCCGCTCCAGCCGGCGGTGGGCCAGGGCGGCAGCGGCAGGGCAAAACGCAAGCGGGGGCGCGGGTCGGGGCCGGTGGTCCATTCCAGCTGCTGCACCTGCTCGCGGGCCAGCACCGTGGGGCCATCCGGGCGCTGCAGTATATCGGCCCATTCTTCCTGCGCCGGGTTGCCCCAGCGGCTGCCTTCGGTAAGCTGCCCGCGCGGCCCGGCCCGGTAGGCGGCGCTGGTACTCAGCAGCCAGGGCCGTCCCGCCGGGTCATACACCGGGTTCAGGCCAATGCGCCCCGGCTGCGCCCATTGCCCCAGCAGCTGACCAGTGGCGCTGAACTGACGCACATCCTGGGCCGTCACGGTCCACAAGCTGCCATCGGGGGCGGGCCACACATTGCTACTCGATTGCTGCAAGGGCAGTAGTTGCCCGGTGGCCTGGCCATCCAGCGTGTAGGCCCGCAGCCCCACATGGTCCTGCCCCACCCACACCCGGCGGCCATCCGGCGTCAGCGCCAGCGCCTCGATGCTGCGACTGCTGTGGTTCGGAACGGGCAAGGGCAGCGGGCGCAGCTGCCCATCGGTATCAAAACAATACAGGCCCGCATCAGTCCCCAGCCAGAGCTGGCCATTGGGCAGGGGCAGCAGGTTATTGCAAGGCACGGTGGGCAGAGGCCCGCCTTTTCGTCGCAAGGCATTGATAGACACCAGCTGCGTGCCGTCATAGCGGTAAACGCCATCGTCGGTGCCCACCCAAATCAGGCCATCCGGCGTCTGCACCAGGGTGCGCAGCATCAGGCTGCCCAGCACCGCATCGGGCAGCCAGCCGCCTGCCGCTACCGGCGCGGCCCGGCTGAACATTGGAGTCAGCAGGACCATTAGCCAAAGCACCAAGCCCCTTGCTTTCATGGCGCCAAGATACGGCTGAGCTGTGGTACGCGGATTTTTGCTCCGCTGAACCGTAGTGCGGCTGGGGCTCAGAAGAGCTTAATCTGCTTGGAAATGATTTTTTCTGGCGGGTTTTTTAGGCGCCGAGGCCGGTTTAGCCTTGGGCTGGTTCTGGAAGGCATTGAGGGCGGCGGTGGGTTTGCCATCGGCGCCCCAGGCGCTGAGGGCGTAGCCGCTCCAGCTGCGCGCGCCCTCCGGCTCCCAGTAAAAAACGCCCAGCCCTTTGTGCTTGGGCACGGCGCGCACGGCCTGCTGCACGGCCACCAGCATGTCGTAGGTGTCCTGCACGGCCGTGTCTTCGCCGCCCACTTCGGTTATCATCACCTCCTTGCCGTAGCGGCTGGCCATGTCCAGCAGGTTGGCCTGCAGGTCTTTGATGGAAGCCTGGTAATTCTCTTTCAGCCAATAAGGGTAATACGACATGCCAATGACGTCGTAGCGGCCACCGTTGGCCTGGTGCTGGTCGAAAAACCAGCGGTACAACTCGCCCTTGTTGCCGCGGTCGAG